>Ga0307372_10013876_pt1 | contig 10368 bp, 9 predicted proteins | sample OX1MG_FD_202533 | JGI IMG/M metagenome (GOLD analysis project Ga0307372, IMG submission 202533) | Soil microbial communities from Risofladan, Vaasa, Finland - OX-1 | ecosystem: Environmental > Terrestrial > Soil > Coastal area > Acid sulfate soil | place: Finland: Risofladan, Vaasa | collected... | reverse complement strand
TGTCGTCCTGCGCCTGGCCGGCAAGAGCGACAAAGCCGTCCGCCAGCTCGAACTGACCTACGGCGGCGGCAAGACGCATTCGCTGATCACGCTGTGGCATCTGGTGAGCGAACCAGACGATCTGCCAGACCTGCCCGCCGTGAAGGACTTCACCGAACATATCGGATCGAAGCCGCCCAAGGCGCGTATCGCGGTGCTGCCGTTCGACAAGCTCGACGCTGAAAAGGGAATGGAGGTGCGCGGGCCGAAGGGCGAGCTTAGATGGCTCAAGAACCCGTGGAGCGTGATCGCCTTTCAAATCGCAGGCACCGACGGGCTGCGACTCTTGCATCCGGATGACAAAGACGCGGAGCGTGACAGCGCTCCTGCCGAAAACCTGATGAGCGCGCTGCTCGCGCTGCCGCAGAAAGAAGGGCTCTCGACGCTGATTCTGATCGACGAAGTCCTGATGTACGCACGCGCCGCCGTTGATCTCGATCCCGCATGGCGCGACCGCTTGCTCAACTTCTTCCAATATCTCACGCAGGCCGCGACCAAGGTCGAGCGATGCGCGATCATCGCGTCGCTGCTCGCCACCGATCCGCGCAAGAGCGACACGCTCGGCAAGGAGATCACGCGCGATCTCTACGCAGTCTTCCGGCGCGAGCGCGAAGAGGGCGTTCAGCCGGTGCTCAAGGAAGACGTGGCGGAGGTTTTGCGCCGGCGCTTCTTCGTCGCGGATTCGATACGCGATCGTGAAGGCTTTCGCAGTCATGTGGTGGCCGCGCTCAAAGGAATCTTCGAGCTCGACGACCAGACGCGCAAGGACGGGAAGGCCGCGGAAGAACGGTTCGTAGCGAGCTATCCGTTCCATCCCGACTTGATCGAGCTCTTTTATACCAAATGGACTCAGCTCGAAGGATTCCAGCGCACGCGTGGTGTGCTTCGCACTTTCGCGCTGGCGCTGCGCGAGGCGGAACGATGGGACGAGGCACCGCTCGTTGCTGCAAACACTTTCCTGACTGAACCTGGAAAATCCGGAATCTCGGAAGCGGCGCGCGAACTTACCACAATCGCGGCAACCGAGGAGTACGAAGGCAAGAAGCAGGAATGGACGGCGATCCTCGAAGGCGAGCTCGCCAAAGCGCGGGACATCCAGGCCGAGACGGGAGGGCTCAGGTTTCGCGAGATCGAGCAAGCGGTCTTCGCGACGTTCCTGCATTCGCAGCCGATCGGCCAGAAAGCTCTGACCCACGACCTGATGGTGTTACTCGGACCGACGCGACCCGACAAAATCGAACTCGAGAAGGGACTCGCACGATGGAGCGAAGTCTCGTGGTTCCTCGACGAAGCGAGCGACGTTGATCGCGGCAACAGCGCGGCCAGGCAGCTTCCAAAGTCTTGGCAGCTCGGTTCGCGGCCGAATCTCCGGCAGATGCACCACGATGCGTGTCAGCGAGTTTCGGCCGAGGTCGTCGAGGCCAGGCTGCTCGACGAGATCGGCAGGCTCAAGAGTCTGACAGCGGGAGCTTCGGCGGCAGGCGCGATCGTGCACGGCTTGCCCAAGCGTCCCAACGACATCGAGGACGACGGCGAGTTTCACTTCGCCACGCTCGGGCCGCGCGCGGCGTCCGATTCGGGCAAGCCCAGTAGTGAAGCGAAGCGCTACATCGACGAGACGAGCGGGCCCGACAAGCCGCGGAATAATCGCAACGCCGTGGTTCTGGCCGTGCCTTCGCGCGACGGAATCGACGCGGCGCGAAATCGAATTCGGGATCATCTTGGATGGGAAGAAGTCCGCGCTCAACTCAAGGCGCAACTCAGCACAGAGGAACTTGATCCGATTCGCGCCGCAAACTTGTCGGCCAGCATCACCGGGTCCCGCTCCAAGATTACCGAAGCGATTCAGCAGGCGTACTGCATCGTCGTAACCGTGTCCGAGAAGAACGAGGTTCAGGCGTTCAAGATCACCGTCGATGGTCCGTCGCTCTTCGCCAATATCAAGGGAGACAAAGACAACCGCGCGCGTATTCAGGACACGGCGATCAGCGCAGAAGCGTTACTGCCGGGCGGTCCATATGACCTGTGGCGCGAGGGCGAAAAATCGCGGCGCCTGAACGATCTCGTCGGTGCCTTCGCACTTTCGCCACAGCTGCCGAAGATGCTCAACCGTCGGGCGATCCTCGACACGCTGATACTCGGATGCAAGGAAGGCCAGTTCGTACTGCGCGCCGTCCGTCCGGATCGCTCAGTAAGGACCTTCTGGCGGCAGGAACCGGATGAGGCGGCGCTCAAAGACCCGAGCCTAGAAGTGGCTCTGCCGGGCGAGGCCGAGCTCACCGAAATTTCGTCTGACATGCTCATACCAAGCCGTCTTGCAGGATTGTGGCAGGAAGGCAGCGCTTCCTTTGGCGAGATCGTCAAGTATTTTTCAGGCGGTACGGTCGCAAACATCAAGAAGGGCGGGTATGAAGAGCCGGTCAGCGTCCCCAAGGCCTCGCGCGACGTGCTGGCAGTCGCCGTCGCGGAAGCGGTAAAGCAGGGTAAGCTCTGGCTGACCTCAGGCCAAGCCAGCATCCTGGCCGAAGAAATTCCCGCTGGTATCCTGACTGACGATGCCCGGCTCCAAGCGCCGCCATCCCCGATACCGGCGACCGATCTGACACCGACCAGTCTGCCCGACGTGTGGAGCGGCGACGCGACGACGGCCCTCGCGATCGCGGTCGCACTGTCGAAGAAAGCCGACACAAACCTTCCTTGGGCCACCGTGCGAGAAGTGATCGACGGCGCCATCCGCGCGAGAATGGTCGAACCAACGCTGGATTCGGCGGCGTGGCCCTGTGACTTTGTCGGCGCTCAGAATGTGAAGCTGCGAGTCCCCGCCGGCCCTCAAAAGCCCATCGAAGTACCGTTCACGTTACGGCCTAACGTCCTGGTCGCTGAAGCGGAACTTCGCCCTAGCGAGGTTCAGGATTTAGCCGACAAAATCGCAGAGATCAGGAAGGCGGCCGAGCCTCTCGACCTGAAATTCCGCGTCCGCCTTGAACTTGATGGGCGCGGTAAAACGCCTAACGATGGCTTGGTGGCAAAGCTCAACCATCTTATCGTCACCGTATCCAAGTCCCTGTCTTTCAAATAGCGGTCCCGTGTCGCGCTCAGTTAGATTTTCTCAGTTCTCACTGTACAGCTCTCTTGCTGAACCACAGTCTCCAGCGAAAGCGAGCAACTGGGCGAACACTTCACGCTTGATGTGTGCGAACGCAGGTCGACCCAGAAACCAATGATGTTCGATCTTCATGCTCTCGGCTGGCACGCGTTTCAACAACTGTGTCTCACCATCACGCGTGAAACCTTCGGCCAAACTGTAGAGTCCTTTTTGGATTCCTCTGACGCCGGGCGCGACGGCGCCTTCGCTGGCGTCTGGCAACCTCGCCACGGCGAAGCGCTAAAAGGACGCTTCGTGATTCAGTGCAAGTTCACCAGCAAGCGGGACAAGAATCTGACGCAGTCTGATCTTAGCGATGAGCTGCCGAAGATCAGAAGCCTCGTTCATAGTGGTCGCTGTGACTCCTACATTTTGATGACGAACGCCGGTATCAGCGGCTCTTCAGCCCAACGACTCGAACGAGCTATCACGCTGGCAGGTGCCAAGCAGGTCGCTCTGTTCGGTTCGACATGGATTTGTCAGCAGCTTCTGGAGAACAAACGTCTTCGCATGCTCGTGCCCCGCGTATACGGGCTCGGTGATCTCGGTCAGATCTTAGACGAACGGGCCTACAGACAGGCGAAAGCTCTCCTCGCGTCATTGAGGGAAGATCTATCGAAGGTAGTGCTCACCGGCGCGTATCGCCGATCTGCAGACGCACTAGACAAGCATGGATTCGTACTTCTCATTGGAGAGCCTGCGGCTGGAAAGACGACCATCGCCTCCATGCTGTCCATGGCGGCGCTTGACCAGTGGGGAGCATCGGTCCTCAAGCTCGACGACCCCAAGACGGTTGTCGACCGCTGGAATCCTGACGAGCCATCTCAGTTCTTCTGGATAGATGACGCGTTCGGCGTCACGCAGTACGAATCCTACCTGGTGCATGGTTGGAATCACGTCCTTCCGCAGGTGAGAACCATGCTTCGAAAAGGTGCGAAGATCGTCATGACCTCGCGCGATTACATTTACAAGCGCGCGCGAAGGGACCTCAAAGAGGGAGCCTTTCCTCTATTCCAGGAGAGCCACGTTGTAATTGATGTACGCGATCTGACGTTGGACGAAAGGCAGCAGATACTTTACAACCACATCAAGCTGGGAAGGCAAGAGCGGCCGTTCCGGACCGCGATCAAGCCCCATTTGGAGTACATCGCCGGCCACCTCCGATTCGTGCCTGAAACCGCCCGACGCCTTGCAGATCCGCGCTTCACAGGTGGTTTGCAAATCAATCGATATCGCTTGGACAACTTCGTTGACAGGCAACAGCAACTTCTCCGCGAGGTGATTACGGGTCTTGACGAGCACAGCAAGGCGGCTCTCGCTCTCGTATACATGCGCAACGATGCGCTTGAAAGTCCCGTTGCGCTTCAGGAGTCGGAACGAGAAGCGGTCGAGCGCCTCGGCAGCAGTCTAGGAGCTTGTATCACCGCACTAGAGTCTTTGAACGGAAGTATTGTGCAGTTCATCCGAACCGAGGCCGCAGCCTTCTGGAGATTCAAGCACCCGACGATCGGCGATGCATTTGCGGCGCTTTTGCTAGAGAACCCAGAATTCCTCGGCATCTACGTCCAGGGTAGCCCAATCGACAAACTTGTGGGTCAGATCACCTGCGGAGACGTAGGCCTTGAAAACGCTGTCGCTCTTCCGGCGGCGTACTTCTCACTTGTCCTGAAGCGCCTGAATGATTTCTCCTCAGACCAGCGATTTAAATTTCCGCTTTTCTCTCACTGGTCCGCGCGGGCCGAAGTTAACCGTTTTCTGGCCTTTCGCTGTTCCAAAGATTTTTTGACTCGATACATCCGAGAGCATGCCGAAGTCATTAACGAAGTCTCCACGCCCGGACTTTATTTGAGTGCTGTATCTGAAGTTGATTTGGCCGTCCGTCTTCACGAATTCGGTCTGTTGCCCGAAGATTCCCGCCAGCGATTTGTTGCAACCGTCACCTCATACGCGATCGAGGGCGAAGATCTTTACGCCCTTGGAAATCTCAGCATTCAGAGAGTCTTTACCGGGGCCGAACTCAACGAGTTAGGGTCCAGAGTTCGAACTGAATTGTTACCCAAGCTTGCCGAAGTCCGCCGGACATGGCAGCACAATCGTGGCCCGGATCTGGATCCAGATGAGCATATGCAACCCTTCCTCGACTCTTTGTCTACCCTGAAAGGAAAATTTGCCGACGAGCCTGAGATCATTCGAATTATTGATCGCCAGGCGGAGCTGGCGCAGGAATGGATTTCTGAGCAACGAGCCGATGATTCAGAAGAGAAAGACACGAGCGGCCGCTCTTTTGGAGATGTAGATGTTTCAGACCATCCGCCTACCCAGAATAGAGGCATCTTCGATGACGTTGATGAATAGCAGCGTGTCCTTCGATCGCGCCGCCCGCGCCGTTACGAGCGCCAGTGGTGATTCCAGTTTCCATTTGTCGAAGACGCCACCGAGACAACCGCGCAAGCGACATACGGTAAGGCAGAAAGCGGGAGGCTGCATGGTCGGACCGAACGCCGACGATGCAGCCCGGCCCGACTACGATGGACGGCGTGCATATCGCCATGCTGCTTCACTCGGCCGTATAGTCAAACGCGCTCTGCACGTGCTCTAGACCGAGACCGGTTGCGCTGCCGCTTTCTCGGCCTTGGCAACGCCCTCTCGACGCGTCAATCCCAAATACGACGAGGCGAAACGCCTCCTCGACACTTTGCTCATAGCCGCACTGCGCTGAGACGAGAGTACGACATGGCGACCTACAAGGAGATTCAAGATTATATGAGCGCATATACGGATTTCAGCCGAAAACCTGTTAGATCGCCGATGTGAAGGCACAGCACGGCCTGACCACCCGCCAGCCGCCGAATCGACATAACTCGACTACTTGCGAGCAGTTGTGCCCGCCGGAGAAAAGACCGCTCATCGAGGACGTGTTGCGTCAGTTCGGCATGATTTGAGAAGATGGCGGCGTGTCACTTCTGGCACTTGGGGCATTTGCGGCAGTTGGCTAAAATGAACGCCTGAGTGAAGATTCAGCAAATGCTTCAATCTAGACAAATTTCCCCCTCTCGGAAGCCGCTGGTTCCGAACCCAGGGGAAGTCCAGCAGTCCAAGCAAATCCTCGAGACTGTGTGCGGTACGCGAGTAGCCGAGATGGCCCTCCGGATCAAAGATCGCGCCGGTGCTTCCAAGACGCTCGCGCTACCCGCGCGCGTCGGCCATTTTGTTTTGGAGGCTCTCCGCGAGGTCGCCAACGGGAATGCGGTGCGCCTACTCCAAATCCGCCGGGAGCTGACCTCGCACGATGCCGCCGAACTCCTCAACGTATCCAGGACCTTTCTGATCGGACTGCTTGAAAAGGGCGCCATTCCATATCGTTTGGTCGGGAGCCATCGCAGGATCGCCATGACGGATCTTCTGGCCTACAAGGACCAGACCAACGCACAGCGCAAGGAAGCGCTGGATGCGATAGCCGCTGAAGCCCAAGAGCTAAAGCTCTACGAATAGTCCGTGGCTAAATTTACGTCCGTTCTGGATGCGTGCGGGTTCCAACCGATGGTAGAATGAACCGGAGTTTCGCTGTGAGGAATAACCGATGACTACCCCGCGCACAAAACACTCTCCGCGACACGCGCCGCAGAAAGAATCGCTTACGCCGAAGTCTCGCGCCGGTGGGCGGGATCGCTTCGCCGGCGCCGACCCGAAGCTTGCCGCGTTTATCCGAAAGCACTGGCCCGCCAAGGGTCGCGCCGAGCGCATCGCGCGCGCCGAAAAGGCCTGGAAGGAAGCAATGGAGATCGCTTCCACTTTCAAGAAGCTCGACCCTGAGACGGTGAAATGGATCGCCGAAGATCCTGACCTCGAATACCTTTAGATGGTTTCCGCGTTGCCCGCACTTCCAGGCAGGAACATCGTCCTCGTGGACGCGAACATCTTCGTGTACGGACTGTTGCGAGAATCGCAGCAGTCCGCGCAGCTGATAGAACGTTGCCGCAACGAGGAGGTGGCAGGCGTGACGACGACGGAAGTCATCGGTGAAGTTTGTCACCGTTTGATGCTTAAGGAGGCGATGGACTCGGGTCTAATCAACAGACCCGCCGCGGCATCGCTCAAGCGAAAGCACGATGGCATACGGGGACTGCGCAAATACTGGGAGTTAACCGCTCGGATTTTCCAGTGAAACTTGATGGTTCTCGGCTCGGACGAATCGCGTCACCATCACGCTCAGCGAGTAAGGGCCGAACACGGTCTTCTGACGAACGATTCTCTCATTGTCGCCGCATGTCTTGAGCACGATATCCGCTCCCTGGCCACGCGCGACTCCGACTTTGACCAAATTCCAGGATTGACGATATACAAACCCACGGACCTGACGTGACTATGGAGCCTTGGTACAAAATCGTTCAACCGCGCCCGGAGGTGAGCGCCGGCCGTTCGTTTAATCCCGATGAATTCGCGATCGCTCTCGAACAGGTCGTGGCGGGAACCGCTCCCGAGGACTACAAAGACGCGGGCAAATTCTTTGCCCGCACCTGTTTCACCCCCACTCTTGGCGGCCGGCACCGGCGCTCTCGACCATCAAACAAGGATCAAATCTTCCGGTAGCGGCCTCGTGAGGATATCCCAATTGATTTGCAACGACGTGGGTTCGTCCGACGTCGTACTGAACGCAATGATGCGTATGTCCGTGGACCCAGAGGGCTGGCGAGTAAGTCAGCATCAGCTCCTCCAGGTCCGAGACGAATGCACCAGTCAGATGATCGTCACGAAACTTCGCGTGCGTTCCCAGCGCCGACGGCGCGTGGTGGGTAATCACGACCGTCGCGCCGTCCCACTTGCTCGCGAGTTGCGTCTCCAGCCACGCTCGCGCGGCTTCATGCCGTTCGAGTGCGTCTGCGGGGGTAAACCCTTCAGGACGATTGATCAAGCGATGATCATTCAGCGAACGCGCGGCGCGCTCCATCGCCTCTGGACGAAGCGCGCGCCCAAATAACAGATAATCCGTCCACAGCGTCGCCCCAAGAAACCGCACTCCGTCCAAAAGCAGCGCGTCCATGTCGAGCACATGAACCCGTGAGCCCCGCGTCACAGCCCTCATTTGCGCGAGAACACTCAGCCGCTCTCCGTAATACTCATGATTCCCCGGCACATAGATCGCCGTCTTCCCAAGCCGCTCCGCTTCTGCGATCGCCCATCTCACCCCTGCTGTGCCGACCCCAATGTCGCCGGCGAGAATGATCAACTCCGCCATTGTCTCGGGAATCCGCCACAGATAGGCCGGCCTTACCATCTCCAAGTGAAGATCCGAAAGAATCTGCAGCTTCATCTGCCAACAACCATGAGTAACCCGCGAGCCCTCGGCCTTCACGGGGTGTTTGGACTTGCCCCGGTTGCGTGGACACCCCGAGAAGCACTGCGACCGAACCTGATCGGGCGTAGCTCGTTCCCTTTCACATCGATCGCAAAGCGTGCGAACCCAACTGCCGTTACGTACTCGCCCGGCCTGAGCGCATCGTTTACAGGTCCTCAGGGAGTGACGCTCGGCTTCTTCGACCAACTTTCCCATCTCTTCGTTCGCGTTCCACAGATAGAATCGCCGGCCGCCATATCTTTCTTTCACCTGCTGCACCAGAGGCCGCTGGTCGCTGTCCGCATCTACACCTCGCTGACGCGCGCTCGCTTCAACCGCAACGGAAAGATCGTAGATGATCCGATGCCAACCATCGCCGCACCCAAATCCCTAAAACATTTCGCCCTTCCGATATAGCCGAGGAAACGATTCCCGCAGATTGTTTGAATTCGCTTCGTTCACGACCGCAATTTCCGATGTTCACAATCATACCCCTTCCCTCCTCCGACAGCAGTACGCGGCGGTTGCGCTGTGATTCGCTCGCTCGGGCTTCGCAAGCTGCGCCGCTCGCGCCCCTCCCGTAACCGCCCCTGACCCGGCCCGCGTCTCCGCTTCGCCGCCGCTCTAAGTGGTGGCGTTCGCTGCGCTAGCACGCCGTGCCAGCCCCTGCGGGGCCGCTGCGCTGTGGCACGTCCTGCCGCCCGCTCCGCTCGCGCATCTGAGGAATCTGCGCTGCGACCTCCAGTTTTGGGTGAGAGGTCGCCGCGAAAAAAGTTGCGCGGGGATGAATGCAAAGCGCAGCACGCCCTGCCGCATATGCGGAAGCGGGCGAGAGGAGAAACTAAACATGCGACACAGGTTCAACTGCGATCCCAAGTGGATCATCGCCAGGTATCCGGCGAGATGCGCCAAACCTGATTGTAAAGTCCCGATAACTCCCGGCGAACGCGCCTTCCACTACCCCGAAGATCGAAGCCTTTACGGCTCCCGCTGCGGACACGGCGAGGAAGCGGCCCGCGACTTCGACGCGCACCGGGTCGACGAAGACGGCTATTGAGCAACGCGACAAACCACAAGGAGGTTTTTGTCATGTCAGTTAACAAGGTGATCGTGATCGGCAATCTGGGAGCTAACCCCACGGTTCGCGCCCTGCCTTCCGGGCGGAACGTCGCGAATTTCTCGCTGGCGACCACGGAGCGGTTTACCCATCGCAATGGCGACAAGCAGGCGCGCACCGAGTGGCATCGGATCGTCGCGTTCGGACCGCTGGCGGATACGTGCGAGCGGTTCCTCAGCAAAGGCCGTCAGGTTTACATCGAGGGACGGCTGACAACCCGCCAGCACGAAGCCAAGGACGGATCGGGCAAGCGCTACCGGACCGAAATCGTAGCGCGGCAACTCCGCCTGCTCGGCAATCGCGCAAGCGGAGACGCGCCCAAGGCGGAAGCTTCCGCCGACATCCCGTTCTAGCCAACCCACCCAGGGAGAGCCGCGCAAGCGGTTCTCCCGCAACCATCCAAGCCATAATCGGAGATTACGGACATGAACGTTTACGAAATCGTCACCGAGAAGATCGTGAAGCTGCTCGAACAAGGTATAGTGCCGTGGCGCAGGCCGTGGACCTCGACCGGACTGCCGTGCAATCTGGTGAGCAAGAAGCCATATCGCGGCGTAAATTTTTTCCTGCTTTCGGCATCAAAGTATGTCTCACCGTATTGGCTTACGATGCGCCAGGCTAATGAACTTGGCGGACACATCCGCAAAGGCGAGGAATCTACCGCCGTGATTTTCTGGAAGGTCGATGACCTGAAGCAGAGTAACGAAGACCTCGACGCCGAGGAGAAGAATC
>Ga0307372_10013873_pt1 | contig 10369 bp, 4 predicted proteins | sample OX1MG_FD_202533 | JGI IMG/M metagenome (GOLD analysis project Ga0307372, IMG submission 202533) | Soil microbial communities from Risofladan, Vaasa, Finland - OX-1 | ecosystem: Environmental > Terrestrial > Soil > Coastal area > Acid sulfate soil | place: Finland: Risofladan, Vaasa | collected... | reverse complement strand
CACCTGACTGACCTTGGCTTGCAGACTGAGCCGCGGATTGAACACGGCGCTCAAAGTCGCCGGCATCCCCACCCGAATCCCCGGCGCCTGCCCCGGCGTCACGCCTAAGCGCGCATACAGCCCCCCCTGCTCCACCAAGGTCAAAAGCGTGGTATTCGCTGCCACCCGCGCGCCGCTAGCCACGTGCACCGCGGTAATCACACCGTCAGCCGGCGCGCGTATCACGGTCGTGAGGCCGCCGCCCATCTGCTGCTGGGCAGCCAGATTCGCTTGCGCATTCGCTAGAGCTTTTTCGGCGGTAGCCAACTGGTCGTGGGTCGCGAGTTTTTCCTGGAACAGATTCTGAGCGCGTGTCAATGCCGTGCGCGCGTAGTCCGCTTCCGATTTCGCCTGCGCGTAGAGCACAGCAGATTCAGGCGTGGCCGCGAGGGTCAACAGCGGTGCGCCACGTTTCACCCGTGCGCCGGCCACCACACTCAACTCCACTTCACTGGCGCGGGGCGCCACTATTTCCTTGAGCTGCCGCGGTCCTGGCTCGATGCTGCCGAAAACCTGCAAGGTCTGAACGACACTGCGTTCTCTGATGATAGCGGTCTGCACCAGCGCGCTTACTGTCGGGCTGGCAGCTGCCGTGCCCGCCTCCGCCAGCGCTGCGCCCGTCAGGGCTAATACACATATATATAGATATGGACTTTTCATGGCTGTTGCTCATTTACTGGATGTTGGAGGTCCTGGGGCGGCAACCCCAGCAGAGTCTCCAGCGCGATCTGCAGTTGTTGCCGCTGGGCCTGAATATCCATGGTGCTCAACTGCCGGTTCAGGGCAGCTATGCTGAGATCGTAGTACGCCGGAGCGGTGAGATCACCGCGCGCATACGCGCTTTTCGCGCCCGCGAGCATTTGCTGGGCATCCGTCGCGGTGGCATCAGCCTGTACAAGTTGCTGATCCAGTACGCCGAGGTCGGCGTGGATCAGGTGCACCTCGCTGGTGGCTTCATCCAGACGTTGCTGATACTGCGCCCATAGGGCATCGCGGCCGGCTTCCGCTGCATGCACCGCCGCTGTGCCGCCGCTGAGAAACGGAAAATTGATACCCACGCTGAAGCCGGTGGTATGCACATCGCTGGTGTCCTGGCCGCGGTTGATGCCAAAGCTGATGCCGGGAAACTGTGCCAACACTGCGCGCCAGACTTCCTGATCCTGACTCTGATAACCGTATTGCAGTGCCAGCAGATCTGGTCGGCGTTGCGGAAGTTTTGCCAGGGCATTCTCTAGCATGGCAGGAGTGGGCGCAATATCGGCTTCCTGGTCAGGCACCAGATCAAGCATCACGTCCGCTTCAAGGCCGAGCGTTTCATTCAAGGAACGGCAGGCAGCATTACGGATAGTGGCAGTTGCGGCTACGCGCGTTTCCACGTCCTGTAACGCCGCCAGATCAAGTGCCAGACTGCCCAATGCCAAATCACCAGCCGCGTAGGCACGCTGTTCGGCGCGATAGCGCTGCTGCATGCCGTCGTGCAACTGGCTGAGCAAGCTCAATTTGTGCTCATTGCTGAGACAATCGACAAACAACAATCGTGCTTGCTGCGCCACTTGCCATTCCTGCCACAGCAACTCCAGATCCACCTGTTTGATGGTGGCGCGTGACGCCGCATGCACGGCGCCATGCGTCAGCAGTGCAGTCAGTTCGTACGCGAGCCCGGCGCTGTGGGCATTCACATACTGTGATGCCTGATGGGTGGGATGATCTAGGCTGTAATTGATCTGTGGACCCGGCAGCAGGCCGGCCACGAAAGCCTGAGCCTCGCCGGCGCGCGCCTGGGCGCGGGCAGTGCGCAACGCCGGATTGTTCACCACCGCGAGTATCGCCACGTCGGTCATATCGAGACCTTTGGCGGGATCAAAGGGATGCGGCTTGAGACCGGGCAGGTGAATTTTGCTGACATCCATGCGCAGGGGCTGGATACTTGCCTGCAGATCCGGTGTCTGCGGCAACGGCCGGGCGTGATACAAGGCGCAGCCGGCCAAGCTGGCCGAAACCAGACAGGTAATCAGAAACCGGCTTATGGGCCAGAGCATCATAGGCAACCAGGAATATCATTCCGCCAACAGGACGGGTGGATCATTTTAAATTTTATGAGCTTACCCCAAGACGTCCTGGAAATTAACAGTTGGTAATGTTACAGCTAATCGAGTAGCTCATAGGCAGGGATTTGCCCTATGCTGTGTGCATGCACCTACTCATCATTGAAGATGATGCCGAAACCGCCGCTTACCTGATGAAAGGTTTGCAAGAAAGCGGGCACCTGACGGAACACGCCGCCACCGGCACGGACGGGCTCCATCAGGCGCAGGCCTTCGGTTATGATGCGCTCATCGTCGATCGCATGCTGCCCGGGCTGGACGGTTTGACTCTGGTGCGCGAGCTGCGCGCCGCTGGCAATAATACTCCCGCCCTGTTCCTCACAGCGCTCGCAGACGTGGATGACCGCGTTATCGGCCTGCAGAATGGCGGTGACGATTACCTCGCCAAACCCTTTGCCTTCGCCGAACTGCTGGCGCGAATCGAAGCCATTTCCAGACGCCACGGCACGCCCGCCGCCGACATGATCCTGAATGTAGCGGACCTGGAAATGGATCGCCTCAAGCGCAGCGTCAAACGTGCCGGCCAATCCATCGCCCTGCAGGCGCGTGAATTCCGGCTGTTGGAATACCTCATGTTGCATGTGGGTCAGGTGGTGACGCGTACCATGCTGCTGGAACAGGTCTGGGGATATCACTTCGATCCCCAGACAAACGTGATTGACGTGCACATGAGTCGCCTGCGCACAAAAATTGACAAGCAATCCACACATCCATTAATCCATACCATACGCGGCGCCGGCTACTGCCTGCGCGAACCCCGATCGTGAACCAAGTTAGGCTGCTAGATACCACCGCGTTCCGGCTGTCGATGCGCTATGCGGGTTTTGTGTCTCTGCTCACGATTGTTTGTTTCGCGGTCATCTATTGGGTAACAATCTCCCAATTACAAACCCAGATCGATGCCGGACTGCGGGCGGAAACCGCTGCTCTCACCCGGCTTTACGGACTCAGAGGCATCAATGGATTGCAACAGACCATCACCGCCCTCAGCACCACCAAGGGTTTGACCGAGAGTGACAGCGGCGACGCCGGTCCGCGTCAATACCTGCTTACGGACGCTCATTTCAAGTCGCTGGCGGGATCGCTCTCAGACTGGCCCAAAGAAATCAGTGCGACCGATATGACCTGGGCCACGCTGCGGATCAGGGCGCAACACAAACAACCTGGACTAGATGCCGAACATCATCATTTCGAGTTACGCGCCGTGGCCGTCGTATTACCGGATGGCTACCATTTATTGGTGGGTCAGTCGCTGGATGAACTCATCGAACTACGTAACACCATCCTGGCCTTGACTATTGCGGCCGTGCTGCTGGTCTTGATCGTGGGTTTAATGGGCGGCGCGCTGATGGGGCACAGCGTAGCGCGGCGCATGCAGGCCATCATGCACACCGCCGACACCATCATGGCCGGCGATCTGACGCAGCGTATTCCTGAAGAACGCCACCGCGATGAATTCGATGCACTCGCCAGCAAGCTCAATGCCATGCTGACACGCATCGAGCATCTCATGAAAAGCACACGCGAAGTCACGGAAAATGTCGCCCACGATTTGCGCAGCCCGCTCACTCGCCTGCGCGGACGCGCGGAAATGGCACTCATGAAAAACGCGGATACACTACGGCAGAAAGACGCCCTGCAAAAGGTCATCGAGGAGACGGATGGCATCGTCGCCACCTTGAATGCCATCCTCAGCATCGCTCAGATCGAATCGGGCGCACGCCGTGAATGGACTGAAGTGGATATGACGGCTGCATGCCATGATGCTGCAGAGCTTTACGAAGCTCTGGCCGATGAAAAAGGCATGCATTTCTCAATGCACATAGCCGATGGGGTGATCGTCAAGGGCAATCGCCAACTGCTTGCCCAGACCATCGGTAACCTGCTCGACAATGCCATTAAGTACACCGGTCGAGGGGGTACAGTCAATCTCAAGTTAGTGAAGCAGGATAACGATGCCATCGTTAGTGTGAGTGATAGCGGTCCGGGTATCCCTGTTGAGTTGCGTGACAAGGCCCTGCAACGTTTTATGCGTCTGGATGCCAGTCGCAGCCAGCCTGGAAGCGGGCTGGGTCTGGCACTGGTCAAGGCGGTGGCCGAGCAACACGGTGCGCTACTTAATCTCGAAGATAACCGACCGGGATTACGCATCAGATTGAGCTTCCCGCTGATCCCAGGCTAGCAACAGAGAAGTACCCCAGGCCGCCATTCTTCCCACATGTCAAAAGATCGGTTTTATTGCTCGCAATCGGCCTTATGCCATAGTCCGGCTGGGGGAGCGGGCGGTCAGTTGGGCATCGACTACCGGCTGCCGTACGACAACTCCGGTATCAGGGCACGCCACAACCAATTGATGCTGGAGGATGGCGTTATCCTCTCGGAAATGGGTGGCGCCCCATGGCTGGGTGGCCAGGATCGCCTCGGCAAGACGTTATAGCCGTCTATCTTTCCCTCCGCTTCCGCCGCGCCGACGTTGCAAGGCACCTATACGAGCCTGCGCGTCACGATTTGAAATTGGTTCAGAAACCGGCATGCATACACCGGCTGCTCACACATGCCACCCTAAAATAACCGCACACCGTCTCAGAGCGGATTGCAGAATTCAATTAAGGCCAAGTCTGCGCACCAGCCGGCTCTTGGCCCATTGGGTAAGTACGATATAGGCCACCATGATCAATGGCAGGATCAGCAGGAACGTCATGGGCACCGGCACCATGCCGAAGCCATGCGCCAGCCAGGTGAACGGCAGCCAGGCACCGATGATGCAGATCAGGATGGTGGTGCCGAGCAACGCCAAACTGGAGCGGCTCTGGATGAACGGCACTTTGGCGGTGCGGATCACGTGCACGATGAGCGTCTGGGTAAGGATGGATTCCACGAACCAGCCGGTCTGGAATAGCGCGGCGTTGTGCCAGCCATGGAAAAAGAAAATCAAAATCCCGAAAGTGATGTAATCGAACACCGAGCTGATCGGCCCGATGACAACCATATACCAGCCGATGTTCTTCAGGCCCCACTGACGCGGCTTCTGTAGATATTCAGCATCCACGTTGTCGGTAGGGATGGCCGTCTGGGAAAAATCATACAGCAGGTTGTTCACCAGGATCTGGATCGGCGCCATCGGCAGGAACGGCAGAAAGATGCTGGCGCCCAGTACGCTGAACATGTTTCCAAAATTGGAGCTGGCGCCCATCTTGATGTACTTGACGATGTTGCCGAACACCTTGCGGCCTTCGATGACGCCCTCCTCCAGCACCATCAGGCTCTTCTCCAGCAGGATGATATCAGCGGACTCCTTGGCGATATCCACCGCGGTATCTACCGAGATGCCCACATCGGCCGCCTTCAGGGCCGGACCATCATTGATGCCGTCGCCCAAGAATCCCACCACATGCTTCTTCAGGTGCAGAGCGCGGATGACCCGCGCTTTCTGTTCTGGCGAAAGTTTTGCGAACACTGCGGTATCTTCAGCGATATCCGCCAGGTCCTCGTCACTCATGTTTTCGATATCACTGCCCAACACGATATGTTCCACTTCCAGGCCCACCTGCGAGCAGATCTTGCGGGTCACCGCGTCATTGTCACCGGTGAGCACCTTGACCTGGATGCCGTGTTCGCGCAGCTTGGCGATGGCTTCGGCGGCGGATTCCTTGGGCGGATCCAGGAAAGCGATATAGCCCAACAGCACCATGCCGGTTTCATCTTCCTTGGTATAAACCCGTTTGGCGTCGATGATTTCCTTGAAGGCCACCGCGATCACGCGGAAGCCATCATTATTGAGCGCCAGCGTCACTTCCTGCAGCTTCACCAGATCCTCAGGCACCAGCGGCTTGCGATGACCTTCCACTTCCGCCTGTGAGCAAATGCTGAAGATTTCCTCAACCGCGCCCTTGCAGATCAGCAAGTGACGCTCGTGCTCCTCTTCCACCACCACCGACATGCGGCGGCGCTGAAAATCGAAGGGGATCTCGTCGACCTTGCGGTAATTGCGCTCCGGATGCAGATCCGCATACATTTCAACCTTTTCCAACACCGCGATATCCAGCAAGTTACTCAGCCCCGACTGGTAATAACTGTTGAGGAACGCCAGCTCCAGCACCCGCTCGTTCTCATTGCCATTGATGTCCACATGCTTCTCCAGGAACACCTTGTCCTGAGTGAGCGTGCCAGTCTTGTCAGTGCACAAGACGTCCATGGCGCCGAAGTTCTGGATGGAGCTCAGGCGCTTGACGATCACTTTGCGGCGCGACATCACCAATGCACCTTTGGCGAGGTTGGCGCTCAAAATCATCGGCAGCATCTCCGGGGTCAGGCCCACGGCCACCGCCAGCGCGAACAGGAAAGCCTGACCCCAATCACCCTTGGTGAGGCCGTTGATGAGGAATACCAGCGGCACCATGACCGCCATGAATCGGATCATGAGCCAGGTGAAGCGATGAATGCCTTTATCGAAACTGGTGCGGACGCGCTCGCCAATCAATGATCCAGACAGCGAGCCGAAATAGGTGCTGGCGCCGGTCATGACCACCAACGCGATGGCGGTGCCGCTCACGACATTGGTGCCCATGAACGACAGGTTATGCAGTTCCAGCGGATTACCCCTGGCGTCCTCCAATGCAGTAGCACTCTTCTCCACCGGCAGTGACTCACCCGTGAGGGCTGACTGATTGATGAACAGGTCCTTGGCGGATAGCAGGCGCACATCCGCCGGGATCATGTCGCCGGCGGAGAGCTGCACCAGATCCCCCGGCACCAACTCCTCGATGGGCACCTGTTTTCGCACTGCCTTGTAGGGCGTGCGCGGTTCACCGGTCTTATCATCTTCGGCATCCGGCTGGGTATCATCCAGCTGCTCGCGGCGCAAGACTGTTGCAGTCGTGGTCACCATGGCGCGCAGCTTCTCAGCCGCATTGTTAGAGCGCGCTTCCTGCACCCAGGTGAGCACCACTGACAGCACCACCATGGCTGCGATGATGACACCGCCATCGACGTCCCGAGTCACGAACGAGATAATCGACAGCACGATCAACAACACATTCAACGGATTACCGAGCCGTTTGATAAGCTGATACAGGAAGCCGTGCTTCTTCTCGCGCGCGAAACTATTGGGTCCGTAGTCAGCAAGCCGCAACTGGGCTGCGCCTTCCACCAATCCCTGGATGCTGGTATCGAACTTATCGAGGGCGTCTTCCGCGCCCATGCAACTCACTTCCAGCAGGCGCGCGCGTATGCGCGCTCCAGCGTTCTGAGTGGCCGGGCCTCCGCTGTTACTCAATATTTTATGGACAACCTTCAATTCCACGCTTGCACCTGTCTGATGTGGCGGTGCACTGAAAATGGCAAACCCGGGTTCGGCCGGCAATCGAACACCCAAGGCACGCAGCTCCGCGGATCAGTGATGGTCTGCTTGAGTTTTGACTGTGCATCGGTGTGTGGATATCCGTGTTGCCTGGCGGCATCTGCATCCACGCGGAAGAAAAATCAGACGTGGGAGGCACTGCCCAGCAGGCGGGTTTTCCGTCTACAGTGACTACTACAACTGCCCATGCGGGCGCCTCCGATAGACTATACCGGCGCGGATGCTAGCCCCCGACTTTTACACTGTCAACGGATTTGGATGAATATTTGAGAAATCCTCCGCGGTGCATTCCGTTGTTACTGCCCTGTACTCGAGATGTAACCGTCGGGTTATTTGTATTTATTTGACAAGGGCTGCGGTCGGATCGCAGACGCTTGCTTCAATGAAGTGGCGGCCCCTTCACCACTTCCACCAAGTCACTAGGCCGCAGCCATTGCTTGTAGGCAGCCTGGATCTCCGGAGCAGTAAGCTTTAGGTAGTGACGCGCCTCCACTCGCAGTTCGTCGAGAGGCAGCCCGTCAGCGGCATAGGTCAGCCAGCCCTCAGCGATGCCGCCGACACTGGCCTGTTTCAGCGGAATGGCCCGCAGGTTCATGGCCTTGGCCCGGTTCAGTTCCACCGCCGTGATCGGACTGTTCTGCATGTCAGTGAGATCACGCACGATCAGGTTGCGGGCCTCCGTGACCTTGTCCGGATCGCAGCCGTATTCGACCGCGAATGTGCCGCGGGTGCGCGTGAAGGTAAAGCGCGTGCCGATGCTGTATACAAGACCGCGTTTCTCACGCAGGTCGCGGCCCAAGCGCGATGCGTAGAAACCCCGCCCCAGTACGATATTCCCAAGCTGCAAGGCATAACGGTCGGTGCTGAACAGGTTCACACCCAGAGTTTCACTCAGGGCCACGGTATCCTGCAGGCTGGTCTTGTCCGGCACCACCGTCCGGGATCCTGGTTTGTTCAGCGGTACCGGAGGCAGATCGGTGCCGGGTTTCGGACCTGTGGCCCGCCAGCCGCCGAAATATTTCTCGATGACGGACTTGGCCCCGGCCGGCGTGATCTTGCCGATCACCACGATGGTGGTCAGGTCCGGACGGAACGCCCGCTGGTAGTAGGCGCGCACCTGCGCAAGCTTTAGACCCATGATGTTCCCGGGTGTGGCTTCCCGCAGTGTGGGATCACCGGCCGGCACCAGCGCCTTGATGGTGGCTCGCCGGAACTGATAATCCGGGCTCTGCAGCTGCCCGGCCTGCAGGCGTGCCGACTGGATCTGTACCACCGGGAAATATTTGGCTGGTAGCGCCGGATGCAGTTCGTTGTCGGCCAGTAGTTGCACCGCACGTTTGAAATGCGCCGCCGGCGCCTGCACCGCGAAATCCGTGCCGGCGGCCTCCTGGGCGGCGATGTCGTCCAATGCCTTCTGGAAGGCCACTCGGTCGAGCGAGGTAGTGCCATAGCTGAACAGGCCGTCAAGCACGTCGGCCACACCGTCCTGGTCCGCTGGCTGCTGCAGCACCGGTTGGTTCCTGATGTGCCCATAAACACTGATCGTGCCGCTTACATCGGTAGGCTGAACGATGAGTCGCAGGCCGTTCGGAAGTATGCTCACGGTTGGATCGAGCGTGCGCCCGGGCAAATTAAGACGCGAGATTGCGGTCTCCGCCCACACGGGCAAGGGCACGGCTTTTTCCGGAGCGGTGTTGAAGGACTCCGCCCTGCCGTATCCCTTAGCCGCCAGCGGCTTGCCGGAGTACTCCGGGGTGAGAATTGCGGTGAACGCATGCTCCTGATCCAGATACACGCGCGCCACGCGGTTCACGTCCGCCACGGTCACCTTGCGGTACGCGGCGATCATGTTGTCCGGTGATTCCAGCCCCTGTACGGCAAGCGCCTGCGACCAGGCCTGTGCCAGGCCGTCCACGGAGTTTTTCTGGAATTCGAGTTGCGCGATCTCTTGGCGTTTGGCGGCCGCCACCAGATCCGCGGATACGCCCTGCTTGGCAGTTTGTGCCAATACCCGGCTGATTTCCGTGATTAGGGCTGCGGAGTCGCCACCCTTGGGAAACACGCCGTAAGCAATGCCCAGTCCGGTATCGGGCATGGCATCGCCGAAGAAACCGGCATACAGCGCCTTGTTCTGCGGCACCAGGGCGTACAGGCTGCCGCGCTGGCTGGCCAGCACGTCGCCCAGGATGTCCGCCGCGGCGTAATCCTCGCTGTGGTAACCGGGCATGCGGAATGTGATCACCGCCAAGCCGTAGGGGCTGTCGGTGGGCAGCTGCAGGGTCTGGGGCTGCACGGGCGCAAACTTCACCGCCGCGCTCGCAGGCAGCTGCTTCGCAGGAATGTCAGCAAACAGCGACTTGACTTTGGACAGTGCCGCCTGCGGATCCACATCGCCTACGATCACCAGGATGGCGTTATTGGGCGCGTACCAGGTTGCGTAGAACTTGCGCAGCATAGCCGATGTGGTTTTATCGAATGACGGCCGTGTGCCGAGGGCGTCGTGCGCATAGGGCGTGCCCTTGAACAGCACCGCCTGTAGTTGCTTGAACATCAGATATTGGGGATTGGAAAGGTCGCGTGAAACCTCCTGCTCGATGGCGCCACGCTCCTTGTCCCATTCCGCCTGGCTCAGGTCCAAACCGTGCATGCGGATGGCGGCGATATGCAGCGCCACGTCCAGGTCGTCGGCTGGTACCGTGAAGAAATACTGGGTGACTGTATCCTGGGTGTCGGCATCGAAACGCCCGCCCATGTACGCGGAGATCTCGGCGAGCTGATCCTTGGAAAGTCCCGGGCTGCCGCGGAACATCATGTGTTCCAGCGCGTGGGCGGTGCCGGGGAACCCGGCCGGCGCCTCGTTGGAACC
>Ga0307372_10013871_pt1 | contig 10371 bp, 7 predicted proteins | sample OX1MG_FD_202533 | JGI IMG/M metagenome (GOLD analysis project Ga0307372, IMG submission 202533) | Soil microbial communities from Risofladan, Vaasa, Finland - OX-1 | ecosystem: Environmental > Terrestrial > Soil > Coastal area > Acid sulfate soil | place: Finland: Risofladan, Vaasa | collected... | reverse complement strand
AGGGCGTCCGCATCGAGCAGGAGTTTCTCGTCGGCCAGGACGGCAAGCCGATCGACCTGATCGCCAACCTGCCCCACACCGCCGACGAAGTCGAAGCCGCTATGAATGCCCGGTGATCGGAGGGAGCGGGGGCCTTCAGGCTCCTCAATGCGCGATCAACTGAGAAACAGGCCTTTAGGCCCGGCTCCACCATGAAAGTCCGGTGAGCGCCCGGCTCCCGTCTCTGTAGCGCCTCCCGGCCGGCACGTCCTCGTCCGCGCCCCGAATACCGCAGGGTGGATCTTCGGAGATTTGCAAGACCCCATAACTCGCCCGACTTGCTTTGCCCTTGCCTTTGCTTTTCTTTCTGTCATTCCCGCAGGGAATCTGCCTTTCGGCAGGTGGCCCGGGTCTCACAAATCCGTCTCCACCACGAAGATGGGGTACCCCATGGCCGTAATAAGAACTTGCTTCCCCAAAAAACGGGCCACCCGCTCGTGCCCGGATGATTCCGTCCCGTTCAGTTATGAGATCCCAAAATGACGCCTTACTTTCGGATTGAAGAGATAGATCGCCATCAACAGAACAAAGACGATATCTGTGGTTTTCAGTTGCGAAGAAGTGATGGATGCCCACAGGGCTCCATGGTCAAGCGCGTACACCACGGGAGAGAAGACTATTAGTTCCACGAGGGGAATGATTCGCTCCAGGGCCGCGATCGTGAGAGCCCAGCGCTGGTAGTAAGTAAGTCCAGCTCCAATCCCCACGCCAACGATCGCCGATATCGGAGCGAGAATTGAACAACGTGGAGAATTCAGGTGGGGTATCCACATGAATAGTCCAAAGAAATTGATGAGTTGAAAGGTCCTCACATCTGGAGCCTCTGCAGCGTTGGCGACATGCAAAAGGTAGACGACAGCTCCCGACCTTGTGAACCAATAGAGGGAGACTAGCCACAATCCGAAGCCGCGTTGCCTTTCCATTTGCTTCCAACCTTATCTCATGGCGAAGCGTAGCCGGTCATCGACGACACGCCCGGCAGGGGCGTGCTCTGGACCGCGCACACCCGGCCCTCGCCATCGTAAAGGTAGGTGTTCACGCCGTCGTAGGTGAGGTCGCCCGCCGCGTCGTAGCTCACCCCGCCCGGAGCCTGGCTGGTGCTCGTGAACTGGTTACTGTTGTTGGTGTTGTAGTCGGCCCAACTCAAGAGCGGCGGGTTGTTCGCGCATTGCGTCGTGGACATCGACTCGTTGTCGCGATTGCCGAAGGCGTCGTAGGTCCAACAGCCGTAGTCGTTGGCAAGGCCCGCGGGCGCATCGTTGCCGGCCGCCGCGCCGGTCAGCCGGTTCAACGGATCGTAGCCGAATCCCCAGGAACCCATCACCGAATCGACAAACCCCACGATGTTGCCCACCCCGTCGTAGCTGCCCGTGGGAATCGAATAGCTGTACACCGTCCCGCCCCCGTCACTTCTGCTTTGCGAACGCCTCCGGATCGGCCTTGCGCAACTCGTCCAGGAACTGCGCGTACTCCCGCTCGCCGCGCTTCAGCTTACTGTAGTCCACGTCGGAATAAAACTGGCTGATGTAGTCGAAGGCGTAGGCGGCATACCACGGAAAATCTACACTGGGCCCGGCATCCTCGCTCGCCGGATTGGTGGCTGGAATCGCTGCCGCCACTGCCCATGCGAAGGGAGCATCCCGAATATCATAGCCGGCCAACAGCATCTGGCGAATTCCAATCCGCAGGGACTGCTCGTCTCGCAGAATTGCAAAATCAAACTGCGGGAAGGAACGATCATAAGACGCCTCCCAATTCCGAAGGGATTGGTTCACCATGTATGCGTCCTTTTGCAAAACCATCGTAATCGCGAAAGACAGGATTGACGCCAGTTGAGACTCGGTTTTCAGTTTTGAAAGCGTCTCGTCAAATACGATAATGCGACCATCTGGAAGAGGGAGCACCGCTTCATCGAAACTCGGATGCTTCACCGCGAACAAGCCACCGAGATAGAAAATTAAACCCTTCAAATCCGAGCCTGATCCGTGAACGATACAAAAACGAAACTTCACTTTGGTGGGATCAGAATCGGGAAGAGATCGATCATAGGAAGGTATTAAACGATCACCGAACCTCGCGATCCAATCCTGCACAGCCTGGCTCGGAACAATTTGCACCCCCCTCTCGTGCGGTGAATCTATGCGCCCCGGCACCCCGGATTTGTAGCCAGGCTCTGTGAGACGGACCCTCACTCGATCTCGATACTTCACCTCGTTCGGTAGCAATGCATTTGGCCACATCTCAAGGCTGTTCGCGACGAGTCGTCCAGCGGAACCTTTCGTTGCTTTGAAAAAACCAAACGAATTCGGCCTAAGCAGGTCGCCAATGTCCGTTGGGATTTTCGCTGCTGTCCCCACGGACGTTGTGCCAAGTCTCGCCCCATGAAACCCCACAAAGCCATAGTCATATACGATTTGAGTGTCCGGCGCCGCCTTTTCCAATCGGGTGTTGGAGTCTATTACGAGAGGATATCCATCAATCCACGCAGTGCCAACCCAACCGGCCGAGGACCGGGAAACGTGAGGAGGCACCTCGATCAATGCCCCTCCATTGAGCTCGTCACGTTCATCCTTTTCCGAGATTAGCTTCCAACTGTGAACAGCGAATACGGTTGCTGACTTTGCTTCGAACACGGTGCGGGGCTTATATTCTCCAGAAACCCGCACCCGAGTCCCGACTCGGATGTCCGCCTGGGCGCAGGATTCGAGAGGAGTGTTGGAACCAGGGCTATGCTGCCGAAGGACGATGCTTCGCCACGCCATCAGTCCTTTGCGCACTTCGGATTGGAGTTCGAAAGAGTAGTCCAAATCCTCGACCTGGCAGGTTGTCTGCGGACTCAAAGAGACACTGACGTCACCGACTGTAATTCGGTTGGCAGAGATCACCGATGTGACAAAGCCATCGATTAGAGTAGGCGCTTCCGATCTACATGAAGCTGATGCAAGCGCAGTGACGAACAAAGCACAATTCACTCCGCGGCATAAGAATCTCTTCATAAAGGGCTCCTATCGCGTCGGAGCGTTCAGGAGAATTGGGGCCGGTGAGTCCTCCTCGCATAGCCGTTCAGGAGGCAAGTTCGTCTCCTCTTGATCTACGGCCAGCCTACGGGACTCCCGAACAACCCGACGCAGACGCCGTGGCCCCGCTACAATCGACCCCATGGAGCCCAACCAGCTTGACGCCCTGACTACCGCCTTCCGCGAGCAGCTCCTGGCCTGCCTGGAGGAGTGCGCTCACGGCCGCCGCGGGCTGTTCTCAGACGCCGGGCACCTTGGCGGCGACGAACCCGCCTGGCCGGAGGCCGCCCGGCTGCGCGAACTGGCCGCCGCCCTCCAGCCCATCCTCGCCCAGGCCGAAACCCGCGACCCGCTCATCGACGAGTTCCTCGACCTCTGCTCCATCCACGGCGAGTACGACCCCGGCGAGCCCCGTCTGGCCCGCGAGTTCCTGCGCCGCATCGACCGCGGCGAGGTGGGCACACCCACCCGGAAGCCGCCAGCCTGGTAGAGAGGGGCGAGCAACTTTCGCTATATATTTCCCCGAACCGGAATTCTGCGTCCCTGTAACCTGCCCCGAGTTGTGTCAGACGGGGTTTACAACCGGGTGCCAGTTGTATCAGACGGGGCTTACAACTGGCCCCGAATTGTCTCATGCCTTTTGTGATCTGTCTCACAAAAGGCCCGGTTTAGAACCGCAGCCCGAAGTTGATCGGTAGCAGCTTGGTCCCAGCCCCGATGGTGGTGTTGCCCAGCCCGTTGGGCGACTTGTTAATCACCGCCGGCGTTAGCACGTCCAGGTACCGCGCCTCGGCATACAATTCCATCCTGCCGTCGCCGTACATCCCCAGGAAACGATGCCGGTACCCGCCCCCGATGTTGAAGCCCGCCTGGTTCGACGAGAAGTGTCCCACGGTCTGGTTGGCATAGCCCACGCCGCAGTAAAAGTAGTAGCAATACTGCTGCTGCGTGGCGTTCTGGAAATTGGTCGTCTTGCGGTAAAACCCTGCTCCGCCAGTCACATAGACGCCATTGGCGGCCTTGGGAAAAATGTCATAAACCGGATCCACGCTGAGCCCCCAGACGTGGATGTTGCCGGACTGGGTGCCCGCCTCCGCCACAATCTTGCTGGGAAGCCCGTCGCTTATGAACTGATAGTCGGCCAGCACCGACAGGCCGCGGCCGACATGCAGGCCACCGCCGAACTCCAGATCCCAGCCCGTGTTGGCGTAGTCGCTGGTGCTGCCGGAGACAACATCAAAGCCGCCGCCGAAATTGAGCGCCAGTTTGCTGCTCCAGCCGCCTTTGCCGCCGCCGCCGCCCTTGTTGTCGTACTGCCCGCCGGCCCCGTTTGCCGGCTCCGGCGCGGCGGGCAGCGCTTCCGTCCCGCTTCCCGTCGCAAATGCAAGTTCGTTGGAGCTCGATTCCGTGGCGGATGGTGCGGCCGAGTGCATCGAGCTGGTAGAAGTGGCGACCTGAGCGTTCGCAATGCCCAGAACCAGCAGCGCTGCGGTTCCAAGATAAGCAAAACGCCAGCCGGGCGACAACCAACGTGCAGATGACATTTTTCTGGACCTCGTCTGATTGAAGTTGTACCTGAAGCTGAGAACTTTGGAAACTGGCCCCGAAGACTCCCGAACCGCCGGGAAGGGAAGCCGCAACAGACCGCTGCCGCTAACTCCCTTAGACACAATTCCCCGCGCCGGGTTGCGTCACAGAGCCCACGAACTCCATGGTAAGCCCTGGGCGCGGCTCATTGGCAAATCGACCCCGGACCAAAGCCAGCCGGTTTCTGGGCAATGGGCCCGATTCCGGCGGTATCGGCTGGATTGGCATCCTCTGCGCCCCTGTGATTCCGGTCACTGCCAGACCCACTCGCCTCCTGCGAAACTGGCTCCGTTTGAGTGAGCAAGAACACAGGCGCTGGCCGGCACAGATCCGGCTCCTGTTTTCAGCCTGGAGGGAACCCGCACCATGAGCAAACTGGAATCCCGCGCCGCCAGCGCCGGAATGATTTTCGCCGCCTGCCTGATCGCGTTCCTGATCGTGACCACCCTGGCCAGTTCCGCGGCGGGGCTGCGGTAAGGCTGCTCGCGCAAGGCCGCCGGATTCGCGTCGCGGCCGGCCCATCCCTATAGTGCAAGTTAGGCGGCTGTGCCGACCCGGCAAAACTCGGACCGGGGCCCGAGTTACTTCGCTCTTGCCAGACAGCCGCGCATGAAGGAAAATCGTACCCATTCACCCGCAGTTTGGCTGTCCTGTTTCCGATGGGCGGAGTTTCCGGCAAGTCGAGGCGCAATCGCCACATCTCGGCCGTGCCGGCTGAAGCTGCCATTGGACCGGAGGTTCGGCTCACGTGCTCATCTCCCGCCTGCTTCTCTCGTCGGCCATCGTCACCATTTCCTCGTCTGGCATCCTCGCCCAGCAGCCCGCATCGCGGATTGCCGGCCCCATCGACGACAGCCAACTCGTCACGCTGGTTGGGAACACGCCGCCTGCCGCCAATGCGGCGAACGATCGCGGACCGGTGGATCCCGCGCTGCGGCTGACGGACCTGATTCTTGTCCTCCGCCGCAGTCCGGATGAGCAGGCCGCGTTCGATGCGTTCGTGGCCAGCCAGTACGATCCTGCCTCGCCCAACTATCATCTCTGGCTGGCTCCTGCGGATGTGGCCGCGCGGTTCGGTCCGTCCGCCGCGGATGTGGCCGGGGTATCCCAATGGCTGGCGTTGCATGGGCTTGCGGTCGAAGCGGTTGCGCCTGATCGCATGACCATCCGGTTCGGCGGGACCGCGGCCCAGGTGCAAGCTGCATTCCACACGACACTGCACAACCTCTCGGTGGACGGGGAGGCCCACGTCGCCAACCTGGCCGATCCCCAGATTCCGGCTGCGCTCGGGCCGGTGGTGCTCGGGGTGAAGGCGCTGCACAATTTTCTGCCGCGCCCGCAGCACCGTCTCGGGTCGCGCGTGACCCTGGACCCCACCACCGGACGATGGCAGCGCACGACATCCTCCGCGATTGCGAACCCTGCCCTGGGTGGAATCAGTCCCGACCTCGGCATCACGGTCGGCTCCGGCTCCAACCAGTACACGATTGAAGATGTAGCGCCCTACGACTTTGCCACCATTTACAACGTCCTGCCGCTCTGGAATGCCGGGACTCCGATTGACGGCACGGGGCAGACCATCGCCATCGCGGGAACCAGCGACATCAACCTCACCGACGTGGCCGGCTTTCGCCAGGTCTTTGGACTTCCCGCCGGAACTCCGCCCAAAATCGTGGTTGCCAACGGAGTGGATCCCGGCCAGTGCACGGGCACGGGAGGCGCGTGCACCATCGACGATCTCTACGAAAACTCGCTCGATGTGGAGTGGTCGGGAGCCGTGGCCAAGGGCGCATCCATTGTTCTGGTCGTCTCCGGGCAAACCTCGCCCATGACCGATACGGTTTACTCGTCGGCCAATTACGTAGTGCAGAACCAGACCGCGAAGATCCTGAGCGTGAGCTACGGCGAGTGCGAACTTGGCCTGGGCACGGCCGGCAATGCCGCCTACAACAATCTTTGGGAGACGGCGGCTACAGAAGGCATTGCGGTGTTTGTGGCGAGCGGCGATTCAGGCTCCGCCACTTGCGACCAGGGGCTGGCGCAGAGCGTTCCCTACACCGCCCAGTACGGCCTCACCGTGAGCGGCCTGGCGTCGACGCCCTTCAACACCGCGGTGGGCGGCACCGACCTGAACTGGGGGACCACCGCCGCGCCGTACTGGAACTCGAGCAACAACTCGAGCACCGGCGCGAGTGCCGCCGGCTACATGCCGGAGGTTCCCTGGAACGACACCTGCAGCAATCCCGTGCTATTGCCCACTCTGCAAAGCCTGGCTTCGCAATTGAAGCAGTATGGCTATGGCAGCCCCACCAGCCCCACCGACGGCGAATCGGCCTGCAACTTCGTCAACCAGTGGTACAGCACCATCGAGCAGGCGACCAATGGCCAACTGAACATCGCCGGCCTCATCGATACCGTGGGCGGCGGCGGCGGCGCGAGCAACTGCACCGCCAGCGACGGCACCACCGCGGCCAGTTGCACCGGCGGATATACCAAGCCCGCGTGGCAGGCGGGGGTGAGCGGCATTCCGGCCGACGGCAAGCGCGACCTGCCCGACGTGTCGTTCTTTGCCGGCAACGGCCTGCTGGGCTCCGCCTACCTGGTTTGCGTTTCGGCCGCGGGTTCGTGTGTCAGCTCGACCAGCCCGACGACCGAGCCGGTGGCGCAGGAGGTGGGCGGCACGTCGGCCGGCACGCCGGCGATGGCGGGCGTAATGGCGTTGATCAACCAAAAAATAGGAGCGACGCAAGGCAGTCCCAATGCGGAGTTGTATGCCATTGCGGCAAAGCAGAGCTACGGAAGTTGCTCGTCTGAAACTGCGGGCGGGAGTTGCTCGTTCCACGATGTCGATCAAGGCACCATTGCCATGCCGTGCGCTCAAAAGTCTCTGGACTGCAATATTCTGCGCCCCACTGTAGACTATCTCGGCCTGCTCTCGGGCTATGCGGCAACGGGCGGTTTCGATCCCGCCTCGGGTTTGGGATCGCTGAACGTGGCGAATGTGGTGAACGCGTGGACGTCGACGGTGGGGACAACGCCCGCGACGGTGACGGTGACGCCCGCGCAGAACAGCATAACCATCAACCAGTCGCTCTCCGTGGCCTTACAGGTCAGCGGCTCCAGCGGCACACCCACAGGGAACGTCACCATCGCAGGCGGCGGATACGATGGCGGCGCCCAGGCGCTGGCATCCGGCAGCTACACGTTCACGATTCCGGCGAACTCGCTGCCGGCGGGCTCGCTGACGATCACCGGAAGCTATGTGGGCGACGCGACTTACGCGGAGGCCAGCGGAACCGCCAGCGTGACGGTGACCAAGCTTACGCCGACGGTGACGGTCACGCCCACTCCGTCAACCGTCGGGACCAATACTGCGGTGAATGTCCAGATCAATGTTTCCGGCCCGTCCGGCAGTCCCACTGCTACCGGCACGGTGCAGTTAGCGGGCGGTGGATTCACCGGAGGGCCATGCACATTGGCGTCCGGCGCATGCACAATTACAATTCCGCCGAACACATTTAGCAACGGCAACGTTACGCTGACCGCGAGCTACAGCGGGGATTCCAATTACCAATCCGCGAGCGGGACAGCAGTCGAAGTGGCCACGGCTCTTAAGCCCACGGTTACTGTGACGGTGCCGCCAGGGGCGATAGACGCCGCCACTCCTTTCCAAGTTGGAATCACGGTTTCGGGGTCAGGGCCAACTCCTACCGGCTACGTGCTTTTAAGCACACCGCCCGGGCCCCGGGGGTACGGCTGGGGGTGCACCCTTTCCGGCGGACAATGTACGGTTACGGTTACGCCAGGTGTGCTGTACGTGTTAACTAACACCCTTACCGCAGCCTATGCGGGCGATTCGACCTACGTCGGAGCACAGGGCTCCGCAGTCGTCACCTTGGCGCCGACCCCCACAGCTATCACGGTCAGTCCCTCGAGCACCAGCATCACAACCAACCTCCCATTAGTGCTCACAGGCTCCGTTACTGCGACCAAGAACTCTTCTCTGTATGTTACGGGGGCCGTCACCGTCAAGGGCGGCGGCTATTCCGGATCGTTCGGTCTTTCTGGCGCAGGCAACCAGTATTCCTTCACCATTCCGCCGGACAGTCTTAGCCCAGGCACGGATACTCTGACCTTGGCGTTTAGCGGGATAGTTATATTCAATCCTTCTACCGCTGCGACAACCGTCAGCGTTGCGCAATGGGTGAAGGTAGCACCGACCGTTACCCTGACACCCTCGGCAACATCCATCGGGGTTGGGGAGAATCTGGTTGTGAAGATTGCCGTTTCCGGATCTGGAGCCCCAGCCACCGGAACCGTCACCCTGACCAGCGGTGGCTGGAACTCCGGCACAGACCAACTGCCAGCCGGTGGAACCACCAATGTCTTCATCGATCCCAACACGTTACCAGTGGGTTCCGATACGCTAACTGCGAGCTATAGCGGTGACGCAACGTATCTGGCTGCCACAGCGACAACTACGGTCAACGTAAATCCTTCCACGTTCAGCATTTCAGCGACCAATCCAAGTGCAGTTTCTCCGGGCCAGAGTACATCGGGAGAAGTGACCGTAGCTAGCACCAACGGTTATACCGGCCTGGTCAACTTAACCTGCGCAGTCACCTCAAGCCCGCAAGGCGCCATCGACCTTCCCACCTGTAGTCTCCAACTCCCGGCTATCAATCTGTCGAACTCTGTCACCGCAAGTGCCCAATCGCAGTTTACGATCACCACGACGGGCCCCGTCGCGACAGTTAGCCGTCCAGGCCTGCGCCGCCTTGCCGGCCTCGGTGGCGCGACACTCGCGTTGCTCTGCTTCCTCGGCATTCCCGCACGCCGTCGTGGCTGGCGTAACCTGCTTGGCATTCTGGTGCTGATCTTCGTCTTCTCCAGCATGGGCGCCTGCGGCGGCGGTGGCAACGCAGGGGGCGGTGGTGGAGGGGGCGGGGGCAGCGGAGGAGGGGGAGGCGGTGGCGGTGGCGGCGGCGGCAGTTCGGGAACCACCGCCGGGACCTACACCTTTACCGTGACCGGAACCGGCAGCCCGGCGGTGACTCCCGCGCCGACCACGACCTTCACGGTGACCGTAAACTGACGGCGCGGGTTCGGTGGATCGTTCGGATTCCACCGGAAATGCAAAGGCCGGAGCATAGCGCTCCGGCCTTCGGCATTTCCTGATCACTGACCACTGACCACTGTATTTACCCCTGAATGTCGAACTGCTCCGGGTGCAGCGTCGCGTCGCTCTTCACCAGGATGTTCTTGCCCGTCAGTTCCTCAAAATCGGTGAGCCAGCGCGCATTGTTGCTCTTGAGCACCTTCACCGTCTCCGGGTGCACGCGCAGCAGGATGTCGGAGTTTTCGAAGTGCTTCCGCATCTTGCGCAGCTCCACCCAGATCTCGTTGCACACCGTTGCCGGGCTCTTCACCATTCCCGTTGCCTGGCAGGTGTAGCAAGGCACGCTCAGGGTGCGCTCGAGCGACTGTTTGACCCGCTTGCGCGTGATCGCCACCAGGCCGAAATCGTTAAACTGGAGCACCTTGGTCGGAGCGCGATCGTGCTTCAGCGCATCTTCAAGCGCGGCCATCACCCGGAAGCGATTCTTGCGCTCGTCCATGTCGATGAAGTCGATGATGATGATGCCGCCCAGGTCGCGCAGGCGAATCTGGCGCACGATCTCGGGGATCGCGTCCAGGTTGGTCTTGACGATAGTGTCTTCAAGCCGCG
>Ga0307372_10013870_pt1 | contig 10371 bp, 10 predicted proteins | sample OX1MG_FD_202533 | JGI IMG/M metagenome (GOLD analysis project Ga0307372, IMG submission 202533) | Soil microbial communities from Risofladan, Vaasa, Finland - OX-1 | ecosystem: Environmental > Terrestrial > Soil > Coastal area > Acid sulfate soil | place: Finland: Risofladan, Vaasa | collected... | reverse complement strand
TGACCGAGTCGCTGCTTGCGATCGCGCACAGGGCCCACGTGCCGGTCGTCGGTGTGTACGAGACGATGCCCGCGCCAGGCTACGACTACCAGCGCTGGATGCTGGCCGAGGTGTACGCGCTGCGCACCGCCATCGCGCGGCGCGTGTCCGCGCCCAAGCTGTGAGCGCTGCGACAGGTACCCGCACGGGCGTGCCCCCGAACGCCGAGGCGGCGCTCAGGCTCGAGGGGGTGTCGGTCGCCCTTTCCGGGCGGCGGGTGCTCGACGACGTGAGCTTCGCCGTCGAGCGGGGCGAGTTCGTGGGCATCATCGGGGCGAACGGTGCGGGGAAGACGACGGTCTTTCGCGTCGTGCTCGGACTTCTCCCAGCTGGCGGCGGCACCGTCGAGCGCCCGCGGCGCCACATCGGCTACGTCCCGCAGAAGGTGGCGATCGACCCGGACACGCCGCTCCGGGCGCGAGACCTCGTCACCCTCGGCATCGACGGCGAGCGGTTCGGCATCCGCCTCCCTTCACGGGCCCGGCGTGCGCGCGTCGAGGAGATGATCGAAGCCGTCGGGGCGGGCCGGTTCGCCGACGCGCGGGTCGGGACGCTGTCGGGTGGCGAGCTCCAGCGGGTGCTCATCGCGCACGCGCTCGTCGGTGAGCCGACGCTGCTCATCATGGACGAGCCGCTCGCCAATCTCGACATCAAGAGCGGTCACGAGATCGTCGAGCTCGTGGCGCGCCTCACGCATGAGCGCGGCCTCGCCGCGCTCCTCTCGGCGCACGACATGAACGCCCTGTTGCCCCACATGGATCGCGTCGTCTACCTGGCGGACGGCCGGGCCGTGAGCGGGACCACCGGAGAGGTGGTGCGAAGCGACGTGCTGAGCGAGCTGTACCGCTACCCGGTGCGCGTGCTCGAGGTGGACGGCACGGTGCTCATCGTGGGCGGACACGAGGTGCGAGTCCGGTGACAGGGTTCTTCCAGAGCGGGCCTGTGCACGTCGCGCTGGCCGCCGGCGCGGTCACCGCCGTCGTCTCGGGGGTCGTCGGCGTGTTGGTCGTCGTCCGCGGCCAGTCCTTCGCCGGCCACGCCCTCGGCGACCTCGGCACCTTGGGCGGATCGGGCGCCTTCCTCGCGCAGGTGAGCCCCCTGTGGGGGTTCGTCGGCGTCGGGGCGGTGGTGGCGGGCGCGATGGAGCTCTTCGGGGTTCAGCGCCGTCGTGGGCGGGACGTCGCGACCGGGGTGGTGCTCGGAGCGGCACTCGGCGTGTCCGCGCTGCTGCTCTACCTCGACACGACCAGCACCTCGACTGCGGGGGCGACCGTCACCGTCCTGTTCGGCTCGCTCTTCGCGGCCAGTCCGGCGTCGGTGCCCGAGATGGCGGGACTCGGCGCGCTCGGGCTGGTCGCGCTCGCCGTGGTGTACCGCCCCCTCCTCCTGAGCTCGGTGCACCCCGAGCTCGCGTCGGCCCGCGGGGTGCCGGTCCGGTCCGTCGCGTTCGGGTTCCTCGTCCTCGTCGGAGTGACCGTCTCGCTCACGTCGATGGTCGTCGGCACCATCCTGTCGCCCGCGCTGCTCGTCGGCCCGGCAGCCTGCGCGTTGCGGGTGAGCCGCCGCCCGCCCGTGGCGATGGTCGTGGCAGCGGGCGTGGGGCTCGCCGCCACCTGGGCCGGCGTGGCCCTCGCCTATGCGAGCTACCGGTGGCCGCCCTCGCACTCGGGATGGCCGATCAGCTTCTTCATCGTGGCGATCGTCTTCGTCGCCTTCCTCGCCGTGGAGCTCCCGAGCAGGATCAGGCGCCGACGCGCTCCGGGGGGTGCCTGATGTTCTCGGGCGTGATGACCAACGCGTGGCTGGTCGCCTCGATGATCGGCGTCGTGGCCGGGGTGGTGGGGTTCTTCGTCGTGCTGCGCGGCGCGTCGTTCGTCGCGCACGCAGTGCCGCTCTCGTCGTTCGCGGGAGCCGCTGGCGCCGGTCTCGTCGGGATCGACGCGGTGGCGGGCCTGGCCGTGTTCGCACCGATCGCCGCATTGGGCATCGGATGGCTCTCGAGGCGCCGCCGCAGCGACGTCGTCACCGCGCTCGTGGTGGCCGCGATGCTCGGGCTCGGTGCGTTGTTCCTCAGTTGGTCCAGCCAGTACGCGTCGGCCGTCTACGGCCTCCTCTTCGGTGACATCCTCGGGGTGAGCAGCGGCGAGGTATGGCTCACGGCCGTGCTCGCGGTCTGCGGGCTCGCCGCGGTCGCCGTCATGTACCGTCCACTGCTGCTCAGCTCGGTGTCCCCGGAGGCGGCGGCCGCCCGCGGCGTGCGGACGGGGATCGTGGACATGCTCTTCCTCGTCCTCGTGTCGCTGACCACGACGATGTCGGTGCCTGTCGTCGGGGCGCTCTTGATGTTCGCATTGATGGTCGGGCCTCCGGCCGCCGCCCGGGCATTCACGAGGGCGCCGGCGCGGACGATGGCCGTCGCCGTCGGTGTCTCGGTGGCGACGGTGTGGACGTCGATCGTGGCCTCCTACCTCACGACATGGCCCATCGGCTTCTTCGTGGGGGTGTTCGCCGCCGCGTTCTTCCTCGCAGGCAGTGCCTGGACGGCAGTGCGGGGCTGAACGGTAGGTTGCCCCCATGGAATTCCGCACGCTCGGGCGCACCGGCGTCCACGTCAGCCCGCTCTGCCTCGGCGCCATGATGTTCGGCGCGTGGGGCAATTCCGACCACGACGAGTCGATCCGGATCATCCGGCACGCGCTCGACGCCGGGGTCAACTTCGTCGACACTGCGGACGTCTACTCGGCGGGGGAGTCCGAGGAGATCGTCGGCAAGGCGCTCGGGTCCCGGCGAGACGAGGTCGTGCTCGCCACCAAGGTCCACGGCACGATGGGGACTGGACCGAACGCCCGCGGCAATTCCCGTCGCTGGATCGTCGCGGAGTGCGAGGCGAGCCTCCGGCGGCTCGGCACCGACTGGATCGACCTCTACCAGATCCACCGCCCGGACCCGGACTGCGACGTCGACGAGACCCTCGGCGCGCTGAGCGACCTCGTGCGCCAGGGCAAGGTCCGCTACATCGGGAGCTCGACCTTCCCGGCCTCCGAGATCGTCGGGGCGCAGTGGGCCGCCGAGCGCCGGGGCACCGAGAGGTTCGTGTGCGAGCAGCCGCCGTACTCGCTGCTCGTGCGCGCCGCCGAGCGCGAGGTCCTCCCCGCGTGCGAGCGCTACGGCATGGGCGTCATCCCGTGGAGCCCGTTGGGGGGCGGGTGGCTCACCGGGAGGGTCCGCAAGGGACAGGAGATCCCGACCAGCCACCGTGCCGAGCGGGTGCCCCAGCGCTACGACATGAGGCTGCCGGGCAACCAGCGCAAGCTCGAGGCGGTCGAGGCGCTCGCACAGCTCGCGGCCCGGGCGGGGATCAGCCTCATCGACCTGTCGATCGCCTTCGTGCTCCGCCACCCCGCCGTGAGCGCCGCGATCATCGGACCGCGCACGATGGAGCAGCTCGAATCCCAGCTCGGCGCGGCCGACGTGGTGCTGTCCGACGAGGTCCTCGACGAGATCGACGAGATCGTGCCGCCCGGTACCACGCTCAACCCTCCGGACAACGGGTGGGACCCGCCGTCGATCACCGAGCCCTCGCTGCGCCGGCGTCCCGCTCCCCGGGCGTGAAGTCCCCCGCGGCGTAGCGGACGTCGCGCAGCAGCTCGAAGAGCCCGTCGAGCCCTTCGGCGCCGACGCCGAGGTCGGCGAAGACCCCGGCGTTCATCGCGTCGGTCGCCGCCGCGGCCCTCGCGCGTCCCTCCTCGGTCAGGCGAGCGAGCGTGCCGCGCCCGTCGTCGGGGTTGCGGGCGCGCTCGACGAGGTCCTGCTCCTCGAGGCGGTCGATCGCGTTGGTCACGCTGGCGGGGTTCACCTGGAGGCGCTCACCGATCTTGCCGAGCGGCAGCGCGCCCGACGACGAGAACGAGAGCAGCATGAGCACCTCGTAGCGCGCGAAGGTGAGGTCGAACGGCCGCAGGGCGGCGTCCGCGCGGGCGAGCAGGAGCTGCTGGACGCGCATGATCGAGGTGACGACCGCCATCGCGGGGGCGGCAGCGTCCCAGCCGTGGCGGGACCACTGGCGCCGCGCCTCGCCGATGGGGTCGAAGGGGAGCGGATCGCGGTCGGGCACCGGCGGCGGGAGGCTCAGTTGCGAGGCCGCTGGCGCGGCTGTCCCGGCATCGTGCCGGGGCGCTGGCCTCCGCCGCGCTGGCCCTTTTGGCGCTCCTGGCGGCCCGCGGCCCGCCGGAGCGCCCGGTTGGTGGTCACGTCCTCCTCCGAGCCCATCTCCATCATCTGCTCGACGAGCTGCTGGCGCTTGGGCCTGGGGACGCGGCGGAGCTGGCGCTCGAGACGGACGAGGTTCTCGGGGAGGGGGCGCCCCTTCTCCTGGAACTTGTCGATCGTGCGGAGGATCCGACGTGCGTAGCGGCGCCGCAACCAGGCGTGGCGACCGATGAAGCGGGCGGGCGCCTCGCGGAGCCTCCGCAGGCGCTTGCGCTTGGTGGGCGTCGTGGCCATCGCCGTAGTTCTTAGCTGACCGGCCCGCTCGCCGGTGCGCTCGCGGGGATCCCGACCGGTCGCGCGCCGTCCTCTTGGTCCGCGAACTGGGTGTGGTAGAGGAGGGTGTAGAGGCCGCCCGCCGCAAGGAGCTCGCGGTGCGTCCCCCGCTCCACGATCCTGCCGCCGTCGACGACGAGGAGCTGGTCCGCGTCGCGCACGGTGGACAGCCGGTGGGCGATCACGAGAGAGGTGCGCCCGACGAGCGCTCGCCGGAGCGCCTCTTGGACCGCGGCCTCCGACTCTGAGTCGAGGTGCGCGGTGGCCTCGTCGAGGACGACGACGTCGGGGGCCTTGAGGATCAGGCGGGCCAGGGCCACGCGTTGCTTCTCGCCGCCCGAGAGCCGGTAGCCGCGCTCGCCGACGAGGGTGTCGAGCCCGTCGGGAAGCGACGCGACGAGCGGGAGGATCTGCGCCTGCTCGAGGGCGGCCATGAGCTCCTCGTCGCTGGCGTCGGGGCGGGCGTAAAGGAGGTTCGCGCGCAGCGTGTCGTGGAAGAGGTGGGGGTCCTGGGTCACGACACCGATCACGTCGCGCAGTGAGTCCAAGGTGGCGTCCCGGACGTCCACGCCGCTCACGCGCACAGCGCCCTGCGTCACGTCGTAGAGGCGGGGCACGAGGGAGCTGATCGTCGTCTTCCCCGCGCCCGAGGGTCCGACGAGTGCGGCCATCTGCCCGGGGTCGACGCGGAAGGACACGTCGTGGAGGACCTCGTTGCGCACGGGTGACTCGAGAACGGCGACGGACTCCAACGATGCGAGCGAGACTTCCTCCGCGCCCGGATAGGTGAACGACACGCCGTCGAGCTCGATGCTCGCCGGTCCACGTGACACCCTGACCGCGTCGGGGCGCTCGGTGATCATGGGCTCGAGGTCGAGCACCTCGAAGATCCGCTCGAAGGAGACGAGGGTGGTCATGACATCGAGGTTCACGTTGGAGAGCTGGGTCAGCGGACCGTAGAGCCGCGCGAGGTAGGCGGTGATCGCGACGACCGTGCCGACGGCCAGGGTCCCGTGGACCGCGGCAACGCCCCCGAACCCGTAGGCGAACGCCGTCGCGAGGGATGCGGTGAGCACGAGGGCGACCATGAACATCCGGGCGTACATCGCCTGGGTCACGCCGATGTCACGGACCCTGGCGGCCTTGTCCTCGAAATTGCGCGCCTCGGCCGCAGGGTGGCCGAAGAGCTTGACGAGCATGGCGCCCGAGACGTTGAAACGCTCCTGCATCACCATGTTCATCTGCGCGTTGAGGTCGTAGCCCTCCTTGGTCAGCGCCCCGATCCTCCGGCCGACGAGGCGAGCCGGCACGAGGAACACCGGCAGGAGCACGAGGGCGAGGAGGGTGATCTGCCAGGACAGGTAGAACATCGCCCCGACCACGATCACGACGGTGAGCAGGTTCCCGATCACGTTCGACAACAGTGTCGTGAAGGCTTGCTGCGCGCCGATGACATCGTTGTTCAACCGGCTCACGAGCGCGCCGGTCTGGGTGCGCGTGAAAAACGCGACCGGCATGCGCTGGATGTGCCGGAAGACCTTGGATCGCATGTCGTAGATGAGCCCCTCGCCGATCATCGCGGAGACCCGCCGCTGGTAGAGCGAGAGAGCTGCTGTGAAGATCGCCAATCCCGCGGCCACCAGCGCGAGCTCGACGACGAGCGCGGCATCGTGACCGAGGATGCCCCGGTCGATGATCTCGCGCAGGATGAGCGGGTTCACGGCGCCGACGACGGCGTCGATGACCACCACCGGGAGGAAGACCATGAGGACCCTGCGGTAGGGCATCGCGAAGCGCAGCATCCGGCGCGTCGTGCCCTTCTTCACGCGGTGCTGGAGCACCGAGCGGTCTCTGTGCATGGAGCGAAGCCCCATCCAGCCGGCGACCCCCGCGTGCATCATCCGCTCCCGTCCGTCCGTGCCGCCGGTCCGCTCGCCGGCGCGCAGGTCCGCTTCAGACTACCGGCGCCCTTCGCCGCGCCCTTCGGCGCGCCCGTCGGCGCGGGCCGCCGCGGCGCTCGGCGGCCTGCTGCGGGCTGGGGGGAGGGGCCGGGCACTCCGGGCGCTCTCCCGGCACCGGGGCACTCAGTGGTGAAGTCCGGGTCCGAGGGGCTCGGGTTCGAAAGTCCCGGGTCCGAAAGTCCCGGGTTCGAGGCGGCCGTGGGGTCCAGGGCCGTCGGCCGCATCGTCGATCGAGACGTGAAGTCGCGCGCGGAGGCGGGCCAGGGCGACGAGGACGGGCGCGCCGAGGACAGCGACCATCGTCGCGTTGCCGACCGCGCGGAAGGAGTCGTACGCGGCCGAGGTGACGGCGTAGAAGCGGGCGAAATGCGACAGCGCCTGCGTGACCGTCATGCCGGCGTGGAATCCGAGGCCGGGGGCGGACTGGTAGAAGGTCCAGTTCCACACGTCCATTGCCGCGCCGAAACCGTAGCCCGTGACGAGGCCGACGACCGCAAGCACGACGACGTCGCGGCGTGTCGGCCGGCCGGTTCGCCCGCGGCCGGCGAGGCCCGCGATCGCACCGACCCAGCCGGCCCCGAAGAGCTGATAGGGGAGCCACGGTCCCAGCCCTCCGGTGACCAGGGCCGAGACGAGGATCGTGGTCGCCCCGAGCAGGAACCCGTACTCCGCTCCGAAGATGTAGCCACCGCACAGGATCAACAAGAAGATTGGGCTGAACCCTCCGATGCCGGTGACGACCACGGCACGGGCCGCGGCGTCGACGGCCGCCAGCGAGGCGAGGAGCGCGAGCTGGCGCGTGTCGAGGCGACCCGCGGCCAGCTCGACGGCTGCGAGCGCCGCGACCGTCCCGACACCGAACGCGACCGTCGCGCTCGCCGCCGGCAGGCCGATGCCGAAGAAGGGCCAGAGAAAGACACACGCGCCGACGAGCGACGCGAGGGGGAGCGCCGCGCCCGCGTGCCGCCTCACCACGCACTCTTCGTCGTTGCTGCGCGTGGGGACGGGTCGGGCGGCAGCCGGTCGGGGGACGGCAGGTCGGGCGACGGCCGGTCGACGTCGGGGACCAGCACTCCGTCCTCGATGCGTACGACGCGCCCTTGCAGCTCCCGCGCGAGGCCGAGGTCGTGCGTCGCGGCCACGACCGCCGTCCCGGCACCGGCGAGCTGGCGCAGCACCGCGGACAGGGCGAGCCGGGCGGCGGTGTCCATGCCCCGCGTCGGCTCGTCGAGCAACGCGAGAGCCGGCCGGCCCGCAAGGACGACCGCGAGCGCGGCGCGCTGACGCTCGCCGCCCGAGAGGTCGCGCGGATCCCGCTCTGCGAGGCGCTGCAGGCCGAGCACCTCGAGCACCTCGTCGGCTGTGCCCGACAACTGCGACCACCGCAACGTCTGGTCGACCTCCGCCCGAACGCTGTGGCGGTGGAGGAGGAGGCCCGGCTCCTGGGGCAGGTACGCGACGCGGCCGGGGCGGCGCTCCACTGCGCCGGTGATCGGGGGGGCGAGACCGGCGATCGTGCGGAGCAGGCTCGTCTTGCCCGATCCGTTGGCCCCCGTGACGACCAGCACCTCGCCGGCGCTCCCCGAGAGATCCACGTCGTCGAGGAGCGGCCGGCCGGCGACGCCCACCGTCACCCCCGACAGGGACCACGCGGGCGTTCCGCACCGGTGCCCCCCCGGAAGGTCGGCGAGACTGGCGCCCCGCCCGGCGACGGCCGCGTTTCCTGCGCAGGCGCCGATCGCCGGCGCGGCCGCACCGACGCTCGCGCAGCCGCTTGCGAGCGACACTCGCCGCGCGTCGGGGAGGTGGGCCAGCCGGTGCTCGGCGACGAGCACCGTGGTGCCTGCGACGGCCAGCGCGCGGAGCGTCGCCGTCAGCGCGCGCGCACCCTGCTCGTCGAGCTGGGACATCGGCTCGTCCATCGCCACCACCGACGGACCGGCCGCGAGCGCCGCAGCCAGGGCGACCCGCTGGCGCTCCCCTCCGGAGAGCGTCGACAGCCGCCGCGCGGCCAGGTGGCCGATCCCGGACCGCTCGAGCGCCTCGTCGACGTGCAGGCGGATCGACGGCCGGGGGAGCCCGAGGTTCTCGGGGAAGAAGGCCACCTCACGTGCGACGGTCCCTCGGACGAAGCTCGTCTCGGGCTCCTGGAACACGAAGCCGACGTGGCGGGCCAGCTGCCGCGTCGGCGTCGCCAGCACGTCGAGCCCGCAGACGAGAGCCCGCCCGCGGAACGTCCCGCCGTGGAAGTGGGGCACCAGGCCGTTGCAGACCCGGAGCAGGGTGGACTTTCCGGACCCCGAGTCGCCGTCGACGAGGGTGAGTCCCGGCCCGATGTCGAGGTCCACGTCGACGAGGGCGGGGGCGGGCCGGTCCGTCCACGCCGGGTAGCAGTACGTCACCTTGTCGAAGGTCACCGTCGGGGCGTCGCGTCCCGAGCCTCCGCCACTGACCCGGTCCGACGTCACCGGGGCTCCGCCGGGAGGATGGCACCTGCCAGCCCGAGGAGCAGCGCCGGCGCGAGGGCGAGCGGTGCCAGCGAGGGCACCGTCGGCACCGGGTAGGGGTACCAGCTTCCCTGCCCGGCCGCGGATACGGCGACCGCGAGCGCACCGGCAAGCAGCGCGAGCGCCGCGACGGCCGCCAGCAGCGCGGACCGCTCGTCGGCGGCCATGGTGGTGCGCCTGCCCGCGCCGAACGCCCGGGACTCCATGGCCTCGGCGAGCTGCACGGACCGGTCGATCGCGCCGAGGAGCACGGGCACGGCCAGGTCCACCAGCGCGCGGGTGCCGCGGGGCCGCCAGCCGCGGAGCCGCTGCGCCTCGCGCACGGCAACGAAGCTGGCGGCCGTCGCCGGGACGAGATTGAGCGCCGCGCCGAGCGCGGCACCGGCGTGATGGAACGGCCGGGGGAGCGCGTCGACGAGGTCGGTCGGCTCGACCACCACGGACAGCACCGCGGTCACCGAGATCGCCGCCACGAGACCGAGTGCGATCGAGGTGCCGTCGGCGAACCCCTCCGCGGTGACCGCGCCGCCGACGAGCGGGAGCCACGACGGCAGGATGCCGACGACCGTCGCCCCGGTGTGGGACAGCATGCCGTTCAACGCCACGGTGACGAGACCCACCACGAACAGACCGAGGGCGAGCGGCCGGAGACGCCGTCCTGCGGCCCTGCGGCGCCAGAGAAGCGCCCACGCTCCCGCGAGCACCAACACCCGGGAGGCAGGATCGGCGTCGAGGAGCGCGACCGCCAGGGCGGCGACGACCCAGACGGCGACCGCCGCCGGCCGGGTCACGCCGGGCTCGGGTGTGGTGGCGGCGCCGCCTTGCCGTTGGGAGGGTCGTAGCGCAGGCCGATCGATCCTCCGGACGGCACCGTGACGTCGCTCACGCCGACCGACGGGCTCGTCCACTTCCGGCCGTTCTTGGACACGAAGAGCGCCCAGTAGTTCTTTCCCGACGCAAGGCACTGGGAATAGTGATCAGGGACGTTGTCGACCTGGCAGATGGCCACGCCGAAGCTGAAGGCCTGGGTGCCGAGCTCGATGTGGCTCTCGTGGATGAGCCGCAGCGCCGGCAGTGAAGGTGACGAGAAGCCGATGCAACGCGCCACCACCTTGGCGGGGGACACCTCGACGACGACGCGCGCGTGGTGCGCGCCGGGCACGCCGGTGCACGAACCCGTGGACGTGCCGGACGTCGCGGCGGTCGCCGACGGCGAGCCCGACGGGCTTGGGCTGCCGCAGGCGGCCGCGGCCGCACCCGCGACGAGCAGGAGCCCGCCAAGGGAGAGGACGCGCAGGGGCGCGTCGAAGAAGGACCAGCGA
>Ga0307372_10013869_pt1 | contig 10372 bp, 10 predicted proteins | sample OX1MG_FD_202533 | JGI IMG/M metagenome (GOLD analysis project Ga0307372, IMG submission 202533) | Soil microbial communities from Risofladan, Vaasa, Finland - OX-1 | ecosystem: Environmental > Terrestrial > Soil > Coastal area > Acid sulfate soil | place: Finland: Risofladan, Vaasa | collected... | reverse complement strand
CCTGCGGTCGATGGCACCTAGGCGATGTTCGGTGTCGAGATGGACGGTCGCTTGCATGGCTCTGAACTACTCCTTGATGCTGCCTTGCAGCACGCCGCGCAAGAAGAAGCGCTGCATCACGAGGAACACGACCACCGTCGGCGCGAAAACGATGACGCTGCCGGCCAGCATGGCGCCCCAGTTGCTTGTCGTGGTCTGCGCGTTGAGGAGCAGCGCGGCCTGCAGCGCGCCCAGCTGCATCTGCACCGTGGGCAGCGCCGGAACGACGAGCAGCGGCCAGAAGTAGTCGTTGTATGCGGTGAGGAACGTGACGATGGCCAGGCTCACCAGCGCGGGCTTGATCACCGGCATCACGACGCGCCACCAGGTTGAGAACAGGCCGCAACCGTCGACGCGCGCCGCGTGCAGCAGTTCGTTCGGGACGCCGGCGATCACGCCGTTCATCCAGAAGATGCCGAGCGAGCTGACGAGCAGCGGGATGACCAGCCCGTGATAGGTATCGAGCCAGCCGAAGTTGTTCAGCTCGAGGAGGAGGGGGATGTACTGAGTAATTGGCACGAAGAACAGGGTCAGCATCATCAGACCGAACAAGAAGCGCTTGCCGCGGAAGTCGAACTTGGCAAAGCCGTAGCCGGCAAGCGGGCAGAAGAAGAGCGTCGTGGCCAGGATGATGATAACCTGCACGGCACTGTTCTTGAAGCCGGTCGCGAAGTCGACCTGATTCCAGGCGCTCCTGTAGTTGTACGGCATGAGTTCGTGCACGTTGATGCCGAACGGATTGACGAAGAAGCTCGAATCAGGACGGAATGAGGCAAAGACGGTCCACGCGATGGGAAAGACGCAGATGAGCCCGATGAGCCACGCAACCAGCAGCAGCAGCCTGCCGCCGATCTTGGTCGGCGTGAGAGCACTGCGCACGCTGCGCCGCACCGTTCTCGTCGGCATTGCAGGTTGCTGTACCGTGCTCATCAATGCCCTCCCCTTGGCCACCGGCTGCGCGGAGCCGCCTCCGGGTTGAGCAGGGACCACGCCGGGTTCGGCAAGTTGCGGGAGCATGGTGCGCTAGTCATACGCTAATCCCTCGTCCACCGGCGCGCTGCCAGGAACAGCAGTATCGACATGAACATCATCAAGCACGTCGTCAGGAATGAGACGGCAGACGCAGTGCCGAGATCAAGGGCGATGTCCCTTTGGAACAGGTACAGTCCGAGCGTGACGGTCGCGTTGTCCGGACCACCCTGGTTCATGACCAGGAACGGCTCGGCAAAGAGGCTCAGCGCGGAGAGGGTGTACCAGACCATGAGGAACAGGATTGTGCGGGCAAGGAGCGGCACGGTGAGGGAAACAAAGGTGCGCACGGGTCCACTGCCGTCGACCGCGGCCGCGTCGTACAAGTCCTGTGAAATAGCCTGCAGGGAGGAAGCGATGAACAGTATGCCGAGACCGAGCGTCTCCCAAACGCGCAAGATCAACAGGCCAAACCGCGCGGAAGTATCGTCGTTGAGCCAGTCGACGGGCGCCAAGCCGAACCAGCTCAGCGCCGTGTCGATAGGGCCAGCGGTCGGATCGTAGAGGATGCGGAACACCACCGAGATGGCCACGATGGAGATAACCGTGGGCAGCAAGAACATCACGAGCAAGACGCTGCGGCCGATCATACCGGGCCGGTTCCAGATCACCGCGATAATCAGCGCCAGCAGGACCGTGATCGGCACGGACATCCAAAAGAACGCGGTATTCTCCAGGGCGCCGGTGAAGTAATTGTCAGAGAGGGCGAAGCTGTAGTTGTCCCAGCCGACCCACTTCATCGGACCCTGGCCGGAGAACTTGTGCAGGCTGATATAGAACGAGTAGACGACCGGGTAGGCGAAGAAGGTGAAGAAAATGATGAAGAACGGCGCGACGAAGACATAGGGCGCGGTAGTCCGGATGACACGCCAGCGCCGTATGTAGTTGCCTGGCTCGGTGGGAAGCGCGAGGACCGCGCTCTGGGATTCATTCATGGTGCTGCAACACCCACAGGTGAACTTCGCCCAAACCTGCGACGAGCATCAAGTCGCACTTCTGGTGATGGTCGTAGTCGAGCATAGCACTCCCCGATCTGCAGGCAAGGCGGGCCGAAAGCCGCCGCCATAGGATACCTGTGAAGCTCCCCGGCGCTGGTCAGAGTCTCCCTGGCTCCAGGGGCGCACGCACTGCTGCATCACCCTTGGAGCCACGCATAACCACGTCACACCGTCTCGGCAGGTGGCCGCCACTATATTGAAGCTACGGCGAGATCCACAGGACCACGGATCTCGCTGTAGGGACTGACCTCCGCGCTTCGCGCCCATCCGCTGGCGCATGCAGATTGCCCCGTGACCTCAGTATAGCCTCAGTAACGCTTGACCACCTTATTCAACACGTCGTTATAGATCTGCTGCTGCGCCTGCGCGGCACTGATCTTGCCTCGGACGAGGTTGAGCACGTGCGGGCTGTAGTATGGGAAGGCTTGCGAGTACCACGGCGGATAGCGGTACGTTGCCGGCGCGCCCAGTGCGGCGGTCACGAGCATGTCATGCTCGTGGATCGAGGAGGCGAGGAGCTCCTTGTGGCGGAACGCATCCAGCTGGACGTCTGGCCAGAGCGCCTCGGCCGCCGGTAGGACAGCCGAGTAAACGGCCGACGTGTCCCCCAGCTTCAGCGCGGCCGGCTCGAAGAGCTGGAACGTGCCGAATACGGCCCCTCCCGCGGGGTTCTTGGCCTTCAGCGGCACCACGTAGGACGAACCTCCCATGATCGAGTAGGGGCTGTCCTTGCCGGGGGTAAACACAGGCTGCTTGGCCAGACCGATCTTGCCAACCAATGGCTTCAACCCGGCCGCGTTCCAGTGCGACCACCAGTCGGCGAAGATGACCATCGCCGTTTGACCCTTGATCCACGCGTTGTAGAGCGATGGGGTCTGGAACAGGTAGGGCGGGGCCATCACGCCGGCTTTGGCCGCTTTCTCCAGGTACTGGAGGGCGTTCGTGTATTCCTGGGCCATGATGTTGAGCTTGCCCTTGGCATCGACGATGCCCGAGTGCTGCTGCCAGACCATGGCCTCGACCTGCATCTGGGCATGAGCCTGGTCGGCGCCGAACATGATCGGCGTCTTGCACGTCGGCACCTTGGCCTTGATCTGTTGTGCCGCGGCGATCAGGTCGTCGTGGGTGACGATCTTGGTGACGTCGACACCGGCCTTGCTGATGATGTCCATGTTGTAGATGAGAAAGACCGGATCGATGTCCCACGGAATACCGACCGTCTTGCCCTGCTGCTTGGAGACGGCCAGCTTGTAGGGCGCGATCTTGCTCGCATACGGAGCCACGAACTCGGTGACGTCATACAGAACCGGCGCGTACTGCCCGAGGTACGCATCCTCGATGAAGAACACGGCGTCGGGTACGTCGACACCCGTAGTGAGGTGCGACGACAGGCTCGGATTGGTCGGGACGTACGGCGTCTTGACCTGCTTGATCTTGACGTTCGGGTAACGCTTGTTGAATGCAGCCACCTGTGCATCAGTGAACGGGTTGGCCTGGACCCAGATGGTCGCGTCGCCAGACGGAGCGGAGCTGAGGACTTCAACCCGCGATGCGGCCTTCGCGACCCCAGCCGCCATGCCCGACGCCGCCGCGACCGCCGCGGCGGTCGCGGCGCCCTTGAGAAATGTCTTGCGCTGGATCGCCTTCGCTTCCGGAATGCTCGCTACTTCGCGGTCCATGTTTCCCCCTTTTGGGCTACACGCAACACCGCATCGTGCCGAAGAGAAACCGCAATGACACGGTGAGATAACTCGTCCAGCTTGTCACGCTCCGGAGTGTGTGCCCGGCCCACCCCCTCTCCCCACCGCGCGGAATGCACAAAGGTAACGACTGGAAGTTGTCTCGGCTCGCCGTCCCTCGCACCGCGGCGGACCGCGACCACTACTGGCGAGCAATCTGACCTTCAAGCGGCGAGGAGAGCATAGCATAGTGGTAGGTGTAAGTCAAGTAAACGATAGTTGAACGATATCCTACGCCGGGCCTGAACACGTAGTAAATGCGTGCGGCGCATCCCGATCCACGGGCCGGCATTTACTGCCTGCAGTGTGATACAAGTTTGCAGCCACCGCCACCGCTTGCGGCGCTCACCGACCGTGTGTAGGCCCTTCACAGTGGTGCCTGTTTGTGCTACTTTACTGAGCGTCCAGTAAATTGTTTAGCAGGCCGCCGTAGTCAGCACGAAGGGGGCCGGCGACTGGCGACTGTCCGGCAGCGGAACGGCGCCGTTGAACGCGCCCGCTGCGCTCCGAGCGAGAGTCGAGGTGGTATATGCGGGGCGAAGGCGAGAAGCCGGAAGTGCTGGCACTTGCCCACCGCCGTCCGAGCATGCGCGACGTCGCACGCGTGGCTGGCGTGTCCCCGGCAGCCGTCTCCTTGGTGGCTACGGGCCGGCCCGGCGTGAGCGATGAAACGCGCGCCAGGACTCTCGCGGTCATGCGCCAAATGGGGTACCAACGGGCACGTTCGCGACGTGACGAAGCCCGCTATACGCTCGCCGTCATCACCGAGCGACTGGTGCAACCGATTGAGCGCGACATCTTCTACTCTGAGATCCTGCAGGGCATCCAGACCGAGGCGCAGCGCCAGCGCCACCGCGTCATGCTCCACTTGCTGGAGGGTGGAGAGTCGGGCGTGGACTCGCTGGTCGGCGGCCTGCGGGGCGAGATCGAGGGCATGATCCTAGCGAACGGCGGCGATCTCACCGAGGGAGCCATCCGCAGGCTGGTGGCCAGCAGCATTCCGGCCGTGCTCGTCGACAACTACGTCGTGGATCAGCCATTGCACTGTGTGGTCGCCGATAATGTAACGGCGGGCTACCTGGCCACGCGCCATTTGCTCCGGCTCGGGCACACGCGCATCGGCTTGCTCACGGGCCCGCGCAAGTACCGTAGCCTGGTCGATCGCCAGGAGGGCTACTACGACGCTCTGATTGAGCACGACATCGCGGCGGATCCGGCCCTGATGCCCGCGCCCACCCACCATGCCGGGGGCCAGAAGGGTTACCAACAGATGATGCGCCTGCTGGATAGCGCCGTGCCGCCCACCGCCGTGGTGGCGATCAGCGACAAGACGGCGTTTGGCGCGATGGAAGCCCTCAAGGAGCGTGGGCTGCAGATTCCCGGCGATATGGCACTGGTGAGCATCGACGACGTCGAGGAGAGTGCGCACACGACGCCGCCCTTGACCACGGTGAGCGTACCCCGGGCCGAGATGGGCTCGGAAGCCGTGCGGCGGCTGCTGGCCCTGCTGCGGGGCGAGACCCCGAGGCCGACCAAGACGGTGCTCTATACGCACCTCGTGGTGCGCACATCCTGCGGCTCGGCGGCGGTGTCGTCGGGTTGCGAGGAGGTGACTGGGGTCGCGGCAGGACACCGGCGTGCCGCATTGTCTGAGGATCGCTGATCTGGCAGCCTGTAGCTGACCGGTGATCTCGTCCCAGGCGCGCATGGCGCGGGGCTCGCGGGATCTCTGGGTCGCCCATCACGACACCAAGTCGGTTGAAGCCCTCCCGCGGATCGCGCACGAACTCATGCACGGCGCGGAACGTCTGGGCACAGCGCAGCACCTTGAACTGCCATATCGAGCGGTAGCACCCCTTGATATGTTGATGATCGCGCTCGATCCCCTGCTGTTCCGCCTTGCCGGCGCGATGGCGCGACACGCTGCACGCCGGGTAGCGGGATGACGTTGCCGCCGCCCCGCCCAATGCCAGGTCACCTTGAAGATGGTGCCGTCGACCCGGCTAAGGGTTGCCTTGCTGACCACGAGCCGACGATAGAGCGCCCACCCGCGGATAAGACACGCTAACACAACCGGCCGTGCACAGGTAACCTGAGGTATGGCGAAACCATTGGTAGACGACAGGCCCTGGGCGCTCCTCGAGCCCCTCATCCCGCCCGCGCCGCCGCCTAGGGGTGGCCGGCCCCGGATCCCGGATCGGGCGGCGCTGACCGGCATCCACTCCGTCATGGTGTGGATTGTCGCGCCACCGTGGGATGAGCGCAAGGCGGTTTTATTCGGGAATGCCCCTTGTGCCGAACCAGTGAGGGACGTACGATCCGTCCAAGAGGGGCGGCTCCTCATGACAAAAGACGAAACCTGAGAGCAAGCGGAGGACTGGATGGCTACCCTGGTGAAGGCTGAAGGCTTAACCGGCGCGGACGCCGAAATCTGGCTTGACCTGGACGTGATTGAGCGCTGTGCGATCGAGACGGCCAAAGGGAAAGCCGTGTGCGCCACCCCACGGGGCAGCCGCTATCCCTACGTCTACCCCCGTGATAACGCCCAATGTGCCCGTGCCCTCGGCAAGCTGGTCACGTATTCGGCACAACCCGCCATCGTCGATCGGGCCTTCGCGCTCCTGGAGGAGATCGCCCGCTACCTGCTGGCCGTGCAGCGGCCCGATGGATTTTGGGGCCAGCGGTATGATGTCGACGGCAACGATCGCGCCATTTACCGGCAGGAAGATAACATTGCCCTGGGAATGAGCGCCCTGCTCGATTACCTCTACGCCGCCGAATGGCTGGAGCGGATTCCTGATTGGGCGCCGCGGATCCGGGACGCGGTGGAAGCGGCCGCCGCCTATGCGATCGAGCATCACTACCGCTCGGAGATCAACCTCTTCTACGGGACCACCTCCATCCATGAGTCTCGGATGGTCCAGGGCTACGATATCTGGACCAACTTCGCCTACCTGCGAGCGTTCACCCGCGCCTTTCATGTGTCCAGCGGCTGGGGCGGTTTCAACGACTGGTTTCCCACGATCAAGGAGTTCTGCCGGCAATTCGAGGACGCCGTGTTCCGGATCTTCGTGCACGATGGCCGTTACGTGCGCCGCATCGACCCCAAGGGGATGTACGACGAGCGGCCGGACTTTATCGTGCTGTCACCCTTCTATTTTGGCTTTCTCAATCGGAACAGCAGCGCTCAGCAATCGTCGGCGGAAGCGATCGAGGCAGAGCTATGGGATCCGGAATTGGGTGGGCTGCAGCGCTACCTCCCGTACACGGAGGATTTTACCTGCCATACCCATAGCGGAGCCGGACCCTGGCTTGACTACACGGCGGTCCTGGCGCAATTCAAATACGTAACTGGACGCGGCGCGGAAGGCGACTCCATCATGGATTTGATCGATTCCTACCGAACCGAGGAGGGTTATATCGCCGAGCATTTGACCACCCCGCGGCGATTCAAGCACTTCTTCACCACGCAGTGGAACACTGGCCTGGACTTCGAGAAGGAGTTCGATCGTGAGTGCCTTCTCCCGAATGTGCCGTTCGACCTGGTGGTGGAGGAGTTGACCCATATGCGTGACGCCTACCATCGGGCCAAACAAACGGTTGACCGTGATCCCTCGGTCCGCTATATCCGCTTCGCCACGCCACTGATGCGCGCTCACGCCGAACACGCCCTGGCGCTTCTGGCCCGCCAGCAATTCGCCGCCCGTGCCTGACATCCTTTATTCATCCTGAATCAGTTAGACTGATGATGGGAAGGGCGATACCCTCAAACGCGGGAGCCCATTGGTGCTTTTCTAGCGCTTCCATGGGCTAACCACGCCCTGTACCTGCAGCATATACTCGGGCGCCAGGCCCCTTGCGGGCTTCATGCCCCACGATAAAGGAGAGAGCAATACTCCGCGCCGCCGCACTGCAAATGTCACCCGACTCCGGCCACTCCGAGCCCGAACCGGGCCGAACGCATTGGCTGACCCTTGCCATCAATATCGTGATTGTTTTGCTGCTCTACGGTATCTACGAATTTACTCGCGGGTTGGTGCACCCAAATAGCTCGGTGGCGTTGTCCCACGCCCACGCCGTGTGGACCTGGGAGGTCAATCATGGTCTCTTCGTAGAGCCTGCCTGGCAGCAATTCTGGCTGGGAAGGGTCCATTTTCTGGGGTGGCTGACTCCCGCGCGGATGGATGACTTCCTCGACTCTGGCTATCTGTACGTACACTTTCTGGGGACGATTTGCTTCCTATTCTGGGTGTTTATCCGCCGCCGCCGCTATTTTGCCATCGTCCGAAACGTGTATTTCGTGACGACGTCGATAGCTCTGGCGATTTATATTCTCTACCCCCTTGCACCTCCCCGCCTGGCCAAGAACTTGTTCTACGATAACCAACCCTATACGTTCATTGACCCTATGCGGAATGTGCTCGGGTCACTCCCCGAGACGTCACAGATTGGCTACAATCCCTATGCCGCCATGCCCAGCCTGCACTTCGGCTGGGCTCTGATCCTTGGCTGCACGCTCTTCCTTACCTTACACCCCCTGGCGCTCCGGCTGCTCGGGCTCTGTTATCCCGCTTTCATGCTCAGCGTAATCGTGATTTCCGGCAATCACTTTTTCGCCGACGCGATTGGGTCCATCATCGTGGTAAGCTGCTCGGCCATGATCGTACTTGCCTGGCATACCTGGCGCGGCACCCTGCCCTGGAAGTGGTGGTTCCAGCAACGGATAGGAGCTACCGATTGACTCGGCCCGGTTTTATGTACATATCCGCGTGCTCGTCGGGGTGCCCCTACGGAGCGATTCAGGCATAGGGGTCGTGTACTATGCGTCCTGCCGGTCGAGCCAGGCAATACGGATTTCGGCGTCCTCGGTAATGGCGACGATAATGTCGTCCAGTTCCATAAAAACCTGCCAGACTTCTCGGCCCTGGACGCCGGCGACCCGTTGGGTGATCGCGTCCTCCAATCGCTGGTTCCTCGTCCCCTGCCAGATCGTATTGGCGAGGGTCACCAGGAGATCCTCCAGAGGAGGGTTTGGCTCGTGGGCCCATTGGCCGTGAGTGCGGGCGAAGCGAGCATGCTCGGGCGTGATGCCCAACTGCTCCAGCAGGGCCGGCCCGTCGTTCTCGTGCTTTCTCCCTGGTCCGGTCAGCTCCTCTGGGTGCAAGGTTTTGCCCAGGTCATGGGTGGCGGCCCCGACCAGGACGGCCTCGCGGTCGATCGACACATCCGGCCAGACGCCGGCCATGGCTACCAGCATGGTCGCGGCGACATGATGCACGATCAGATGATGCCCCAGGAGGCGGGGCGATGCGTTCAGGGATCGGAGAGCAGCCGCGGCGGGTGGGGGAAGAGATAAGAAATGTAAGTCGGCATCTTTTTCAGCCATCATTGGACTCTCTTTCAGAGGAAGGGATCAACCGAGTCGCCTGGGCGAGAATCCGGCGCGTGGCACGAAGTGGATCCTGGCGCCGGGCCGCCACCTCGCTCACCAGATCCTGGAAAGTCTGGTTGTCCGTGAGGGCGCGTAGCACCTCGGTTCGCAGCCCATGCTCCACTAGATCGCGAACCTCATTCCCGGTCTGCTCGGCCCGTCGCGCGGCCAGACCGCCGCTGGTTTCCTGGAAATGCCGGTGAGCAAGGATCCGTTCCCACAGACCCGGCAAGCCAAGGCCGCGATGGGCTTCCGTCTCGACGATAGGAATATCCCAGGCCGCGACTGGGAGGCGGCGCACCATGGCACGGAGGGCCCGTAGCGCCTCACGGGCTCCAGGATGGTCGGCCTTATTGAGCGCGAACACGTCGGCAATCTCCAGAATACCAGCCTTGAGGGTCTGAATCGTGTCACCCATGGCGGGGGTCATCACGACCAGGGTGGTATCGGCGGCGGCACTGACCACAAGTTCGGATTGGCCGACTCCCACGGTCTCCAGGATAATGTACTGGAAGCCGGCGGCGTCGAGTATATGCATGGCCTGGCGGGTGGTCGGGGCGAGCCCGCCCAGGCTGCCGCGGGCGCTCATGCTGCGAATGAAGACGCCCGGATCCTGGGCATGGCGCTGCATGCGCACCCGATCACCCAGGACCGCTCCGCCGCCGCGCGGGCTGCTGGGATCGACCGCCAATACGGCAGCAGTGAGATCCTGGCCCCGGAGTATGGTGAGGAGGCCATCGACCAAGGTGCTTTTTCCCGTGCCTGGGGCGCCGGTGATCCCGATCACGTATGCCTGCCCGCTATGGGGATACACGGCGGCGAACGGCTCACACGCGGCGGGATTCCCGTTCTCCACCAGTGAGATCAGGCGGGCAATGGCGCCGGGATCGCGGCGCAGCACCTTTTCGACCAGGTTGGACGGCATCGGTCAGCCGCCCAGGGTATGGCGGGCAATCACCAGACGCTGGATCTGGTTCGTCCCTTCGTAGAGCTGGGTTGCCCTGGCATCAAGAAAGTACCGTTCTAGCCGGTGTGTTTCGCCGGGCGTCGCCAGATCGGCGACCAGATCAAGGGCCGAGGTTGCGCCGGCCATGAGCCCGTCAGTGGCCAGCAGTTTGGCCATGGAGGCAAGCTTC
>Ga0307372_10013866_pt1 | contig 10375 bp, 9 predicted proteins | sample OX1MG_FD_202533 | JGI IMG/M metagenome (GOLD analysis project Ga0307372, IMG submission 202533) | Soil microbial communities from Risofladan, Vaasa, Finland - OX-1 | ecosystem: Environmental > Terrestrial > Soil > Coastal area > Acid sulfate soil | place: Finland: Risofladan, Vaasa | collected... | reverse complement strand
TGGCTTCGTCCGACATCCGGTCCTTGTCCCACGGCGGATCCCAGACGATGTCGAGGCGGACGTCGGTGACGCCGGGTATCTGGCGCAGCTTGTGCTCGACCTCGGCCGGCAGGGACTGGGCGGCGGGACAGGCGGGGGCGGTCAGCGTCATCCGGATGCCGACCGCGGCCTGCGCGTCGATGATGACGTCGTAAATCAGCCCGAGCTCGTAGATGTTGACCGGGATCTCCGGGTCGTACACCGAGGACAGCGTCTCGATCACCAGTGGCTTCAGCGTGAGCGACCTGATCGGGTCGTTCGTCATGCCGCCGGTCTTCGGGACGTCGGCCGCGGCGGGCGGCGTCAGCGCGCCGAAATCCCAGGGTTCGGACGTCATGGGTCCACTGCCTCCAGGGGTTATTCCGTCGACACGCGCCCGCTTCCGGGCTGCATGGCGGCGTGCAGCGTGTGCCAGGCGAGACTCGCGCACTTCACCCGCATGGGGAACTCGCGCACGCCGGCGAACACCGCCAGTTTTCCGAGCGCGTCGATGTCGGCGACGTCGTCGCCCGACGAGGTGACCATGCCGTGGAACTGCTGGAACAGCCGCTCGGCCTCCTCCAGCGTGCGGCCCTTGACCAGGTCGGTCATCAGGGAGGCCGACGCCTTCGAGATCGCGCAGCCGCTGCCCTGGAACCCGGCGTCCCGGATGACCTCGTCTTCGACCCGCAGGTACACGGTGAACCGGTCGCCGCACAGCGGGTTGAACCCCTCGGCCTGACGGTTGGCGCCGTCGGGCACGTGGAAGTTCCGCGGCCGCCGGTTGTGGTCGAGGATGACCTCCTGGTAGAGCTCGCTCAGCTCCGACATCAGGCGAACACCTCCCGCACGCGCCGGAGCGCGCGGACGAGCGCGTCGATCTCCTCGCGCGTGTTGTAGAGCGCCAGGGACGCCCGGGCGGTCGCCGGCACGCCGAAGCGCTCCATGACCGGCTGGGCGCAGTGATGGCCCGTGCGGATGGCAACCCCCGCGCGGTCCACGATCGTGCCGATGTCGTGCGGATGGGCGCCGTCCATCACGAACGACAGGATGCTGGCCTTCTCCCGGGCCGTGCCGATCAGCCGCAGCCCCGGGACGGTCTGCAGCGCCTCGGTCCCGTAGGCGAGCAGGGCCCGTTCGTGCGCCGCGATCCGGTCCATGCCGAGCGCCTGCACGTAGTCGATCGCGGCGCCCAGGCCGACCGCCCCGGCGATGTGCGGCGTCCCCGCTTCGAACTTGTGGGGGACGGCGTTGTACGTCGTCTTCTCGAAGGTCACCGAGCTGATCATGTCGCCGCCGCCCTGGTAGGGCGGCATGGCGTCGAGCCAGGCCAGGCGGCCGTACAGCGCGCCGATGCCGGTCGGGCCGTACAGCTTGTGCCCGGTGATCACGTAGAAGTCGCAGCCGAGCGCCTGCACGTCCACCGGGAGGTGGTACGCCGCCTGCGCGCCGTCGATCAGCACGGCGACGTCGTGGCGGTGGGCCGTCTCGACCAGCGTCCGGATCGGGTTGACGGTGCCGAGCGCGTTCGACAGGTGCGTCACCGCCAGCAGCCGGGTGCGCGGGGTCAGCAGGCGCTCGAACGCGTCGAGATCCAGCTCGCCGGCCTCCGTGATCGGAACGACGCGCAGTTGCGCGCCGGTCCGCTCGCACAGCATCTGCCACGGCACGATGTTCGAGTGGTGCTCCATCCAGGAGATCAGGATCTCGTCCCCCTCGCGCACGCGCAGGCGGCCGAACGAGTCGGCGACGAGGTTGATCCCTTCGGTGGCATTCCTGGTGAAGATGATTTCGCGCGGGTCGGCCGCGTGGAGGAACCGCTGGACCGTCGCCCGGGCGCCCTCGTAGGCGGCGGTCGCCTCCTCGCTCAGCAGGTGCACGCCCCGGTGGACGTTCGCATTGATCGCCGTGTAGTAGTGCGACAGCGCGTCGAGCACGGCGCGCGGCTTCTGCGTCGTGGCCGCGTTGTCCAGGTAGACGAGCGGCCGGCCGTGCACCTGGCGGGCGAGGATGGGGAAGTCCTCGCGGACCCGCTGCACGTCCAGCGGCGTCCCGGGGCGCGCAATGTCGACGAGCGATTTCACGAGCGGTCCCCCCGGGCCTGAAGCTCCGCGTCGATCCGGGCAATCAGCACGCCGCGCAGCCGATCCCGCACCGGCTCGATCCGGACGCGGTCCAGCACGTCGCCCGCGAAGGCGTGGATGAGCATGGCCCGGGCCTCGTCCGCCCCGAGGCCGCGCGAGCGCAGGTAGAAGACCGCGTCCTCGTCGAGCTGGCCGACGGCTGCCCCGTGCGTGCACTTCACGTCGTTCGCGAAGATCTCGAGCTGCGGCTTCGTGTCGATCATCGCGTCGTCGGACAGGAGCAGCGCCCGGTTGGTCTGTTTCGCATCCGTCTTCTGCGCGTCCGGCCGCACGACGATCTTGCCGTTGAACACGCCCCGCGCACGCCCGCCGAGCACGCCCTTGTACAGCTCGTGGCTCGTGCCGTGCGGCTTCGCGTGGTCGATCAGCGTGTGGTTGTCGACGAGCTGGCGATCCGTCGCGACGTACAGGCCGTTCAGCGTGCACTCCATCCCTTCGCCCGCCATCACCGCCGCGACGTCGTTGCGCACCAGCGCGCCGCCGAGCGCGAACGCGTGGGCCGTGTAGACGCTGTCGCGCTGCCCCTCGACCTGCACCAGGCCGACGTGGAACGCCGACCCGCTCTCACGCTGGATCCGGACGTGCTCGACCATGGCGTGCTCGCCGAGCGCCACTTCCGTCACCGCGTTCGTGAAATACGCCGCCCCGGGCGTGCCCGCGTGGCTCTCGACGACCCGCGCCTGGCTGTCCTCGCCCGCGACGATCAGGACGCGGGGAAACGCCATCGTGGCCGGGCCGCCGGGCGCCGAGACGAACAGCACGTGGATCGGCGTCTCGATCACGACGTGCGGCGGGACGATGATGGCGGCGCCGTCGGCGAAAAACGCCGTGTTGAGCGCGGGGAAGGCGGCATCGGGCGCCAGCCGGCCGAACGGCGTCCCGGCGGGGCCCTCGGCCGCCTCGACGACGGCGGACAGCGGACCGACCACGACGCCGGGCGGCAGCGCGCCGACGACCGACAGATCGGGGGCGAACCGGCCGTTGACGAACACCAGCTGCGCGCCCGCATGGTCGACCGTCCACGGCGCCAGATCGGCCGCGGACAGCGACGCCGGGCCGGCCAGGGCGAAGTGCGCCTCGGCGATCGGCGCGACGTTCGTGAACCGCCAGTCTTCGAGCCGCGTGCCGGGGAACCCGAGGTCGACGAACCGGTCGAGGGCGGCGCGCCGCCGCTGGCGCAGCCAGGCCGGCTGCCGGCGGCCGCGCTCCGGCTCCGACCGCTCCCATTCGGCGACGTACGGCGCCGTCCGGCCGATCGGCGGCGGCGGCGTGGCCCGCATCGAGCCGGCCGGCGCCGGCGGGGCGCCGGCGCCGGCACGGGTCGAGTCCGAGACGTTGGCGTTCGTCATCGCCTCACGCCCCCGTCGGCTGGTCCGCCAGCCCCGGTTCGAGCCACCCGTAGCCCCTGGCCTCGAGCTCGTGCGCCAGTTCCTTGCCGGCCGACCGCACGATGCGCCCCTCGGCCAGCACGTGGACGAAGTCGGGCACGATGTAGTTCAGCAGGCGCTGGTAATGGGTGACCACGATGGTGGCGCGCTCGGGGCTCCGCATCGCATTGACGCCGTCGGAGACGATCCGGAGCGCGTCGATGTCGAGGCCCGAATCGGTCTCGTCGAGCACCGCGAGCGACGGCTCCAGCACCGCCATCTGGAAGATTTCGTTGCGCTTCTTCTCGCCGCCCGAAAAGCCCTCGTTGACCGGCCGGTTCAGGAAGGCGGTGTCGATGTCGAGCACCTTCATCTTCTCGCGGACGAGCGCCATGAACTCCATCGCGTCCAGCTCGGGCTGCCCGCGGTGCCGGCGGACCGCGTTCAGGGCCGCCTTCAGGAAATAGGCGTTGTTGACGCCGGCGATCTCCACCGGGTACTGGAACGCCATGAACAGCCCTTCGCGCGCCCGCTCCTCCGGGTCCAGCTCGAGCAGGTTGCGGCCCTTGTACCGCACCTCGCCCTCGGTCACCTCGTAGCCGGGATGTCCCGCGAGCACGCGCGCCAGCGTGCTCTTGCCGGAGCCGTTCGGGCCCATGATCGCGTGCGTCTCGCCCGCATGGACCGTCAGGTCGATCCCCTTGAGGATCGCCTTGCCGCCGCCGCGCACCTTCAGATTCCTGATTTCAAGCATGAACGGACCCGCATTCTGTCAATGAGTGGCCATGCGCCGTGAGGACGGCGCGCGTCGTGCACGCGCCTCAGCCGACGCTGCCCTCGAGGCTCACGCTGAGCAGCTTCTGCGCTTCGACGGCGAATTCCATCGGCAGCTCGCGGAACACCTCCCGGCAGAACCCCGACACGATCAGGTTGACCGCGTCCTCCGTCGACAGGCCGCGCTGCCGGCAGTAGAAGATCTGGTCCTCGCCGATCTTCGACGTCGAGGCCTCGTGCTCCACGTGGGCCGTCGTGTTCCGGATTTCCAGGTACGGGAACGTGTGCGCGCCGCACTGGTCGCCGATGAGCAGTGAATCGCACTGCGAATAGTTGCGGGCCCCCGTCGCGTTCTTCCCGATCTTCACGAGGCCCCGGTACGTGTTCTGGCCGTGGCCGGCCGAAATCCCCTTCGAGACGATCGTGCTGCGCGTGTTCCGGCCGAGATGGATCATCTTCGTGCCGGTGTCGGCCTGCTGGCGGTTGTTCGTCGTCGCCACCGAATAGAACTCGCCGATCGAGTTGTCGCCCTGCAGGATGCAGCCGGGGTACTTCCAGGTGATGGCCGACCCGGTCTCCACCTGCGTCCAGGTGATCTTCGAGTTCACGCCCTGGCACTTGCCGCGCTTCGTCACGAAGTTGTAGATGCCGCCCTTGCCGTCCTTGTCGCCCGGATACCAGTTCTGCACGGTCGAATACTTGATCGTCGCGTGGTCCAGCGCCACCAGCTCGACGACCGCCGCGTGCAGCTGGTGCTCGTCGCGCATCGGCGCCGTGCAGCCCTCCAGATAGCTCACGTACGCCCCGTCCTCCGCCACGATCAGCGTCCGCTCGAACTGTCCGGTCTCCTTCGCGTTGATCCGGAAATAGGTCGACAGCTCCATCGGGCAGCGGACGCCCTTCGGGATGTACGCGAACGAGCCGTCGCTGAACACCGCCGAGTTCAGCGTGGCGTAGAAGTTGTCCGAATAGGGGACGACGCTGCCCAGGTACCGGCGGACCAGATCCGGGTGGTTCCGCACCGCCTCGGAGAACGAGCAGAAGATGATGCCGAGATCGGCCAGCTTCTGCTTGAACGTCGTCGCCACCGACACGCTGTCGAAGACGGCGTCGACCGCCACACCGGCCAGCAGCTTCTGCTCCTCGAGCGGGATGCCCAGCTTGTCGAACGTCCGCTTGACCTCCGGATCGACCTCGTCCAGGCTGTTGAGCACCGGCTTCTGCTTCGGCGCCGAGTAGTAGATCATGTTCTGGTAGTCGATCGGCGCGAACTGCACGTTCGCCCAGGTCGGCTCCTTCATCGTCGTCCAGAGGCGGAAGGCCCGCAGCCGCCACTCCAGCAGCCATTCCGGCTCCTGCTTCTTGTGCGAAATCAGGCGGACGGTCTCCTCGCTCAGCCCCCGGGGCGCGGCGTCGGCCTCGACGTCGGTGACGAAGCCGTACTGATATTCCCGCTTCGCCAGGTCCTCGATGGTCTGCGTTGCCGTGCTCATGACTCTCCTCGCTGGATTCGCGTGGGGCCCCACCCCCACGCGCCACCGTCGCTCACGCTCCGGATCTTGTCATCCAGGCCGTTGCTGCTTGGGTAGCGTGAAGAAGCTCTACACGCTGAATGACACGCCGCACCCGCAGGTGCTCCTGGCGTTCGGATTGTTGAAGATGAACCCGCGGCTGATCAGCGCCGTGTCGTAATCGAGGACGGTTCCCTGCAGGACGCGGTAGCTCCGGGGATCGACGAACACCCGCGCGCCGTGCCCCGCGAACACCTCATCGTCGGGACAGGGCGCCTGCTCCCAGGCAAAGACGTAGCTGAAGCCGGAGCAGCCGCCCGCCTTGACGCCGACGCGCAGACCCCCGCCGTCCAGACCGTTCTGGGTGAGCATCTTGCGGATCTGGGCCGCGGCGTTCTCACTGATCTCAATCATGGCAGCCTCGGAGCCGGCGGTCGCACCCGGCGGGGCGCCCCCGAGCCCATTCAATATCCGACCTAATTGGTCCTAGATTATCTCAGCTTCCGGCACAGGTCAAGGCCGCGAACCAGCTGAATCGGAGCGGTTTGCGTTGCGGCCGGTGCGGCGATATACTCGTCGGGCAGCCTCGACCGGCCGGCTCCCCGCAGGCTCGGTTCTTCGACGTGAGGCCGCGCGGGACCAGATGCCCCGCCGGATGCCGGCACCTCCAGGGCAGTGACCACGACGACTCCTCGATACACCGCGACGATTCTGGTCCTCATTCTGCTCTTCATCGGCACCGGCTTCCTGGCCCGTGCCTACCGGACGGAACGGCAGGCGCGCGCCGAGCATCAGTTTGCGGTGGGACAGCAGCTGAACCGGGCCGGACGCAAGAACGTGGCGCTCGCGCACTACCGGACCGCCCTGCAGATCGAGCCTGGCAATCCGCGGTACGAGCTGGCGCTGGCGCTGGTGCTGGTCGATCTGGGCCATCTCGGGGAGGCGGAGAGTCACCTTCAGGAACTCCTGCAGCAGGATCCGACCAACGGCCTGCTGAATCTCACCATGGCGCGGGTCGCCGTCCGCGAAGGGCGCGTGGACAGCGCCGTGACGTACTATCACCGGGCCATCTACGGGCTGTGGCCGGAGAAGCCGAACACGAACCGGATCGACACGCGCCTGGAACTGATCGCGTACCTGGCGAAGACGGGGAGCCGGCAGCAGCGGATCGCCGAGCTGGTGCAGCTGCGGAGCGAGCTGCCGGTCGACCCGGCACTCAAGCAGCGCGTGGCCGGGCTGTTCATGGCGGCCGGCTCGCCGCAGGACGCCGCCGGACTCTACCGCGAGCTCACGCAGGCCAAGCCGAGCAACGCCGAGGCGTGGGCGGGGCTCGGGGAGGCGGAATTCGAGCTCGCCGACTACCAGGCGGCGCAGGCGGCGTTCCGTCGCGCGGCGACGTATCACGCGAAGGACCCGAATCTGGCGGTCCGGCTGGCCTGGGTGAATGAGTACCTCAGCCTCGACCCGACATGGGACCGGCTGGCGGCGATCGAGCGCGCCCGCCGGATTCGACGCCTGGTCGGCCTGACGCTCGCCGCGCTCAACAGCTGTCTCGATCGGCACGACGCGGCGATTCCGGACGCCGTCCAGACGCTCGCGAATCAGGCCGGCACGCTGCTGGATTCCCGCCGGCGCGTCCGGAACCCGGTGCAGGCGGCCGATGGTGAGCTGTCGTTGACCGAACAGCTCTGGCGGGCGAAACAGTCGCTCTGTCCGGAGCCGGCCGGCGCCGACACGCCGCTGGCGGCGCTGCTCGATCGGCTCACGCGCCCGCCGTTGGAGCGCGCGCAGTCCAGGACGCACTGATGGATGCAGCTTCTGCCGTGAGCGACGTCCCCTCCGCGAAGCGACCGCCGGCCGCCTGGCCCACGTTCGGCCAGACCCAGCGCTTTCTGGCGCTCTCGATCCTGATCGGCCTGTTTGCCGGCCTGCTGGTCGTCTGTTTCCACATCACCATCCAGTTTCTCGGCTGGTTCACGCTCGGGACGCCGGTCGGGGCGAGCTGGCGCCGGACGCTGCTCGCGCCGGCGATCGGCGGACTGGTGGCGACGGCGCTGGTCCGGTACGTGTTCCGGAAAGCCCGGGGCAGCGGCGTCAACCACACGAAGGCCGCGCTGTACGTGTACGACGGCCACGTGCCCTTCAGCACGGTCATCGGCAAGTTTCTCGCCTGCTCGATCTCGATCGGCTCCGGGAATTCGCTCGGCCCGGAGGACCCGGCGCTGCAGATGGGGGCGGGCGTGGCGTCGCTGCTCGGCCGGCTCTTCGACGTCGACAAGGACCACATGCGGCTGATCGCCCCGGTCGGGGCGGCGGCCGGTCTGGCGGCCGCGTTCAACACGCCGATTACCGCCGTCCTGTTCGTCATCGAGGAAGTCGTCGCCTCGTGGGACGCGGGCGTGCTCGGGTCGATCGTGCTGGCGGCGGTCTCGGCGGTCGTCGTCGTCCGCTGGTTCCTGGGGGACCAGCCGCTGTTCCACGCGCCGGCCTTCAAGCTGACGCATCCGTCCGAGCTCATCGTCTATGCCGGCATCGGCGTCGTCGGCGGGCTGCTGGCCGTGCTGTTCGTGAAGCTGATCGCCCGGCTGCACATCGGGCTCGCCCGGCTGCCGAAGCGGACGACGATTCTCTGGCCGGTGGTGGCCGGCCTGCTGGTCGGGGGCTTCGGGCTGTTCCTGCCCCAGGTGATGGGGGCGGGGTACGACGCCATCGACAGCGCGCTGCGCGATCAATTCGTCTGGCAGACGCTCCTGATGCTCGGCATCGTCAAGATGGTGGCCACGCTGCTGTGCTTCAGCGCCGAGACGCCGGGCGGGATGTTCGCGCCGACGCTGTTCACCGGGGCGATGGTCGGCGGCGGCATCGGCGCGCTCGCGCACCTGTACTGGCCGTTCCCGACGAGCACCGCCGGCGCCTACGTCCTGGTCGGGATGGGGACGTTCTTCGCGGGCGTGTTCCGCGCCCCGATGACGTCGATCTTCATGGTGTTCGAGGTGAGCGCCAGTTACGAAGTCATCCTGCCCGTGATGATCGCGAACACGATCGCCTACCTCATCTCACGGCAACTGCAGCCGGTGCCGTTCTTCGAGATGATCGCCAGGCAGGAAGGGGTTGACCTGCCGTCGGTCGAAGAGGAGCGGGAACGCCAGCCGATGCTGGTCGAGGCCGCCATGCAGCGCGGCACCATCCTCACGCTGTCGGCCGACATGCCGGTCGAGTCGGCGCTGTCCGCCCTGGAGTCGGCCGCGCTGCCGTACGGCCTGGTGGCCGTCGAGCGCGGCAACTGGTCGTGGGTGACGCGGGAGGATCTCGACGCGGCCGTCCACGGAGGCCGCGGCAGCGACACGATCCGGCAGGCGTTTCCCCTCGAGCCGACACCGCGGCTGTACCCGGATCTGGCGCTCGATACCGCCCTCCGGCTGCTCGGCCCGCACCGGCTCCTGCCGGTGCTGAGCCGCGCCAGGACCGGCCAGGTGCTCGGCATCCTCACGCTCGAGGACATCCATCGCGCGTACGGCGTCCGGCAGGCCGATCACGCCGCCTGACCCGTTCCGGAGCCGTCACCGTCCGAAAATCGATTGTTCGGACCCTCCCGGCACGTTAAACTGCTGAGGTGGCTCCGGGCGCTCCGGGCGCCCGCGCCGGCCCCGGCCGCTGCCCTGGGCCGGCTCCCTCACGCATCGCACGAAACCGCGGCAGTCCGCGTCGAATCTGGAGGTCCGGATGAAGCAGGTCGTAATGGGAGTGGTCATGCTGTGCCTGGGCGGCGGCGCGTCCGCCCGGGCCCAGGCGCCGGCGCCGGCCGCCGATCAGCACGTCTTCGCGCAGGTCGATGGGGGCGTCACGTTCGGAGGCACGACCAGCTCCGTGGTGCAGGTCGAGGGTGGCTATCGGGCCCTGCCGGGCCTCGAACTGTTCGGGGAAATCGGACGGATGCAGGACCTCGCGCCCCACAGCACGGCGACCCGCGCGGGCATCATCGTCGGCTATCTGAACCGGCAGGGCAAGGGGCCGGCGGCTGCCACGGTGCACATGCCCGCCCTGTACGGCGCCATCGGCGCCCGCTACTTCCTGCCGGCGCACCGGCGTCTCGAGCCGTATCTGCTGGCCGCCGTCGGCCTCGCGCGGACGAGCAGCAACGTCAGATTCTCGCTCGGCGGCGCGGACATCACCGGGCAGATGCCGGCCTACGGCGTACAGCTCGGCTCGGACCTCAGCGGGTCCCAGACGAACGCGCTGGTCGCCCTCGGGCTCGGCGCCACCCTGCCGTGGCGCGCGATCTACTTCGACGGTGCGATCCGCTATCACCGGATCTTCGCCGCGCCGGCCGGGATCAACGTCGGCTCGGCCACGTTCGGCGTCGGCTACCGGTTCTGACGCCCGTCGGCCCGGGCCCGGCTCTCCGCGCACGGTCGCGACGCCGGGCCCTCACGTCGTCGTCCGGCTCGCCAGCACTTCCCGGTAATAGGCCTCGTACTGCGGCACGATCAGGTCGGCGCAGAACCGCTGCTCGACGGTCCGGCGGGCCGCCTGTCCCATCCGGAGCCGGAGCGGCTCATCC
>Ga0307372_10013865_pt1 | contig 10375 bp, 6 predicted proteins | sample OX1MG_FD_202533 | JGI IMG/M metagenome (GOLD analysis project Ga0307372, IMG submission 202533) | Soil microbial communities from Risofladan, Vaasa, Finland - OX-1 | ecosystem: Environmental > Terrestrial > Soil > Coastal area > Acid sulfate soil | place: Finland: Risofladan, Vaasa | collected... | reverse complement strand
CTCAACATTACATCGCAGGATCACTTTCTTAGCATGTGGCGTCGGCGACGAATTGTTCCCACTGCTTCCACCTCCATAACAGGATGGGTCAGGGCCACACGTCGGCCCATGATTGGGCGGCGGTGGCGGCGAAGGAGGCGGTAACGGATCACCACAGCATGGCGGCGGCGCGTACATCTGCCCCGAGGGGTCCGTCAGCGTCTCCGGGTTCTGTGCGACATAGGCATAGGGATTCATCCCCTGCGCGTTGCCCTCCTTCACGTCCGCCGACAGGAACACGCCAGCCACCGGATCATAGTAGCGCGAGACATAATAGTCAAGCCCGGTGAGCGGGTCGCTGTACTGGCCGGTGTAGCCTCTGGCGGTTCCCATCGTGCCGTTGGCGCTATACAGGAGGTTGCCGTAGGGACCGTAGACCTGGTTGTCGCTAACACGCTCCTTATTATTTGCTCAGGGAATTCACCTGAAGCTCCCAATACTACTGCCTATACCGCATTCGAAAAAATGTTACATAGAGGATTGGAACAAGCAGCAAGATACCTGTTATATTTGCTGCTGCATCGAATAATGTAATAGTATCACGAGTCATGTTAAGATGAGATGCATATATAGAAACTAGCTCGTTTATTATCTGCGCAATGGCAAAAAGGAGTAAGAATATTCCTGCTATAATCCTGGGATGAGGAAATCCTCGCAATTGATGGACCCTCTGCTGGTGGATACCAGAGAAAATGAACATGAAAGCCGCTATTCCAGCGATGACCCCAAGGGAGATGATAGCGACCATTCCCATGAAGGGAATAGAGGAAAGAAGGTCTTGCACAGTATTACTCCAGCTCCTTTTTTCGATGCAGGCCGTTATTTCATTTACTCTCCATCTATAGCGGAGCAATCGGCAGTACGGTCTGTCCCACTTTGCCTTTCAGCATCATAAAGCATCCTACCTCCATAGGTCATAGCATCTCCTCTCTATTCCCAACTAGCATCGGGCAGGATCGGAAGAATAATCTTGTAAACATATATTGTACGCTGTCTGTGCATTATATCCATCTACTGCGTCAAGGGCGCCATTGTATTTGGTCTCATCCAAATAATCGTTCCCCTCCGCAAAGCCTTCACCGACAAGACTAGATACTATACCCATAAGACCTGCTCTCGCCGCCAATGTCGCTGATTTTACAAGACCTCCCGCTATTCCTGCTAAAGGACCCAGACCAAAATATTGAACAACGCCTTTGATCCCCGCGAGTATCGATGCCCCATTTTGGAACATATCACCTAGTGTCGTGAGCCAACTTGGAATACTAATCAACCCCATGGTACTCAAATTCGACAGGAGCGCCACAAAATGTCCTGCAATGGTGATGACATCGATGATAAAGGCCAGGTAAGCATCGGCGGCAAAATCTGCGGCGGCGGCAAAAATATCTGCTGCTAAACTGAGGATATCCCCGACAGCGCTGTTAAGAGCTTCCGCCTTCGCTCTTTCGTTTTGAATATACTGCTGGACAAGCAATTTGTCGTTCTCACACTGAGCATCACATCCACCCGGCTGCACTGTCTGTGCCGTCGTAGGTGCTGTTGGCGTTGGTTTCGCGGGATCACTGCCACATTGCGGTGGATTGCCTTCCGAACACATGCCATGCCCCGGCGCGTGTGGCTGGGGTGTCGGCGATGGTGGCTGCGGGGTGGGATACCCGCTATTGCCGCTCCCACAATCGTTCTCTTGCTCACAGGATGGCGGATTAGGATCGCCATTCCCATTGCCTCCTGGCGGCGCGAAATACTGCCCCGACGGGTCCGTCAGCGTCTCCGGGTTCTGGGCCACGTAGGCATAGGGATTCATGCCCTGCGCGTTGCCTTCCTTCGTGTCCGCCGACAGGAAGACGCCCGCCACCGGATCATAGTACCGTGAGACGTTGTAGGGGCTGTGGCTTGTCCTTGCCCGCAGTCCGGTGAGTGGGTCGCTGTATTGGCAGGCGCAACTTTCCCAGGTTGTTCTCGAACACGGATTTACCTCGATCCTCCTTGAATGGCATAGACATTGCCATCGAGGGTTCCAACGTACACGATGCCGTTAGCTACGATTGGCGAAATAGGAATGCCGCTTTCTGTAGCATAGGACCATTCCTCCCGGCCTGTTTCTGCATCCAGCGCATAGACCATGCCATTGCCATTATTCGAGCCCAGGTAAACTGTGCCATTGACTACCGTTGGAGGGAGAAAGACAGCGCTTCCTCTGACGTAGGACCATTCCTCTCGGCCTGTTTTCGCATCCAGGGCATACACACTGCTATTATTAGAATTTGTATAGACGTTATTAGTACTTGTATAGACGATGCTGTTGACTACCGTTGGGGAAGATACACTGCCTCCCCCTGTAGCGTAGGACCACTTCTTCCGGCCTGTTCCTGCATCCAGGGCGTACAACACCTGGCCATGGTCAGAGTCGGCGTAGACTGTGCCGTTGACTACCGTTGGGGAGGGAGGATTAACGCTTTCCGTGGCATAGGACCACTTCTCCTGGCCTGTTCCCGCATCCAGGGCATACACAGTCCCGCCGTAAGTACTGACATATACGGTGTCATTGGCTACCACTGGCGGAGCAGTGATAAAGGTTCCCGCCTGGGAAAACCACTTTTTCCGACCTGTTCCCGCATCCAGGGCGTGCAACATATGGTCATGGTAAGAGCCAACATAGATCGTGCTGTTGATCACCACTGGCGGCTGAAGCACATAGCCTCCTGACCGATCAGCCCACTTCTCCTGACCTGATTGTGCGTCCAGGGCATAGAGATTACCATCGTTGACATACACGATGCCGTTGGCTACTACCGGCGAGGACACAGCGCCTTCTCCCGTGGCATAGGACCACCTTTCCCGGCCTGTTCTCGCATCCAGGGCATAGACATTGCCAGAGATGTCCGTCACATACACCATGCCATTGACTATCGTCGGCGCGAAATCACTTTCTCCAGCTGTTTGATAGGACCACTTCTTCGTCCCCAATTGCGCGTCGAACGCAGCAAACGTTCCATTTTCAGCTCTCACATTCGTAGAGCCGACATAGACGATGCCTTGCGTGACTGTGATGGACGATATCAGACCCCCTATCTGGTAAGACCATCTGGCGCTTGCTCCGGGTTTCAGCAAAACATCCTTCACCAAGAAGAAGGTGCTGAAACCCACACTAATGATGAACAGAGCCAATCCACCGAATATGACGACTCCTGGTATGGCGCCGAGAGGCACAGACTTTTTCCCTCTCCTGAGCGATCGTGTTCGGAGAAGCGAAGGCGGCTCGCGCCCTGATGCTCCGTGATTGTCCTCAAAGAGTGGGCTGACCTGATCCGTAGAGTTTTCCATAACGTTATCCTTGTCAACCTGATTCCGGTACCCTCTGAGTACCGTAGCAAGCTAGTCTCTATGCAAGAGTTTTCCCATCAGTTCAACATGTAAAAAGAAATCGTGAACTGAACACTGTAGAGTGCAGTATAATCAGTGGAGTATGGTGCGCCAGGGTATTCTACTGGTAGTCCGCATCCACACTCATTGGGGACCTCATACATTGTGGGTACGAGTTGATAGGTATCAGTCTCATGCAAGGTAAAAACCATTTTGTTGAGAACCGAATCCGGTAAACTGCCCGCAAAGTCTTGGAGGCCCCCAATGATGCCATTCACATAGCCCTCCAACTGATTGATCTCGGCACTACTCGGTCCACCAGAAGCTCCTGGATCTATCGATTCTGCACTACTAGCGGTGGCAAAAAGGGCGCTCACTATGGTACCAGCTTCAACTACGCCGGCGGTAATCTCACCGGCGAGGCCGGCCAGAGCTGCTACAAGCCCTGTAACGCTAGACACCAATCCCAATATACTACTAAGTTGAGCTGCATTATTAGGATCGAGCAATGCGGCGAGAGGCTGCGTTATCAGCCACAACAGGGCTTGCTGGAGATCATTGATAATAAAGTCCAACCCTACGGCTCCTTTTCCAGAGACCGTGTCGTGTTGTGTGATCTCACTACTTCGCAAGCTGGATATCCCACGATTATTCGGGACGTCTGTTCTTTCGCAATAATCTCCTCCATCAGGGCATGGGTTGGTATGGTGAGTGGGGCCACTACTTCCACCTCCATAACAAGACGGGTCCGGGCCACACGTCGGCCCATGATCTGGCGGTGGTGGTGGTGGCGGAGGCGGCGTCGGATCTCCCCCACCTCCGCCGCTATTCCCACATCCAGGACATCCCACCATCTGTCCCGACGGGTCCGTCAGCGTCTCCGGGTTCTGCGCGACGTAGGCGTAGGGATTCATCCCTTGCGCGTTGCCTTCCTTCGTGTCCGCCGAGAGGAAGACGCCCGCCACCGGATCATAATACCGCGAGACGTAATAGTCAAGCCCGGTGAGCGGGTCGCTCAGGGCTTTCCCATTCTAATAAACCGAACAGTATCCCGTAAGGAGAGCTTGCACGGCCTGCTCAAGGTGAGCATCGAAAAAGCGAGCTTGGCGGGGAACATTGCGAATCCCCAACCGATCCAGGAAGCTTAAAATGGCACTGTTGAGGCAAGCTAAGATGCTGGGAGCGGAGCCGGTGCGAGTTTGACAGGTATCTTCCCCCAGGGAGACATCGCGCCTCCAGTGGAGGCGATTTTCGATGCCCCAATGCCCCCGGATCAGTTCTAACAGGCGCAGAGGAGGGGCGTGAGCCAGTGACAGATTACTGATGCCATAGACGATTTGCTGGCGCACGTGGCCGGATTTGAGCAGGGTCGTGGTTCGTTGCAGACGAAAGACTTGTGCGACCCCGGCCCAGCGTTTGGCAAACCATGCATTGAGGTCGGGACTGCACGTGATCTCTCGATGTTCGAGGCGGCCATGAGCTTTCTCCCAGGTTTCGGCTTGTTCGTAGCGCCAATCGAAGGGAGGATCCGTGAAAAACGCCGCCAGATCCGCGGTCAAGGTGGGTTGATTGTCTTTGGCAACCAGGATGTAGGAGCCTCCACAGCGCGCCACCTTCGCACACAATTCGGTTTGGGTATGCATGGCGTCGAGGGTGAAAATCCGCCCGGTGATGAACGAGGGCGTCAACAGCGGCTTGAGCGCGCTGATCTCGTTCTGTTTCTCCTGGATATTGACCTGAAACAGCACCACCCCTGTCGCGACATCGTAGGCGCTCAGTTGGTAGACCGGATGGGGTTCCTGGCTCGTGGCTCGCACGGCTTTGCCATCAATGGCGATGTGGGCATGCTCCCGATGCCCAGCCGCGGTCTGTAACCGACTGGGTTCGTTCCCGCAGCGCTGTTGGGCCTCCCACCGGGTAAAGAACGCCGCGAGCAGCTCCGTGAGAACCTGGGCATCAATGACCTCTAAGATGCGGGTATACGTCATTTGGCAAGGCATGGCCGCTCGTTTGAGTCCAAAGGCGTGCGCCAGGGGGTCCGCGCGCAGCCGCACCCACTCGGTGGCTCCTTTGAGCGTGCGTTGTCCGGCCATCTTCGCCAGACACAACAAGCAGAGCAGCACCGGCATCGGATACCGTTTGCCCGCCCCTCGTCGGGGATCGGGCAGCGTTTGCAACGCTTCATACAGACTCTGTTGGGGCGCTTGAACCCAGGCTTGGCTCTCTTCCTGCCCCACAGGAGGAGACGGTAAGGTAGAATAGTCCATAGAGAGAGTTCCTTGTCGTTGCGTTTTTTGACAGTTTACAAGAACCTCTCTCTCTTTTGGCCCCGATAGCTCAAATGGGCTACCCTGGCTTTCCTCTCTCCAAACTGCTCAGCTTGTTAGAATGGGAAAGCCCTGGCCTGCTGCGGAACGCAGGTTGACACTTCTACACGGTTACGGCATAATGAGGTTCACATAGTAGAGTCTTGATTGTCCACGGCTCATTCCTGCGCAGCTAGGAAGGCACAAGCGAATACTCAATCGAGAGGGAGGGTGAAGCACACGAATACTGACCTATCCGATTTTAGGACACTTGCCGACCTTCTGCATAGTGTTGCTGCCCGCGGCTTGGCCTCACTCCTTCCCGTGCCTGCGGCGGGAACCATGGAGGTAGAAACGGAGAAAGCGTTCCATGAGCAGTGGACGCGCGAACGAACCCTCATTGAACCAGGCGGGGCCGTTGTAGGCCCGGAAGAAATCGTTCAGTGGGGGGTAGCTCGATGGATGCAGACCGTTGGTGCATTTCTCCTCACTCCTGAGGTGGAAGAGGTGGTACGGCAGATATACGCAGTGCGACTCCTTGCAAGCGAAAGTGACGATTATTTCGACTCCCTGCACACGATTTTCACGGCCCTCCTCAGCCGCTTTGCAACGTCGCCCGCCTGGGACTCCGTGCGCCTAGAGGCCAACCGACTTCCTGCCAATATCGGATCGCTGGTGTTTGACGAACTCCTCGCTCGATGTGCTTTTCGTCTCAGCAGGGTCAGGGAGAGAGGCCAGCTTGAATCCGGCAAGAAAGATACACATTTCCGTCCAAACGAGCTGCGGAGTGAGCTAGCTGCCATCCCTCTAAAGCTGGACCTGCTCGCTACCCAGCGTGAGCTGGATCCGGGGGCTATCCTCGCCTTCGAGCAACAATACCGGCACCAGGTTGGAGCGTATTACAACCGCATCAGCCCGCCCAATCTCTCACATGCGCGGTCATACCTCATCGATGCCCTCTATGTCTCCCCTCGGTTGACAGCGGCGAAGGCGCAGGGAAAGCTTGATGCGCCAGCGTTTCTTACCCGTATGTTTCGCTCGGTTTTACTGGGCAGCCCGGGTTCGGGGAAATCGATGCTGGCGAATAAGCTTTGCACGGATCTCGCACGCATCCATGGACAGCGTATCGTTGCCGGGCGCAGAGAGCTTATCCCCATCCTGGTGAGGCTGCGCGACTACGGGGCAGAGAAAAAAGCGCGGATATGGTCGCTCCTCGACTTCATTGAGGCACAGGCGCGGTCATCCTACCAGCTCTCGGTCGCTCCACCGCTGACTTTTGAATACTTGCTGCTGACAGGGCGGGCTTTGCTCCTTTTCGATGGCCTGGACGAGGTGTTGGATACGAGCTACCGCCAGGAGATCAGTGGTGATATCGCGATGTTCGCTCATCTCTATCCCTCTGTTCCTATGCTCGTAACCTCACGCGAGGTTGGGTATGAACAAGCGCCGCTTGACGAAGCGATGTTTGAAATCTATCGCCTCTTGCCGTTTGACGATGAGCAAGTGCGAGAGTTCGTGGCGAAGTGGTTTTCATCAGCAGGCAAGGAAGATTTCGTCGCTCAATCTGACAGAGAAACCGAAACCTTTCTCAAGGAGAGTGAAAGCACCATCGACCTGCGAACGAATCCGCTCCTGCTGTCCCTGTTGTGCTCGATCTATGGTGGATATCATTATCTACCGCGCAATCGTGCAGATATCTACGAGAGAAGCGCAGAGATGTTTCTTAGCACCTGGGATAAGAGCAGGTCGATCATACCTCCTCTGCTGATCGACCAAATGTATCTCAGGCTGCTCATAGAGTATCTTGCCTACTGGATATACGAGGATGGGCGATTACAGGCAGGGGTTGCTGAGGAGGAATTGGTCGCTAAAGCGACTGAATACCTATATAGTACGCTCACGCTCTATGGGGATCGGGCTGAGGCAGAACGAGTTGCTCGTGCCAGTATCGAATATCTCAGAGGACGGGCGTGGATTCTTGCCGAGATAGGGACAGGGGAGGATGGTCGAAGACTTTATCAATTTATCCACCGCGGCTTTTTGGAGTATTTTGCTGCAGCTCACCTCGTTCGTACAAACTCGTCACCAATAGATCTGCTTGCTGTTCTTGTCCCGCACATCGCCAATCGCGAGTGGGATGCGATGGCCGAGCTGACCTTCCAGTTGTCGAGCCGAAAGGTTCAGGAAGCTGATCAGCAGCTTCTTACGGGGCTAGTTGACCAGTCTCGCACTATACTGGATGAGACTGGCTTTTACCTTCTGTCGTTCGCGGCGCGTAGCCTGCAGTTTCTCTTCCCTGGCTCGAAGGTGGTGCAGACAATTACGGAAGAATGCTTGAAGCGTTGCACCGAGTGGGGGCGCGCTCAATTGGCAAACAGCACAGCGGATCCTCGTAGTAAGAGCAGGCCTCGGCTGTTTGCCAATGAATGGCCTGCCCAGCTGCTCGTTAACCTCGTCGCAGCTGATCCAAAGAATCAGCAGGCCATTGCCATCATCTTCCAGAAACGGCTCGTTGCGTCTTTCGATCATGAGGAGGAGCCTGAAGCGCTGATCGCTCTTGAGGTCGCTCTTGCTCTGTTGGGAGCGAACACCGAGGAGCGGCAAGAGAATAGCCCGATCATTGCTTTGGCATTGGACTACTTTGAAGAGGGGCGCCGAGAGGTCATCCGGCAATTGATCGTTGACATCATCACTGCGAGCTTTGTGGATCGCGCGAGAACTGTTTCACTCCTGGTGGACGGGGAAAAAGCTCAGATTGAAGTGAGATCGGGGAGCGTGATGATCCTGGGAACGGAGGGGGAGCTGGTCTTGCACGTCACGAATGGCACTCTTCATCCGATGGGGGAGATAGCCATCGAACTCACTCGTTCAGCCGAATACGATCATCTCACTCCTCCTCTCGTACTCATCCCTTCGCTTCCTCCTCAAAACTCGACAGACGTGTGTTTCCGACTGTGGATGAAGGTTGCGGGGCGGGTGAGCGTCAACTACTTCGTCAATGGCGTGATGAGGGACCCTCCTCTCTCGGTGTATGCTTCCAGGGACAATCCCTATATCTATGGCAGTCCTGTAGACGAGGGGGAATTTTTTGGCAGGCAGGAAGAACTCGAGACGATCGTGCAGGCGGTGACCAAACCTGTGAAGCAGGATATGCTGGTGGTCGGTGAACGCCGCACCGGGAAGACCAGCCTGCTATACCAGATTGCAAAACGCCTTGATATGCCATTCATCGCCATCTATATTGTGCTGAATACCTGCCGACCGCGAACAGATGATGTGCTTGACCACATCCTCCACACCATTATCCAGGGCCTTGTGGAGCGCGGGATCCTGGAGAGCGCCTGGCGTGCGCACGAGTTTGTCTCCGGCGATTTCATGGAGAGAGTCGATGAAGTGCTGCATGAGGCGAGGAGAATGGTGAGGGACCCGCGTCTGATCCTGCTCCTCGACGAGGCTGATTTCCTCCTGGAAGTAGAGGAAGAATCCGCTTCCCCCACCCTACCCAGAGTCGTGCGGAGAGGCAGGCACCAGGTCGATGAACGCGTGCAAAGGGTGTTGCGGGCAGCGCTGCAGTCACACAAAACCGGGAGTTGCCTGCGGGCAGTGGTGGCGGGTACCGGCGACCTCTCAGCCTATATGCTCCAGCATAGTTCGCCCTTTTTCAATCACTTCCGCTTTCTCCACCTCAAACCACTGAGCCGGGAAGAAACCCGCGAGCTGATCGTCAAACCGGCGGAAATGTTGGGAGTGGCCTTCTCGCCCAGCGCCACCCAGCGCATCTCTTCCTTCAGCGGGTGCCAGCCGTATTACTGCCAGGCGCTCTGCTACGAAGCCTTCGCGCACGCCCAGAGGCTGAACAGCAGGTTCATCGGCGATGCAGAAGTGGACGTGGCGGAACGAAAGATCCGCGATGACTTCTTTCACGCGTTCCTCTCCGGCACCTGGCGCCGAGCGACGCGCAGAGAGCGTGCGGTCCTCGCTGCGCTGGTCAGGGGAGAGCCTTGCCCCTCCACCACTAATGGAAACCTCCAGCGCCTGCTGGACTGGCAGATCGTGGCCAGGGCGCAGGAGCACTACCGCTTCTCGGCAGGATTGTTTGAGCAGTGGACGGCAATGGCCTTGAAGAAGGGGTAAACGATGCCGAATCCCTACACCACTTCAACGGTCGATAGCCCGGACTACAAGCAGCTGATCACTGGCCGCACGGACGATATCGCCACGTTCCTCGACCATATCGCACAGGGCCACAGCGTCGCCCTCTTTGGGGAGCGGCGAATCGGCAAAACCTCGCTCCTGTTTCTTCTCAGGGATATCATCACGGGCCAGGTCGAACACTACCGTACCAACCTGGTCGACCTCACCCTCAAAAGTGCGCTAGACACGCTCAAGGCCTCGGTTAAGTCTCAATCAAAGGCCATCCATTTCAACTTGCAACACGTGAGCAAATCTGAGCAAGAAGCCCTCGCTCGCACGATCCACACGGCTTTGTGCGACCAGGGGCTGCTGCCCGCCTCACTATCAGGAGGAAACCAGCTGCTGCTCCCGTCCACTCCCTCAGCAGCGATACCCGCGACGATTCCCGAGGTATTTCAGAAGCTGCAGGCGGCCCCGGGGAGTGGGCGCTTTGTGATCCTGTTCGACGAGATGGAGTGCCTCCAGGACTT
>Ga0307372_10013863_pt1 | contig 10375 bp, 8 predicted proteins | sample OX1MG_FD_202533 | JGI IMG/M metagenome (GOLD analysis project Ga0307372, IMG submission 202533) | Soil microbial communities from Risofladan, Vaasa, Finland - OX-1 | ecosystem: Environmental > Terrestrial > Soil > Coastal area > Acid sulfate soil | place: Finland: Risofladan, Vaasa | collected... | reverse complement strand
CCGGGCGCCGCCCACGTTGACAGGGCAACCGGGAGGGGTCAACTTGCTTCTTCTCTCGGCACCGCCTGACCGCGCCAGGGGGCCACCATCCGGCGCACCCGGTTCCGTTCCCCCGCCACCAGGACGTACTCGACGTTGCGCAGACGGCCCACCGTCCCCACCGGCTCCCCCGCCGGGTTGTGGATGCCGATACGGGCCCCCACGTAGCGGTTCGAGGAGAAGGCGAGCGCCTCGACGTGCCCGCGGACCCGGCACAGGTCGACCAGGGCGTCGAGCCCGATCCACGACTCGTCGTTGTAGGAGAGCACCACCACCTCGGCCCGGACGTCGCGGACCACCTGGGCCAGGGAGTCGAGGATGGTCCGTCGCGAGTTGAAGGTGCTGCGCGGACCGTCGCGGATCTCCGTCCGCTTGCAGGCCACCCCGTAGTGCGACGGCGCGTCCCAGGCCACCAGCGTCTCCCAGATGTGGTAGTTCGCCTCGTAGCGGTGCTGGTTGTAGGGCGGGTCCAGATAGGCCAGGTCGAACTCCCCGAGACCGGCCACCAGGGCACAGGCGTCGCCGCGCACGGCGTGGCCGGGACCGGGCAGAAGGTCGGGGACCCGCAGTTCGAGGGGCCGGAACGACCGCGGCGCCCACTGCTTCACGTAGGCCATCTGGACGCCGGTGGTGGAGTCCACCCGGTCGGCCGCCTCGAGCAGGCTGGTGACGAGGACGGGCTCGATGGCGCTGCCGCCGTAGTCGGCGGCGATGGCGTCGCGCACGGCGTCGATCCGTTCGCCGTTGTGCGGTTGGAAGAAACGGGACCGGACGCAGAACGTCTCGGTCACATAGCCCGGGTAGCCGGGGACGCCGTTGAGCGACGCCACGGCCCGGTCGAGCGCCTGACGGTCGACGGTGTCGGCATCGGTGGCGATGTAACAGCCGGCCAGGACCGACGCGTAGCGGGTGGTGTCGACGGCGGTGACCTCGGCCGCCTTCGCCTTGAAGGCCTGGGCCACGCGGGTGGTGCCAGTGAAGAGGTCGAGCGCCGTGCGGGCCTCGGCCCGCTCGAGCAGTTCGGCGAGGACGGGGACGAGACGGCGCTTTGAGCCGAGGTACTTGATCACCGGGCGCCGAAGCGCCGGGACCACCAGTTCGGGTCGCGGGCGTGGCAGTGGAAGTGGTCGGGGATCTGCCGCATCACCGCGTCGTAGGACCAGCCGTCGGCGCCGAGAACGTCGTCGGCCACCCGGCCGAGCTCGGTCCGCATGTGCTCGAGTTCAGCCTCGGGAGGTTCCGTGCCGTGGTGGCGCCAGACCACCATGGGGACGTTGCAGATCTCGCAGTCGGCGATCCAGCAGACGTCGTCCTCGTGGTACCAGACGGTCAACCGGGCCGCCTCGCACAGCTCGCATCCCCGCTTCGGTTCGGCCACGCGACTACTTGACGTAGATGGTGACCGTCGTCCCCGGCAGGACCGACGTGCCGGCGGAGGGAGTGGTCTCGAAGACGCGACCCACGAGCGGCCCGTTGGCGGCGGGCACCAGACCGGCGGCCTGCAGGTTGGCGCTCGCCTGGGACACCGTTTCGCTGGTCACGTCGGGAACGGTGACCGGCTGAGGACCTTCCGAGATGCTCACGGCCACCGTCGAGCCCTCGAGGGCGCTGCCCGTCGGCGTCCAGGAGATGACCTGCCCGTTCGGTACCGAGCTGCTGTAGGCGTTGCTGCACTGGGCCACCAGACCCACCGCCTGCAGGGCGGTGGTGGCGCCCGTGCACGTCGAGCCGGTCAGCGACGGGATCGTCTCACTCGGGGGACCGGCCGAGACCACCACGGTGATGGTCGAGAATTCCGTGGCGTGACCCATGGGCGTCCAGGAGATCACCGTCCCCTTGGCCACCGTCGTCGAATTGGTGGTGTCCGTGCAGGCCGCGTGCAGATGGGCGGCCGTCAACGCCGCCACCACGGCGGGACAGTCACCGGTGACGGCGGCCAACGACGGGACGGGAACCGGCGGCGGACCGCTCGAGAGCACCACCGACACCCTGCTCCGCTCTTTGAGGATCGTCCCCGCCCCGGGGATCTGGCGCAGGATGTGACCGCTCGGCACCGTGGTCGACGAACGCCTCTTCACCACCTGCAGATGAAAATGGTCGGGCCGCAGGGCGGCCGACGCTTGTGCCGGTGTCATCGCCGTCAGGGCCACCAGCCGGTGGCTCGGGACGAACAACTTGGCCCGCGAGGCGGCGTAGACCCCGCCGGCGCCGGCCAGGGCCAGCACCAGCACGACCACGGCCACGATCCACGGCCACCGACGACGTCGCCGTCGGTCCAACGTCGCCTCGGCGTGATCGGCCACGCCCACGGCGGTGGCCATGGCCATGGCGTCGGTGGGGTCACCGTGCCCGCCGGAACCGGCCGCCAGTGACGACGACACGCTCATCCCGTGCTCGGTCCGGTCGATCTCACGCGCCCCCGCCTGCGCCACTCCCCGACCCCCGGCGCCGGCCAGGGGCAACGGCTCCGCCTTGGCCAGGGTGGAGCCGAGCTCGGTCAGACGACGCGCCAGTCCGGCGGCGTCGAGACGGTCACCGATCTCCGGGGCGGCCGCCTCGTCGAGAACGGCGGCCAGGGGACCGAGCCCGTCATGGCCGGGGAGCGCGGCATCGATCCGGGCCATCAGGGTGGCCGCCGTGGTGTCGGCCGTGAAGGGAACGACACCGGTCACCGCTTCGTAGAGCACGAGGGCGAGCGAATAGACGTCGGCCCGGCCGTCGACGGGGCGGCCCAGGGCCTGCTCGGGCGCGGCGTAGCGGGCCGTTCCCACCGTGGCCCCGTCGGGTTCGGTCATGGCCGCCTCGGCCAGGGCCCGGGCCAGACCGAAGTCGGCGATCCGCAACCGGCCGTCCTCGTCGAACACGAGGTTGGCCGGCTTCACGTCGCGATGGACGAAGCCCCGCCCGTGGGCGTAGGCCAGCCCTTCGGCCGCCTGCACCCCGAGGGCGGCGGCCTGGGCCACCGAGACCCGCCGTCCGTTGTCGAGCAGGTCCCGCAGCGACCCGCCCCCCAGGTACTCGAGCACCAGGAACGGACCCGTGGCGTCCTCGCCCCAGTCGTAGACGGAGAGGATGTGCGGGTGGGTCAGGGCGGCGGCCGATTGGGCCTCGTACCGGAAGCGCCGCAGGAACCCGCCGTCGCCGGCCAGGCCGGGGTGCAACACCTTGACCGCCACCCGTCGTTGGAGCACGACATCCCAGGCGGCGTACACGGTCGCGGAGGTCCCGCTGCCGAGGGCGGATTCGATCCGGTAGCGGCGCGCGAGGACCCGCCCGATGGATTCGGTGATGGTCGCCATGGGTCCGTGTCCAGGCTACAGACGGTGGAGGCCGGGTCGGTGGACGGCCACCCATCGTGGTGAACAGCGCTCCATATGCCGAGAATGCCCAGGTCAGACGGCTTAGTCCGGGATCTCCCCGGTGGCCAGCATCTCCTCGAACCGTGATCCTTCGACGATCGGAATTCCGAGCTCCTCGGCCTTGCCCAGTTTGGCCGCCCCCGGCTCGGTCCCGAGCACGACGGCCCAGGTCTTGGACGAGACGCTCCCGGGCGCCTTCCCCCCGCGCTCGACGATGGCCGCCTCGGCCTCTTCGCGGCTGTGGCTCTCGAGGGACCCCGTCACCACGACCGACTTGCCGGCCAGCACCAACCCCTTCGCACCGGCGCCGTCTCCGGCGTCGGTCGCCGCCGCCGGCGTGCCCGGAGCCCCGCGCCCGCCGCCGGGCTCCTCGAGGCCGAGACCGGCCCGGCGGAGCTTGTCGAGCACGGCCTGGTTGCCGGCCGAGGCCAGGAAGTCGACCACGCTCTCGGCGATCACCGGCCCGATCCCCTCCACGGCGGCGAGCTCCTCCACCGACAGCGCCGTGATGGCGTCGAGGCTTCCGTAGGCGCGTGCCAACGCTCTGCTGCCGGTGGGCCCGAGGTGACGGATGCCGAGGCCGACGAGGACCCGGCTGAGCGGCCGGCTCTTCGAGGCCTCGATGGCACCGAGCAGGTTCTCCACCGACAGCGGCCCCATCCGTTCGATGCACAGCAGCGGCGGCGCCTCCAGGGCGTAGATGTCGCCCGGGTCGGAGACGAGACCGGCGTCGACGATCTGCATCACCCGCTTCTCACCGAGTCCCTCGATGTCCATCGCACCCCGGGAGGCGAAGTGCGCGATCCGCTGCACCCTCTGTGCCGGGCACTCGATGTTGGTGCAGAAGGTATCGCTCTCCCCGACGAGTCGCCGCAGCGGTTCGCCGCAACTCGGGCACTGCGTCGGGAAATGCCAGGGACGCGAACTGCGCTTGCGGGTCGAGAGCACCGGCCCCACCACCTCGGGGATCACGTCCCCGGCTTTGCGCACCACCACGCTGTCGCCGGGCCGGACGTTCTTCAACCGGACCTGGTCCTCGTTGTGCAGTGTGGCCAGTCCCACCGTCGAACCACCGACCAAGACCGGCTCGAGCACGGCGAAGGGTGTGGCCCGGCCCGTCCGGCCGATCGACACCATGATCCGCAGCAGCGTGGTCGTCCGCTCCTCGGGGGGGAACTTGAAGGCGATGGCCCACCGGGGGGCGTGGGATGTGGCCCCCAACCGTCGCTGGAGAGCGAGGTCGTCGACCTTCACCACCACACCGTCGATCTCGTAGTCGAGATCATGACGGCGCTCGCGCCAACGGGCACAGAAGGCGAAGACCTCGTCGACGCCATGGACCACCCTGATCTCAGGGTTCACCGGCAACCCGCAGTCGCGCAGCAGAGACAGGGCGTCGCTCTGGCTGTGCAGTTCCGGTCCACCCTCGAGAGCACCCACCTGGTACGCCCACATCGACAGCTCGCGGCGGGCCGTCACCGACGCATCCTTCTGCCGCAATGATCCGGCGGCCGAGTTCCGCGGATTGGCGAAGATCTTCAGTCCCGCTTCCAGTTGCCGGCGGTTCAATTCCTCGAAGGCCGACACCGGCATGTACACCTCGCCGCGGACCTCGATCACCTTGGGCACCGGACCGCGCCCTTTCGGCCAGGCCAGCGTGTGCGGAATGGAACGCAGCGTGGCCACGTTGTGGGTCACGACCTCACCCGTCGTCCCGTCGCCGCGCGTCGCCGCCTGGACGAAACGGCCGTCCTCGTAGGTGAGCGACATGGCCAGCCCGTCGATCTTCAGTTCACACTGGAAGTCGGCGCCGAGCACGGCCGGATCGACCCGGCCGATCCGGTCCACCCAGGCCTGCAGCTCGTCGAGGTCGAAGGCGTTGTCCAGGCTCATCATGGGAACCCGGTGGGCCACCGAGGCGAAGAGCACCGACGGGGCGGAACCGACCTGCTGGGTGGGTGAGTCGGCCGTCAGGAGATCCGGATGCTCTTCCTCGATGGCCCGCAGTTCTCTGATCAGGGCGTCGAAATCGGCGTCGGCGATCTCCGGCGCGTCCTGCTGGTGGTACTTCTGGTTGTGATAGGCGATCTGGGCCCGCAACTCCTCGACCCGTTCGGCCGGGTTCGGCGCCGCGTCGGGGGTGGGGGCCGGGGTCGTCACTGCGGCGGCAGCGTACCGGTGCCTAGGCGGCCACGGCGGAGCCCACCACGCAGTCGCCGTCGTCGCCGTCGTAGAACGCCACCGTCTGTCCCGGGGCCACCAGGGCCACGGCCTCGTCGAAGACCACCGACCGGCCGAGCCACCGGCCCGAGGCGGCGCGCCCGTGGGCACTCGTCTGCGCGTACACCGGGGTTCCCACGGCCAATGGGCCGTCCACCCACGTCGGCCGGCTCACCGCCACCGTCTTGGTCCGGGCGGCGTCGGCCCGGCCGACGACCACCCGCCGCGCCCCGACGTCGACGTCCAGGGCGTAGAGCCGCCGACCGTCCACGGCCACACCCAGTCCCCGGCGCTGGCCGACGGTCACCAGTTCCACCGCCGGCACCACGCCGACCACGTCACCGCTCTCGGCATCGACGATCTCGCCGGCATGGAGCTCCAACCGCTCACCGAGGAATCCGCTCCGGCCGACGGCCGAACCGATGAAGCAGACGTCCTGGCTGTCGGCCTTGCCCGCCGTCCGCAGGCCTTTGCCCGCCGCGTAGGCGCGCACGTCGGCCTTCGTCAACACACCGACGGGGAGAACGACGTCCACCAGTTCTGACTGCCCGAGCATCGACAGCACGTAGGACTGGTCCTTGGCCCGGTCGGCCCCCCGCCGCAGCTGCCACCGGCCCGGACCGCCGTCCACCCGGGCGTGATGCCCGGTGGCGAGTGCGTCGAAGCCGAGCCGCCGGGCCCGCTCGAGCAGGGTCCCGAACTTGATGTGCCGGTTGCACTCGATACAGGGGTTCGGTGTCCGCCCGGCCACGTGGTCCTCGACGTACGGGGCCACCACCGAGGCGTCGAAATCGTCGGTGAAATTGAAGACATGGTGGGCCACGCCGATCTGGTCGGCCACCCGCCGGGCGTCGTCCACGTCGGCCACCGAGCAACAGCCCGAGTCCGACACACCGCCCCACAGCTTCAAGGTGGCCCCCACCACCTGGTGGCCGGCATCGACCATCATCGACGCCGCCACCGAGGAATCGACACCACCGGACATGGCCACCAGAACTCGCACGGCCCCAGCGTAGGGGTGCCTGCCGCCTAGCGGCGCAACCGCTCGATCACTTTGGCGATGACAGCCAGCGCGGTGTCGACGTCGGCCTCTGTCGTCGTCGTCCCGAGCGAGAACCGCACGGCGCTGCGGGCCTCGGCCGGGGATAACCCGAGGGCGAGCAGGACGTGGCTGGGCTCGAGGGCGCCGCTGGCACAGGCGGCGCCGGCCGAGGCGCAGATCCCGGCGTCGTCGGCCAGCAGCAGCAGCTCCTCCTGATCCACACCGTGGACGAGAAGATGGCAGCTTCCGGCCACCTTGCCCCGGCGGTCCCGCTGCCCGTCGGCGGCGACGGGTACGGCCGTCTCCTGCACGCCGTCGATGCCGGTCAACCCGTCGGCCAGCCGGTCCCGCAACCTCCGGACCCGGTCCACCTCGGTCGTCCGGCCGCTCACCGCCGCGGCCAACGCCGCCGCGCAGCCGACGATCCCGGCCACGTCGTGGGTCCCGGGCCGCCGCCCGTGTTCCTGGGCCCCGCCGTACGCCACCGGACCGAGGCCGACGCCGCGGCGCACGACCAGAACCCCCACTCCCTTGGGCCCGCCGAACTTGTGGGCGCTGACCGACACCAGATCGGCCGACCGGGTGGCGCCAGCCACGTCGAGCCAGGGCAGCGCGGCGATGGCGTCGGTGTGCACGACGGCTCGGGGGGCCCGCTGGCGGACGAGGGTCACCACCTCGTCCAGGGGCTGGATACTGCCCACCTCGTTGTTGGCCAGCATCACCGACACCACGCCCACCGCGTCATCGAGCGCCTCGGCCAGCGCCTCGAGGTCGATCACTGCGGCCCGGTCGACCGGCACCGTCCTCCCCCCCACCGACCGGCAGGCCAGGAGCACCCCGTGGTGCTCGACGGCCGAGCACAGAACGTCGCCCCCGACGGCCGCGTGGGCGCCGAGAACGGCCAGGTTGTCCGCTTCGGTCCCGCTGCCGGTGAAGACCACCTCGTCGGGCTCACAACCCAGATCACCGGCCACGCTCTGGCGGGCGTCGTCGAGCGCCCGCCGGGCTTGGCGGGCCACGGCATGACTACCCGACGGGTTCCCGAACCGTTCGGTCATGAACGGCAGCATGGCGGCCACGGCCTCGGGTCGCATCGGTGTCGTCGCCGCGTGGTCGAGGTAGACCGCCATCACCTCAGGCTACGTCGGCCGGTGGCCCAACCTGACCGTCGCCGTCACGGTTTGGCGATCATCAAGACGAAGGCCACCACGAAGACGGCGCCCAACGCGCCGGCGGCCCACGTCAGCCGCCGGCAGTCGAGCTCGAAGCGACCCTCGGACCCCGCCCGCTCCCAGCCCCCGCCGACCACGGCCTGGATCCGCCGTTCCGCCGGCCAGACCACCGCTTCGGCCACCACGGCGGCCAGCGCCCACAACCCGAGACCGCTCACCACGAATCCGTCGCCGCCGGTGAAGGCCCCGTGGCTGGCCCCGATCAACCCGAAACCGAACAGCGGAACCCCGTAGAGGCTCCGACCGGCCCAGTTCACCCCGGGCCGGAAGTACCGCCGCACCCCCTCGGCCCCGGGGCCGTCCGGTCCCCGCCGGGCCCGCTGGGCCTGCACCCCGGTCACCACCAGGGCGCCGAAACCCACCACGGCGCAGCCGACGTGGAGAAGCAGCAGCACGCTGTACCCCGCTCCCGTGGGCACGGCATGGACCACCGCCGGGCCCACGGGACTGGTCACGACCGCCATCGTCGCCTCCGGACACCGCCCGACGCCAAGTCGGAGGGGCCGGGCCGCATACTGGCCGCCCCCGGCGCCGGGGACGGCCACGCTGCGGAGTGATCCCTCCGATTCCACCACCCAACGGCGGACTTCTCACAACATGGAGACAACCAGGGGCACGGCGCTTCCACGAGCCCACCGTCCGGCCGAGACACAGAACAGAGACATGTGTCGGTCGTAGCAGTCCGACGGCTAGCGTGGAGGTGTGCGGTGCGGACTCGACACAACGGAGGATCCGGAAAGCCACTGATGAGCGATAACGCCACATTCGGGCCGACGAGCCCCGCCACGCACGCATCCCCGGGGGGGGCGGCGCGATGAATCAGCTTCGATTGGACCCACTCACCGGCCGGTGGGTGGTGGTCAGCATCGACCGGGCCGAGCGGCCCGCCGGTTTCGCACCCCGTACCGCCCCCGTCCAGGCCGACACCTCGGGTCCCTGTCCTTTCTGCGTCGGCAACGAAGGCTCCACCGCCCCCGCCCTCGAGACCTACGGGTCGAGCGGCTCCTGGTTGGTCCGGGTCGTCCCCAACCTCTACCCCGCTTTCGCCGGTGACCACCCCTTCGTCGTCGAGCACCGCGGCCCCGTCTACACCCAGGCCACGGCGGGCGGCATCCACGAGGTCCTCGTCCTCTCCCCCGAGCACGCCAGCGGCTGGGACCGGATCTCCGACGAACAGGCCGGCCTCGTCATGGCGGCCATCCGCGACCGCATCGAGGAGCACTCGAACGTCCCGGGCCTGCGCTACAGCCAGGCCATCGTGAACGCCGGTCGCGAGGCGGGCGCCTCGATCGAGCACCCCCACGGCCAACTTCTCGGCATGTCCTTCGTCCCACGCGAACTGGCCGAGGAGCAGGCCGGCTTCGCCCGCTTCGCCGGTCGCTGCCTGCTCTGCACCACCGTCGACGCCGAAGAGGACGCCGGCTATCGCGTCGTCTACGCCGACGAGCGCGTCCTCGTCATCTGCCCCTTCTGGAGCGGTACCCCCTTCGAGATGCTGGTCATCCCCCGCAACCACGATCCCCATCTCCACCGCTCGAGCCCGGCCGACCTGACGGCCGTGGGCCGCTCCCTGCGCACCGTTCTGGCCCAGCTGCGCGAACGCTGCGGCGACGTCGCCTACAACCTGGTCTTCCACTCGGCGCCCTACCGGGCCCCGGAGCCCTACCACTGGCACGTCCACATCTGGCCCAAGCTCACCACCCAGGCCGGTTTCGAACTGGGCACCGGCGTCCTCATCAACATCGTCGCCCCCGAACAGGCGACCGAAGAACTCCGCGTCACCGTCCCGGCCCACTAGCGAACCCGGCGGGGTCGCCTCTACCCGAGGAACACCCCGGCCACGTCGCGGTACAGCGCCAGGTCGACCGTCTTCGCCTCGGCCACGGCCGCGCCGATCGGGATCCGGACGATCTCCCCCGCCTGCAGCGCCACCATCGTCCCGAAGGCACCGTCGTGCAGAGCGTGCACGGCGGCCACACCGAAACGGGTGGCCAGCACCCGGTCGAAGGCCGTCGGAGTCCCGCCGCGCTGCACATGGCCGAGGGTGGTCACCCGGGCTTCGAAACCTGTCCGGCTCTCCAACTCCTCGGCCAGCCACGTTCCGATCCCCCCCAAACGGGCGTGCCCGAACGGGTCGACGGAGTCGCTCGCCGTCGCCCCCCGGGCCGACGACTGGTCGGCCCCCGCCGCGGGCACCGCCCCCTCCGAGATCACCACGATGGACGAGAACTGACCGCCGGCGTGCCGCCGGACCAGTCGCTCGCAGACGTCGTCGAGATCGAACGGCACCTCGGGCACGAGGATCTCCGCCGCCCCCCCGGCCAGCCCGGCATAGGTGGCGATCCAGCCGGCGTGACGCCCCATCACCTCGCAGACGATCACCCGGTGATGCGACTCGGCTGTCGTCCGCAGCCGGTCGATGGCGTCGGTGGCGATCTGCACGGCGGTGTCGAAGCCGAAGGTCACCTCGGTCCCGGACAGGT
>Ga0307372_10013862_pt1 | contig 10375 bp, 11 predicted proteins | sample OX1MG_FD_202533 | JGI IMG/M metagenome (GOLD analysis project Ga0307372, IMG submission 202533) | Soil microbial communities from Risofladan, Vaasa, Finland - OX-1 | ecosystem: Environmental > Terrestrial > Soil > Coastal area > Acid sulfate soil | place: Finland: Risofladan, Vaasa | collected... | reverse complement strand
CGATGAATTTAACTGGCCGGCCAAGCAGCAGCGCGATCGCCACCGTCGTCATGTCATCGGGATAGACGTGGATCTTGATGCCGTAGGAGCCGCCGACGTCGGTGCAGATCACGCGCACCGCGCTTTCGGCCAGGTTGAAATGGCGCGCAAAGATCTCCTTCATCATGTGCGGCGCCTGGCTCGAATAGTGCACGGTGAGGGTGCCGTCGGCCGGATCGAAATCGGCCAGGATCGAGCGCGGCTCGGGGCAGACGCCGGTGTGGCGGGCGAAGGAATAGGATTCCTCGACCACGCAATCGGCCTTGGCGAATGCCTCGTCGACGGCGCCGGTATCGATGGCGCGGCCGAAGCACAGATTGTCGCCGAGCTCGGCATGCAGCGGCGCGGCGCCAGGTGCCAGCGCCGCGTCCATATCGGTGAGCGGCGGCAATTCCTCCCAGACGATTTCGATCAGCGCGACGGCGTCCTCAGCCAGCGCCCGGCTTTCGGCCACTACGGCGGCGACCGGCTCGCCCTGCCAGGTAGCGCGCTCGCGCACTAGCGGGTGCTGCGGCGCCGATTTCATGCCCTTAAAATGCGTCAGCGTGCCGACCCACGGCATGCAGCGGCCAACGAGGTCCTTCGCCGTCACCACGCGTACCACGCCTGGCGCGCGTGACGCCGCGGCGACGTCGAGCGACTTGAGCCGGGCATGGGCGTGCGGCGAGCGCAGGAAGGCAATATGCACCAGCCGCGGCAGGCGCAAATCATCGACATACTGGCCGCGGCCCGCGAGCAGCCGGCGCGCGTTCGGCCGCGGCACGCTCTTGCCGATATAGCTCACCGGCAGGTCGACGGACGACAGCGGCGCGGTCATCGGCGCTGCGCGCGCTGATGCGCTGCGTCGGCGACGGCGTCGACAATGGCGTGATAGCCCGTGCAGCGGCAGTAATTGCCCGACAGCGCGGCGCGGATCTCGTCGCGGCTCGGCGCCGGATTGTGCCGCAACAGGGCGTCGGCCGTCAGCAGCATGCCGGCCGAGCAGAAGCCGCATTGGACGGCATTGCGGGCATGGAAAGCCGCCTGCAGGTCGGCGAGCGCGCCGGACTCGCTCATGCCCTCGATCGTCTCGACGGTCGCGCCGTCGAGCTGGACCGCGAAGATCAGGCAGCCGCGGACGATCTCGCCGTCGACGCGGACCGTGCAGGCGCCGCACGCGCCGTGCTCGCACGACCAATGCGTGCCGGTGAGGCCGATCTCGTCGCGCAAAAAATCGACCAGGTTGAGGCGCGGCGCGATCGTGCGCTCGACCGGCGCGCCGTTGACGGTGAGGCGAATGGTGACGGTCTCGCTCATGCCGCCCGCGTCAGCGCCGCGGCGCAGGCGCGGCGCAACAACGCGCCGGCGAGATGCCGTTTCATCGCCGCGCTGGCGTTCAGGTCGGCGACCGGCGTCAAGTCACGATCGAGCGCCGCAACCGCCGCATCGAGCGACGTGGCGAGCGCAGCCGAGGCGGCCTTGGCCTCGACGGCGCGGATGTCCGTGCCAAAGAACACCAGCCGCGCCTCGGCGATGCGGTCTTGCCGGACCGCGGCCCAGCCGGCGAGGCCGGCGATGGCGTAATCGCCCTGGCGCCGCGCCAGCTCGAGAAACAGCGTCGCGCCGCGCTGCGCCGGAATTTCGGCGGCGACCAGGATTTCGTCATGTGCCAAAGCGGTTTCGTAGACGCCTTTGAAGAAATCGCGTGCCGCCGCGCAGCGCCGACCGCGTGGCCCGGCGATCTCGAGTTGCGCATCGAGCGCCACGATGCAAGCCGGCAGCTCGGCCGCGGGATCGGCCTGCGCCATGCTGCCGCCGAAGGTGCCGCGATTGCGGATCGCCTCGTGCGCGATGAACGGCACCGCCGCGGTCAGTAGCGGCGCGCGGCGCGCAACGATAGTCGAGGCGCCGAGCGCGGCATGGCGCGTCAGCGCGCCGACGCGGATGCCGCCGGCGGTCTCGGCAATGCCGGTCAGCTCGCTCAGGCCGTTGATGTCGATAAGCAATGCCGGCTCGAGCAGCCGCATGTTGAGGGCCGGCACCAGGCTTTGCCCGCCGGCGAGCAGCCGCGCGCCGTCGCCCTCGTCGGCCAGCAATTTGAGCGCCGCATCGAGCGTGCGCGGCCGGGCATAGCGGAACGGCGGCGCCTTCACGACCTCTCCCCGCGCCGGTTGCTTGATCGTCCGGCTTGCTTCAAGAATGGGCGCGGCAAAAGACGCCGTCAACCAAGCCCTGACCTTCCGCGGGCGGGCGGCGTCGCAACGGGGGAGGCATGACGCGCAAACCGGCGCGACGCACGAAGGCTCGCTCGCAGAGCGGCACGCGGCGGCGGCTTGCGCCCGACGAGCGCGAGCGGCTGATCGCCCAGGCGGCGGTGCACTTCTTCGCCGAGCAGGGATTCGAGGGCCAGACACGGGAACTTGCGCGCCGGCTCGGCATCGCCCAGCCGCTGCTCTACCGCTATTTCCCGAGCAAGCACGCGCTGATTGAGCGCGTCTATCGCGAGGTCTTCGTCGATTCGTGGCAGGATGATTGGTTCACGGCGCTCGGCAACCGCACCCGGCCGCTGAAGGAACGGCTCACCTATTTCTATCGCGAATACACCCGCACAGCGATCGGCTACGAGCGTGTGCGGATCTTCATCCTGGCAGGCCTCAAAGGCGGCGGCCTCGACCTCAATGCGCGCTTCTTCAAGATGCTGCGCGAGCGCGTCTTTTCCGCGGTGGTGCGCGAGGTGCGGCACGCCAACGGACTGCCGCCACTCGAGGCCGTGCCGATGAGCGAGACCGAAGCCGAGCTGGTCTGGATGCTGCACGCGGCGATCTTCTATATCGGCATTCGCCGGTGGATTTACGGTCTGCCGGTGCCGGAGAATATCGACATGGTGATCGAAGCCATGATCGCAACCTTCCTCGAAGGCATTCCCAGGGAGATGTCGGCGCTGACCGGAGCGCAGCCGGCGTGAACCAGGCCGCGCCCGATCTCGCCGAGTTGAAGCGCCGAGCGCTCGCGCTCGTGCCGCGGCTGCGCGAGCGCGCGGCGGAGACGGAAAAGCTGCGCCGCGTGCCGGATGCGACGATCGCCGACCTGCACGCCGCCGGACTCTTCCGCATGCTGCAGCCGAAGCGCGTAGGCGGCAGCGAGGCGCCCTATCGCGCGCTGGTCGAGCTTGGCGCGATCGTCGCGCGCGGCTGCGGCTCGACCGCCTGGGTGCTGAACAACCTCGCCTGCCACCATTGGATACTCGCGATGTGGCCGAAGGACGCGCAGGACGAGATTTGGGGCGGCGGCGACGGGCCCAATGTGCTGATCGGCTCGGCCTTCGCCTATCCCTCGGGCCGCGCGCAGAAGGCGCCCGGCGGCTGGCGGCTCAAGGGCCGCTGGCCGTTCTCGAGCGGCGTCGATCCGTCGCGCTGGAACCTCATCGGCGCGCTGGTCGAGGAGAACGGCAAGGTGACCGAGGCGCGTGTCTTTATCGTACCGGCCAAGGATTACACGATCATCGACACCTGGCACGCCGCCGGCCTCGCCGGCACGGGCAGCAAGGACGTGGCGATTGCCGACTGCTTCGTGCCCGACCATATGAGCCTTGCCGTCACCGAGGTTGCCGGCGGCCCCAATCCGGGCAGCGCCGTCAATCCGGGCGCGCTCTATCGCCTGCCGACGTTCAGTGTCTTCCCGTTCATCCTGTCGGGCGTGGTGCTGGGCATCGCGCAAGGCGCGATCGAGGGCTTCACGGACTCGATGCGGGCGCGCGCCGGCACCTATACGGGCAAGCGCATCGCCGAGCTCGCGACATTGCAGCTGCGTCTGGCCGAAGCCGCGGCGCTGGCCGACGCCGCCGAGACTCTCATGCTGGCCGATTGCGACGAGGCGACGCGGCTGACCGAAGCCGGCGGCGAGATTCCGGCCGAGACGCGGGCGCGCTGGCGGCGCGACGGCGCCTATACCACGCAGATGTGCGTCAAGGCAGTCGACCTGCTGTTCGCCGGCGCCGGCGGTAACGCGATCTATCTGACGCATCCGCTGCAGCGCGCCTGGCGCGACGCCCACGCCGGCAGCGCGCATTTCGTCGTCAATTGGGACGTGGCCGGCACGCTCTATGGCCGCGTCGCGCTCGGCCTGCCGGCCGACGTACCGGCGCTGTGACGTGCCAAACCCAGGGTAATTTCGGGTATTTTCGCACAAGCTTAACGGCGCAAGAATCGTGCGCCAAAGCGCCGCGGAAGTCCTAGTATAATTAGAGTAAACAACCATTCATTATTAGTAATACATACAATTTTCGGCGATCTTTCTTGTAGATTGAGACGTATCCGCTACGCTTCTTCTCGCCGCGGCCATCGCGGTTCAACAAGAAGGAACGCCTCGATGTCCGTCCGCCTTTCCGCCGCCGTGCGTGTCGCCGTCGCGACCGCCAGCTTCGCGCTGATTGCCGCGCCGGCCTTTGCCGGTTTCAGCGGCACCGCGCCCTGCCCGGTTCCCGAGCCGTCGACGCTCGCGCTGCTCGGCATCGCGATTCCGGGCGCCGCCGCCTGGATCAAGCGCCAATTGTCCTAAGCCGGATCGTCCGGCTGGTTTCTTCAGTTCTTCGTCGGGTTCTCGGGACAGACGGCCTCCGCGTTGGAGGCCGTCATTTTTTGCCGGCTCAGCTCAGCCCGTCCGAAACCTTGACGTTCTCCGGCTTGATATCGAGGCCGGAATTCTTTGCCTGCTGCAGCAGCAGCGTCGCGAAGTCCTGATCCTTGAAGCCCAGGCCGATCAGGTTCTGCACCAGCTCGCGCGTCGCCGCGGTCAGCGGCATCGGCACGTCGGCCTTGCGCGCCGCCGCCAGGCCCAGATCGAGGTCCTTGCGCAGCAGCGCCGGCGTGAAGGTCGGCGTCATGTCGAGGTTCACCAGCGCCGGCGTCTTGTAGGCAGTGAACAGCGAGCCCATCACGCTCTTGTTGATGAAATCGAGAAAGGCATGGCGCTGCACGCCGCATTTTTCGGCGAGCACGGTGATCTCGACCAGGTTCTGGATCACGACGCCGAGGAGCACGTTGTGGCAGATCTTGACCACGCGCGAGAGCTCGCCCTCGCCGACATAGGAGGCGCCGCGACCCATCATCTCGAGATAAGGCCGCACCGTGTCATAAGCCGCCTGCGGACCCGAGGCGACGATCGTGAGCTTGCCAGCCTTCACCACCTTGCCGTTGCCCGAGACCGGCGCCGCCAGCATCTGCGTGCCGCGCTTCAAAGCTTCGGCGCGCACCTCGGCCGAGGCTTCTTCCGACACGGTCGAGCAATCGACCAGGATCTTCGGCGCCTTGCCGCCATTCGCCAGCACGCCATCCTTGCCGAGCGTGACCATCTTCAGATCGTCGGACGCCGAGACCATGGTGAAGACGATGTCGCAGGAGGCCAGATCAGCTGGACTGCCAACAATACGGGCGCCCGACTTGGTCAGCGGCTCGGCCTTGGCACGCGTACGATTGAAAGCGGTGACGTCGCAGCCGTTCTTGGCGAGACGCTCGGCCATCGGAAAGCCCATGCGGCCGGTGCCGATCCAGCCGATCTTGTGCACGTTGGAAGCCGTCGCCATGCTCTGCCTCGTCCGCCCGATGTGATGGAAGAAGCGCAGACCTCTAAGCCATTTGCACGGGTGAGGCAATCGACGGACCGACAAGGCAGGCGTGCCCATGCCGCTCGCCGACGGCGCCCGGCAGCGTCGCGCGGACCGACATGCACGATCACGGTGCAATCCGAACGGCCCGACCGACCACGGTACGAAACGGCACGAAGATGTCGCAGGCGCGGGGATATCCGCGGCTTTCCGCATGCGGCACAATGACCGGTTGATAGTTCTTGCAACTGCAAATCATTCGCATTAGCGTCACGCTCATGTTCGATCGACGCCTTATCGCCTTGGCGCTACTCGCGATGCTGGTGGCGCCCGCCGCGCGCGCCGACGACGCCAATTTCGTCCTCACGATGAAGGGCCGGAAATTCGACGTGGCCGAGCTTCAGGTTCCGGCCAACGCCAAGTTCACCGTGACGGTGAAGAACCTCGACCCGATGCCGGCCGAATTCGAGAGCACCGATCTCAACCGCGAGAAGGTCGTGGTCGGCGGCGGCGGCACGATCACGATCTATCTCGGCCCCCTGGCGCCCGGCCGCTACGCGTTTTTCGACGATTTCAACCCGCAAGCAACCGGCGCCATCGTCGCGAAATAGGCAGCGGACCTCGCGGGGGGACATCGTGCAACGCATCGGCTTCGCGCTCGTTCTCGCCGCCACGCTCGTCGCGGGCATTGTCGCGGCACGGGCTGACTTCGAAATCCGCTATCCGATCGTCGACTATCGCGAGTTCGAGTTCGAGCACAACGGCTCGACCAGCGTCGACAGCCGCTCCGCCTTCAACAACAACCAGAGTTACACCTACGAGCTGGGCTACGGCCTGTTCCCGTGGTGGGAGCCCGAGATCGAGGCGCCCTACAACGCGCCGCCGGGCTCGAACAGCGCCTTCGGCGGCCTGACCTGGGAGAACACCTTCCAGCTCGCCGATCCGGGCGAATACTGGCTGACGCCGGGATTCTTCGCCGAGTACCAGCACGCCGCTTCGCGTGCCAACGCCGACCTGTTCATGTTCGGGCCGACCGTGCAGCGCGAGTGGAACAACGCGCTCGGCAGCGGCCTCGACACGCTGCACACGCTCAACCTGTTCGTCACCAAGCAGGTCGGCCGCAACCGCAACGACGCGACGCCGATCGCCGTCGCCTGGCAATCGCGCCTGCGGCTCAACTCATACCTCCAACCCGGCATCGAGTATTACGGCAACCTCAATAACGTCGTGAACCGCACCACGATGAGCGATCCGACGCACCGGGTCGGACCGGTGCTGGTCGGCCTGGTCAACTTCTACCGATTCGGCGCACTCAAATACGAGGCGGGCTACCTCTTCGGCCTCAACAACGCGACCGAGCGCGGCACCATCCGCTGGCGCCTCGAATACGAAAAGGCGTTTTGAATTTCTAATAGATAACCATAATCTGTTTGGAGCTAATCAGAAATATAGAGGCAAGAATCACCAGGGCATTGCCGAGAAGAAACCGATTGTAGGAATTTCTATCTGATTTCCACGCACCCCAAACTGCGGCCGTCTTGAGCGTGAACCAACCCGCGATTACAAACCAAGCGCCGAAGAGCATTAACGTGGGATAGATCAATAGTTCAATAAGACCAAGGAGGGTCGGAGAAAAGTAGTCTTTCACCTTGGCTGACGGATGGCAGCTAAAAAAGTCCATAAGCCACGTCTTCAGAAACCCGTCATCATCGAACTGGTGTGGAGACAACACTATTGGCTCGAGTGGCCTGTCGTCCGTTGTAGGGCACACTAACTCCCACGACCTGAGAAAGGTTATGACGGCGCGGATGACTACCTGCCCGACGAAAGCGCATGCCAGGTAATAATGTGAAACCTGTATAAGCGAGTTTCCAAATGGAAACGTCCACATGTCTCATCGCTCCGCGCGTGGACGTGAACAGCTCATTCATCAATACGGATTGGCGATCGGCAGGGTCTCGGCCGGATAGAGCGTGATGACCTTGGCGCCGGTCGGCGTGCAGACCACCTCCTCCTCGATGCGCGCGGCGGAATAGCCGTCGCTGGCCGGACAATAGGTCTCGAGCGCGAAGACCATGCCGGCCTTGATCTCCTGCGGATCGTCGAAGGAATTGAGTCGCGAGATGATCGGCCGCTCGTGCAATCCCAGACCGAGGCCGTGGCCGAAGAGCAGGCCGAAGGCCTCCATCTCGCTGGAGAAGCCGATATCGGTCGCCTTGGGCCAGCATTTGGCGATCTTGTCGGTAGTGACGCCGGGCTTCACCAGGCTGATCGCCTTGTCGATCCACTCGCGCGCCTTCTTGTAGGCGTCGCGCTGCGCCGGCGTGGCGCGGCCGACGTTGAAGGTGCGGTAGTAGCAGGTGCGGTAGCCGTTCACTGACTGGATGATGTCGAAGAACGCCTGGTCGCCCGGGCGGATCAGGCGGTCGGTGAAGTTGTGCGGATGGGGCGAGCAGCGCTCGCCCGAGATCGCGTTGATCGCCTCGACGTCGTCGGAGCCCAATTCGTAGAGCCGCTTGTTGGCCAATCCGACGATCTCGTTCTCGCGGATGCCGGGCTTCAAGTGCTCGGCGATGGTCTGGTAGCAGCCGTCGACGATCGCCGCCGACATGTTCAAGAGCGCGATCTCGTCGTTGCTCTTGATCTCGCGCGCATCGAGCATGACCTGCTGGCCGTCGACGGTCTTCAATCCGACGGCCTGGAGCTCGAACAGCATCGCCGGCTCGACTAGATCGACGCCGACCGGTTGGTCGGCGACACCATGCTCCTGGAGAATCGACTTGAGCTCCTCGGCGGCTGAGCGCATCAGGCCGATCTTGGGTGCGACCGCGCCGCGCATGCCGAGCATGCCGGCGTGGCAGTTGTGCGGCTTGAGCCACGGCGCGTACATGCGGTGGTGCTTTGCCGCTGAGCCGAAATCCCAGATGTGCGGCTCGCCCGCGCCGGGCAGCAGCGCGTAGCGCGTGAACTTGTCGCGCGCCCAATTGCCGATCACCGTCGAGGTGATGTAGCGGATGTTGTACTGGTCGAAGCAAAGCAGCGAGCCGAGGCCCGAAGCCTTCAAGGCGTTGCGCGTGCGGCCGAGGCGATAGCGATGGAGCCGCCGGAAGTCGATGCGCTCCTCGAAATCGACCGCGTTCGGCCCCAGGGCCATGATCGGCCGCTTCCAGTCGTAGCGCGGGTCGACGTCCTCGGGATTGACGATGATGGGTTCGCGGTTCTTCTTGGCCATGGTTGTCCTCGGAAAAGTTCAGCGTGCCGCCACACCCAGCCGTTCCGCCATCCAGTCGGCGGTTTGCGGACGGTAGCGGTACGGCCGGTTGTTGGCGACATGATTGCCGTCGGGAATGATCAAGAGCTCGCACGGGCCTTTGACCGCGGCGGCGAGGCGCTCGGCCTCTTCGGGCGGTACGATCCGATCGAGCCGGCCCGAGACGATGAAAATCGGGCATTCGATCTTGTGGGCCACGCCCTCGAGCGACAGCGTCGCGGCGTTCCGCTTCGCCGCCGCCTCGTCGGCGGCGTGCGAGCGCACGCGGAAGGCGGCGCGGGTGATTTCCGGCAGCCGGTCCCAGATGCCGAGCCAGTCAAAGGGCCCGGCCAGCGCGATGCAGGCGGCGATGCGCGTCTCGAAGGCGCAGGCGCGCGGCGCATAGTAGCCGCCGAGGCTGACGCCCCATAGGCCGATGCGGCCGGCATCGACATCGCGCCGGGTTTCGAGCCAGTCGATCACCGCCTTGACCGCGACCTCGTAATCGCCGCGGATGGGAAAGTCGTACTCGGCCTCGCCCTGGCCCGGCCCATCGAAGGTCAGCGTCGCCATGCCGCGCGCCAGGAAGGTGTCCTGGTAGGCGATCATCTCCTCCTTCGCGGAATCGAGGCCCATCACCATGACCACGACCGGCGGTGGTCGATCGATTTGGCTTCGCTCTTGACGAGCTACGCTGGCGCCCGCCGGCTTGCGCAGCACGGCGGCGAGCTGCTTGCCTTGATAGGGGATGCGCAGATATTCGCCCGGCGGATCGAGATGCGGCAAAGCGAGCTTGTGGCACTCGACCGCCTTCAGATGCGCCGCCTTCATCTGCGGCTCGTCGTCGACGAACAGGAACTTGGCGAAGTGATAGGTCACGGCGGCACGCGACAGGTGCTCGGCGGCGCTGACGAAATGCCGCTTGGCAAGCGCGTCACGGCCGAGCGCGGCATGGATGTCGGCGCGCTCGGACCACTTGGCGCACCATTCGCTCCATGCGCCGATCGCGCCGGTGACCTCCTGGAAGTCGGTCAGGGTGACGCCGTTGGCGACGAAGCGCGGCGCCCAATGCGAGACGGCGGCCGCGACGCGGAGATCAGCCATGGCGCGAGCCGTCCGCGCGCCCGGAAGGCGCGGTCACTCGACGGCCTCGTCGCGCCGGTACCACGGCAGATAGCGCCGCGTCACCCAGCTGATGAGCAGGTCGACGCCGACGCCGAACCCGGCGAGAAACAGCACGGCGACGAACGCCTCGTTGTCGTGATAGGTGCGCGAATTGTAGAGGATGTAATAGCCGAGGCCGCCGATGGCGGTGAAGAACTCCGCGACCACGGCGCCGATCAGCGCGCGGCCGGCGGCCAGGCGCAGGCCGGCGAGGAAATACGGCAGCGACGCCGGCAACACGACCTCGAACAAGGTGCGGAAGCGGCCGGCGCGGCAGGAATGCGCGACCTCGAGATACTCCTTGGGAACCGAATGGGCGCCGTCGCTGACGCTGACGATGA
>Ga0307372_10013859_pt1 | contig 10378 bp, 9 predicted proteins | sample OX1MG_FD_202533 | JGI IMG/M metagenome (GOLD analysis project Ga0307372, IMG submission 202533) | Soil microbial communities from Risofladan, Vaasa, Finland - OX-1 | ecosystem: Environmental > Terrestrial > Soil > Coastal area > Acid sulfate soil | place: Finland: Risofladan, Vaasa | collected... | reverse complement strand
CGAGTACATCGAGGTTGATTACAATCGAACCCGGCTCCACTCGACTCTTGGCTATCTCAGCCCGGAGCAATTTGAGCTGGCCCGCGCTGCTTAACCGGGTGTCCGAGATTCGGGGGCAAGATCAGTTCGACCTGCGCACCCGCAGGGCAAGCTGATTGCATCCCTGATGGCCGCACTGACGGAGTTCGAACGGGGGTTTGCTCCGCGAGCGCGTGCGCTCGGGCATCGCCGCAGCACGCAAGCGTGGCGTCTTGTTTGGCCGGCAACCAGGTCAGCGGTCAAAGCCAACCGTCATGACCCACGCGTCCTGGAATACGTCGATGCCGGTCAGTCCTACCGAGAAATCAGCCACCGCCTCAGAATCAGCAAAAACAACGTGCTCGACATCATCAAACGCGCTCGGGCGGCGTAGCCTTGGACCTTAGCGTGCGTAAATTCCCGTTTCGTGTCTTCCCCTCTAATAGCCGGTGTCGGCAGCCAACGTGATCTCGGTGTCTGAGTCCTGGTCCAGCCGCTGTGCCAGCGTCTGCAACGGGGCGAGCATCGGCTCGACCTGCTGCTTGTCATTGGCGGCCTGCACACAGCCGTGTGCAAGAATCATCATCGATTCCGTATCCACCGCCGCTTGCGCGTTGTACCCCTGGACGAAGTCCGAGCCGGCCGGCAGGATGCGGGACTCCGCATCGGTCAGATTGACCTGATCGCGGTCTTTGGGTCCGGTCGGGGGTGGCTGTGGGTCTTTGCCGTGGGGCGGCTTGCCCGCACGGCGTTGGGCGTCGCGTTGTTCCCGTTTGGCGGTGTACTCGGCCTGCGCCACCGCATCCCGCTCGGCGGCGCGCGCTTCAATCTCGGCCTTGGCCCGGCGGATCGCGTTGAGCCGAACTTCCCGACGCTGCAATTCCTCGGGTAGGCTCAGATCGTCCGGCAGGCCGTCGGCCGATTCCGCCCGCCGCTTCAATTCAGCGATCTCCGATTGAATCCGGGCTTCCAGTTGCTGGGCATGGCCATACGACAGGGCTGAATGCTTTGAAGCATTGGCTTTGATCTTGGTGCCGTCCAGACTGATCCCGCCCAGCGTCAGGACGCCCAGCTCGGCGGCAATCCGCAGCAGTTGCTGGAATGCGGATTCAATCGCGTCCCAGTGATCCTTGCGAAAGCTGTTGAGGGTGTCGTGATCCGGGTGGGTATTGGTCGCCACATAGCGGAAGGCCACCGACTCGTAGCTGGCGCGCTCGATGGCGCGACTGGAATACACGCCGGTGGCATAGCCGTAGATCAATAGACCCAGCAGTACCGACGGATGATGAGCGGCCGAGCCGCGTCCGGCGTAGCCGGCTTCCAAGGCCGACAGGTCCAATTGAGTGACCACTTCCACTACGAACCGCGCCAGATGGCCGTCCGGTAGCCAGTCCTGTACCGAGGGTGGCAGCAGGTAGTCGGTGTCACGCTGAACCGGAATGAATCGAGAGGCCATCAATAGACTCCGTATATCAACATAATCAGTGCGTTGTTGTACTATTCCCGCGCCACAAACGATACCATTTGAGTGGGGAAAGTCCGACAGACTGCTAGAGGTTCATGCGCGGTTCAAATAGCATGCAATGGTTTCGGCCCGCCTTTTTGGCGTAGTACATGGCGACATCGCTGTTTTTCAAGAGCGTGTCCACATCGTCGCCACTGCCATCATCGGCAGACACGACAATGCCAATACTAGCGCTGACTTGCAGGTCTTGCCCGTTAATACGGCAAGTCGCTGCCAATGCACTCAGCAGCTTGTGCCCCACCCTTTCTGCGGCCTGTGCGTCGAGGACGTCAGGCAACAGCACCACGAACTCGTCACCACCCAAACGAGCCACCGTGTCTTCGTTGCGCACGTTCGCGATGAACCTTTGGGCAGCCTCTTTGAGCAGCTCATCTCCCACGTCGTGTCCGAGCGTGTCATTGATGGCTTTGAACCCGTTGAGGTCGATAAAGAGCACCGCCACGTGCCTGTGGCTGCGGGGAAGACGGGTCAGCGCCTGCTCGATGCGGTCTTTGAGCAAATACCGGTTGGAGAGGCCGGTCAGCGTGTCGTGAGTTGCCAGGTGCAAGGTGCGCAGCAATTCTTCCTCGGTGCGTTGGCGCTTTTCGCGCATCTCGGCGAACGCGTGCACCAGGCTGCCCAGATCATCGTCGGACGCAGTTGGCAGTACCGCACAGAAATCGCCCAGTGACAGCCGCTCCGCCGCCCGGGCGAGGCGTTTCAGCGGTTGCTGCAGACCACGCAGAATCGCGACCGCGCCTCCGATGCTCAGTCCCATGGAGACCACCAGTATGGCCAGCAAGCGCAGGCTGGCTGATCTGATGAGCTCCTTGGCCAACCCCTCATTGGCTTCGACCCGGCTCTTGGTCAACTGCGTAAGCTGATCAATAGCCTTACGGTGACGCTCATACAGCGGCTTCATTCGCGCTGTGGCTGCCAAGGCGAGCCTTCTGTCATCTTTCTGAATCGCTGGAACGAGCTCGTTGAACGCAATAGCGTAAAAAGCTTCCGCCGAAAGATGCGATTGTGTCAAAAGTTGGTCGCTACGGTCTTCGTCTAGCGTGTTGGCAAGCCAAAACTTGTATCTCTCGTCATATTCGCGCCTCAACTTCTTGAGGCTCTCGATAAAAACTTTCTTCTCGGCCTTGTCTCCCGCGTCCAGCAGTTGTAGCGTAACGAGATTAAGACTCGATGATGTAAATTCGCGGCGGCAGGATGTCCCCGATCAAATCCTTGCCCAGTGCGATGCGCTGGTACAGCGGCCCGGTGACCTCGAGCTCATTCAGTGTCTTGAACGACCAGACGCCGTAAACGATGTAGCCCAGCGCGAAAACCACAATCAGTGCCGCAAAACGATGGGAGAGCTTAGATCTCTTGTTTGACGGAGAGAGCATCATCTGGCGTCCGCCTTGTTGCTAGGGGTTCTTGTGCAGCTGATTGAGGTCATTATCCGGCATTGGAGCACAGCGCCGGAAACAGAGCGAGGGAGTGGTTCAGGGACAGCGGTCTGCCGGATTTTCAGTTTGAAATAATTCTGATCGAGGAGCCCTCGGGCGCGTTTGTGGATCATGCCGATGGCAACGTTTCCGGCTTCGATCCGCGCCGTCGTGAGCTTGAATCGCGCATAGGCGCAGATGCCGCCGGCGGGGCTCTCCAGGGTTTGAGCGTAGCGATGCAGCGGCGTGATGGAAGTCGCGCGCGCCAGCGCACACCATTGGTTCAAGGTCTTGCGCATTGCAGCCTCGTCTGGTGCGCTCCACAGCGTCTGCAGTGGCTCCTTGAGCGTGTAGACCGTGGACAGCGTCTGGTTGGCCTGCATCAGTGCTTCGAGGCGCTGGGTGCCGGATGCATCCAGACACTGTTTGTTGCCCAGCAGCAGGTACAGGCTGCCCTTGATGACGTGCTTGCCGTCGGCGTCGGCTTTGCGGAATTCGGACTTGCGGACTTTGCGGATCACGTCGCTGTAGAGCTTCATGACATGGAAGCGATCAAAGACGATATGTACGTAGCCACAGCCCAAGCCGCGTTCCCAAGGGCGAAGACATGGATTTGCCCCGGCATCGAGCGCAGGCGCCGAAGCCGAAGCCTGAAATACGACGGCCTCCTCGGCGACGTGGCTCCTGTGGACTGGGCGGGAGAGATAGATCAGGCACTCGTGCTTGGCACTCGCATCATGCGCGAGGTCGCGATGTTTCACCGTGCTAGCCGCACATTGATCCTCGTCGATCTTATCGAGAATTTCACCGACGCCACGCCGCATACGGGAGGGGGATTGAAATTCTGGTTCAAGTACGTATTTCGCATGTGGAACAATCCCCTTCCCGCGCCGGAATACCGGATGGGCTGGAGCGACCGGCAGGCAGCTGCAAAATCGCTTCGGCACATTCTGGGGTGGGATTTTCACCGTATCGTGCTGTCGCATGGCGATTTAATCGAGCGAGCCGCCCGCGAGGTCGCAATCAAGGCTTGGGTGCGGATACTCGAAGGGTGATGGCTGGCAGCTACCCACGAATATTTCGGCTTCTGCCGCATTCAACCGAAACAAGCCCCCAATCTACAGAACAGAGGGAAAGCACCAACGGGCATTGTTCCGCACGCGGTGGCCGTAAGGCTATCGGTGTCCGGTCGTGGCGAACGTCAGCTCTGGGATGACTTGATTGAGGTCTCGGCTGACCACTTCGGGCCGCTTTGAGTCGGTCAACGTTGTCAACTCAATGTCTGCTCTGCGCTGCTTCTTTCCGTTAACCAGAGTTGTGCAGCCGTCTGTAAACAGGTCAGGTACGGACAGTCGCCGGGCAGAAACTCTGGCTGCGTGGCCTTCTTCACCGGCTCAGGTGAGGCATGGTTGGTGTGGCCGCTGATCGAGCGCCATGTTACGACATGAAGAGCTGCCGGGAGCCGCCAGTTCGTTGCGGTCAGCGTGCTTCCCGTGCAACAAGGAAGCCGGCAACTGGATCGAGGCTTACAAGCGCACCATCGGCCCACTGCCAGAGACCCACTGTCGCCGGTACTGACTATGTTGAGCGACAATGAGCACCACATGCCCAGGGGTTATGCCCACCGGCAAGCTCACGGTCTGGACACCGCTCGCCGCCCTGCTGCCCGTAATGGGCCTGCGACAAAAGCAGCTTCCGCAAGATGGAAGAAAAGTTAGCGTGGCGCTTGCATGTTAATATTTTTAGCCTACAATGTAGGCATAGAAAGTTAACACAGGTGATTCTACATGGGCCCGACGAAGCCAGTTCCCGTCATCGCTACGGCAGCTTGGGAAGTAGACCAAGGCCTCCGTGAATTAGGGGTGACTCGCGAGATCGTTCGCGAGATCGCTATCGCAGCTGCGGGCGCGCGTGCGGAAGCATTAGCAGTTGATCCGTGCAGCACGGCAGGTACACTGTCCTACATCTATGGCGTCCGGACGATTCGGTTAAAGCTCTTGCCACTTGGTTGGAAGGAGGCCAGAGATGGGAATGTAGAGACCACTGTAAATCATGAATTGGGCGTGCAGCTTGTTTTCCAGAACGTCCATTTGGCATGCGCAGAAAGCGATCCAGAGGCAATTTCCGGGAAGGGCTCTGCGTCACGAAAGCTGGTCAACTCCGGACAGCTCGAAATGTTCGAGAAGCCTGCGGAAGGAACTGTCGGTCGCAATCCTGTCGTGTGGATGATTTGCGTAAGTGTAGATGATGATAACTCCGTTCGCGCCGAGGTTTCATGTCCTGAGGCGTTCGAAGGTAATCAGTTCGATGGATTTAAGCGGCGCCTGTTTGTTGTGGATGAGTCATTTGAACCCGTTCCGAGCAAGCGTCAAGATTTTGATGATGACGGCGATCTTCGCTTCGACATCCCTGTGACAAAGAAGTGATCAGGTATGTTCAATCCAAAACGTCTCGCGCTTGCAAGGAAGCGCCGGCAGTTCACGAAGAGGGGACTAGCCGATAAGTCTGGCGTCTCGCACGTCACTCTCACGCGCATAGACAAAGGCGATACCACTGAACCGACCGATGAAACGATCGCGGCGCTTGCCCGCGCGCTCTCTTACCCAGCGCCATTTTTCTACTTGGACGATTGTGAAGAGCTATCCACGGAATCAGTGAGTTTTAGGAGTCTTACGTCGCTTACTGCTCGTCAGCGCGATGCTGCTCTTGCCGCGGGCACGCTTGCTTTCTTGCTGGATGACTGGGTAATGGAACGGTTCAATCTTCCTCAACCAGGTCTTCTTGATCTTCGGGATGAGAGTCCCGCAGCGGCTGCTAGAGCCCTGCGCGAGCACTGGGGTATCGGTTCTAAGGCTGTCCCCCATATGACGAAACTACTGGAAGCGAAGGGCGTCCGCGTTTTCTCGTTATCAGAGAACAACAAGAATGTTGATGCGTTTTCCTGCTGGCGAGGCAATCTCCCCTACATTTTCTTGAACACATTCAAGTCTGCGGAGCGTAGCCGATTTGATGCCGCGCATGAACTTGGACATCTTGTGCTGCATATCCACGGCGCTTCTGGCCGCCGCGATGTGGAGAAAGATGCTGACCAGTTCGCGTCTGCTTTTCTAATTCCAAGCGGCGACCTTATCGGACAAATGCCTCGGGTAACGTCGATTCGTTCTTTGATTGAAAAGAAGGATAGATGGGGAGTATCGGTCGCGGCACTCGCGAGAACCGCTTTTGACAACAACTTGATTACGGACTGGCACTACCGGGATCTTTGCAAAACGATAAGCGCGTTGGGCTATCGCACAAGTGAGCCTAATCCAAGAGCCAGAGAAGAATCAGTACTGTGGAAAAAAGTGTTTGAATCGCTTTGGAGAGACAGGCTGACTAAAGATCACGTCGCTAAGCAGCTTTGCCTGCCTTCGGACGAGATTGAAGCATTGGTCGGTGGCCTATACGGAGGAGACGCCATTCCTGAACGCCCGACCTCCCATGCAACCCTTCGAGCAGTCTAATGGTCGCTCTCTACATACTGTTCTACAACTTCATCCGAACCCACGGGTCACTGCGTATGACGCCTGCAATGGCTGCCGGCCTCGCTCTGACTTTCATGAGTTTCGAGGATGTGTTAACGCGGGTTGACGCTGACCAGATTCCTAAAGACTCGCGGCCACTACAAGAAACGCGACATGCAAGTTTCAAAGTGATGCAGTCCCCCGAAAACGCCGAAGGTGGTGCGTTCGTGAAACGGGTTCGCTTGCACGGCTTTATGGCTCTAAGCCATAATGAACTCTGCCTGCATGGGCATCTTGCTCTTGGCCTATGGATAACGTGATTCGGTTCGAGTTCGACTCAGAAAAAGCTCTGGAAGCGCTCGTATATGTCGTGCATCGCACGCGCGATCACGATATGTACAGATGCCTCAAGACTCTTTACGCTGCCGACAAGCTCCATCTTGGGAGTTATGGCCGATTTATCTACGGCGAGACACACTGCGCTCTGGAACACGGTGCGGTGCCGAGCGCTGCTTATGATGCCGTGAAAGCCCTCTCAAACACCAGCGCAGAAACGCTCCCCGGCGTTCGGGAAGCCTTGAGACGCGACGGGAATCGGTTATTTGCCACACGCGATGCCGACCTGGATGTATTGTCCAAGTCGGATGTTGAATGCTTGGATGCCGCTGTCCGCGACTTCCAATACGACACTTTCAGTAAATTGAAGGCAAAAACACACGATGCGGCATACAACGCGACGCCCCGGAACTCGCCGATCAAGGTTGAATCGATAATCGAAGCGATGCCAGAACCCAGGCGCAAAGCAGTCCGCACCTATCTAGAAGCATAATTTCTCCCATGCGCGTAGGTGACGTTTACTACGTGCATTGCGAGTTGCTGAACGGCCCTCCCAAGAAAAAATACTTGGTGTTGGTATGTGCAGAGGAACCATTGCGCGTCGCCCCCATCAACACTGTAAACGCGGTGCTGGCGCTTAACGATGTGGCCCTGGGGCCTACCCAGGTGTTTCTACAGCGAGATCGGCATTCGTTCCTGCGATACGATTCCTGGCTGGATTGCTCAAGGCTGATGAGCGGGGATACATTGGGACTGAACGACAGCTTGAAGCCGGCGGGTCGACTTACCGGCGCGGCATTACAAGGTGCGTTAAAAGCGATCGAGAGTAGCCCAACAATTCCGCCACGCCAGCAGAGGCGCTGCGTAGAGGCCATCGCCGCCGAGATTGCACCTCAAGATCCGGCAGATTCCTGAATGGGGAGTGGTCGACACCAACAACCAGCTGTAAATAAAGGGTTTTATAGCTTCTGCCTGAAAAAAAGGGGAATCCCGTCGACTCAAGCGAAGACACCAGTTCCAGTAGCTCCGGTTCGGATGGGTGGAGGCGCCGCGACCGCATCGTCCCTGGAGAGTGGCGATGGGTTGCGCGGACCCTTCCTTTCTTACCAATACGCCAACCGGGTCTGTTTTGGCAAGCCTCACTTCGGCAAGTTGCCGAAGTGCTGAAACGCCGCTTCAACCGTCATGGTGCCGCAATATAGAACGCCGCCCGGAGGCGGCGCGCGTCTATGACCTTGCCGTTCAGTCGTCCGTGTAGTAGATGTTCTCCGGCATATAGGAGTAGGAAGGATCTGTGTACGTGCTCTTGATGCCATCGCGATTGGAGATGTCATCGTCATCGAACCAGTCCCCCGACCAAGAGCCGTCGTTGTCCCCGACAGGTACTCCACCGGCGAGGAAATTCAGCCATGCCACCAACAGGATCGAGGCACCGAAGCCGGCGGCGACCCAGCTCCAAGCCAGGCCGACCACGATCAGCGGCAGCACCACGAACAGCGTCACCTGCATGATGCGAGTGGCTTTCTTGTAGACACGCTGACGTTCGAGCTTGATGCTGACCGACGCACTCCAGGCGGCCAGTGCGGTAAGCGATGCAAAGAACAGCATACAGGCCGCGAAGATCGGACCGACCGTCAGGTCATGCCAATAGAGCAGTGCCGCACAGGCCAGCGCCACGAACATCGCCGTGATGAACTTCCATACCCGCACACGCGCACCTGACTTGAGATAGGTACGCTTCCTGGTCGGAAATGGGGTTGCGGGTGCAGGCTTGCGCAGCGCCTCGTTCTTCGTCTTTGCGGTCATGGGTGTCTCCTGTCAAACAGCTCCGGTTTGGATGGGTGGAGACGCCTTGACCTCACGCCTCCTTTCCCATCAATACGCCGACTGATCCTGTTTGGCAAGTATCACTTTGTCTTGTCGTTGGATCCCGTCTCGCCGTCGAAACGCTTCTCCAGATCGGTGTTGGAGGGCATCACGCTGGCGCCAACTGGACCGTCCCGATCATAAGGTTGGGCGTTCTTGTCTCCTAGGTGGCGATAGACCCAATCGTCGAACTCGGCGGCAGGGGTGAAATTCTTGTAGGCCCAATTGCCCGCTGCGCCACCCAGCGCGATGCCCACAGCCGATCCCATTGTAAGTAGGCCGCCCGCAGCCAACGCGCTGAGGCCCGTATCCGCCGCGGCTGCCTCTACCGCCGTCTCTCCCGCCGCTGTGGCCGCAGGGACAGCCGCAGCAGTCTCACTGGCAGCCGTACCCGTTGCCGCATCAGCAGCGGCACTGGCTCCGGTCTTCGCAGCCGTTTTGGCAGTTTCTTTCTCCGCCGCCTCTGCGGCAGCGGCCTCCTTGGCCGCCTTGGCTACCCGGTAGCCGGCGTAGCCCTTGGCACCGGCCGCAGCAATGGCCGTGCCGCCAGCGACTCCCGCTGTAGTCTTTTCGCCGTCGGCCGCTGCGGGCGTGGTGATGTTCCAGGGCAGGATCGAATTGGTCGAATCTCGCACCGCATCGTGGATTAGACCGGCTTGGGTTTGGCTGCCATCAGCGCCGCGATGGGCGGCATCCGTGCCCTGTTTCACCCTGTCACCAGCAGTATCAGCCGTCGCGTGCGACGCAGACCCTGCAGCGCTCCTTGCAGCGTTCAGATTGTCCTGCGTCGTCTGCCACAGGCCGTTGAACTGTCCCAGCTTACGGTTGGCGTCGGCGACCGGAAGCTGCGCCTGATCCGTCCCCGTCTGTGCCGCTCCCGCGCCCGCCTCTCCCGCGTGCTGCGTGTCGCCGCCGGGCGTGACCGCCAGACCATTGGTCGCCACCGGTGCCACAGCATCACTCTCCCTATTGGAAGCGATAGCGGCAACACCCGGTGTGGGCGCACCGCCAGCGCCGGGCACGCCGCCATTCGCCTGATTCCGAAGCTGGCGTTCCCTTCGCCGGCGTTCCTGGTCGCTGGTAAAGGAGAAATTGCCGCTGGTGCTGGCAGCGTCGTCGGCTCGCTGCTGTGCGGTCGCGGAGATGGTGTAATCCGCCGAAGCGGACTTGGCGATACCGGCGGCACGCTTGAAGCCTTGCGATGCGGCGGACCCAGCTTTCTCAGAGATGCCCTGCAGGTCGGCAAACACCCTGGAAGCATCCTGTGCGAGCTTGGCGTTGTGCGTCAGCAAGGCGCTATCCCCGGCCTTGACCTGTTGACCGCCGCTGCTGGAGGTATCGGACCTGGTGCTGAGGTCGTTCTTGGTCGATGTCTGCTGCGACAAGTTCCCCTGGATCATGCCGAGCACCGTCCCGACCGCCGTCGCCAACGCGCCGGCGCCCTTGCCGCTGCCGCCACCGCCTCCACCGCCCGCCCCCACGCTCACCTTGGCGATCTCGTCCTTGGCCTTGGTGGCCTGGGCTGAATTGATGACGTTGTGCTTGAGAGCGGTATCCACCAACCGCCCGGCGTCCTGCTGCAGTTGCGCAGTCTGGCTGGCGCCGATCGAACTGCTGGCGTTGCTGGTCTGGTTGAGGGTGTGGCTCAGATCCCGACTGGCCTGGGTGGCGGCCGAGAACGACGACGACAGTTCGGTGCTGGCGCGGATCGAGGC
>Ga0307372_10013858_pt1 | contig 10379 bp, 9 predicted proteins | sample OX1MG_FD_202533 | JGI IMG/M metagenome (GOLD analysis project Ga0307372, IMG submission 202533) | Soil microbial communities from Risofladan, Vaasa, Finland - OX-1 | ecosystem: Environmental > Terrestrial > Soil > Coastal area > Acid sulfate soil | place: Finland: Risofladan, Vaasa | collected... | reverse complement strand
ACCCGCCGAGTGGGAGCATCTCTCCGCCGAGAAGTCGCTGGGCAATCCCAACGCTCCGATCAAGATGATCGTTTATGACGATTACGAATGTCCGGTGTGTGGCGAGTTGTACGAGCAAACGTTGCGGCCGTTGATTAACGACTATGTTGCATCCGGCAAGGTGTACCTGATTCACCGTGACTTCCCATTGACGATCCACCTGTATTCCCGGCAAGCCGCGCGCTGGGTGAATGCAGCCGCGCGCATCGGAAAATTCGAGGCCGTCGAACGCGCCATCTTCGACAATCAAATGGCATGGTCGGAGTACGGAACGGAGAATCCCAAGGGAATTATCAAGCCCTTTGTCCAGGCGGCCCTCACGCCGGCGGAATTCAAGCGCGTCGAGCGCTTGATGCAAGGCTGCGAGAGCAACTCGCAGAGCCAGATTAAGGGCTGTGTGGTCGACGAAGCCATCCAGCGCGATTTGGCCGAAGGCGAACTCCTGCCTGTGCGGGCCACTCCCACCAGCGTGATTTCTGTCCGCGGACAGCAATATCCGCCCATGCAGGGAGTTATTTCCTGGCCCATTCTTCGGCAATTCTTCGATCAACTTTTGAATCAGAAATAATCGATATGACGCCATCTTCTCGCTGGAGCCTGGGCCGTCTTCTGCTGTTGCTTGGGCGTCTGGCGCTTGCCGTTGTGTTTCTCGCGGCCGCCTACGGGAAATTGCGCCCGCAAAATGCCGTACCGTGGACACTGGCATCTTTGAAAATCACGCCCTCCTCGCTGGGCCTGTCGATGACGTTCTTTGCGATGCAGGTGGATTCGTACCAACTTTTGCCCCCACGCCTGGTCAGCCCGTTCGCGCACGCGCTGCCGTGGATTGAATTGAGCCTCGGCATACTGCTTCTCACCGGCTTTGCCTTACGATACGTCTCGCTGGCCTCCGCTCTGTTGCTCGCGCTTTTCTACGCTGTTGTGATTCGCTCTTATACGCTGCACCTTGCGATCAACTGTGGCTGCTTCGGGCCGAATGAAAAGCTGGACGCATGGACGCTGGTCCGCGACGGTTGCCTGTTCGCGCTCGGCGTCGCCGTCACGATTGGCGCATTCGTCGTTCATCGTCGAAATCGGGCCGCTGTCGCCGCTTAACACGCGCGTATCTTGCCCACAGGGTGATCGGTTTCTAGATTCAAATTTTTATATCCTACGCATCAGACACGCCGTATCATCATGCAGAGCCTTCCATGAAAACCCTCGACGAATATCTGGAACTTGCCACGCAAGCCCACGGCCACATTTGCGCCGGACAAGTCCTCGGCGTGCGGATGGCCCTGCTCGGGCTGCGCGAATTGAAAATTGATAATCCGGAGAAAGAGCGCAAGCGCTTCGTGACCTACATTGAAATCGACCGCTGCGCCACGGACGCCATCGCCCTCGTCACCGGCTGCCGCCTCGGCAAACGGAGCCTGAAATTCTTCGATTGGGGAAAAATGGCCGCCACCTTCGTCGACTTGCAAAGCGGCCGCAGCGTGCGCATCGTTGCTCGGGAGGATTCGAAGGAGCGCGCTCGACAAATGTTCCCCGACCTCCAAAAAGAACAGGCTCAGCAAAAGGCGTACCGAAGTCTTCCGGACGCGGACCTCTTCGAAACACAGCCGGTACACGTCGAAATTCGTCCCGAGGATTTGCCAGGCTATAAAGCGCCTCGCATCGTCTGCGAAAACTGCGGCGAGGGCGTCAACTTCAATCGCCAGGTCGTCGCGAGCGGCCGAACCCTCTGCCGCGCCTGTGCCGGCCCCCGCTACTACGAACCCCTCGCATAACCCTGAATTCGCGAGATTCGTCGCCGCAATTCTGCGTGCCGTAGCAGAATTTGGGATCGCGGAAAACTAACGATCTGTCATTCCGAGGAGCGGCGGCGACGAGGAATCTGCATGTTCTTTGATCCTTGGCAAAACGTAAATTCTTGCTCCATGTCAGGATCGCAATTTCTCAGATTGACCGCGAGCCGCCAAAACCCCGCTGCCCGAAATACCATTTCGTAATCCCGCGGCACAGGATAGAATGGCGCGCTTTCATCAGGAGGCATTCATGCGCTCTTTTACAAACGCGTCCGCTGCAAAAATCTCATCCGTCGCTGCGCTCGTCTGCGCGGCGCTCATTTCGCTACCCGCCGCTACGCGCGCCCAATCTACGCAAGCTGCCGCAAAAGACTTGACCGTCGAGCGGCTCTACAGCGAACCGAGCCTGAGCGGAGAAACTTTGCGCGGCGTCGCGTGGGCGCCCGATGGCAAACATCTCAGCTATTTCCGCTCCGCAGCGGGTGGTGGCATGGCCCTTGCCGTCATCGATGCGGCCACCGGCCAGAGCCACATTCTCGTGGACGCTAAACAACTAGCCTCGCTGATGCCGCCGCCGAAAAAGCAAGTTGCGCAGCGCACAGGTTTCGGCCGTGCCACCGCCGCGCGCTATTTGTGGTCGCCCGACGGCAAGTCGCTGCTTTTCATCGGTGGCGGAAATCTTGCGCTCTTCAACACCGAAAGTGGCTCGGCAAAAAATCTTGTCGCCGGGAACGAGGACCTCGGCGATCCGAAATTCTCTCCCGATGGCCAATGGGTCAGCTACACGCGCGGCTACAATATTTGGGCTGTGAACGTCGCCACGGGCGCATCGCACGCCGTCACCACAGGCGGAAATGAAGCCCTCCGCAAAGGCCAGGTAGACTGGGTTTATCCGGAGGAGCTCGACCTCGGCACCGCGTATTGGTGGTCGCCCGATTCAAAACGGATTGCCTATTTGCAATTCGACGAAAGCCCAGTGACGCCCTATCCCATCATCGATATGGCCTCGATGACGGGCGAAACCTTGACCACGCGTTATCCGCAGGCGGGCAGCCCGAATCCGATTCTGCGCGTCGGCGTGATTTCCGTGAATGGCGGCGCCACCGCGTGGATGGATACCGGCTCCAACACGAACATTTATCTTCCGCGCGTGAAGTGGCTGCCGAATTCGCAGCAGCTCGCGATCCAGCGCCTGAACCGGGCGCAGAATCGTCTCGATTTGATGTTTGCAGATGCTTCGAACGGCGCTTCGAAAATCATCCTCACCGAAACGGACAAATACTGGATCAACCTGAGTGAAGACCTCTATTTCTTCTCCGATGGCTCGAAATTCCTGTGGTCCAGCGAACGCACCGGCTACCGCCATCTCTATCTCTACAGCATCGAAGGCAAGCAGCTCGAGCAGCTCACCAGCGGGGACTGGCAGATTTCAGATATTTCCGGCTTCGGCCCCGGCGGCGAAAATGGCCTGGCTGTCGATGAAGGGCGCGGCTACGTTTACTTCGTCACGAACAAAGACAATGTCACCGAAACGCAGCTGTATCGTCTTTCTCTCGTTGATAAGAGCCTCACGCGCGTCACGCGTGATGCGGGGACAAATTCCGTTGAAATGTCTCCCAACGCGCAATACTTCGTCGACACATTTTCCACCTCGATGACGCCGCCGCGCCAGGATCTTGACCGCATCGACGGCACGCGCGTCGCCGCTCTCGACGAAAACAAAGTCGCGGAGCTGGCCGATTACCACCCCTCTCCAGTGAAATTTTTCACGGTCAACGCCGATGACGGCACGCCGCTCCACGCCATGATGATTCTGCCGCGCAATTTCGATCCGTCGCGCAAATATCCGGTACTGATCAGTGTCTATGGCGGCCCGCACGCGCAGGAAGTCCGCAACGCGTGGGGCGGCGTCAATTTCCTGTGGCACGAATTGATGGCTGAGAAAGGCTACATTGTTTTTACCGTTGATAATCGCGGCTCCTACGGCCGCGGCCACGTTTTCGAAACGCCCGTTTACCATCACTTCGGCAAAATCGAATTGCAGGATCAACTCGCGGGCGTGCGCTGGCTCAAATCGCAATCGTTCGTGGATCCCTCGCGTATCGGTATTTGGGGCTGGAGCTACGGCGGCTACATGACGCTCTATTCCATCCTGAACGCGCCCGATACTTTCAAAGCCGCTGTCTCTGTCGCGCCCGTCACCGACTGGAAGCTCTACGACACGATTTACACCGAGCGCTACATGGGCACGCCGCAGGAGAATCCCGAAGGCTACAAGGATTCGTCTCCGGTCACGTACGCATCGCATTTGCAGAGCAAACTGATGGAAGTCCACGGCACGGGCGACGACAACGTTCACTTCGCAAACACGTCTGAAATGCTCAATGGCTTCATCGCTGCGGGTAAATATCCGGCTGCGCTGATGATTTTTCCTGGACGCGGCCACCCGATTTCAGATCGCCCGGCCCGCATCCAGCTTTTCGAACGCATCACGGAGTTTTTTCTGAAGAATCTCTGAAGAGCGCCAAACGCAGGCGCGGCAATTTCATGGGGAGATAATGATGCGATTTAAATTCCTGGTGCTTGCTGTTTCGATTTGCATTCTCGTTTGTACCGGCATTGCCCAAGCGCCCGCTGCCTTCACGCTTCACGATCTCGGCAATGGCGCGTGGGCCGCGATCGACAATCCTGCCGCAAAGGCCGGGCGTTCCGGCGCGAACGCCGGCTTCGTGATCGGCTCCAACGGTGTCGCGGAGATCGACACTTTCGAGAATGTCGCCGCCGCGCAATCGCTCCTGGATGAAATCCGCAAAAAAACAAACCTGCCGATCCGCTTCGTCGTCAACACGCACTATCACATCGACCACGTCGCGGGTAACAGCATCTTTGCCGACGCTGGCGCAACAATCCTGGCGCAGGAAAATGTCCGGTCATGGGAGCGCACCGAGAACGCGAAATTCTTCGGCCCGAAAATCACCGCGCAGCAAAAAGAGGAAGTGGAATCGCTCGGCCTGCCCTCCGTCACTTATAAGAACGGTGTCACGCTGTACCTCGACCGCCGCGCGCTGGTCGTCCGTTCCCTGCCTGGCCATACCGGCGGCGATTCAATCGTCTACGATTCTTCCGCGAACGTCGTCTTCTGCGGCGATTTGTTTTGGAATCACACGCTGCCGAATCTAATCGACGCCTCCACGAAACCATGGATCGCCACGCTCGATACGCTTCTCGCGGACTACCCGACGGCCACATTCGTCCCCGGCCACGGAAACGAACCCGGCCATGCAGCGGACGTTCGCAATTTTCGCGGCTACCTGGCGGACTTGCGCGCCTTTATTCAGAAGGCTCAGGCAGACGGTAAATCCGGAGACGCGCTTGTGGATGCCGTGCTGCCTCAACTGCAGCAAAAGTACGGCTCGTGGAATTTCTTCGCATTCGCGAAGAGCGACATCAAATACACCGACGCGGAATTACGGGGCACAAAAAGAATTCCAGAACCGCCGGCTCAATAAGTAGGGGACATTTCAACGGGAAAATTTCGCTGCAACGGCGGAGCCGCAAGCACTTCTAGTTTTCCCAGCGGTTTCTTGTGCCTTGGCGCGGCTCGTCGCTATCCGTGCGAATCACCAGGCTGACCAGCGGCAGTTCGAGAGTGTCATCATCGTTCTTTTTCGGCGACTCTGAATTCCACGGCGCAATCCAGTAATCCACCGCGAGCCACAAGCTATACGATGGACGCGCCATCCCGAGACACACCACGGTCCCGAACGCGATCCACAGAAGATTTTTCGTCATGTAGGAAAGATGCGTCAGGTCGGGCATAAACAAAGTGGGAACAAAGATCGCCAGGAAAATTCCGGCGGAGAGCACGTAATCCAGATACATCGCTCCCGCGTAGTAGCCCGATTCCGGATAAAATGACAGCCCGCATACCGAGCATTCATCACGCATCTTCAAAAAGCTCGAAAAGACGCGGCCGTCGCCACATTTCGGGCAACGAAAGCGCACTCCGCGGCTGACGGATTGGCGAAAGGCCGCCTTCATCGGTGTCTCCACTCCAAGTATTGCTCCCGGGCCGCCCAAATTTCTAGTGCTTAAATTAGATGCTCTTTGTAACTTATTGGACGCATGAGTGGAGTCGTTCGTTGCGCGCCAAGCACAAAGCAACGTCGGATACGCCAATTGCGCTCTGACGCATCTCCAGGTACTACGTGTGAGAGAGAGTGGGAGCCGGCGTCAGGCCGTGGCGGCGCATAATTTCCGCCATCTTTGCGCGGTCCGGCGGACTGCCGGCAGCCGCCTTGATCACCTCCGCGGCCTCGCGGAAATATTGCGGACCGATCGCTGCTGGCGTAATCACGCAGAGCGCCCTCGCGTCCTGGACTCCGTTGTTATCGAACCGATGAATGGCACCGCGCGGAATGCATAGTGCTTGTCCTGGACCGACATCAATTTGCTTTCCGTCGACGGTCCAGCTCAGCACTCCGTCGACGCCGTAGATCGTCTCTTCGTAATGGTCATGGCTATGGGCCGGAGCTTCGAGGCGCTGCGCCCTTGGAACCGTGACCTCAAATGCCGCGATGGTGCCACTCGAGTTCTCGCCGGTGATCAGGAACCGAACCGTGAGTGGCCCTAGGCGGATGGCCTCTTCAGAAGGATTAACTTGGATGCCGAGAGTCTGCTGTGTCATGTGGACCTTCTTATGGTAAACTTCGTTTACCGTGCTAGAATGTAAACTCTATTTACTGAGGATGTCAAGCAAAAAAATGACGAGCCCAATCAAAACCGAAGATATGCTCATTGGGGCCTTGCTGCGTGTCCCGGCTCAGGCGATCCAACGTCGCATCATCAAAGAACTTGACGCGGCCGGCTTCAAGGGACTCCGCATGCCGCATATGGCAGTCCTGCAGTTTCCGGGTCCGGATGGGGTCCGCCCTGGCATCCTCGCCGAGCGCGCGGGCATGAGCAAGCAGGCTATCAACCAACTGCTTCGGAGTCTCGAAACTCTCGGGTATATCATCCGGTCCAAGGTGCCAGCGGAAGGTCGGGGGCGAGTTGTCCGCCTAACGAAACGCGGACACGCCACATATGCGAAGATCGACGAGATTCTTCGCGACATCGAGCGCGAGTGGAACGGTAAGCTCGGGCCTAGGAGTTTCAATGAGCTCAAGGCACTCCTGCTTCGCGTCTGGGAGAGCCCATTGATCGGCTAGCCGGCGCTCCCTTGGCACTGCGCAACGGTGAATAATCGGAGCCTCAAACGAAGAAATTCCGCTAGAAACTTCGCCGACTTCCTCCATCGAAATCATTCGATATGAGGTCTTCGGATTAGTCTTGGATCGTCGGCAACTTCCATGAGAAGGCCGCCGCTGTCAACGCCGATTTTGGTCGCTTCAGCAACTATTGCTGATCGCCGACCAGCGGGAGGCGCATAGGATCCCGCGTTCCTTCCTGCATTTCACCATCGTCGAATCGTCCCGCTTCCATCCGCACTCTTTGTGGAGCTGGTTGCTCCGGTGCCAGCTGGGGTCCTCAATTTCAACGGGTGCTGCCATCTCGGAACCGAACTGAACCGCCTCTGTTGCCAGAAGCGTCCGTTCCTAGCCGACGCCGCAGTCACCCGAACTCGACGATTAGCAACCAACCAAACCAGTTCTCCCTACGCAGCCGCTTGCTTCACCTGCTGCTGCGCGTGGGCGTTTCGTAGGGGTTCGTAGACTTCGCCGGTGACCCACAACCGATGCAGCAGCACACCCAGTTTTCGTGCCACGGCAACCACGGCAGCTTTCTTTGCCCTTTTCCCACCGCGCGCCGCTAACTTCAGGCCCCATCGCCTGAGATCCGTATCCGGCCCGCGGTAGCCCAGAATGTAGTGAGCCCCTTGCACCAGCATCTTCCGCAGGTAGGCATCTCCTTCTTTGGTGATTCGCAGCTGTGGCTGACTTTCACCTGAATCGCTGCGCCTCGGTCGCAAGCCCACATAGCAACCCACATCCCGACTCTTCTGGAACCGCGCTTTGTCTTCCAACGTCAGTACGAAAGTGAGAGCGATCAAAGGTCCAACTCCCTTCACTTGCTGCAAGAGTTTGGTTTCCGGATAGTCTTCCCGGGCGATCTGCTCCACTCTTCGATCCATCTCCTTGATCTTCTCCGTTAAAGAAACCACTTCCTTCAACAGCGGTTCGAGCACTTTCTGTAGTTCCGCGGGTAGTGACTCCGCTTGCTCGACTCCCATTTGATCGGTGTCGTATATCGGCAATCGTTCACCGAGCGATTTGGCCAGTCCTCGTGCCGTGTTGATCAGACCGGTTCGTGCTTCCACCAGCGCCGATCGCACTCGGATCACCATCAGATCTCCCTGCGCTTTCGCACTGCGATGGTGGATTGGTCGGAGCAGCTGGGGATCGACTCGCACGAGCCGTGCCAGCGTTTGCGCGTCCAGACGATCATCTTTCCGACTGCTCGCACTGATCAACTTTACCTGCCTGGGATTGGCCACGACCACTTCATGGCCAAGCGCACTCAGCATTCGACTCACCCATGGAGAGTGCGTGCCAACTTCTAGGGCGATTCGACGCCGGGCCATCGAACCAAAGACCTTAGCCATGGCCTTCTTGGTCGTCCCAACGCTGCCTTCCTGAACCACCTCGCCTCGGCTATCTAGCACGCAGTAGCAGCTCTGCTTATCTCCCAGGTCCACGCCGATAGTTAATGGTTCCTGCTGGCGGTGAGCTTTCCTTACCTGCTTCGGACTCTGCTCAGAACTGCTATTCTTCCTCATGGCCGGCCTCCTTTTGCACCTCGAGTGCGTACTGCTCGGGAGCCTACCGCATCCCGACCGGAGCCGGCCTTCTCATTCCATCTCGGAAATTATCGAAAATGAGGTACCCGTCGAAGGGGCAAACTCCTTCCATGAGAAGGCCGGTGAGCGTCAAGGCTTTTCTTTCATTTTTGTTGTTTTCTTTCTTTTCTTTATTTCTTCTTTTTCCAAATTGCTTCCCTTTGAGCCAAGCCGCCTCTGTCGCCACCCTTCCATCCGCACTCTTTGTTGAGCGATGGTCGCTCGGTGCAAGTTGGGTGTACTCGATTCAGTAGGTGCTGCTACCTGATTATCGACCTCTGTTCCCCCCTCTCGAAGGGAACTGGGCCCAGGAGTTAGTCGCAGTCACCTGATCTCGGCGGTCGAGCTCGGCTGTTTGGATACCTTTTCTCTTGTTTCCTCTTTCCTTCTTTCTTTGCTCCCTTTTCTTTTTTCCTGCCTTTTCCAGTTTTTCATAGAGAAATTTCGAGCCAGGATCGCCTAGGAGCGACGATCGCCAACTCCGTCGACCCTAGCATCCCCGGTTTTGTCAGCAGCTTTTCACTCTAGGCCACGGCGCGCATCGCTTGGTGGCTATTACGCAGTGGTTCGTACACCTCGCCACTCACCCACAACCGATGCAGCAGTACCGCTAACTTTCTCGCCACCGCAACCACGGCTCGCTTCTTTGCACTTTTCCCTCCGCGCGCCGCCAGTTTTAACCCCCAACGCCGTAGATCACTGTCTTCTCCAAAGGGTCCCAGGATGTAGTGTGCCCCCTGCACCAGCATGGTCCTCAAATAACGGTCTCCTTCTTTACTGATGTGCATCTGCGGCTGGCTCTCACCGGAGTCTCTGCGCCCAGGGCGCAATCCCAGAAAGCAGCCGACCTCGCGACTCTTGGGGAAGCGATGCGGATCTTCCAGGGTCAGCACATACGTCAGCGCGATCTGCGTTCCTACCCCCTTCACCTGTTTGAGCAACTCGACTTGCGGGTAGCTCTCCTTGGCGATTTTCTCCATCCGCACCTCGTATTCCTGGATGCGCTCGTTCAACGATTCAATTTCTTTGAGCAGCGGCTCCAGAATTTCGCGCAACTCTGCGTTCAATTCCGCGGCCAGCTCCCGGTTCACTTGCTGCGTGCCACACTTGGGCAGCCGCTGGCCATAAGACTTCACCAACCCGCGCGCTGCGTTCACCAGGGCGGTTCGTGCTCTCACCAGTTCGGCCCGCGCTCGAATCACCGTCAGATGAATTTGTGCTTTTGCGCTGCGATGTTGCACCGGCCCCAACAGCTCGGGATCGATTCTTGCCAGCCGTGCCAGTGTCCGCGCATCGTGTCGATCATCTTTTCGATTGCTCTTGGTGATCAATTGCACCTTTTGGGCGTGCGCCACGAGCACCCGGTGCCCCAGCTCCCTTAGCAGCCGGCTTACCCAAGGAGAATGTGTTCCGGTCTCCATGGCAATGAGACCACGCGGTATCTTCTCAAATATCTGTTTCATCGCTTCCGGTGTCGTCGCCACTTTCTGTTCCAGAAGGATTTCACCCGCTTCATCCAAAACGCAGTAGCACGACCAGCGATCGCCGAGGTCCACACCAATCGTGAGCTTGTGTCCTTTGAAAATCATGTTTCCATTTACCCGAACAGTGCTAATCTTTTTCATTGCCGGTCTCCTTTTTATTGTGCCTCGAGCACGTCGAACATTGGGAGCGTATCGCATCCCGCGAGGAGACCGGCCTTCTCATCCCATCTG
>Ga0307372_10013857_pt1 | contig 10380 bp, 10 predicted proteins | sample OX1MG_FD_202533 | JGI IMG/M metagenome (GOLD analysis project Ga0307372, IMG submission 202533) | Soil microbial communities from Risofladan, Vaasa, Finland - OX-1 | ecosystem: Environmental > Terrestrial > Soil > Coastal area > Acid sulfate soil | place: Finland: Risofladan, Vaasa | collected... | reverse complement strand
GCAAACTGGGGCTGGGCGACCAACTTTACAACTTCGTCCGCAGCCTGGGCGAAGAAGCCCGCGCGCGGAACAACGCCGTGGTGTGCGTTTCCGTCCCCTCGTCGAGTGACGTCGAGATGAGCGCCGACGACACGCGCGACTACCAGGCCCTCAAGCAGATGTTGGACCGTCTGGGCAAGGCGATTTTGATGTCGGCTGACAAGGAGATGGCCGAGATCATCCGCCGCCGGCTGTTCGAGTGGCACGGCATGCCCGACGAAGGGCGAAAGACCGCGACCGCCTATGCCGATTGGGCCGTCGAGCACACCCAGGAGCTCACTGGCATCGACGCCGACACGGCCGTCGAAACGTTTCAGGCGGCGTACCCGTTCCATCCCACGGTGCTGCGGGTGTTCGAGCAGAAATGGCAAAGCCTGCCGCGCTTCCAGCGCACGCGGGGCGTGCTGCGGATGCTGGCTCTGTGGGTTGCCCACGCTTACCAGGAAGAACACCGCAAGGCCGCGCGCGAGCCCTTGATCACGCTGGGGCTTGCCCCGCTGGACGACCCAACGTTCCGCGCCGCGATTTTCGAGCAACTCGGGTCAAGCGAATTGGAGATTCCCGTCACGACCGACATCGTGGGCAAGAGCGAGGCGCATGCCGTAAGGCTTGACAAGGAGGCAACCGAGGTGATCCGGCAGGCCCAATTGCACCGCAAGGCGGCGACGACGATTTTCTTCGAGTCCAACGGCGGCATGAGCCAGGCCAGGGCCGATGCGACCGTGCCGGAGATCAAGACGGCCGTTTGCTCGCCCGACGTCAACGCGGTCGACGTCGACAACGTGCTTGAGGGGCTGGCCGGGAGTTGCTTTTACCTCAACTGGGAGCGAAACCGTTATCGCTTCGGGCTCACGCCCAACCTGAACCAGATCCTGGTCGCGCGCCGCGGTGCGGTGCTAGATAAGCAGATCGACGACCGGATCAAGCAGCAGACGCAAAAAGTATTCGACAAGCACTCGGTCGATGCCTCCAAGCAGATCGACCGCAAATACTGGCCGGGGCGCAGCAACGACGTACCCAACCGGCCGCTGCTCACGCTGGTGGTGTTGGGGCTGGAAACCGCCGCCGGGGCGCGCGGCACCAACGACCTGATGGAATCGATCGTGCGCGATTGTGGTGCCAGCGGTCGCACGTATAAGTCGGCCTTGATTTTTTCCACGCCCGACGCGGGTGTGAACGTCAGTGACGCGGCGCGCAACGTGCTAGCTTGGGAAGACATCGACGACGACGAGGACACGAAGAAACGGGTCGACGAGAACCAGCTCACGCTCTTGAAGCGGAACCTCGGAACGGCGCGGCGCGATTTGGACGAAGCGATTTTCAGGGCGTACCGGCACGTGGCCCTTTTGGGCAAGGACAACAAGCTACGGCACATCGACCTGGGGCAAATCACGTCGAGCTCGGCGGGCAGCCTGGTCGAGTTGATCGTGCGCGAACTGGAACGCAACGATGAGATCACTCCGGGCGTGAGCGCAGGCAAGCTCGTGAAATACTGGCCGCCGGCCCTGACGGAGTGGTCGACCAAGGCGGTGCGCGACGCGTTCTATTCGTCCCCTCAGTTGCCTCGGCTCTTGAACGGCGACGCGGTGAAACGGACGATTTGCGACGGCGTGACCGCGGGAACGCTTGGTTATGCGAGCAAGGACGCCGACGGCAGGCTCAAGCTGGAGAAGCTCAAGCAGAGCCTGCTCGACGCCGACGTCGAGATCTCCGACGAGATGTTCATTCTAAAAGCCGACGATGCCCAGAAGCTGCTCGAACCGCCGCGCCTGGCCACCCTTTCCGTGCGACCCGAGCATGTCGTGCTCAAGTTCGGCGAGCAGGCGGCGTTCTCGTGTTCCGGCGTAGACCAATACGGCCAGCCGTTCGCGTTATCGGCGGTCGGATGGAAGGCAACGGGTGGCACGGTGACGGCGGAAGGCTTGTTTACGGCCGGTTCGACGGGCGGGTTGCACACGGTGCGCGCTGAGTCGGCCGGGCACGAGGCGCTGGCCGAGGCGCGGATCGCCACTAAGGAAGAAGCCCAGGCCGAAGGGGCATCAGATCAGCCGGTGCCATCGCGCGAGCGGGTGCTTCGCTGGCGCGGCACGGTGCCAACGCAAAAATGGATGAATTTCTACACCAAGGTTCTTACACGGTTTGCATCAACACCGGGGTTGAAGGTCGAGGTCAGCTTCGAAGTCCCCGCCGACGGCGAGCAGGGCAAGGCCAAGGCCGAAGAAGCGCGTGGCGGGTTACGAGAGTTGGGTCTGGATGACGGGGTGAGGGTGGAGTAGCCCGAAAACCATGAAGCGACCGACGATCGCAAATATGCAGTCCCAGACCGAGACCAGCCGTGGCGAACGGCGAAGACGGTTTAGCAACACCGGCAAAGACCTGCCGCCGGGCAGGCCGCGCTGGCCGTTCACAAGCGACGGGATGAGTCGTAAACGAAACCCTGTCGGAGATCAGGTCATTTCCCGCCGACCAGGCGGAGGCACGTTTTTGGCTTTCAGCAAGGTCATATTAGCAAGAATTCAATCGCCTTGATCGGCGGGCATGCGTATTTCCCGGCGGATTTGAGGCAACTGCCGCGTGCCTAGCAACCGGATCTTGCCAAAGGCGAGGCGATTTGAACGTTTTTAGACTGTTTTGAGGGCATTTTGAGCGAAAATGAGATGTGGAAACGTGCCCAAAACCACCTCATGCGGTGGAGGGCCGAAGGCAAAGGGGCAGACGGCAGTTGGCCGCCGGCATAAGGCAAGGGAGAGCCGAGAACGAGCCACACATGGATACGGATTTGAAATCAGATGGCAGTCGGCAAACGGATACCGCCGCCACCCGCCACCGATCACCCTCGACCCTCCGGCCTTCACCCGTGACCCGCCACCCTGCACGGCTCAAGGTGTGAGCCGATTCGCACGCGCGTGCGGGCTGGCACACATCGGACGAGCGAATTTTGCCGTCGATCGGCTTTGCACCGCAGCCCAATGCCTCTCGCATGGCGCCGGCGCGGTCAAATTGCGTGCCGCGCCTGTTTTTTGCAAGAAACCGTGGCATTGGCACCGTTCATGCATTTGGGTTTAGGCGCTACGTTCGATACCGGTGCGATCGACGGACCTTGTGTGGTCGCGGCCGACGACCAGTTGCGCCGCGAGGAAACATTGCTGCGGCGGCTATTAGAGCGGCTGAAAGAGTCGTCCACCGTATAGTGGAACCCATCCATGCCTTCGACGAAACACTCGTTGCTCGACCCCGCGCCATCATGGGCCCAACCAGAGCTGGTCTCGCGACTCAGGAAGCTGAAAGGCAAGGTCAAGTATGATGATCGGCACGTCGATCGGCCGGTGGTCGAGGTCCGGCTGGGCGGGACGGCCATCACCGACGAAGATCTGAGTGGGCTGGAGGTCTTCGCCGACCTGCGTCGGCTCGAATTGCAAGGCACGGCCGTCAGCGACGCCGGCCTGGCCCACGTGGCGGGACTTGTCCGGTTGCGCGTGCTCGATCTGGACGGCACCAACGTGGGCGATAACGGCCTGAGCCAATTGACGCACTTGACGGCGCTCGAAGAGTTGGATTTGTATGGAACCCAGGTCAGCGACGCAGGAATGGAGTTTCTGGTTGGGTTGACCCATCTGCGCTCGCTGAACGTCGAATGCACCCGGGTGACCGACGCCGGTCTGCCGCACCTGCGGCCGTTGCAATCGCTCGAAGAACTGTACCTGGGGGGCGATATGCCGGTGACCGACGCCGGTCTGGCCGAACTGGAGTACCTTCCGCAACTCGCCACACTTGGGCTGGGTGGCACCCAAATCACCGGCGCCGGCTTAAGGCACCTCGCCGGCCTGACATCACTGGTCTGGCTGAGCCTCAAGAATACGCCGATCGGCGACGCGGACCTCAGTCACCTGGCGCGCCTCGACAAGCTCGGTTCGCTTTGCCTTGACGGCGTCAACGTCAGCGACGCCGGCTTGGCGCACTTGCGACGTTTGAAAAGCCTCCGCTGGTTGTACCTCGACGGAACCCGTGCGAGCGACGAAGGCGTGCATCAACTGCAGCGTGTATTGCGAAGGGTGAACATCGTCCGCTAAAGACTCAGGGCTCACCCAGGAGTAGCAGCCTTGGCCCGTCGCGGACGCGAGGGATCGTGACCCTGGCGACGACCAGTCTACCGCCGCCCCTCCAGCACGCCGGGCGTCACCATCGCCAACTCCACCAGTCCGTACTCCGGCGGAAGGCCGGCTCGTTTGCGGCGTTCCGACTCGTCCCAGCCGGCGCGAATTCGCATGCACGCAGCCCGGATTTCGTCGTGCGTCGGCTGATAGGAGCTATTGGGCGGAGGAGAAGGGCGAACTGACAATCGGTGGGAATACATGGCAAGGGGTCTCCTGAAACTATTTCGCATATCAACAGTAACGAGTGTGTTTGCAGCGAGAGCGATCGCAGCACACGCAATTGCCGCGCCAATTTCCCTTCTTCCTCAGTTCGTCGTGGAGAGTACCGGTGTTTCCGCCGGTGCCTCACAAACTGTGCCGCTTGGCGCGCGGTTGGTGTGCGGATACGCTCTCACTGGCGGTATTTTGGAGTCGCGGGCTGGTTTCGTCAGCCAAAAGTAACCGTTGAAGCGAGTAAGACCGGGATTTTTCGGCGGATGGTCTGTAAGTTGCAAAGTACGATACCGGCGGCCCCAATGGGTCCACCCGAGCCGAGCGTCACAGCGCAGAGGGCATTTACCATGAGCGTCAAATTCAACAAAATATGCGTCGCGACCGACTTCAGCGAATCGGCGGCGCGGGCTTTCGAGTACGCGGTCGCTTTGGCCGAGCCTTACGGTGCCGAATTGCACGTACTGCACGTGCTTCAAGACTTGGGGCCCGTGGCCCGAAGCGGCGATCAGCGGCTTAGCCTGGAAATTGCCAGAGAGTACTTCAATCGGTTGCGGGACCATGACGACGAGAACCGTGACGACGAGAACCGTGACGACGAAAGCGGTGCATCGGCCAAGGCGTCGCCCGCCGGCGACGAACCGGCGAATCCTCGTGTGCTGGAGAACCTCGAGCGCCACGCGGAGGAACAATTCACGGCGCTTGCCGCGTCGAACGGCGCGCAGCGAAACTTCGTTCGGGCCGTTCGTTTCGGCAATCCTGTCGACGAGATTTGCGGCTACATTCGCCGGCAGGGTATCGATTTGCTGGTGGTGGGGACACACGGCCGCACAGGTATCAACCGTGTCCTGATGGGCAGCGTCGCCGAGCGGCTGGTGCGTGAGATCCCGTCGGCGGTGCTCACCGTTCGCGGCCGACGAAAAGAGGCCGTCGAAAGTTGACATCATTCAAGTGGCGACCATAGTTCGCCCTCGGTCAGTGGTTAGGAGGCTTTTTCATGTCGTACAAATTCAATGTCGAGCACCGGCCGATCTTCGACGAGCGCGGTAACGCGGCCGGTTACGAATTTTCGCAGATTACGGACATCCGCGACGCCCAATGGCTCAGCGAATGGTTGAACGACCACGGTTACCCAACCAGGGGCCCGGACCAGCCGATCCCGGACAGTGATGCCTGGACCATTAAGGTCCCCAACTTGGAGAGCCTGGATTTGCTGGAGCGATGCGAACAGATCAAATTATGCAAGTGACTTTGCCGGCCCGTCTGGTGGAAATCGCCACGTTGGGTGAAGCCTCGTTTCCTTCGCCGGCGCATCGGTCTTCGTTGGCCGAAGCGGGGGTGGGGCAGTTCGTCGCCGACTCCGAAAGAGTCTGGCAGCGAGGTGAAATGGTGCTTGGGGGCCTGCCGGTCGAGGATCTACTCTTCGAGAAGGCAGGCCCGCGCGCGCGGCTCTTCTTCGACTCCGGCCGGACGACCGCCGCCGTCGTCACCTGCGGTGGGCTCTGCCCAGGACTCAACGCCGTAATCCGCTGCCTGTTCCTTGAGTTGTACCACCATTACGGCGTCCGTCGGGTGCTGGGCATTCGCTACGGCTTTCAGGGGCTCAACCCGGTGGACGGCCAACCGCCGATCGAGTTAACCAGCGACCTGGTCGACAATATCCACCGTGAGGGAGGAACGTTCCTCGGCTCCTCCCGCGGCCGGCAGGACGTTGGAACCATGGTCGATTCTCTCCAACGGCACGCGATTGACCTGTTGTTCTGCGTCGGCGGTGACGGCACCCACCGGGGCGCTCATGCGATCCATGCCGAGGTCTCACGCCGCGGGATGGCGCTCGCCGTGGTCGGCATACCCAAAACGATCGACAACGACATACCGTATTGCGACAGGACGTTCGGCGCGGTCACCGCCGTCGAGCAGGCTCGCGAGGTGTTGCACCTGGCCCATACCGAGGCCAAAGGGACGCCACGGGGCATTGGGTTGGTCAAGGTCATGGGTCGCAACGCGGGCTTCGTCGCCTGTGGCGCCACGCTAGCGAGCCAGGAAGTCAACTTCACGTTGATCCCGGAGCTCCCTTTCGCATTGGCCGGCGAACGCGGCTTCTTGGCCGCTTTGGAGCGGAGGATGGATGCCCGAGGCCACGCCGTGATCGTGGTGGCCGAGGGGGCCGGGCAGGATCTTTGCGGCGAGGCGTTGCAAGCGCGCGATCTCTCGGGGAACCCGCGCTATCAGGACGTCGGCGTGTTCCTGAAAGGCGCGATCGCCGGGCATTTCAATCAGATCGGCCGCCCGGTTGAGATCAAGTACATCGATCCAAGTTATATCATCCGCAGCGTGGCGGCCAACTGCGACGACAGCCTGCTCTGCGACAAGCTCGCCCGCAACGCCGTCCACGCGGCGATGGCCGGCAAGACCGACGTGATGGTATCGATCATCAATGGCAAGTTCGTCCACGTACCGATCGAGATGGCCGTGGACGGCACGCGACGGGTCGCGCTCGACGGCGAGCTCTGGTCGAGCGTATTGGCCGCGACAGGACAGCCGGCGCGATTAGGTCGATAGGCCGACCTTGGGGCCACGTAGGCACCTGTCCCGCCTGCGTGGCCTTTTTTCATGCGCCACGACGCCCTCAGTCGCGCGCGGCGAATCGCGCGCCGCGCGTGTACTTGTGACAGTTGACGCAGCTCATGGTGAGATCGACGTAGGCCAACGTGGCGCCGTCCAGGTTTTCTTCGCGGGCCGCTTCGGTCAACCGGTTGGCGACCATCTGGAAATCGGCGCTATGGTGCCGGTATTCCGGCGTCTGCAACACCATCCAATTCTCGTCCAGCACCAAAAGGGCCATTTGGTTCGAGTGATGGGCAATCAGCTTGTAATCCTCGACGACGAGCCCCTCGAGCACCTTTTGCGAGTGATCCAGTTTCATCCGCATGAACGCGGCCAGGTTCTTATCCACCGCGGTGTCAGGCTTGGCCGGCTTCGCGGCCGGCGTTTGTTTAGCCGGCTTTTCCTTCTTGGCGGGCGGGGTCTGGGCATAAACGACCAAGGCGCCCGATACTGCCACCAGTGCCGCCGCTGCAAGCATGCGTTTCTTCATGGAATTCAGTCCTTTGCGTTGGTTAGCATCGCTCCCGGCTTCGCCGGAAAGTGTCGAAAACGAACTCACTTCGGGTGTTGTACCCCAGATCCAGTGATTTTGAGTTGATGTCCTTGGAAGAACTTACTCGGATACGTGCTGCGGGACCAGGGACGACTTGACCGTCAACACCGGGCACTTTGCCCGGCGAACTACGGCTTCTGCAACGCTGCCCATCAGCAGCCGTCCCAGGCCCGTTCGGCCGTGCGTCCCCATCACGATCATCTCTACCTCGCGCTCCTCGGCCAAACGAACGATCTCCGCGGCCGGTACACCGCGTACCAGGAGGTGCTCGTAGCTCACGCGCGAGTCCGAGGGTTTCAATTCGGCGAGCATGGCCCTTAGCGCGGAGTCGTCGGGGTCTGGAACGCCGTAGTACATTTCCCCACCGCCGTACATGGAAGGCGGCTCTTCGACATGGAGAATCAACAATCCGGCGTGCATGTTGAGGGCCAGCGCGGTGGCATGTTCGAGGGCCGCGTCGGCCAGCGTCGAAAAATCGGTCGGAAACAAGATCGTCTTGGCATTCATGGCAGTCTCCCTTCGCGATGTTGGGAATGCGATCGCCGCTTCTTATCGGGCGACCCGGTTGATTGTCCCTGGTGTACCATTGCAAGTTCAGTGCCAAGGCCGATTCCCCTTCGTACAGCGGTTCAAGTCGCCCCAGGCACCGGCTGAACACAGTCTCATTCCTGACGCGATGTTTTGAGGATGGCGTGCGAAATCGCACGCTCCGTGACTCCACCGCACACGGCAGAAACGTCGGGGACCAAGAGTTCATATCACTCCGACCGATGAACTCGTTCGGATGCGGCGACGTCATCCCGTATAAACTGAGGAAGTCCTGCGGTTTGGCACGGAATCTGCCGGGAGTCGTATTGCGACCTGATATGACGCGCACTCGCACCATGGCGTAGTCGGAGGCCCAATGGCACATTTTCGGAGCATCCTCGTCGGGGTCGACCCCTTGCAGGCCGAGCAGCTTTGGACGACGAACTTCACGGCCGCCGCGGCCGGAGCGGTACACCTGGGGATACGAGTCGCGGCCAAGGGACCTTCGGGACTTACATTCTTGTCGATCGTCGACGTCCCCGAAGCCGACAAGTACTTCTTGGAACCGGACCGCCGGGGCGTCGTCGAGCACGTCGAGCGGTCGGCCGAGCGCGTTCTCGGCGAGCTCGTGCCGTTGGCCGGCGCGCAGGGCGTGAACGCGGAATGGGAATTGAAACACGGAACGGCGTGGAAACAAATCATCGGCCGCGTCGCGCGTTGCGAACACGATCTGGTCATCGTCGCGCGCTCGTGTCACGACTATGCCTGGCGCGACCTGCTGGGCCACACGGCCGTCAAATTGGTCCACTATTGCCCTTGCCCGGTCTGGGTCGCCAAACCCGAAATGGACCAGGCGGAATTGAACATTCTCGTGGCCAGTGACTTGAGCGAAGTGGGCGAGCGCGCCCTGGAGATCGCCGTCACGCTGCGCACGCTCTTGGGTGGGAAGATCCACTTACTCCACGTGTTGGAGAGCCCCTTTGCCCGCCTCTCGAGCAGCGGCCTGGTTCAGGCAAGCGCCGGGCGGTTCTTCAGGGATGCCCGCGCCGGTGCCCAACGGGCGCTCGCCGCGCACATCGCGCGGACCGGCGATTCACAGGCGGCGGGCGAAATTGATGTCCAGGTGATCAACGGCGGGTGCGACTCCGTCGTGCTCGAGTTCATCCAGACACATAAGATCAACCTGCTCGTGATGGGCACAGCCGCTCGCGGCGGCCTGTCGCGGATCATGCTGGGGAACACGGCGGAGCGACTGCTGCCGTACGTGCATTGTTCCCTACTGATCGTCAAGCCCGAGGGCTTCAAATTGCCGGTGCAACTCGACCACGAGTTGCACCCGGCGCAAGTTCACTTATAAAATGTCGTCGAATTCCAGGGAGATGAAAATGGCGGAATCATCGCAGTCGCGTGGTCCTTTCATGAAGAGGATCAAGCGGGTACTCTGCCCGGTCGATTTCTCCGAGACCTCGACCAAAGCGCTGGAATATGCCGAGCGAGTGGCCCGGAGCACAGGGGCCGAACTGATCCTATTGCACGTCTTTGACGTGCCCGAGGATCTGGGCATGTTGGGCCAGCAGGTGCCCTCCGATGCGACGCTACCCGACAAACTTCAGGCGATCGGGCCTTCGTCGCCGGACGTGCCCGTCGAGCGCATGCTGCACGCGGGACCGCCCGCCGAGGTCATCTGTTGGCTGGCCCAGGACAGACATTGCGACCTGATCGTGATGGGAACCGAGGGCCGAACCGGGTTAGCGCATTTGTTCCTAGGGAGTGTCGCCGAACACGTGTTGCGGCACGCCCGCTCGCCTGTGGTCGTGGTCCGTAACCGTCCGGCGAACGAGCCGCCCCTTGAGGAACCAAGGGTCTTGCCTCTGCGGCCGCCACGTTTCCTGTAAAACCCGAAAGCCATGCGATGGTGTAGCATGTACGAGTTCAATGGTCTTTTGGTTCCGGTTGATTTTTCAGCGGCCGCAAGGGCCGCGTTTGAACGCGCGCTCGAGCTGGCCTCAGGCGAGTACGCGATGGTTATCCTGTTGCATGTGATGGATACCTCGTTGATCGAATTCGCCACCGCAAACGAATTGGCGGCCCGGGAAGAAGTGGTCGATGCGATGCGGGCTCGTGCCGAACTGGCGTTGGCCGATTACAAGGCGCCCGCCGCCGCACCCGTTGAGGTCATGACGATCATCGTGGAAGGAGTACCGTTCCTTGAAATCATCAAAAAGGCCGAGGAGCTCGGCGTCGATGCGATCGTGATGGGCAAATTCGGTACGAGCGGCAAACTCGAAC
>Ga0307372_10013853_pt1 | contig 10381 bp, 7 predicted proteins | sample OX1MG_FD_202533 | JGI IMG/M metagenome (GOLD analysis project Ga0307372, IMG submission 202533) | Soil microbial communities from Risofladan, Vaasa, Finland - OX-1 | ecosystem: Environmental > Terrestrial > Soil > Coastal area > Acid sulfate soil | place: Finland: Risofladan, Vaasa | collected... | reverse complement strand
CCGACCTAGAGCCCGACTACGCAAGGGGCTTCATGAACATCGTTACCTGGGCAACTTCAGCTCAGGTTGCAGAGGACAAGGTGCGACAGTACCTTGACACTGTTCACCTGAAACTACTTGGGGTTGACGAGTCAACATTAGTTGATCCATCACTTACCTATGGCGATGTCATGCAGGATGCAATTGCGAGAACGCTGAGCAATCCTGACGCGATAATCCTAGGAACGTTTCATGCCTACAAGACCGATCCCACCGATTGATGAGTCCAGCAGGCCGTCCGGGGCGGCTTGGCGGGTGGCACACCCTTCGCGATGCTGACTTACCGCAGATGAGGGTGCCCCATCCTTCGCTTTTTTCTGGCGAAGGGTGGGCTGCCACGAACTTCTCTTCTCCGGAAATACGGCGGAAATACGGGAAATACGGGGACATGATACCTATTCCCCGGCTCAGCGATTCACCTATTCACCCCCCGCTTCAGGCAGGGCGAGCGGTCATGCTTTCCCGCCCAATCCGCCAAGGGCGCGGCGCGAATGGCGCACTGAGCGATCTTCCGCTTCTTTGCGAACTGTTTCCGCAAAGAACTCATACTGTTTCCGGAGTGGCCTCTCCGCCGGCGTCGGCGCCGCGCCTTTGAGACAGCCGCCGGAACGGCAAAACAACGCTCGGCTGGAACGCCCGGGGTGCGTATTCCAGTGATGTGGGCAGGTGATTCCGGTGGATGTGGGCCGGAGTCGGAGCGAAGCGACGCTGGTTGCTTTTTACATTAGTCAGGGTGCCCACATGAGTCAAGATTTGGGTAAATAAATATCAAGTAGCCTCATTTCGTTTCCTGCGCTTTTGATGTGCACGTTTATAGATTCCGCTGGAAGTGGGCACCGATTCCGTTTCATGTGGGCAGGCATTCCGGCGATGTGGGCAGCTGTCCGGTTATTGTGGGACAGCCTAAGGCTGCCCCACAGGTTGGTGTCAAGGCTTTGTTGCATGGGTCTGCAGCCACTTCTGCTCCATTCGCGCCAGCTTCGCACGAAGCGGGTCCCAGTAGCTTTCAGGTATCGCCGATTGCCCCACTTCCTCGATGATGTCGGCGAAGTATTGCAGGCTGGTGATTGGTGTGCGGACCCCGGCGTTGAGCATGGCGACATACTTGCGTGCGCATCCCAGCAGGATGGCTCGCGTGGTCTGCTCGATGGAGACACCACGGCGGTACATTTGGAGCGCCAGCTTTTCATCGGCGGCGGAGAAGCTGGCCTGAACGCAAGCAGGGGCCAGGAACAGGCCACGCACTTTGTCGACGAACTGTGTTTCTGGCCCAAGGGGACGTTCAGATTCTGGCTGCCTCTGGTATGGCCAGAAGCGGTCGCGGATTTCAAGCGTGAAGATCGGGCCAACGCCTCTGGACACGCAGCAGATGGCCTGGTCGTCCAGTTCCGCCATATTCATCGCTATCACTGTTGGAGCTCTTGCCGTCGCCTGCGCCAACTCGTCGACTGTTGCACGAAGGCAGCCGGTACGACGATCAGCACGCAGGCAGACATAGACGTACAGCTTGAAGGCGCCATCGGAGAGCAGCGGTATGGCCTGCGCGAACTCGCGGCCAGCGGCGAACCATCCGGTAGGCTGTTTGAGGATCAACCGAGGGGCGCTCATGAGCGGCCTCCGTTTGATTTCGGCGCTGCATCGTTTTTATTGCCGCGCATCGATTCGCCATCCATCTCTATGCGATAGGCGTTGTGGACCAGCCGATCGAGGATGCTGTCGGCGATGGTTGGATCGCCGATCTGCGCATGCCAGCTTTCAACGGGTATTTGGCTAGTTATTATCGTTGAACGCCGGCCATAACGGTCATCGCAGATCTCCAGGAAGCTGCGACGTTCGTCGTCGTTCAGCGCAGCCATGGCGAAATCATCGACCAACAGCACATCGGTACGGGCGATGCTCTCCAGCAACCGGCCCAGACTGCCATCGGCACGCGCCTGGGCCAGGTCGCGGAACAGCTTGGCTGCGGACCGGTACAACACACTGTAGCCGTCGCGGCAAGCCTTCTGTGCCAGCGCTTGTCCGAGCCACGACTTGCCGATTCCGGTTGGGCCTGTAAAGAGCACATTGAGGTGCTGGAGCACCCATTGCGAGCTAGTCAGACCGCGCATCGTCGAAGGATCCATCTCCCGCGGATAGCGATAGTTGATGTCTTCAACACAAGGCTCGGCAGACAGCTTCGACTTCTTCAAGCGCCGCACAAGTGACTGGTTTTCTCGCCAGGTCCAGTGGTTGTCGACCAGCATCCCGAAGCGCTCTTCGAAGCTGAGCCCGCGAGTTTCGACCCCATTGAGTTGCTGCTGATACGCTTCCGCCATGCCCGTCAGGCGCAGCCCATGGAGCTTGTCCAGAGTGGATTGATTCAGCATTTGCCCACCTCCCGGCGCATCCCTTGCGCAGCATAGTATTCAGCGCCGCGCAGGTTCTCATGCGTTACCGGTGAAGGCATTTGCAGCAGCTCTGGCATCGGCTGATGGTCCAGCCCGCTTTGCAACATCGACTTCACGCTTTGAAATCGGTATATCTTCAAACGCACAGCACGAGTGCAGGCCGATTCCAACCGCTCCGTGCCATACTTGCGCTCCAGCCGGATCACCCCCAACGCCGAACGATACCCCATCTCTGGATGCGGTTTGCTGGTCATGATGTTCTCCACCAACCTTGCCGTGAACGGACCAACCTTGCCCGCCCACTCGATGATGCGCGTCGGCGTCCACTCAAGATATTGCTGATGCGACTTCGGCCGATGTGCCGCATTCGTCGTGGCCACATGCGCCTTGACGCTGCGCACATGACTGGCTACACGCTTGCCCTGATGGAAGATCTCCACCGTCCCGCTCGTGCTGCGAGCATCGACCTCCTTGCCGACAAGTTGATACGGCGTGCTGTAGTAGTGACCGCCCAACTCGATGTGATAGTCCAGGTTGACACGCGCCTTCTTCCACTCCGCATACACGAACGGATGTAGTGGCAGCTGCTGCAACGCCGGTCGATCGATACTCTGATACAACTCGGCCCGCGAACCGGCAAGCTTACGAAAGGGACGCTGATTCAGCTTCTGAACCAGCTCCAGGATGGCATCGTTCAAGTCAGCCAGACTGAAGAACTGGCGCTTGCGCAACGCCGCCAGCACCCAACGTTGAACGATTTGAACTCCGACCTCTGCCTTGGCCTTGGCAAAAGCCATCAAATGCAGATTGTGTGGGATCGACTACAGGCCGATTCCGCATCACCCATCCCTTCCATCCGCTACATGGCGCCGAGTACGAACTGGTGACTCGAAAGCGAACCTGGGGGGAAGACCGGGTCTTTTATTTCGACTCAAAAGGAAAGCTTAAGTCCTTGTTTGCCAGTGTGACGGACGTTGTCACGACTGATGCATTTCATCGCATTTCTGCGGGTCGCTCACCGTTTCGTGTGGACGATCTTTTGGAGCTTCGGCGCCTTGTCGACAGGCTCAGAGCAACTGGCAAAGGAGCACCGGATGTGTAAGGAGAATATCGCCGCATGTGATAGAAGAAATACGCCGCACTGGGCCACGCCTCCGGCGATGGCATTTCGGCAATGGCGTGCAATAATCTCTATATTATTGCTGTTTACCGAAGAGGTACGCAGAGGCGATATCGCCAGTAATTGCTTGACATGGAACATAGAGCGGCATTATTTACATTACATTACGAATATGGAGGAATCGGATGAAAAAGCGGCGGAAGCCCGATCAGAAAACGCTCGAGTTGAAACGCGCCGGCACCCTCAACCCTCGCCCCGACTCTGTTTCCGACCCTCTCTTCAGGGAGGATCCCTTCTTCGATCCCAAAGATCTCCTTCAAGTTCGCTACGAGATGCTGCGCCGGCACACCGTGGAGGGGGTCTCGATCGTCGATGTGGCTGCCAAGTTTGGTGTTTCCCGCCCCACTGTCTATCAGGCTCACGCTGCATTCCTGGAAGCCGGCCTGAGCGGCCTGCTTCCCCGGCACCGCGGGCCCAAAGAAGGTCACAAGCTGTCCACCGAAGTCATCGAGTATGTGCGGACTTTGCGAGCAGTCGAGCCCAAATTGACGACTACCGCCTGTGTTCAAGCTATTCAGGAGAAGTTCGGTATTACCATTCACCGCCGCAGTCTGGAGCGGGCCCTGACAAGCAAAAAAAAACCGCGCAATCCGTCGTAAGGCCGCCTATTCCGAAAGGGACCGTCGATGCCTACGAAGGACTCCGCCGCCAGGTGGTCCAGTTGAACGGACAAGGAGAATACGCGCAAGGTCGTGGCGCTTTTATGCGCTGCGGCTTGGCAGCTTGGGCGCAGATCAAACACCAGGCCCTGCCCGCACTCGCACCCGAATCGTATCCCTCTTCTGGAGCCGACGCTCCCGTCCTCGACGTGTTCGGAGTCGAACTCGTCCGACTAATTGCAGGTCTGATTCTCAGCACTCGACTGGAGGTTTCGCATGCCTGAGCTAAAAGTTACTCAACAGCATCTTGTACACGATGCGTATCTCTACATTCGACAGTCCACCCCACGTCAGGTTCTAGAAAATACGGAGAGCACACAGCGCCAGTATGCGCTGCGTGATCGTGCCGTTGCGCTTGGCTGGCCGCTCGAGCGTGTACACGTAATCGACTGCGACCTCGGCAAGTCTGGATCGCAATCAGCCGGCCGTGATGGGTTTCAAAAACTGGTCAGTGAAGTCGCACTCGGCAAGGCAGGCTTGGTGATGGGGTTGGAGGTTTCGCGCTTGGCCAGGAACTCTGCTGACTGGCATCGGTTGATTGAGTTGTGTTCGCTGGCCGGAGCACTCATCCTCGATGAGGATGGAATCTATGATCCTGCAAATTTTAATGACAGGCTCCTGCTCGGATTGAAAGGGACAATGTCGGAAGCAGAACTTCATTTCCTCAAGGCGAGAATGAGAGGCGGAGTGATCAACAAGGCTCGACGCGGCGAGCTTGAAATGCGACCGCCCATCGGTCTGGTTTATCGGGATGACGGCGTTCTGATTCTCGATCCAGACACTGAAGTGCAAGCCGCAATGCGCCTAGTCTTCGACACCTTCGAAAAGACCGGATCAGCGATGCAAACCACAAAGATCTTCCGCGAACAAGGTCTCCTTTTTCCACGCCGCATTCGAACAGGGCTGGGCAACGGTGAGTTGCATTGGGCGCAGGCATCGCACTCTCGAATTATCCAGGTATTGCATAACCCCCGCTATGCAGGCGCATTCGTCTATGGTCGCGTGCGCACGCGCCTTTTGCCGGACGGCAAGCACAGCACGATCAGGGTTCCCCAGTCAGACTGGCAGTTTGTAATTCCCGGCATCAATGCAGGCTACATCAGTTGGGAGCAGTTTGAGGTGAACCAAAAGCGCCTCGCCGAGAACGCAATGGGGTTCGGCGGAATGCGAAATGCCGGGCCGGCGCGCGAAGGCCCTGCGCTTTTGCAGGGTCGCGTCATATGCGGTATTTGCGGAGAGCGGATGGGCGTTCATTACAGCATCGCGTATCACCAAGTGACTCCAACTTACGTCTGCCAGGAAGCCTCCATTCGAAAATCGGAGAAGGTCTGCCAACGCGTCCCTGGCAGAGTAGTCGACGAGGCAATCAGCAATCTCTTGCTGGAACTGATGCAGCCGATGACTCTGCAGGTCGCCCTCGCAGTTCAGCAGGAAGTGGAGGCAAGGATTACCGAAACCGACGCATTACGGCGAAAGCACGTTGAGCGAGCACGATACGAGGCTGAGCTCGCTCGCCGTCGCTACATGAATGTCGACCCTGATAACCGTCTTGTCATCGATAATCTCGAAGCGGAATGGAACAACAAGCTCCGTACCCTCGCCGAGACGCAGGAAGAGTACGAGCAGCAGACGCAGAAACAGCGCATATTGGTTGATTCACAGACAAGGGATCAACTGCTATCCTTGGCGGCTGATTTTCAACATGTCTGGAATGACTCGAGTGTCGAACACCGCGAGCGAAAGCGTATTTTGCGCCTGCTCATCGAGGATGCGACCTTGATCAACGGAGAAGAAATCCAGGTCCATGTGCGCCTTCGAGGTGGCGCCACTCGAAGTCTAAACCTGGCCAGGCCATTACCAATCGCCCAGATCCGAAAGACGAAGCCGGAAGTGGTCACCGAAATCGACGGGTTGCTGGAACTATACTGTGACCGCGAAGTGGCAGAAGTGCTGAATCAACAGGAACGACGAACCTGGCAGGGAGAAGTGTTCAACCTGAAGAAGATTGCTCATATCCGGCAAGCCTTCAATCTGAAGTCCCGTTTTAGCCGGTTACGAGCACGAGGGTTGCTCACTGCGAAAGAGATGAGCGAGCGATTCAACGTGACGTGCACTACGATCAATGCTTGGGGAAGGAAGGGCCTCCTGAGGAAATACAACTACGACAATGACAGGCGCTGCTTATACGAGCCTCTGGATGCCACGCTCCTTACTAAAGGACATGGGGGCAGAGGGGCCAAGCAACCAGTTTTCATCGTTGAACAAGCGGGATGAGGTGCAATATGAAACGTAGGCTTTGTCCCTTGGGCGATACGGCCGCGCCGGAAGGATGCCCACGCCATAATGGATCGCCAGGTCGCCATAGGTGCGATTCAACTCCGGCTCGTAGTAGCAGGGCTTGTTCACGCCTGACTTCAAGTTGTCCGGGACCACAAGCTGGCTTGTTCCATCGAAGAACTCGAAGGCCCGAACATGCGAGTGAATCCAGTCCCACAGGTTCTGCGTCCAGGTGGCTTCGGCGTAGGTGTAGTTGCTGGCGCCCAGCACTGCCACGAACACCTGCGCCTGACGAACCTCGCCGGTCTTCGGATCAATCACCGGCACCGTCTGACCGGCATAATCCACCAACGTCTTTTCCCCGGCGCGGTGCTCATGCCGCAACACAACGTCCAGCCGATGATGCCAGTGACGGTAACTTTCGCAGTACCAACTGTAGGCGTATCCCTCCGGATACGACTGCTTGTATTCCTCCCACAGCAACTGAAGTGTGACATTCTTCCGGCTCTTCAGCTCTTTGTGGATGACTGCGAAGTCCGGCTGCGGGCGATGCTGAGACGACGCCACCGGAGGCGGCGGAAACAGGCGCCGCTCAAGCGCCACGTCATCAAGATCGGCCGGCAACGGCCAACTCAGACCCGCTGATTTCAGCCGCTCAAGATACCGCTGGACGGTGCTTCTGCTTACCGTGCAGATCGAACCGATCTTCTCTGGAGACAGGTGGGATTCAAAGTGAAGTCGTAGGACTTCATGCGTTTTTCTCATTGGCAACCGACTTTCGGGCAAAATGTTCTCCTTTGAATTAAGGAAAACACCTGCCTGGGATTACCAACGCCACTTCCTCCGGCTCCGGCCCACCGACACCGTTACGTTGCATGTGGGCCATCGTTCCATTTGATGTGGGCACCGATTACGCCATGTGGGCACCGATTACGGTAAAACCCAAAATGCCGCCCACATCGCAACGGAATCCTTGCCCACATCACAGCGGAATCAGGTGCCCACTTCCAATGGAATCGCCTGCCCACATCGACCGGAATACGCAGCAGGTTCTGTTTTAAGTTCGAGCCATGGGCCAGAACTTCATTCCTGACACGGTCAACCAGACGCTTCTGTTTCCGCCGTCGCTTCACGATTGGCTTCCCGACGGCCACCTTGCCCGCTTTCTTTTGGATGTGGTCTCGGCGCTGGATCTGAGCGCGATCTACAAGTCCTATCAAGACAAGGATGGCCGTGGCCAGGCAGCGTATGCGCCGGAGATGATGGTCCGTCTGCTGCTGTACGGCTATGCGAAGGGCGTCTACAGTTCGCGCAAGATTGAGGCGCGCACCTTCGAGGACGTGGCGTTCCGTTATCTTTCCGGCGACCAGCACCCGGACCACGCCACCATCGCCGAGTTTCGCAAGCGTCATCTGGAGGCGCTCTCGGGCCTTTTCACGCAGGCTCTGTTGTTGTGTTCCGAGGCTGGCCTGGTGAAGCTGGGCCATGTGTCGATCGACGGAACCAAGATCAAGGCCAACGCCAGCAAGCACAAGGCGATGAGCTACCAGCGCATGAACGAGACCGAGGCGCGCCTGAAGCAGGAGATCGATGCGCTGCTGGCCGCCGCGGAAAAGACCGATGCCGAAGAGGATGCGCAGTACGGCAAGGATCGGCACGGCGACGAACTGCCTGCCGAGTTGCAGCGGCGGGAGAGCCGGTTGCAGAAGATCGGCGAGGCCAAGGCGGCTTTGGAACAGGAAGCCAAAGAAAAGGCCGCGCAGGAACGCGCCGAGACCGAGCAGAAGCTGGCCGAACGCGCAGAAGAAGAGCGGCGCACGGGCAAGAAGAAGGGTGGCCGCAAGCCTGAGTTACCTGATCCCGAGCAGGCCAAGCCAGACGACACGGCGCAACGCAACTTCACCGATCCGGAGAGCCGGATCATGCCGGATGGCGCGAATAAAGGCAGTTTCGTGCAGGGCTACAACGCGCAGATCGCGGTCGATTCCGCGTCACAGGTGATCGTGGCCGCCGAGGTTACGCAGGAGACGAACGACAAAAAACAATTGCTGCCTATGATCGCGCTGATCGCGGAGAATCTGGAACAGAAACCGGAGAAGGTCAGCGCCGACACTGGTTATTTCAGCGAGGCGAGTGTGACCGATGAGTCCGTCAAAGACGTTGATCTGTACGTGGCGACGGGCCGCGACAAGCACGGCGTCGCGGTGGAGACGAACAGCGATCCGCCGCCTCCCGGCGCGTCGCCGAAAGAGGTGATGCGGGAAAAGTTACGAACCGAGGCTGGACGCGCCGTGTACAAGATGCGCAAGGCGATCGTCGAGCCGGTCTTCGGACAGATCAAGGAACAGCGCGGTTTTCGCCGCTTCAGCTTGCGAGGCAAAGAGAATGTCAGCCGCGAGTGGAAGCTGGTGTGCGCGGTCAGCAACCTGCTGAAGCTGTTCCGAGCCGGATGGGTCCTGGAAATGGCATAAAACGACTGGAAAACGGGCCCGTTTTACCCAAAACGGCACAGAAAGCTCGCTATAAGCCACCAACAGGATGACTGCCTGCGCGCCCCAGTTCGAACACCAGCCCTGCAAATCGCTGAATCGGCCTTGGCGGAACGCTATGCCCGACACACACCTAGCTCTGAGGAAATGCGGGTGCGGGCGGCAACGAGGCTGAGCAGCGGCGGCCACAACCGCGCCGCCTGCGCAACTGCCGGAGCCCCGACCAGCAGCCGCGAAATCGCTGTGGCCCGCGTGATCGACGGCCGCAATTCCTCCGCGAGCTGTTGTGCGAAATTCACTGAGCTCTCGCCACAAAGAAATTTCTCGGCAGACTGCCGCGCGCTGTGCAGTGCAATCGAAATTCCGTCGCCGGAGAAGGACGGAATCACTGCCGCCTGATCGCCCACTCGCCACAAACCCGGCGTGCCATTCGAAATCAGCATCCCGTAAGGAATCGACGAAAGCGCCAGTGGTTTGCCGAGCAGCGGCTCCGCGCCATCGAGCCGTTCCGACAGCACATCGGAGCTGTGCAGCAAATGTTCGAGGAGCGTGGGCCAGCGGTTATCGCAGGCGGCCAGGCGTTCGCGCGTGACGAGCAGGCAAAGGTTGGCTTGGTCCTCTTCATCGAGTTGCAGCCCCGCGTAGCCGCCGGGAAACACGAACAGCTCAACCCATCCCTCCAGCGCTCGCCGCTGCGCCCCGCTCAAACGAAAGTACATTTTGAAGGCGACCAAGTTGCTTTGTCGTCCCGGTCCGCGGCGATAGCCCCCGAGATCGTGCTTCCCGGTCGCCAGAAAAACAGCAGGCGCGCCGTGCTTCTCCCCACCTGCAAGCTGCGCGGAAAATCCATTTGCGGTGCGCTCCAGCGAGTCGACGCGCCGTCCGCGCAACACCATAGCGCCGCACTGCCCAGCCACCCCGAGCAGTGCCTCATCCAGCGCACGCCGCGAGAGCGACAGCGCCGGAAATGGCAGCTCGCAAGCGGCAATCGGTTTTCGTCCGGCCAGCCGCACTCCATGAATCGAAACCGCGCCCAGTGCGTGCAGATCAACGCCCAGCCGATCCAGATAGGTGATTGCTTCGTGGCTCAGGAATTCCCCGCATACTTTGTGATGTGCGGTGGCGCTCTGCTCCAGCAGCGTCACACTGCGGCCGCAGCGCGCAAGATCGATCGCAATCGCTGCTCCGGCCGGCCCGCCGCCCACGATGAGCGCATCAACCTTGCTGTCGGAGCTCATGCCTTTACCCGCGCAACGCAGAGCCTGCCAGGCCATGCGGGTTGGACGCGCACGGTCTGCGGATCCAATCCGGCGGCTGCAATGTACCGCTGCCAATCCTCGCGACGAAAGC
>Ga0307372_10013851_pt1 | contig 10382 bp, 10 predicted proteins | sample OX1MG_FD_202533 | JGI IMG/M metagenome (GOLD analysis project Ga0307372, IMG submission 202533) | Soil microbial communities from Risofladan, Vaasa, Finland - OX-1 | ecosystem: Environmental > Terrestrial > Soil > Coastal area > Acid sulfate soil | place: Finland: Risofladan, Vaasa | collected... | reverse complement strand
GGAAACGGCAAGCTCGACCGGGACGCGCTGCCCGCGCCGGAGCGGCCGCCGGCCAGCGCCGACGTACCGCGCACGCCGGAAGAGGAGCTGCTGGCCGGGCTCTTCGCCGACGTACTCGGCCGGCCGGTGGTCGGCATCCACGACAGTTTCTTCGACCTCGGCGGCCACTCGCTGCTGGCCACCAGGCTCGTCAACCGGATCCGCGGGACTCTCGGCCACGACCTCGGCATCGCCACGCTCTTCGAGGCACCCACCGTCGCCACCCTGGCCGGCCGGCTCGGCGGCCCGGTCTCGCCGCTGGACTCGCTGCGGACCGTGTTCGGGCTACGGCAAGGCGGCGACGGTACCCCGTTGTTCTGCGTCCACCCGGGCGGCGGCATGAGCTGGTGTTATTCGGGACTGCTGCGCTACATCGATCCGGCGATCCCGGTCTACGGCTTGCAGTCGCGCGGCCTGGACGGCCCGGCCGAACTGCCGCGGACCACCGACGAGGTAGCCGACGACTACCTGGAGCAGATCCGCAAGATCCAGCCGGATGGCCCGTACTACCTGCTCGGCTGGTCGTTCGGCGGCGTCGTCGCCCAGGCGATCGCCACCCGGTTGCAGGCAGACGGCGAACAGGTCGGCCTGCTGGCGCTGCTGGACAGTTACCCAGCGGTCGGCGCGGGCGACCAGCCGCTCACCCAGCAAGAGGTCCTGTCGCTGGCGTTCGACGGTCTCGACGTCGTGGCCGACGCGGCCGACGGTGCCGAGCTCGCCCCGGCCCAGGTGCTGGCGGTGCTGCGGCAGCGGGGCAGCGCGCTCGGCAGCCTGGACGAGGAGACCGTGACCGCGCTGCTGCGGATCACCGCCAACAACGGCCGGCTGCTGCGGACGTTCGTGCCGTCGGTCTACCGGGGCAACGCGCTGCTGTTCCAGGCGGGCAGGGAAGGCGACGCCGCGGCGCGAGCCGAGCTGTGGCGCCCGTACATCACCGGGACGCTCACCACTGCCGTCCTGGACTGCGCCCATTCACACCTGACCGCGCCGCAGGCGCTGTCGATCATCGGCCCGCTCGTCGCGAGCGAGCTCCGAGACAGGCAGGAGAGCCGGTAATGGTTCACGTCACAGTACTTCGAGTCTTCGCCGACTCCGGCGGATCGTTCGGCAACCATCTCGGCCTCGTACTCGACGGCGCGCAGGTGGCCGGAGCGGAGGACCGCCTCGCGATCGCGCGCAAGCTCGGCTTCAGCGCGACCGTCTTCGTGGACGACATCACCACCGGGATGCTGGCGATCTTCACCCCGGGCGGTGAGCTCCCCTTCGCCGGGCACCCGGTCGTCGGGACCGCCTGGGCCATCGCCAGGGAAACGGGTCAGGTGCCCGCCCTGCTGCGGCCGCCCGCCGGGGTCACGCCCGCCTGGTCCGAAGACGACCTGACCTGGGTGACCGCGCCGCTGGCGGGAACGCCGCCGTGGTGGCACGAGCGGATGGACTCCGCCGCCGCGGTCGACGCGCTGGACGGTCCGGTGCACCCGATCCAGGACATGACCCAGCTCTGGGCCTGGGAGGACGAGGCGGCCGGCGCGGTCCGTGCCCGCGTCTTCGCCGGACGGCTCGGCATCGCGCAGGACGAGGCATGCGGCTCGGCGTCGATGCGGCTGTGCGCCGCGCTCGGCCGGCCGCTCACGCTGCGGCACGGCAACGGATCGATCATCTTGGCCCGGCCGGGAACGGTGCCCGGCACTGCCGACGTCGGCGGCCGGGTCGTGGCGGACCCAGATCAGCAGGTCTGAGAAACGGCAAGGAGAGGAGTTAAGGTGCATATTCCCCAGATCCTGGACGTGACCCTGAGGGACGGGGGTTATGTCAACGGGCATTCCTGGTCCCTGCCCGATGCCCAGCGGATCGTGCGTGCCGCGGCGGACGCCGGGATCCCGAGCGCGGAAGTCGGGTACTTCCGGCCGGGCAGGCAGCGAGTAGACGGCGACAGCCACCCGGCGGCATCGTGCCCGCCGGAGTACCTGGAGAAGCTCAGGGCGACCGCGGCGGGCGCGATCACGCTGGTCGTGATGGCCGTCCAGAAGGATGTACCGCCGGAGCGCTACCGTGACCTCGCCGACCACGGCGTGGCCATGGTCAGGCTGCCCACCCCGTTGTCCGCACTGGGCGGCCTGCGGCGGCACGTCGAGGCCATCCACGACGCCGGGCTGCTGGCGTCGGTGAACCTGACCAGGGCCAGCGAGCTGAGCCTGGCCCAGATCCGGACCGTCGCCGCGGCGGCCGACACGTCCGGCGCCGACGTCTTCTACCTGGCCGACTCCAACGGGAGCCTGTTCCCCCAGTCGGTCACCGAGATCGTCGCGGCAGTCCGCGAGACGACGAGCGTGCCGCTCGGGTTCCACGCGCACGACATGCTCAGCCTCGCCTTCGGGAACTCGCTCGCGGCGCTGGACGCCGGCTGCGGCCACCTGGACGCCTCACTCGGCGGCCTCGGCAAGGGCGGCGGAAACCTGTGCATGGAACTGCTCGTCGGATACCTGCGCTCGCGGGCCGGGGCCGATCTCGATATCGCGCCGCTGGTACTCGCGAGCTCGGACCTGGTCGAGCCGCTCCGCACCGTCAGCTGGCTGGCCTCGTGCGAGTCGATCGTGTCCGGCCTGCTGAACCTGAACCTCGACGAGATCAGCGGCATGCGCGCCGAAGGCAGCCTGCTGGACGTCCTGCAACGAGCCTGAGCCAACGGATTCGTAACTAAGAGAGGTGCCCGTCATGTCGACCTTTATCGCCGAACTGGACCAGCGCATCAAAGAGCGCAAGAAAATGACCAGCCCGCTTTACCAGACGATCCTGGCCGGAAAGGCCACCGACCGGCTGCTGGCGACCTTCGTGATCCAGCGCTGGCCGATCAAGTCACTGTGGACCAGGAACATCCTGGGGATCGCCGCCCGGGTCGAGGAGTACCGGCTGCGGGCGCTGCTGGTGGAGAACATCTACGAAGAGGAGACCGGCGCGCTCTCCGGCTCGCATCGTCACCTTGACACCTTCGCCGATTTCGGCCGGGCCGTCGGCGTCAGCGCCGAGCAGCTCGCCCGCACGCCCAGCTTCCCCGAGACAGACGCGGTCGTCGCTCACAACATCCGCGCCTGCAATTCAGAGATTCACTTCACCGCGGGAATCGCGTCCGTGCTGCTGCTCATGGAGGGCCAGCCGCCGATCGTGACCGATGGCGGCCGCAGCATGCTCGCCGTCATGCGGGACGAGTACGCCCTGCCTGACTGGGGTTACGAGTTCTTCGTCCACCATGCCTCCAGCGACGCCGGCGCCGATGCCGTCAGCGACCTTGAGGACGAGCACGCCGAAGCCGCGCGCGAGCTGCTGGTTCGCTACTGCGACACCCCGGAGTCGCAGGCTCAGGCCATCGGCTTCCTGGAGCGGGCGCTGGAGCTGCGGCACCGCCACTTCGACGCGATCCTGCGGCAGGCATACGACCCGGCCGAGCCGGTCTTCAAGTACCAGGACCGGTGAGACCGTGTACCCGCAGGTCTTCCACGGCGACACCTGGACCACCGGGTCCGGTGCCGTGCTGCCGGTCGGCAGCATCGCGATGCGGTACGCCGTGTCGGCGTTCGAGGGCGTCCGGCTCTACCGGCGGGCCGACGGGCGGGGCGTCCAGCCGTTCAAGCTGGACGCCCATGTCCGCCGGCTCGGGACCACGCTGGCGCTGAGCCGGATCCCTGACCCGGGGATCGAGAAGATCCCCGGGCTCGTCGACGACCTCGTGCTGCACAACGGGATCGAGGACGACGCCTACGTCAGGATCGCGGTGAGCGCGGCCAACCCCGGGATGATCGACGACGAGATCGACCCGGTGCTGACCATCACCGCGACGCCGATGGGACGCAAGCGCTGGCTGGACAGCGGGATGCGGTTGCAGATCAGCCTCTGGCAGCGGGCCGCCGACCTGGCGTTCCCGTCGGCGGCGAAGGTCATCTCGAGCTACGCCGGGTCACGGCTGGCGCTGCTGGACGCCCGGGCGGCGGGCTTCGACGGGTGCGTGCTCACCAATGCGGACGGGCGTCTGTCCGAGGCACCGACCGCGGCACTGTTCCTGGTCAGGGACGGAGTGCTGAGCACTCCGTCCCTGCTGGAAGGGGTGCTGCCGAGCATCACCCGCCGCTGGGTGCTCGACGTGGCCGCCGAACTGGGACTGACCGCCCGCGAGGCACCGCTGAGCCGGATCGACGCCTACACCGCTGACGAGGCGTTCTTGTGCGGCACCGGACTTGAGTTCGCCCCGGTCCGTTCCTTCGACAGCCATGACTGCGCGCAGTGGCCGCGGCACCCGGCGACCAGTGCGCTGATCGACCGTTACTTTCAGGAGGTCAGGCGATGATCCACTGGGATGCGGCACTCGGTGCCGCGACCACGCTTCGGTCCAGGGGACCCGCGCTGGCGACGGCGGTGCGTGCCGTGCTCCGGTCCGCCCCGGCGTTCCAGAACAAGGCGTTCCCGCTGTCTCCGCTGCCGCTGATGGTCGCAGAGCCGGACGCCGCCGCGCTGGCCAGTGCCGCGGAGGACTACGTCAGGCTGCTCGACAAGATCGTCAGGCTCTACCTCGACGAGCCGGAGGTCCGGGCCTGGTACGACCTGGGCGACGCGGCCGAGGCGCTGATCCTGGCCGACCAGCGGCTGGGCGGCTGCGTGGCGGTCTGCCGGCTGGACGGCTACCTGGAGCAGCGCACCGAGCGTCCGTTCTTCCTGGAGAACAACGCAGACGCGCCCGCGGGCAGCATGTTCACTGGCCGGGTCAACAGGCTCGTCGGTGACCTGCTCGCCATGCTCGACGTGCCGGTGCCCGCGCTGTCGCCGCTCACCTACGACGACGAGTCCGCCCTGCTCGGCGTGGTCACCGCGTGCGCGGCCCGGGCCGGGACCGGGCCGGTGCGCCACCTCGCGATCCTGCAGCCGGCCGGGACCGTCACCCGCGAGAGCGAGGAGATGGCCGCCGCGTTCTCGCGCACCGGAGTGGACGCCTACGTGGCCGACCCGCGTGAGCTACGGCTCGCCGGCGGCCGGGTGTGGTTCGGCTCCAGGCCTGCCGACGCCTGCTGGAACAAGATCAATACCGCGTCCTGGCGCGGCTTGGCTGAAGCGGACGGCGAACTGATCGCGCGCTGGGTCCGTGCCCTGGCCGGCGCTCCGTTCGTGCACGTGAACCCGTTCGGCGCCAGGTACGTGGCCGAAAGCAAGCTGTCACTCGCGCTGCCGCGCGAACCGCGCTTCGCCGCCCTGTTCTCCGACGCGGAACGGGCGATCGTGGAGCGGATGCTGCCCTGGGGCTTGCGGGTCAGTAAGGAAGCCCGCACGGCCGGCGGGACCGGTTCGCTCTACGACGACCTGGTCGAGCATCCGGCACGGTACGTGCTCAAGCAGCCCTACGACATCCGCGGCGACGGCGTCACGATCGGGCGGTCGGCCTCGCGCGGCTGCTGGGAGGACGCGATCGCCACCGCGGTCGAGCACGGCTATCTCGCCCAGGCGCACATCCCGCCGGCGAGTTACCTCACGATCGACCCGCGGACCGCGGCGGTCGTGCCGATGCCGGTCAGCCTGGACACCTACGTACTCAATGGCCGGGCGGCCGGGTTCGGGGCGAAGGCCAGCCTGCACAGCAAGGTCAACGTCTTCCAGGGCGGCCAGAAGCTCGCCGTGCACGTGGTCAAGGAGCCGTGCCATGCGGATTGACCGGGTGATCCTGCGCATGGTGACGGCCAAGCTGAGCACGCCGTTCGAGAACCGCTGGCAGCGTTTCGAGACCTGGACCAAGGTCGTCGTCCAGGCCGACTCGGGGTCGGCGTCCGGGTTCGGCGAGTGCACCGCGATGGAGACGCCTTACTACAACTACGAGACCATCGAGACCGCCTGGCACATCCTGGAGCGCTACCTGGCGCCGCTGGCGCTGGCTGGCGAGGACTGGGCGGTGGTCAACGGTCACGAAGAAGCCAAGGGCGCGCTGGAATGCGCACTGGCGGATCTGCGGGCGAGGGTCGCCGGGCAGCCGTTGTGCGTGCGAATCGGCGGCGCGTTGCGGCCGGTCCGTGCGGCCGCGACGGTCGGCATAGAGCATTCGGCGCACGCTCTGCTCGGCGCGGTGCGGACCGCGAGCGCGGCCGGGTACGGCCGGGTCCGGATCAAGATCCGGCCCGGCTGGGATATCGAGCCGGTCCGGCTGGTCCGCGAGGCGTTCCCCGCGGTTCCGCTCATCGCCGACGCGAACGCCGCCTACGGCGCGGCCGACCTCGATCACCTGAGCAAGCTCGACGACCTGGGCCTGCTCGCGCTGGAACAGCCGTTCGGCCAGTTCATGATCGAGACCAGCGCGGCACTCCAGGCTCGCATGACGACCGCGATCTGCCTGGACGAGTCGGTGAAGTCCGCGGCTGACACGGCCCGCGCGCTGCGCGCCCGGGCCTGCCGGATCGTGAACATCAAGGTCGGCCGGGTCGGCGGCCTGGCCGAGGCGGTGCGCATCCACGACCTGTGCGCTGAGCACGGCATCACCAATTTCGTCGGGGCCAAGTACGAGCTCGGGCTCGGCCGCTGGACGAACCTGGCGCTGGCCACCCTGCCCAACATGACGCTGCCCAGTGACGTCGGGCCAAGTCACCGCTACTACGTCGACGACGGCGCCGATCCGACGCTCGAGTTCACCCGCCCCGGCTGGGTCTCACCGCTCCCGGCACCGGGCATCGGCGCGGTCCTGACCAGCGGCGTCAGCACCGACCGCGAGATCGCCATCACGAGGTAATCGCCATCACGAGGTAAAGGAGACCGCCATGCGCACTGAACTGGGTTCCTACGGGACCGGCCTGGTCAGCGATGCGCTCGACACGCTCGGAATCAACGGCGGCCTGGCGGGGCTCAGCCGCCGGTCGGGGGCGGGCGTGGTCTGCGGGCCGGCGTTCACCCTGTCGTTCGAGCCGGTGCCGGAGGGCGAACGCGCGCCCGCGGCAGACTTCATCGACGAGGTGCCGCCCGGATCGGTGGTCGTGATCGCGAACGCCGGCCGCACCTACTGCACGGTCTGGGGCGACATCCTGACCGGCCTGGCCATCACCAAGGGGATCGCCGGAACCGTCATCGACGGATGCTGCCGTGACGTGGACGAGATCTCGGCCATGGACTACTCGGTCTGGAGCCTCGGCAGCTACATGAAGTCCGGCAAGAACCGGGTGCGGATGGCCGCCGCGCAGGTACCGGTCGAGCTGTGCGGCACGCGCGTCTGGCCGGGCGACCTGATCTGCGCGGACGGCGCGGGCGTGCTGGTGGTGCCGGCTCGCCGGGCCGCCGAGGTGGCGGCCAACGCCGAACGGATCGCGGAGATCGAAACGCTGATCCGCGCCGAGCTGGACAGCGGAATGCCGCTCGCGCAAGCGCGGCTGCGTCATGGCTATAACCGGGCCGCGCTGCGGGCCGCGTCATGAAAGCAGTCGTCGGCGGGATCGTACACGAGTCCAACACCTTCGCGACGCAGCCGCTCGGCGCGGCCGGGACAGCGGACTTCGAGGTCTTCGAAGGCGGCGGCCTGGTAGCCGCGCTGACGGGCACGAACACTCCGGTCGGCGGTTACCTCGCCGCCGCGCGGGACGCCGGAATGACCGTGCTGCCGACGCTGTACGCGCGGGCCGAGCCCGCCGGGGCGATCGATCCGGACACCTACTGCCAGCTCGAGCGGCGGTTGCTGGCCGGGCTCGAGCCGGGTCAGGTGATCCTGCTCGACCTGCACGGGGCCGGCGTCATCGCGCCGGGCGAGTCGCTGGAGCTACGGCTGCTGCGAGCGGTACGCGCGGTAGCCGGCTGGGACGTCACCATCGCGATCACGCTGGACCTGCACGGCAATCTGCCCGAGTGCCTGGCCGACCTCGCTGACGTGATCGTGGGATGTCGGCACTACCCGCACACCGACATGGCGGAGCGGGCGAGCCTGGCCGCCAGGATCGCTGGCTCTTGCGCCAGCCCGATCTCCAGCGTGCTGCGGTTGCCCCTGGTGCTGCCGCCATCCCCGACCGGCAGCGGACCGGCCGCGGAGCTCCGCGAGCTTGCCCGGGCGGCCGAGCTCGAGCCTGGCGTGCTCGCCTGCACGGTGTTCCACGGCTTCCCCTACGCCGACACCGCCCAGGCGGGAGCATCGGTCGTCACGGTAACCGATGGTGACCTCGCGCTCGCGGACCGGGTCAACCAGCGCATCGCGGCCTGGCTATGGCGCGAGCGGGCGAGGTTCCTGGCCGAGCCGCTGCCTGCGGCCGAAGCCGTCGCCATGGCGGCCGGCCCGGGTCCGCTGGTGCTGGGCGACGCCGCCGACAACCCGGGCGGGGGAGGCTGCGGCGACGGCACGTACCTGCTGCGGGCGGTGCTCGACTCGGGGAAGCGTGCTTGCTTCGCCACCCTGCACGACCCGGCAGCGGTCAGCGCGGCGGTCCTGGCGGGGACCGGCGCTACGTTCGAGGTGGAGCTGGGCGGGCGGCACGGCACGTTCAGCGGCCCGCCGGTCCGGGTGACCGCGACGGTCCGCGCCCTGACCGACGGCCGGGTGGTCCGGCAGAGCGTCCGGAGCGGGACGCACGCCGACTTCGGGCCGAGCGCGCGGCTGGCCATCGGCAATGCCGAGGTCATCGTCGCTTCCCGCCGCCTGCAGGTCATGGACCCGGAGATTTTCCTGCTGCACGGGGTGCTCCCGGAGCGCTATCAGCTTGTCGCGGTGAAGTCCGCCTATCACTTCCGTGCCGGGTTCTCCCGCGTCGGCTCGAAGTTCGCTGCCGCCGACGCGCCAGGACTGACCACCAGGTACATCGAGCGGTTGCCGCGGCACGGACCGAGCGCGCGGCTGTGGCCGGTCAACCGGTCGGCCGTGTTCAGCCAGGCCGCGACCGCAGAGACGGCCGGCCTGCGCGCCGGCCTGACCACCGCGGATGCCGGCCGCTGCCCGGTCCTTACCGCTGCCCGGTCCTTACCGCTGCCCGGCCCTGACCTCAGCCCGGCCCTGACCTCAGCCCGGCCCTGACAAAGGAGAGAGCGCACATGGATCCCGCCCAGGCCATCGTCACCCGGCGAAGCGTCACCAAGCTGACCGGGCCCGCGCCAAGCGACGACGAGCTGATCGGCCTGCTCCAGCAGGCTGTCACCGCGCCGGACCACGGGCTGCTGCGTCCCTGGCGGCTGGTCGTAGTGCGCGGCGAGGCCCGGCACGTGGTCGGTGCCGCGCTCGCGCTGGCCAGCGCGGACCAGCGGGCCGCGGACAAGGCGCTGCGCGCGCCGTTGCTGCTCAGCATCGTGTTCCGGCCAAGGGCCAGTCACAAAGTCCCGGAGTGGGAGCAGATCGCGGCCACGTCCGCGATGGTCCAGAACCTCTGCCTGTTGCTGCACATCAACGGCTGGGGCTCGATCTGGCGCACCGGCTCGCACGCCGACTCGCCCGAGGTACGGTCCGCGCTCGAGCTCGATCCTTCCGAGCGCTCCCTGGGCTGGCTCTACGTCGGCACCCCCGATCCTGTCCAGCCGGTCCGGCACGTTCCCCTCGTGGACGTGCGGGCTCATATTTCGACTCTCGACGAGAAAGGCAGGCTCCAATGCGCGTGACGACGCCAGAAATGCGTCTCGCAGAACTGGGCATAGAACTGCCCCGGGTACCTAAGCCGGCCGGCATGTACCGGTCATCCCGCCAATCGGGTGACCTGGTGTTCGTCTCGGGACACGTGCCGATGGACCTAGATCCCGCCATTCCGGTCATCGGCCAGGTCGGTACCGATCTCACCCTGGAGCAGGCCCAGGCGGCGGCGCGGCACACCGCGCTGTGCATGCTGGCCAGCTTGCGGGCCGATCTGGGCAGCCTGGACCGGATCAGCAAGGTCGTCAAGATCTTCGGGATGGTCAAATGCGCGCCCGGATTCACCCGGACGCCCGAAGTAATCAACGGCGCCTCGGCGCTCCTTATCGAGATTTTCGGTACGGAGGGCACCCACGCCAGATCGGCGATCGGGGTGGCCGAGTTGCCATTCGGAATGGCAGTAGAAATCGAAATGATTGTCGAACTGGAGGAGTCATGAACGTCAAGTCAAGGGAATACGTAACAGCCAGCCTTCACTCGAACGGGCTAGCACTGGCCGGCTGGGCCCGCGATGACGAGGTGACCACGGCCGCCGACCTGGCCGCTGTGGCCGCCCTGATGGAGATGGCTGATCACCTCGGCATCTTCCACCTGCTGGAGGCCGGCGGCCAGGTAACGGCCGCGGGGCTGGCGGCGGAGGCAGCGGTCCCGGAGTTCGGGATGGCCGCTTTCGCCGAGGCACTGGCCGCCGCCGCGCTGCTCGAGCCGACGGGGGAGAGCGGCGTGTTCACGGTGG
>Ga0307372_10013850_pt1 | contig 10383 bp, 5 predicted proteins | sample OX1MG_FD_202533 | JGI IMG/M metagenome (GOLD analysis project Ga0307372, IMG submission 202533) | Soil microbial communities from Risofladan, Vaasa, Finland - OX-1 | ecosystem: Environmental > Terrestrial > Soil > Coastal area > Acid sulfate soil | place: Finland: Risofladan, Vaasa | collected... | reverse complement strand
CGCGGGGAACCCCGGGGGGTCGTGCGCCCGGGGCCCCCACCCGCCGCCACGCCACCGCCGGGCGCGTGCGAGGAGCCGCCCGACCCGCCCGGCCGGGCGCGAACTCCCTGCTCTCGCTTAGTCTTTCCCCAGGCAGGACTCTGGGAGGATCGGTGGCCGCCACCGAGAACGTCACGGTGCTCTTCACTGACGTGGTCGGCTCGACCGAGCTGGCTTCGTCGATGACCGTCGACGCGGCCGACGAGCTGCGGCGGCAACACTTCTCGTCGCTGCGCCAGGCCGTGGCGTCCTCGGGGGGAACCGAGGTGAAGACCCTGGGCGACGGGCTCATGGTCGTGTTCACGAGCACGTCGGCGGCCCTGTCGTGCGCCGTGGCCATGCAACAGGCCGTCGACCGGGACAACGCCGGCGCGGCGAGGCGCCTGGGCCTGCGCGTCGGCCTCAGCGCCGGGGAGGCCACTCGCGAGGCAGGCGACTACTTCGGCGACCCGGTGATCGAAGCGTCCCGCCTGTGCGCGCGCGCCGACGGCGGACAGATCCTGGTCGCCGATCTCGTCCGGGCCATGGCCGGACGGCGCAGCCCGCACTCGTTCTCCCGGCTCGGCGAACTCCAGCTGAAGGGATTGCCGGAGCCCGTCGAGACACTCCAGGTCGCCTGGGAGCGGCTCGACGACGTCGAGGCCGTGGCAGGCGCCGTTCCACCGCCGCCGCGTCTCGAGATCGAGCCGGCCACCGGGGTGATCGGACGGGTCACCGAGGCGGCGTCGCTGGCCGACGCCTTCAAGCGGGTGGCCGCGGGCGGGGGGCGCGAGATCGTCCTCGTCTCCGGCGAGGCGGGGATCGGCAAGACCACGCTCGCCGCCCAGGGGGCGCGCGCCGCCTTCGAGGCCGGCGCGGTCGTGCTGCTCGGTCGCTGCGACGAGGACCTCGGCGCCCCCTACGGGCCCTTCGTCGAGGCGATCTCCCATTACGTCACCCGCGCACCCGAAGAGGCCCTGCGCGCCCACGTGCAGTCCTTCGGTGCGGAGCTCGCCAAGATCGTGCCCGCGCTCGGACAGCGCCTGGGGGAGCTGCCGGCACCGCAGAGCGCCGACCCCGACACCGAGCGGTACCTCCTGTACAACGCCGTGGTCGGGCTCCTCGGCCAGGCGTGCGAGCACAAGACCTTGGTGCTCGTGCTCGACGACCTGCAGTGGGCGGACAAGCCCAGCCTGCAGCTGCTGCGCCACGTGGTGGCCAACACGACACCCCTTCCCCTGCTCATCGTGGGCACCTATCGCCACTCGGAGCTGTCGAGCTCGCACCCACTGACCGACGCCCTTGCCGCGCTGCGGCGGGAGTCCGGGGTGAGCCGCATCGAGCTCTCCGGCCTCGACGACATCGGCGTGCTCGCCTTCGTGGAGGCCGCCGCCGGTCACGACCTCGACGAGGACGGGGTGGGCCTGGCGCACGCGCTGTATCGCGAGACCGACGGCAACCCGTTCTTCGTCGGTGAGGTCCTCCGCCACCTGTCGGAGACCGGCGCCATCTACCAGGACGACGCCGGCCGATGGACCGCCGACGCCGACCTCGACGTGATGGCCATGCCCGACAGCGTGCGCCTGGTGATCGGCTCGAGGGTGGCCCGCCTCGGCGAAGCCGCCACCCAGGTCCTGCCCCTCGCCGCTGTCATCGGCCGGGAATTCGACCTGGACCTGCTCGCCCGGGTGACCGAGCGCACCGACGACGAGCTGCTCGATCTCCTCGACGCCGCCGCCGCGGTGGCACTGGTCGGCGAGGTCGCCAACGTCGTGGGCCGCTACAGCTTCGCCCACGCGCTCATCCAGCACACCCTGTACCAGGACCTGGGCTCGACCCGGCAGGCCCGAGCCCATCGCCAGGTGGCCGAGGCCATCGAGGCCATCGTCGGGGACCGCCCCGGTTGGCGCGTGGGCGAGCTCGCCCATCACTGGTTCCATGCGACCCACCCGGTCAACGCGGCCAAGGCCATCAGCTACGCCCGCCAGGCCGGAGAGGCCGCGCTGGCGGCGCTCGCCCCCGACGACGCCGTCCGGTACTTCTCCCAGGCGCTCCAGCTCGTCGAGCTCGCACCCGGCGACGACCCGCTCCTGGCCTGCGACCTGCGCATCGGGCTGGGCCAGGCGCAACGCCAGGCCGGGGTGGCCGCCTTCCGGGAGACCTTCCTCGACGCGGCGCGGCTGGCCCGTGCCCTCGGCACCACCGACCGCCTGGTCCGGGCCGCCCTGGAGAACAACCGCGGGTGGTTCAGTGCCAGCGGGGTGATCGACACCGACAAGGTGGCGGTGCTCGAGGCCGCCCTGACGGCGCTCGCCGACGACGACAGCCCCGAGCGGGCGCTGTTGCTCGCCACCCTGTGCACCGAGCTCAGCTTCGGGCCGCTCGAGCGACGACGCTCCCTCGCCGACGAGGCCAAGGCCATGGCCCGGCGATTGCAGGACCCGGCGACACTCCTCCGGGTGCTGTGCCTGCTCAACAACCCGTTGCAGATCCCCTCCGCCCTCGACGAACGGATGGCCGACGCCACCGAGTGCCTGGCACTGGCCGAGGCGCTGGGTGATCCCGAGACGCTGTACCACGCAGGGAGCACGTGCCAGGTCAATGCGATGCAGGCCGGAGACGTCGAATTGTCGACCCGCTGCCTCGACAACCTGCGGACGCTGAGCGACCGCCTTCGCCAACCGACGTTCATGTGGATGACGGCCTTCAAGGAGGCAGGCGCGGCCCTGATGGCCGGCCACCCCGAGCGGGCCGAAGAGCTCACGACCACCTCACTGCACATCGGCACGGACAGCGGTCAGCCCGACGCCTTCGCCATCTACGGGTCCCAATTGATGTACGTCCGCACGGAGCAGGGACGGCTGGGCGAGCTCGTGCACCTCGTCGACCAGGCGGCCACCGAGAACCCCGGCCTCCCGGCCTTCCGCGCCATCCTGGCGTCGGCCCACCTCGACGCGGGCAACGACGCCACGGCACTTCGGCTCCTCGAATCGGCCGCGGCCGACGGGTTCGCATCGCTGCCGCACGATTTCGTCTGGATGATGGGGATCACCTCGTACGCCATGGTGGCCATCGAGCTGGGTGCCACCGGGCCCGCCCGAACGCTGTACGACCTGCTCGCCCCCTTCCACGCGCAGGTCCCGTTCATCGGCACGCTCGGGTTCCTCCCGGCCGCCTGGTCCCTCGGGGGCCTGGCGTCGGTCCTCGGCCGGTACGACGACGCCGAGGCGCATTTCACCGAGGCGGCCGACCTCAGCGCCCGTGGTCACATGACCTTCTTCGCGGCCGCCACCCAGCTCGAATGGGGACGCATGCTCGTGGCCCGGGGCGACGCCGACGGGCTCGAGCGGGGGCGCGCCCTGCTGGAGGGCGCACGCGCCGCTGGTGCCGACCACGGGTACGCCATGGTCGAACGGCGGGCGGAGACCGCGCTCTCGAAGCTGCCCTGACGCACTGGGCGTCGACCGGACGGCATCCGCGCTCGGGGCCGCCGCCAGGCGCCGATCGCGCTAGGGTGCCACGGCGATGCCGGCCCGTCGTGCAGGTCCACGGCGACCGACGCGGAGGGTTGTGTGAAGGCTGCCATCCGATGGGTGTGCGTGTCCGACCTCCACCTGGGCGCGCTGAACAGCCTCCTCACCTCCGTCGACCCCGACGGCGAGCGCGTCGACCGGTCCTCGGTGTCCCCGGTCTTGGTGGCCCTCTGTGAGGCGTTGCGCTCACTTCGCTCGGGGACGGACCCGCCGCAACTGGTCGTGCTCGGCGACCTGTTCGAGTTGGCGCTCTGCTCCACCGAGGACGCCGCCGCGACATTCGCCCGATTCGTCGTGGCGCTCGGGCTCGGCACGGCCGATGCTGCGGTGGCACCGGGCATCCGGTTCGTCCCCGGCAACCACGACCACCACCTGTGGAGTCGCGCCCGGGGCGACTGCTACATGGAGCACATCAGGGGGCTCGCGACCACCGAGCCGTTGCCGGTCGAGGCCCACGCCACCCGGCTGCTCCCCGACAACGACCCCTATCCGGTGCGGGACCGCCTGATCGAGCTGCTGGCCGCCCGAACCGATACGAGGGCGGCGATCACCGTCGAGCTGAGCTATCCGAACACAGGCATCGTGGACGCCACCGGGCGACGGGCCGTGGTGCTCTCCCACGGACATTTCATCGAGCCGCTCTACCGCGCCATGTCGACACTCGAGAACTTCCGTCAGGGACGGGCGCCGCAGCGGCCGTCGGCAGGCGACCTCGAGGCGGAGAACGGCGCCTGGATCGACTTCTTCTGGTCGTCGATGGGAGACAGCGGCGACATGGGTCGCTGGGCCCGCACGTTGTACGAGTCCCTACAGAGCGAAGCGGCGATCCGAGCCGAGATCGACGCCATCCGGCGGGCCGTCTCCGAGCGATCGATGTCGCGGTTCCGGAGCCACGTCGAGGGTCTCCTGCTCGACGGCGGGCTGTCCGCCGCGGTCGAGCGGTCGCTGCGGCGCGAGCGCCACGAGCCCGCCCTCCTGAGCGAGAACGGTCAGAAGGGGCTCCAGTCGTATCTCTCGGGTCCTGTCGCCCGACAGATCGACGAGGAGATCGGCGCACCCTCCGAGGTGGCCTTCGTCTTCGGCCACACCCACAAGCCGTTCGTCGACCTCGGCCAGCCGGTGGCACTGCCCGGTCCGGGGACGGTGATCAACACCGGCGGGTGGGTCGTGGACACCACCGCGCCCGAGCCGAACAAGGGCGCGTCGGTGATCGTCATCGACGAGGACCTCAACATCGCCGCGCTGCGGTGCTTCGGCCAGGGCTCGGGCTCGGGTCACATGATCGTCGTGGACGGTCCACCCCACGATGCGGCCAATCCCCTGGTGTCGGAGCTCCGCACCGGCATCGACCCGTCCCGGGACCCGTGGCGGGCGCTGGCCGAGGCGGTGACGGCCGTCGAGCTCGAGCGGCAGGACCAGCTGCGGGCCCGCCTGCAGGCGCAGACCGCCGAGCTCGGCACCCCCGACGACCACCATCGGTGGCGTCGTCACCGATCGGGGGTCGGTGCCCCGAGCGCCTCGCCGTCGGCTCCCGTGTCGGCACCGGGACAGGGACCGGCACCGGCACCGGGGGACCGGTGATGCTGCGGCTGTCCCGGCCCGTCGCCGACCTGAAACCCCACTACGACGTGGTGGTCGTGGGCTCCGGCTACGGCGGGAGCATCGCGGCGTGCCGGCTCGCCCGGGCGGGGCGGGCGGTGGCCGTGCTCGAACGCGGTCGCGAGCTGCACCCCGGAGAGTACCCGGCCACGTTGGACGCGGCGGGCCGCCACGTCCAGACGGTCAGCCCGCTCGGCACCACCGGCGACCCCCGCAACCTCTACTGGATGCACGTGGGTGGCGCCATGAACGTGTTCTCGGGGTGCGGACTCGGGGGCACGTCGCTCGTCAACGCCAACGTCTCGTTGCGGCCCGACCCGCGGATCTTCGAGGACGAACGTTGGCCACGGGCCCTGCGCGACGACGTCGCCGGCCTCGAGGCCGGCTACGAGCGGGCGCAGGCCATGCTCACCCCCACCACGTACCCCGAGTCCTTCCCGCCGCTCGCCAAGATGGAGGCGCTGCGCACGGCGGCCGACGGGGCGCCGTGCCACCCGACACCGATCAACGTCACCTTCCGGGCCGGGCCCAACGCCGCCGGCGTCCACCAGGAGGCCTGCACCGGGTGCGGGGACTGTGTGACCGGCTGCAACTACGGAGCCAAGAACACGCTGCTCATGAACTACCTACCCGACGCGGTGGCACACGGTGCGGAGATCTTCACCGAGGTCGACGTCCGCTGGGTGCAACGGGGGCCGGGAACCGGTGCCGGCGACGACACCCCCGGCCGGTGGGTGGTGCGGGCCCAGCCGCTCGGGTCGGGGCGCGACCGCTTCGGCGCTCCCCCACTGGCCATCACCGCCGACCTGGTGGTGCTGGCCGCGGGCACGCTGGGGACGACCACCGTCCTCTTCCGGTCCCGGCAGCGGGGCCTGGAGCTGTCCGAGCAACTCGGCCGGCACTTCACGGGGAACGGTGACGTCCTCGGGTTCTCCTACCGCCCGGGTGCGGCCGTGCACGCCGTCGGCGCCGGCGGGCAACGGCCCGACCCCGCGCATCCCGCGGGACCGTGCATCACCGCCTTCGTCGACCGGCGCCAGGGGCGCCCCCTCGAGGAGGGCATCATCATCGAGGACGCCGTGGTACCCGGGGCGGTGGCCGGGCTCCTCCCCCTGGAGCTGCTGAGCCAGCTGGCCCCGGACTGGGCGCGGCGGCGCCTGCGCGGCGGCGGTCCGTCGTCGTGGCTGCGCAGCGCGACCACCGACGGCCGCGAAGGGCTCACCGAGCACCTGCAGACGCTCCTGGTCATGGGCAACGACGACGCCGAGGGGACGATCGTGCCCGACGGTGACGACGTGCGGGTGGCGTGGCCCCACGTCGGCACCGGCCCGTACTACGAGCTCGCCAACCAGGTCGTCGGTGAGGCCGCGTCGGTCGACGGCGGCACCTTCCTGCACGACCCGCTGTGGTCGGGCCTGCTCGCCCACAGCCTGATCACGGTCCACCCGCTCGGTGGCTGCGTCATGGCCGACCGGGCGCAGGACGGCGTGGTGGACGACCGCGGGCAGGTGTTCGCCGGCCCGACCGGCCACAGCGTGCACGACGGGTTGGTCGTCTGGGACGGGTCGATCGTGGCGCGCCCCCTCGGGGTGAACCCGCTGCTGACCATCTCGGCGTTGACGGAACGGGCGGTGGCCGCCGTGGCCGCCGCCCGCGGTTGGACGATCGTCGACACTCGCGCCGGCAGCGGCGTCGCACCGGTCGACGCAACCGCGCCCGCCCCCGCCGATCGCCCGGGCCTGCTCTTCACCGAACGCATGTCCGGCTCCTGGTCGCCCACCGACACGCCCGACGTCGGCGACGTCGCACAGTACGAACGAGCCTCGGACGAAGGAGAAGAGGCCCGGTCCACGCTCACCTTCGAGCTCACCCTGTCGACCGACGACCTGCGGGCCACGCTGGCCGATCTCGCCCGACCGATGCGTGCCGTGGGCACCGTGGAGGCACCCGCGCTCTGCGACGACCCGCTCATGGTGGAGGGCGGCACGTTCCAGTTGCTGGTGGCCGACGACGCGGATGCCGCCGTGAGCCACATGTGGTACCGGCTCCCGCTCAGGGCCGTCGACGGGCGGCGGTTCCATTTCGCCGGGTTCAAGGTGGTGGCCCCCGGTGACGTGACCGACACGTGGAAGGCCACGACCTCGTTGTTCGTCACGCTGCGCCGGGACGGGCCCGAGGGCGCCGTGGTGGGCCGGGGCGTGCTGCGGATCACACCCCGCGACTTCGCCACCCAGCTGCGAACGGTGACGGTGACCGGCCCGTCGAGCGAACGCGAGCGCCTCGAGCTCGAAGCCCGCTTCGGGCGGGCCTTCGCCCGTCGTCTCTACGAGTCCTACGGCTCGGTCACGCACCGGTCCACCCCCTTCGACCGCAACGCCCCGCCCCGCCGGCGCCGCCCGCTGGACCTGCCGGCGCGCCATGAGATCGAGTACCGGGGCGCCGACGGCGTCCCCCTCCGGCTGGCGCGCTACCGGGGAGGGACACGCGGACCGGTCCTGCTGGTGCACGGGATGGGTGCGAACCCGCTCACCTACCTGCTCGACACCGTCGAGGTGAACCTGGTGGAGTACCTGGTCCACAGCGGGTTCGACGTCTGGGTCCAGGAGTGGCGGGGCTCCACGCTGCTGCCCTCGGCCTCGAGCCAGTTCACCGCCGACACCGTGGCGTACAACGACCATCCGGCCGCCCAGGCGGCCGTGCGCGGGCACACGGGCCGAGCCGAGCTCCACGTGGTGGCCCACTGCGTCGGCAGCCTGACCTGGATGATGTCCACCCTGGCCGGGACGACCGAGCCCACCTCCCTGATGTGCTCCTCGGTCGGCCTGCACCCGGTGGGGCCGCCGATCATGAAGCTCAAGGCGGGGCTGCGGTTGGGAAGTCTGATGCGCCGGCTGGGGGTGGGCATGCTCACGTCGGACTCGTACACAGACGAGTCGAAGGCGGCCCGGGCCCTCGACCTGGCGCTGCGGGCCTACCCCATCCCCAGAGCGGAGCAGTGCGGCCGGGCGGTGTGCCGCCGCCTGGCCTTCATCTACGGCATCGCGGTGCGCCACGACAACATGAACGAGCTGTCGCACACGACCATGCACGAGCTGTTCGGTCCCACCGACATGACGATGATGGTGCACCTCTCCGAGATGGCCCGAGTCGAGCGGCTGATCGGAGCCGACGGTGCCGACCGCTACCTCCCGCACCTGGAACGTCTCCGCCGGCCGATCACCCTCCTGTCAGGGAGCGACAACCTGGTCTGGGTGCCGGCGTCGACCGAGCGCACCCATGCGTGCCTGGTCGACAACCTCGGCGGGGACCTGTTCCGGCGGGTGGTCGTCGACGGCTACGGCCACCAGGACGTCTTCATCGGCGCCGACGCGGCGCGCGACACGTTCCCGGCCGTGCTCGATCATCTCGAGCGCGTCAACGCCTGACCCACCGGCGGTCCCCCCGACGCCACCGAGGCGAGCTCCCTGTCGGCGCTCCCCCGCCCGCCCTCAGGGCGTGGCGCCCGCCCGGGCGACCGCGCTCGTCTCCCGGAGGGTGGCGCAGCGCAGGAGGACCAGGAGCCGGATGCACCACCAGCCGGGATCGACCTCCCCCTTGGCCAGGCTCAGCCGGCTGGAGGTGGCGGCCGCGTGGTGGTTGTTGTGCAGGCCCTCGCCGACCACCAGCCAGGCCAACCACTGGTTGTTGGTCGCCAGGTTGTCGAAGGGCCGCCGTCCCCACCGGTGCCCGATGGCGTTGATCGCCCCCCCGCCGAGCAGGTAGTAGACGGCGTGGACGGCGGCGGCGGCGAGCGCGAATTCCCATCCGAACAACAGGACCAGGATGGCCACGCCCAGCCCGAGGCCCAGCACGGCGTGGTCGAAGAGCCAGGCGTCCCAGCGATCGGCGGGAATGTCCCGGGCGTAACGGGCCACCGCGGAACCGTCGCGGGCGACCCTGCGGTAGAGCAGGGCGTTGGCGAACTGCACGCGGGGGAAACCGAGGACGATCGGGGAATGCGGGTCGCGAGGCGTGTCGGTGAAGGCGTGGTGCTTTCTGTGCACCGCCACCCACTGGCGGGGCTGCATCCCCGTCATCACCCAGATGAGCACCCGGCCGGCGCCCCGGGCTCCCGGGGACAGTGTCACGGCCCGATGCGACAGGCATCGGTGCAGGTACACGGTGGTCACCAACAGGGCGACCTGTGCGGTGAACAGGCCGACCAGGACGGCGCCGACGAAGAGAGGCATCGCCGACACGTTAGTGCCCCCCGTGCTGCGGGACCCCAGCGGCGCACACGGGCCGCCGCTGGGCTGGGGCACGGGCCCGACCTCGGCCCACGGTGGCTGACAGCCGGTGATCCGTTTCGCGTGCCGGCACCGGCCACACGCGCCCGGCGACGGCCTGCGAAGGACGCGCCCGCTCGTCCCGGGGCGAGGATCCGACCGTCGCGCGGGGTCGGGGTCCCGGAGACGGGCCTACGGCTCGGTCGCCGGCGCCCGTTCGACGATCCCGATCGTCCCCAGCACGTCGTAGACGTTGCGCGCCACCGCCGTGCCGGTCGCCGCGGCGATCCGGTCGGCGAAGCCGTCGGCGATCGCCTCGCTGCCCGCCAGGGCGTCGTCGTCCTCCCACAGCGTCAGCGCGATGACGTGGTTGCGGACGTCGGGCTTCACCAGCACGACGAGGCCCCGGAAGCCGGGGTTCGACTCGTACACCGGCGGGAGGTCCGAGCGCAGCGCGGCGACGAGGTCGGTCATGTCCGCGCTCTCGGAGAAGAACGTCATCACCCGCGCCCGCACCCACGCGACCCTACACCGGGATCGAAACCTGGCACCGGACCCGCACCCCGACGACGCCCCGGCGTCGGCGGCTCAGCGCGGGCCCAGAAAGCGCGTGTAGTCGTCGAGGACGCGCAGCATGTCGTCCGACGGCCCCGAGGGGACCCGCAGCACCACCTCGGTGCAGCCGAGCGCGGCGTAGTGCGCCAGCTTCCCGGTGTCGGGGACGGTGCCGAAGGGGACGACCTCGAGGGCGGCGGGATCGCGCCCGGCCTCCTCCATCGCCGAGCGCAGGGACCCGAGGGCGCCACGCAGCCCCGCGCCTCCGATGGGCATCCAGCCGTCCGCGTACTCGGCGATGGCGGCGAACAGCACGGGGCCGGCGCCGCCGCCGACGAGGGTGCGCACCCGGGGTTGCTGCACGGGCTTGGGCCACGAGAACGACGGGGGCAGCTGCACGTGCTCGCCGTGGA
>Ga0307372_10013848_pt1 | contig 10384 bp, 9 predicted proteins | sample OX1MG_FD_202533 | JGI IMG/M metagenome (GOLD analysis project Ga0307372, IMG submission 202533) | Soil microbial communities from Risofladan, Vaasa, Finland - OX-1 | ecosystem: Environmental > Terrestrial > Soil > Coastal area > Acid sulfate soil | place: Finland: Risofladan, Vaasa | collected... | reverse complement strand
CAACCCCGTCACCGCCTCCATCTCACTCAACAACTGACTCCGTCCGGTGCGCTCCGCCCGCTCGTAGCGCGGACGCAGGCGCTTCAGATACTTGCGTCGCTCATCGATGGTCATCTCGTCGTCGGCTACCACCCACGTTCCCCTCCGGTAACATTTTCATTTGAGGGAATCATAGACGCTTCGGTAACATTTTAGATGAGGGAACACGTGCGCTTGACAGAGCAATCTGCATAGCGTATGATTAGAAGCGTCCCTGGCGCTGTGGTACACACGGTTATGGGGGCGTCACACGCCAAAGTGGTGGAATGGCAGACACGCAACGTTCAGGACGTTGTGAGCGAACGCTCGTGGGGGTTCGAGTCCCCCCTTTGGCACCAGACGTCGAAGTGTCAACTTCGGCGCCAGCGTCGGAAGCCTGTGCTTTTGGCGTGTACGGAAGGGTCGCATAGTCGGTCTAGTGCGGCGGTTTGCTAAACCGCTGAGCGGGGTTTCCTGCTCCGAGGGTTCGAATCCCTCCCCTTCCGCCCTCAGCTATCCCACATGAGCCATCCCCGCGAAACCCGCTCTCGTAGCGGGTTTCTTCGTTGCCGCCAGTCGTTCTGCGTACGCCGCCCCACTGCGTTGCAACGGCGCTATCTCCCTGCGCTCAGCGCCAATCAGCACGCCCAACTGATCGTGTGGGTGTTGGCTGGCCCGTGAAAGAAGAACAGGCCCTGCGTGCAATCCCCCAATGGCACGGTGATGTTGATGAGCGTCCGTTGCCCAGGCTGCAATACGCCTGAGGCTGGGCTGAACATGACGTGGCCCGGCACACTCGTCGAGGTGAACCAGTGCAGCGCCTGCTGATTGCCCGTACCGGAGACAACCTCGGCCTGGCATGTATAGGCGCTGGCCTTGGCGCAATCGAGGTGGCCGACGAGGCTCATCGAGGAGGGGCGCACGTCGAGGATTGGCGCCGGAAGCGAAGGTGGCGGCGTTGGCGTTGCGGTGGGAAGGGGTGTTGGCGTCTGAGTTGGGGTGGGCGTTGAGCTGGGCGCCAGGGTCGGCGACGCCGTTGGGGTCACCTGCCGCTGCTGGCCCTGCGCCTGCGCGCCACACGCCGCCAGCGCGCCGGCCAGCAACACCACGCCGAGTAGCGCGGCCCACCGGGCGGGCGCGTGTCGCCCTGCGAAGCGTTTTGCCTGGCGGGCGACCATCTTTTGCATCCTCATCTGCATCCTCAAACGCCACATATGCGTATGCTCCTGACGAACTGTGCTGCCAGCCAGCCCTTCACACGCTGGCATAGCTTTCGCCAGGAGAATACGTAGCCGGTTACGCGCGCGGATCGGCAGGCGAGCCAGGACGTGGAGCGCCGCCGGTAGCCTTCAACCCAGCAGTGACATCACACGTACATCACTCAGGGGAGGCGCCTCGGCTACGTAGAACTGACGGCTGCCGATGCGTCGAATGATCATGTCTGGCAGGCGCGGGGCTGGCATTGCATGTGCTAGACTACACGGAAACGCGCATGTGCAAGGGAACAGGGGAGGCCGTATGCTGTTGACACTGCTTAGCGCCATCGGCGGCATCGTGCTGGTGGACCTCGCGCTCAGCGGCGACAATGCGCTGGTGATCGGCGTGGCCGCCGCCGCGCTGCCGAGTGGCCAGCGCCGCACGGCCATCCTGGTGGGCGGAGCAGTCGCCATCGTGCTACGCATCGTCTTTGCCATCGCCGCCACGTTCTTGCTGCTGCTGCCTTTCTTGCAGGCAATTGGCGGCGCCGCCCTGCTCTACATCGCCACGCGCATGCTTCTAGACCGCCGAAAAGAAGAGGCGTATGCTAAGGATGAGGCCACTGGGAAAGCCGACGCCGTTGACAATTCGAGGAAGCGCCAACGCCGCAGAACCAACGCCACGCCCGGCCAAACCACCCTGTTCGCCGCGATGGTGACGATCGTCATCGCCGACCTCACGATGAGCCTGGACAACGTATTGGCAATCGGCGCGCTGGCGGACGGCAACCTGATCGTGCTGATCGTTGGCCTGCTGCTGAGCGTGTCGTTGCTGCTGGTGGGCAGCGCGCTGGTCGCGCGGGTGATGGGGCGGCTGCCGTGGCTACTCGATCTCGCCACCCTCGTACTCGCGTGGACGGCGGGGCATATGTTCCTACAGGATGCGCGCATTGGCCCCTACCTCCAGGCCTTGCCCGGCCCCGATATTGTGATCCCGATTTCCCTGGTCGTCATCGTGCTGGCGTTGGATATCATCCTACGTGCAACGCAGCGACGCCAGCGGCGCCCGCCACGTCCGGCGACAATGAGCGCCCCGCAGCCAGCGTCACAGCCACGAAGTTGAGTCATCGGGCGTAAACAAGCGCAGTTGCTCCACTTCGAGCGCCTCCGCCTGCTGTCGCGCCTGCGTAGCTCCCTCGGCGTCCCCGCTTGCCAGCAGCGCCTCGGCTTTGTGGCGCCACGCCTCCGCCAGCAGCGGGTCCAGCGCTAATGCGCGTTCGAAGCCAGTCAGCGCCTCAGCCACGTAGCCCTGGGCAGAAACCACTCGCCCATCGCATCGTGCGCCAGGGCCTGGGTGCGCTCGATGCTGTAGCCGTTTTCCTCTCCGGTCAGTGTCAGCGCACGGTCGAGCGTCGCTCGCGCCTCTGCGTAGCGTCCCAACGCGGTGAGTGTGCGGCCCCGGATGGTAGCCTCTGTGAGGTGATTGGCTTTCAGGGTAACGGCGTGATCGAGTGTCGTCAGGGCTTCGACATAGCGTTCAAGTCCATAATAAGCGTGCGCTTGGTTGATCCAGCCGAACAGATGGCTTGGCTGAATGGCTCTCGTCCGTTCGCTGGCCACCAGCGCCTCGTCATAGCGCCTCAAGTCACTCAAGTATGAACTTATGTTGTTCCATACGGTATAGTTGGTCTCATCAATCGCCAACGCCTGCCGGGTGATCGCCAGCCCCTGCGCATAATGCCGTTGGCGCCCAAAGGCGACCCCTGCGCTGACGAAGGGATTCGTGTCATTCGGCGCGATGTCGCGCGCACGCTTGAAGGCTGCCTGCGCTTCGCCATAACGGCGCTGCGCGCCCAATGCTGATCCTTTGCTCATCCAGCAATACATACTGCCTGGCGTCAACGTGACGGCTTTCTCGCTGGCTTCCAGGGCGCGGTCAAATTGTTTGAGCGCGAGAAACGCCGCAGAGATATGCGTCCAGGTGATCCCGTCACGCGGCGCCAGCGCGTGCGACCGGGCGTAGCAGGCGAGGGCGTCCTCATAGCGTGCCATACGGCGGAGCGTAAGACCCTGAATGTTCCATGCTCTCCGGTAGGTTGGTTGAATAGCGTGGGCATCTTCACACGAGGCCACTGCTTCGTCGTAGCGAAACAGGTGGAATAGCGCCCACGCTTTATCCGCCCACAGATCAGGATCGTCGGGCGCAAGGGTGAGCGCGCCGTCGTATGCAGCCAGCGCGCCCTCCCAGAGGTTGAGCTGAGTATAGGCGTCGGCCCAGGCTTTCACATACGCCAACTCATCGGGCTTGCGCTGCACGGCCATATAGTGCGCGGCGAGCGCCTCGTCGTGGCGTTTGGCGCGTGTGAGCGCCTGCCCGCGCCGATGCCATGCCCACGCATCGTCGGGCGCACGTTCCACGGCCCGCCCGCTCACCGTCAACGCTTCTTCCACCGCGCGTGCATCTGCCGCCCGCGCTTTGTCGGTGTGGCCGAGCGCCAGCGACGCGGCGCTCAGCGCCGCCCATAACGCGCTACTGTCGGGCGATTGCGCCAGCGCGTCCTGGCATGCCTGCGCGGCCTCTTTGTACCGCTGCAAGCCAACCAGCTCACGCATACTCTGCCCAGACATCCGTCGCGTTTACGCCCTTGCGGATCGCGCGGCTCGTCATCGCCAGCGCGTCGACGTAGTAGCCGCGCTCGTTGGCTTGGTGGGCGCTGGCGCCCAACGCTGCCAGTTCGGCGTCTGGCCCCGCTGCGCCGCCGTTGGCGCTACGTCGCCCGAATGGCATGGCGCGTTCCCTTCAGAGCTAGCCACGGCCCAGGCGACGCAGGGCGGAGATCGCAGCGTTCTGCGCCCAGGGGTCGGCGTCGGCGACGTGTTCGCGCAAGGGGCCGACGGCGCGCTCGTCGCCCAGCGTGCCCAGCGCCATCGCCGCCGCCGCCCGCACACGCGGCTCGGCGTCCTCCAGCAGTTGCAGCAGGATCGGGGTGGAGAGCGGGTCGGGACTGTTTGCCAGCGCCTGGGCCACGGCGATGCGTAGCGCCGCGTCGGTGTGGACGCCGTGCTTACGCAGCGCGGCACGGGCGCGTTGGCCACCAATCTGCCCCAACGCGCGAGCCGCCGCCACCCGCACGGCGCGTTCGCCATCCCCCAGGCTGGCAATCAGCGCGTCGAGCGCCTCCGAGGCGCGTAGCGAGCCGAGCGTGGCGGCGGCTGCCGCACGCTGGCGCGGGTCGGCGCTGTTCAGGCCCATGCGCGCCGCCGCCAGCGCCGCGTCCGCCGTGTCGGGCGTCGTCTCGCTGATGTATGTCAACGCCTCGGCGGCGCGCGTGCGGATCAACTCGCGGCGGTCGCGCAGCCGCAGTTGCAGCGGCGCCAGCGCCGCCGCCCCCGCGTAGGCCATGCTCTGATTCACCGCCTGCCGCAGCGTGGGGTCGGTCTCCGCCAGCAGGTCCATCAACGCGGCCAGCGCCGTCTCGCTGGAGAGCAGCCCCAGTAGGGTAATCAACTGTGCGCGGAGCAGGCGGTCCAGTGGCGCCAGGCGAATCAGCCGGATGATATAGGCGACCAGTTCCGGCCCGGCGTCGTACTCCACCCCTTGCAGCGCGCGGGCCAGCCGCGCCTGGGCGTCGGGCGCGGCGCAATAGATCAGGGCCTGATCCAGCAGGTCGCGCAGGTGTTGCTGGGTGAGCGCGAAGGCGGAACGCTTGGTCGCGCCGGTCGCGGCGAGGCGTGTCAACTGGGGTGTCGCGCCCTCGAGGACGGCGGCCAGCGCCAACGCCAGCGCGGCGGGGAACACCTCTAGCCGGTCGTTCAGCCCGAAGCGGGGCGCCATGCTGTCGGGCGAGTTGGCGAAGCGGAAGAGGCGCTGCGCCAGATCGGCGGCGTCATCTTTGGCCCCCGCCCACAGCAGCGTTGGCTGGACCCAATGCGAACGCAGCAGTTCGGGGTTGAGCCGCCCCAGGCCATCATCCTGCATGCTGAGCCAGAGCGCGGCGAACGCCTCTTGCAGCAACGGATGGGCGAAGCCGAGGGTCAGGCCGTCCGCCTGCCGTTTGAGCGCGCCCACTCGCAGCGCCGTCTTGGCGTGCGCCTCCACCAGCGCGGGATCGAACGTCGGCGTCTCGACGAAGTTGAGGTCGGTCGGAGCCAATGGTGGATAGCGTTCGAGCCAGTTGGCGATCTGTTCACCCAGGTCGCCGACGCCATTCAGCGGCAGGCAGGCGCGGCGGGCGCCCTGCAATGAGGTGGCCAACGCGCCTAGCGTGCGGGCGATGTCGGGCGCCGCCATGCCCGCGTTGGCGTTCGCGGCGCGTTCGCAGAGGTCACGCGCGGTGACGTAGAGCAGCCGGGCGCGACCATACGGGATGGCGCGTCCGTGGGCGCGGGTGGCCAGCAGGGCGGCGAACATCGCGGGCAGCGTGAGCGAGAGATCGAGCAGGTGGTTACGCGCCTCGTCGAGATAGGCTTCCGGCGTGGCAGGCGGCGCGCTGACGCCACCTGCCGCCGAGCGGTCGCGCCTGGGCAGGCGCTGACGCCGTAGCGCCTGGGCCATGTCGTCCTGATGCAGCGGCGCCAGCACGACGCGCTCGAACAGCCGCAGCTTGCCGAGATCGTCGGGCTGGGTGAGATACGTCGCCAGTTGGCAGGCGACGATCATGCGCGCCGCGCCAAAGGTTGGCGCCGTCAGCGCCGCCAGCGAGGCGCTCACCGGCGGGCGGTCATTCTCTGGGACTTCCTCGAAGCCGTCGCAGAGCAGGATGGCGCGGCCTTTGCGTAGCAGCTTTGGCGTCAGCGCCGCCAGCCCCGGCGTACTCAGCCGCTTGACCTGGGTGGTGATGGCGTCCAGCCGCAGGCCATTCGCGTCGGCGGGGGGCTGCACATAGCCGGGCAGCGAGATGAGGATGGGTAGGGGCGCGCGACCAAGGAAGATGGCAAGGATGTCGCGGCGGCGTGTCAGCGCGGCGGCGTAGGCGTAGAGCGCAGTGGTCTTCCCGGCCCCTGCCTCGCCCAACAGCACGGCGCGTGGCGTCCGCGCAAGGAGACGCTCCACCGGTTCCTCCGCCTGGGCGACGGGCTGGCCGGTCGGCGTGAAGCGCACGCCGGTGGGGGTGATCCCCAGCGCATAGAGTGGGGCGTAGGTGGTCAGATGACGCCGCACGACGCGGCGCAACGCGCCAATATAGATGGCGATGCGCAGGAAGCGCAGACTCTGCCAGCCCAACACATAGAGCGCGAGGGCGACACCCAGCGGCGCGCCCACCAGCAGCGCCAGCAGCGGCGCGTTGGCCTGCGCCGCCGCGCCGGGCTGCGCTTGCAGCGCGCTCAACAGCGGGGCCAATTCGGTCTGTCGCCAGTAGCCCACGCCCAGCGCCGTCAACAGCCCCGCGCCGAGGGCCAGCAGCAGCAGCGTCGGGCGATGGCGCGCGTTGGCGGAGCGGACGCTGGTGGACGGTTGGACACTCTGTGGGGCGCTGGCGTCCGCGTTGGCGCGCAAGGCTGGACGTCCGCCGGAGAACGGGGCGCGTGCGCCAATCATCCCGCCGTCGTCATCCGAGACGAATCCATCGAGCGGCGGCGCATCGTCGGGAGCTTCTGGCAAGATGGCGGATTTCGCTTGTTTGGTGGACTTCACGGGCTTGGCGGGTTTACTTGATGAGCGCGCGGGACGCTCGGCGCGTCGGGGTTGCGACGGCTCTGGCGCGCGGGGGGATGATGGCGGTGGTGGTTGCGTGATCACGGCTGGGTCCCTCTACGGATGGCGCAGCGGGCGCATAGACGGCGCATAGACAGGATGAAGACGGGTCTACGGCGAGCCTGATGGTCTCCTACAAAAAGCGCATGGAAGCCCATGAAAGAGCGCATGTGTCCCTATTATGCGCGCAATCAGTCGCAACGCCCTACCCGCCGCGACTATGGTACCATGCGCCGCCACGCCGGTCAGTTTACGCCAGCCCAAGCACCACCGCGAACCGCCCTGTACGTCCGCCTTCCATACGATGCGAAAAGAAGAGATCCGTGCGGGAGCCGGGACAGTAATCACTGCCCTCGATGTGTTCTTCGCGCACACCACAAGCAAGGAGTTGCGAGCGGTTTGACGCTTGCAGATCGAGCCGCAGGGAAGGACGATCCCCACCTGCGGGGTCGTGAACCGTGACCACGCTAAAGTGGGCGTTCTGGTCGGCAAATGGGTTGGCGGCAAACTCACGGCGCAATGCTTCATCCACTTCATAACAACAGGGACCGATGGTTGGCGCAATCGCCACGCGAAGATCAGCAGGGCGCGTTCCATACGCCTCTCCCATTGCGGAGATCGTTTTTGCCACAATCGCATCGCGCGTCCCCCGCCAACCGGCATGCGTTAGCCCGATCGCGCCATGTGTCACGTCCACGAGTAAGATGACGGAACAATCGGCCACCGCCCAGAAGAGGCCAATACCGCGTTCACGGGTAATGAAGGCGTCGCACCCGTCAGGCAAAATGGCCGCTGGATACGCATACAGGCCAATAGCCGCCGCTGTGACTTCTTTGACATCACTCCCCTGTAGCGGCTTCGTTCCTACAAGCAGCGGGCGACCGGGCAATGTAGTGGAGATGCGACGATAGTTTTCCAGGCGCGCAGAAGGATCATCCTGAGTTGTGGGGCCAGCGTTCAGCGAGGAGAATGGCTCCTCGCTGACGCCGCCCAGGCGCGAAAAGACGCCATGCGTCACCATGTCTGCATGGTCAAGCAAGGATGCGAATTGAAACCATACTATCCCATCTGTGATGAGTTCATTCATGGCGTAGCCTTTCTCGCGCCGTCCATAGTCGATCTCTTGCCGTGCGCCCGGCGGGAGGCCGCAGTGGCTCGTGGGCTGGAGCCGCGCCGTGAAGATGACGGATGCGCCACTAGCCGCTGACAGTATGTCACACACAGGCGCATAGCGAAATGATGCGGCCAGACCTGCCCTTTGCAAGAAGCAGCGTCTGGCCGCGCTACCGCACGACACGTTGTCTCGTCCGCTAGCTGTTGAGCGTGAGCACGAGTTGTGGCGCAGGAATCTGGTGGTCGGCGCTGGTGGGGGTGACGGCAGTGCCGATGGCGAAGAACTCGATGATGTGCGAGTCCCAGCCGTGGCTCGACTCTTTGATCTGCGTGCCGGTGATGCCCTCGGCGCCGAGCGCGCCCGCCTCCGCCTGCATGCGCTCCATCGCCAGCTCGCGGGCGTCATAGAGCGCCTGGGTGAAGTTCTCCATCTCGGCGTTGCGGCCCACCGTCTTGAACCACTGGTTGAGGCCCTGGTGCGCCACATGGTAGACACAACTGCCCATCACCAGCCCTTGCGGACGATACCCCGCATGCAGCAATGTGCGGAAGTCCTGGCCGGAGAGGTCGCTGGTGAACGGCTTGCCAAACTTCGTGCGGTGGTTGGTCCCGTCGCGCGAGCGCACGGCGGTCCCCACCGCGATGAATTCGGCCAGGTCGGCGCCCCACTCGTAGCGCCCAACATCCAGCCGCACGCCGACGATGCCGTCGGCGCCCAGCGCGTCGGCCTCCGCCTCCATCCGCGCCATCGCCAACTCACGCGCGCTATACATCGCCTGCGAGAGGACGGTCAGTTCCTGGCTGACGTTGAAGTACGCCATCTGGTAGCCGATGTGATAGATGCTCGATCCAATCACCATCCCCACCGGGTCAAATCCTGCCTCCTTCACCAGCAAAAACTCGTTGACCGAGAGGTCGCTGGTGAACAAGCCCTGCTGCCCATCGCCACCGCGCATGCGCTTCAAGCGTTCGAGCGCGTGCGGCGGCACGGTGACGGGCGTGTTGCGTTGGTCGGGCGGCGTCCACCCCGGCTGCTGCTGGCCGGATTGCCCCTGTGGCTGGTTCGGTGTCTGCTTCGCCATGTGGGTATCGTATCCCTTCTGTATGTTGTATGACTGCTCTCATATGTGTGGACGATGCGCCTCCGGCGCATCGTCCACACATATGAGAGCTACCCCAACAGCCGTTGCAGCGCGGCGCGATCCTGGGCGCTGCGGTCGGCGAGCTGGGTGAGTTCGGCGGCCAGCGTCTCGATCCACTCGTCCAGGCCGAGGGATTCGCTCTTGAGCGCGATGCCGCGCACCAGATGCGTGCGCGCGGCGCTCAGCGCGCCGCCGCCATCGGCGACCACCACGTATTCGTAGTCGCCCAGGTTCAGCGCGATGCGCCGCACGGGATGCTTGTGGCTGAACATGCCACCGCCGCGCTCGACCCGCGCCCGTTGCGGCAACGCGCCGCCCAGCTTCTCCGCCAGCGCCTCCATGAAGGCTCCGGCGTCATTCGCGTCGGCGCGCAATGAGGACGCCAGCAACTCAAATCGCATGCCATCATCCTGCGCCAGCAACGCCAGTTCGTCGTCATCGGCCATCGCTTCGTCTCGCTTTCAACCGTGCATCTATGCGCCTCTCTCCAGTCCGCGTACGCGGACGTTGTGGCCGAGAGGCCCTCAGGCGCGAATTCATTCGCTGGCTGCTATCTGGCCGCAATTGGCCTGCCCTATGTCATCACCCATCCAGCGGCAACACCAGACTGGGCCGAGGTATCTCGTGGTCAGCGCCCAGTGGCGCGATGGCCGTGCCGACCGCGAAGAGGTCGGCGACGAAGCTGCGCCAGTGGTTCGCGGGCGCGCCCGCGTTGGTCTCGTTGATCTCGTCGCGGAACTCGCCGTCCGACCGAGAGAGGCGGGTGTCCATCTCGTAGCGCATGCCGACCACGCCCGTCGCGCCCAGGTTCGCCGCCTCCGTCTGCATGCGGCCCATCGCCAGCTCGCGCGCCGAGTAGGTCGCCTGGGTGAACTGTGTCACCTCCTGATTGACGCCGCCATAGCCCCACCAGCCCGACATCTGCTGGAAGGCCCAGCCGTTCTGGTAGGCGGCGAAGACGCAGACGCCCAACACCAGCGCGAGCGGACGATACCCCGCATGCAGCAGCGTGCGGAAGTCCTGGCCGGAGAGGTCGCTGGTGAATGGCTTGCCGAAGCGCGTGCGATAGCTGCCCGCCGCCGACCCGCGCGCGCGCACAGCAGTACCGATAGCGATGAACTCGGCCAACCCCGGACCCCACGCGTACTCGCCGACATCCAGCCGCACGCCGATGATGCCGTCGGCGCCCAGCGCGGTCGCCTCGGCCTCCATCCGCGACA
>Ga0307372_10013847_pt1 | contig 10385 bp, 8 predicted proteins | sample OX1MG_FD_202533 | JGI IMG/M metagenome (GOLD analysis project Ga0307372, IMG submission 202533) | Soil microbial communities from Risofladan, Vaasa, Finland - OX-1 | ecosystem: Environmental > Terrestrial > Soil > Coastal area > Acid sulfate soil | place: Finland: Risofladan, Vaasa | collected... | reverse complement strand
TCCGCACCGGCTACCTCAACGCCCGCGGCGACGTGCTCGTGTTCTATCCCGCCGACCTGCAGTTCAAACCCGAAGATATCCCGCGGCTCGTCGCGCCCATCCTCGCGGGCGACGCCGACATGGTCACCGGCTTCAAGCAGGGCAAGTACGAGAAGGCGTTCGTCTCCGGCATCTACAACGGCCTCAGCCGGCTGCTGTTCGACATTCCCGTCAAGGATCTCAATTCGGTCAAGGCCTACCGGCGCGAGATCATGGACCAACTGCCCATTCGCCCTGACTGGCACCGCTACATGATCGTCCTTGCCGCCGCCCAGGGATACACGGTCACCGAGATCCCGATCCCGGTATATCCCCGGCACGCCGGCAAATCGAAATTCGGGCTCTCTCGCATTCCCGTGGGCGTGCTCGACATGCTCTCCGTGTGGTTCGAGCTGCGGTTCGGCAAGAAGCCGCTCCTCGCCTTCGGCATGCTCGGCGCCGCCCTGTTCGGCGTCGGCGTGATCGCCGGACTCACGGCCCTCGGCTGGCTCCTCGTCAAGGGCGAGGGCGTGCGCTCGGTGTGGACCGTCATCCAGACCTGCCTCATCCTCGGCAGCGTCTTCTTTGCCACCGGACTGCTCGGCGAACAGATTGCCGGCCAGCGCGCCGAAGTGCGCGAACTGCGCCGACGTCTCGAAGAGATGGCCGCCGAGCGCGACGCCGGGGCGCCACGGTAACACGTGCGCGCCCTCTGGATCACCCATTCGTTTCCTCGAGCCGAAGGAGACCTGGCGGGCAGCTTCATCCTCCGCCTCGCTGCCGCCATGCGCGACGAGAACGTGGAGGTCCGCGTGCTCGCGCCGGCGGCGCGTGGACTCGCCAGCACGGCCACGATGGACGGCGTCCGGGTGTTCCGGTACCGCTACGCCCCACGGCGATGGGAGACGCTCGCCTACACGGGCACCATGGCCGAGCAGGTGAGCGGCTCCCTCACCGCCAAGGCCGGGCTGGCCGGCATGATCGCCGCCGGCGCCAGGGCCGCCGCCGCGCACTGCCGCACCGACCATCCCGATGTGGTGCACGCTCATTGGTGGTTTCCGTCGGGCATCTCCGCTGCGTGGGCCGCCTCGCGCGCCCACCGGCCCCTCGTCACGACCATGCACGGAACCGACGTGCGCATGGCCCGCGCCGTGCGCGCCTCGCGCGGCATGTTCGGCTTCGTCATGCGCAACTCGTCCGCGGTCACGACCGTGTCGCACTGGTTGGCGCGCGAGGTGCAGTCCCTCGCGCCGGCGGTGGAACCCATCGTCGCCCCCATGCCGGTGGCCACCGAGCTGTTCACGCCCGCGCCGCATCCCGCCGCCGGCAGCCGCCTGCTGTACGTGGGGCGGATCATGGCGCAGAAGGGAGTCGACCTCCTCATCGAAGCGCTGGCGCTCATGCGGCACCGCGTCATGCTCGACGTGGTGGGCGACGGGCCCATCCGGCCCCACCTCGAGAAGCTGGCCTCGGAGCTCGGCGTATCGGAGTCGATCACGTGGCATGGCGCGCTCCCCCAGGCCGAGATCGTTCGGTTCTACCGCGCGGCACTCACCCTCGTCGTGCCCTCGCATGACGAGGGGCTCGGCCTCGTTGCCGTCGAGGCCATGCTCTGCGGCACGCCCGTCGTCGCCTTCGACTCCGGGGGACTGCCCGACGTTGTCGTCGAGGGACGCACCGGATCCTTGGTCCGCGAGCGGAACCCGCGCGCCCTGGCCGCGGCCCTCGACCGCATGGCCCTGGCGCCCGAGCAGGCCCGGGGGATGGGCCTCCAGGCCCGGGAGATCATGATCGGGCGGTTCTCGCCGCGAGCCGTGGCTGCCCAATACGCCGATTTGTACCGAAGGGTGACGCGTGGCCCGTAAGATCTGGTTCCGCGCGGTCAGCGCCGCGCTCTCGGTGGCCGTGGTGGGCTACGTGGCCTGGGCCCTTTCGCGAAACTGGCACGCGTACGCCACGCAGCCGTTGGACGTCCACCCGCGGTGGGGCCTCGTGCTCGCGTCGGGCGCCGCCATCGTGGGAGCGTACGCGGTCCTCATCCAGACGTGGCGGATCATGCTGGTCGAGTGGGGCGGGCAGCTCCGGTTCTGGCGCGCGGCCCACATCTGGAGCGTGACCAATCTATACCGGTACGTGCCGGGATGGGTCTGGCAGATCGGAGCCATGGGCGTCATGGCGCAGCGCGAGGGGGTTTCGCCGGTGGCCGCCACCGGGTCGTCGATTCTCAGCACGATCGTGAACATCACCACCGGATTCGCCATCGCACTCGGCGCGGGTTCGGTGGCCCTCGACGCGCTGCACCCCGGCACCAGCCGGGTGGCGCTGGCGCTCACCGTGGTCGCCGTCGTGGGGCTCGTGATGCTGCCCGCGGCCATGCCGAGGGTACTGGCGCTGCTGCGGCGTGCTACGGGCCGGGAGATTCCGGACGCCACCGTGCCGCCACGTGTGATCGCCTACGCGATCGTCGGCAACCTCATCGCCTGGGTGCTGTATGGGCTCGCGCTCTATCTGCTCGTCGCCGGCGTGCTGGGCCACGCGGCTGGCGCGCTCTCGAGCTACGTCGCAGTTTACAGTGCGGCGTACGTGCTCGGGTACATCTGGGTGTTCCTCCCGGCGGGGCTCGGCGTTCGCGACGGCACCATGGCCGCGGCGCTGCCGGCGTTCAAGCTCATGACGCCGCCGCAGGCGCTCGTGATCGCGGTGTCGTCGCGACTCTGGACGTCGGTCCTGGAAGTCGTGCCCGGTGTGCTGTTTCTTGCGGTCGACGCGTGGCGTCGCCGCGCTTCTCTGTCCAAGAAATCGAATGCTTCGTCGCGATGAGACGCTCGCGGCGCCCGTGCTTCCGGCGCCGCGTTTCGCAGCCGGATGGGCCGCGCTCACCTACGCGCTGTGCACGCTCGTGCTCGCGTACCCGGTGTTCAGCGGCCAATTCCTGGTCAACCCCAACAGCGATCAGTATATCGCCGGGTACGCCTTCCGATTGTTCGGGGCCCAGTCCCTGCGGACAGGGCATGGGTTCCCGCTCTGGAACCCGTACATCATGGGTGGACTGCCCTACGTCGCCGCCATGCACGGCGACATCTTCTACCCGACGTTCCTGCTGCGGATGCTCATGCCGACCGACCTCGCCATGAGTTGGGGCTTCATCATCCATCTCTTCCTCGCCGGATGCTTCACCTACGGCTTCCTGCGCGCCTGGGGCTTCGGCTTCTTCCCGTCGCTGTTCGGCGGGGTCGGCTACATGCTGGCCGGCCAGGTGGCGTCGCTCGCGTCGCCCGGGCACGACGGCAAGCTGTTCGTGAGCGCGCTCCTGCCGCTCGCCCTCTGGATGCTGCTGCTGGGCATCCGCGACGGGCGCCAATGGGCGTGGGGCGGCCTCGCCGCGGTGATCGGGCTGGCGGTGCTGAGTCCGCACCCGCAGATGCTCCAGTACATGCTGCTCGGCTCGGGAGCATTCGCGCTGTTCGTGGCGTTCAGCGACCACGAGGGCAGGGGACGCCTGCCGCGCGACGTGGCCCTCCGGCGGCTGGCGTATGCGCTGGGCGCCGTGGTGCTGGGCCTCGTCGTCGGCGCCGTGCAGTTCCTGCCGGTCAAGGAATACGTGCCCTGGTCGCCGCGCGCCGGCGGGCGCGGCGGCTATGACTTCGCCACGCAATTCTCGATGCCGATCGAGGAATTCTTCAACACGTACCTCCCGCAATTCACCGGGATGCTCGACCACTACTGGGGCCGCAACCAGATCCACCTCCACAGCGAGTACCTCGGCGTCAGCATCCTGATCCTCGCGGGCGCGGCGTTCGGCGCCACCGCGCGGCGCGGGTTCCGCGCCTTCTGGCTTTCGACCGTGGTGGTGAGCGCGCTCTGGGCCATGGGGGGATACACCCCCTTCTACCACTTGGTGTATGCGACCGTGCCCGGCAGCAAGTTCTTCCGCGCGCCGAGCATCATCTTCTTCATGACCAGCTTCGCGATGGTCATGCTGGCCACGGTGGGGATCGAGCGCGCACTCGCGCGGCGCGTCGGCATGCGGTACATCACCGGCTGGGTCATTTTCGGAACGCTGATCGCGCTCCTGGCCAGCGGCGGCATGCTCACCAACGTGGCGCAGACCATCGCGGCCAGCTTCGCCGGCACGCAGCTCTACGAGCGCGTGCAGGCCAACAATGGCGCACTCATTCTGGGGGCGTGGCGTTCGTTTCTCGTCGTCGGGGTCACGTGCGGATTGCTGTTCGCCGTGCGGCGCGAGCGGATCTCGCTTCGCGCGGCTGCCATCTCGATCGTCGTCCTCAGTGCAGTTGATCTACTGAGCATCGACCACAACTACTGGATGTTCTCGCCGCCGGCGTCACAGCTCTTCGCGACCGATTCCGCGATCGCGTACGTGCAGCGCCAACCCCAACCGGGCCGCATCGCCCCACTCGACGTGGGAACGGACGGCATCGCGAGTTACCGGGACCCGTACTTCTACGGGGACGGATTCATGGTGGACCACATCCGGTCGATCACCGGCTATCACGGCAACGAACTCGGCGACTACGAGCAGCTCGGCGACAAGGTCGGCATGCGGTACAACAATACCGTGGCCCCGGAATTCTGGCGTCTGACCAATGTGCAGTACATCTACTCGAACATCGACGCCCCGCAGCTCGACACCCTCTACGCCACGCAGGCCAAGCGCCCCGACATCACGTTCACCCGCCTCGTCGGGCCGGTGCGCAACTCGGCCGGCTCGATGGTATTTCTCCTCAAGCCCTCGATGGACGACCCGTACGCGTGGGTCGCGCCGGCCATCGTCAAAGCCACCGAACAGCAAACGCTGCCCACGGTGCTCAACCCCAAGTTCAACCCGGCCACCGTCGCCGTGTTCGACACCGCCGCCAACGTCACCGCCGTGAAACTCACCGCCGTACCGGCACCGCTGCCCATCACCACTTCCGTGTCCACCTACGCGCCCGGCCACGTCGTGCTCGACCTCAGCGCGCCGGCCCCGCAGGGCTCGGCCCTCGTCGTGTCGGAGAATTACTACCCCGGCTGGCGCGCCACGGTGGACGGCAAGCCCGTGGCCGCCATCGGACGCGCCGACTACTCCCTGATCGGCATCGCGCTCCCCGCCGGCGCCCGGCACGTCGAATTGAACTTCGACGACGCCGCCTTCGAAACCGGCAAGAAGGTCACCCTCGTCGCGCTCGCCCTCGTGCTCCTCCTCACCGCCGGAGGCGTGGCCGCCGACCGGAGGATGCGTGGCTGAGCGCGCGCTCGTCGTCATCCCGACCTACAATGAGCGCGAGAACATCGCGCGCATCGTCGATGCCGTGCTGGGGCAGGACTCCCGGCTCGAACTCCTCATCGTGGACGACGGATCGCCCGACGGAACCGCCGACATCGTCAAAGGCATCATCGCCCGGAACCCCCGCGTCCACATCCTCGAACGGGCCAAGAAGCTCGGCCTCGGTACGGCGTACCTGGCTGGCTTCACGTGGGCCCTCACGCAGGACTTCAATTACGTGTTCGAGATGGACGCCGACTTCTCCCACGATCCGGCCCACCTTCCGCAGTTCCTCGTGGCCATCCAGAACGCCGACCTGGTCCTCGGCTCCCGCTACCTCCAGGGCCGGGTGAGCGTGGTCAACTGGCCCATCTCGCGCCTGCTGCTCAGCTACTTCGCCAACGTCTACGCTCGGTCCGTCACCGGGCTGCCGGTGTGGGACTCCACGGGCGGCTTCAAGTGCTTTCGCAGGGCCGTCCTCGAAGCGATCGACCTCGAACGCGTCCATTCCAATGGATACGCCTTCCAGATCGAGATGAGCTTCAAAGCCTGGAAGAAGGGCTTCCGCATCGCCGAGATCCCCATCGTGTTCGTGGACCGCACCGAGGGCACCAGCAAGATGTCCAAGGCTATCGTCCGCGAGGCCGTCTGGATGGTCTGGTGGCTGCGCATCAAGTCCATATTCCGCCGCCTGTGATCCCGGCCGGTCGCGAGTTCTACAAGATGAGCGGGTCGGGCAACGACTTCGTGTTCGTGGACGCCCGCACCGACCCGCCCGGCCGCCTAGGCGAGACGGCCACCATCCAGGCCATCTGCGCCCGCGGCACGGGGGTCGGGGCCGACGGCATCGTCTTCCTCGAGCCCACCACCAGCGCCTCGCTGCGCATGCGCTACCTAAACAGCGACGGCTCCGTGGCCGCCCTCTGCGGCAACGCCACCCTCTGCGCGGCCCGGCTGTTCGTCGAACTCGGAGGCGCGGCGGTAGGGCAGGCCTTCGCCATCGAGTCCGCCTCGGGCGTCCTGGGAGCCGTCGTCCACGCCAGGGGGCCGACGGTGGATATGCCCGTTGTCCAGGATCTGTCCATGGACCCGGGAACCATACTCCGTCCGGGCGAACGCCGGGCCGCGTTTGCCAAAGTCGGCATCCCTCACCTCGTTCTCCTGTGCGATGACCTCGAGGCGGTGGACGTGGTCGGCCGTGGCCGCCCCCTGCGGTTCGACCCGGCCTTTGCCGAAGGTACCAACGTAGACTTCATCGCCCGCGGCCCCGACGACCGATGGTACATGCGGACCTACGAACGCGGAGTGGAGGGCGAGACCCTGGCCTGCGGCACCGGGGCAGTGGCCAGCGCCGTGGCCCTGAACCAATGGGGCCTGGCGCCTGCGGGCGGCACGATTGTCACCAGATCTGGCCAGGAACTAGCCGTCGGAATCCGAACCCAGGACCAACGGATCAAGCCCACCTTATCCGGCGAAGCGCGCGTCGTCTACCGCGGATTCCTGGCCGAGATCTAACGCCGTTTCGGCGCGCTACACCACAACCGGCGGTCGATCGATCTGGTCAGACTGGCGTTGGAATCCTGCCTCTCTTCACAATCCAGATGACATCAAATCGCCTAAGTCGATTATGTGCAGTGGATTATATGCAAGACGGCCTTATGGAAATGCACACAGACACGGCTCTTATCCACACGTATAGTTTACATAATACATCTTATACGAACTAACTAGGCGCCAGTCTGGCGCGCTCTGGACCCGATGATGGCGTCAGAACCGCCACCTTCCCAGGCCAGCGCCACTCAAACGGAAGCGCCGACCGCTACGTCCTATGCGGTCGGCGCTCCCCAATCGTCCTGCGGAATCGGCAGCCGGCCTAGCCGCCAAGGGCCCGTGGTGATGCCGGACCGGACAAGCGAACCCTACCCCTTGGCCGGCTTGGCCTCGATTTCTCCAAGCCGCACCTTGGCCTCGGCAGCCACACCCTGAGCCTTGGGATCATTGGCCAGCTTCTGCCAGATGGCCGCCGCCGAGGCCGTGTCGCCCGCCGCGAGCTGCGCCCTGGCAGCCTTGGACAGCTGGTACGCCTTGTCGGCGTCAGACCCGGATGCATCCGCGGCCTTTTGGTAGGACTTGGCGGCGTCCGCGGCCTTGTTCCCCTGCATCTGGCCGTCACCCATCAGGCTGTAGATCGAGGCCATGTCCAGCTTGGCGGAGCTCTGCAACGTCAACCCGTTCAGGAGGGTCACCCCGTCGGAAACCTTGCCGTTGTTGAAATCCATCTGGGCCAGCAGCAATCCCGCCTCGATCCCAGACTGCGTGTCGCCGTACCGGTCGACCACCTTCTGAAGGTCGCTCGCGGCCAGCGCCTGGTTCCCGGCCTGGATGGACTGGAGCGCCGTATTGAGCGCCCGCGCCGCGCTCTCGTTCTTCAATTGGACCGACCTGGCGTAGAACCAGTAGCCGCCGCCGGCGACGGCGATGACGACCACCGCGATCGTGAGGGTGCGCGCATTGCGCTGCAACCACTCGATAACGGTCTCTTCGGCACTGGGGCCGCGACTGATTGGTGCGACGGGTTCGCTCATGAGGGATTGAAAGTGGGATGCCCCTGGGGTGACTCGAACACCCGGCCAACGGTTTAGGAAACCGCTGCTCTATCCACCTGAGCTACAGGGGCAGGTGCCGACAGTCGTAACCAACTAGAACCTTTCAATTTACGAGCGGCGCCCCCTCAGGTAAAGCGCCAGGCCGCCGGTCGCGCCGACCGACCTAATGGATGTGGAGCGTGTGGATCAGCGTGACGGCAGCCACGACCAGGCCCACGAGCGAGCCGCTCACGGCCAGCGTCACCCGCGTTCCCACCGCGGCCAGCCCGCGAAGGTCCACCCCGAGACCAAGCGCCGCCATCGACAGAACCATCAGGAGCCCGGTGGTAACGCGCATGGGCTCCGCCACGACAGGCGGTACCAGGCCGGCCGACCGCGCCACGGCCAGCAGCACGAACCCGACGATGAACCAGGGCACGAACTGGCTGACCTTCAGCCGCTGCCCGCCCTCGCTTGACCGGTGCCCGATGGCCAGCACGAGCACGACGGGCCCGAGCAGCAGCACGCGGGCCAGCTTGACCAGGGTGCCCACCTGCCCCGACAGCTCGCTGACCGGAAACGTGGCAGCCATGACCTGCGGAACCGCATAGACCGTGAGCCCCGCTACCACGCCGTACTGATACAGCGAGAGCCCCATCATTCGGCCGGCGATCGGAAGCACCAGCACGAGCACCACGCCGAGGATGGCGGTGAAGGCGATGGACGACGCCACGTCCTTTCCATCGGCTCGGATCACCGGGGCCACGGCGGCGATGGCCGAGTTCCCGCAGATGGAATTTCCACACGCCACGAGCAGCGACATGCGGTGGGTGAGGCCCAGCGCCCGCGAGATGCCATAACTTGCAATGATGCCAATAGTCACGGTGAGGGCGATGCCCACGAGCAGCGTCGGTCCGGCATGCAGCAGGGCCGGGAGGTTCACCGAGGCACCGAGAAGCAGCACGGCCACCTCGAGCAGCGTCTTGGCGGCCAGGTGAATGCCCGGCGCCCACCGGGTGTCGAGCGGGCGCACGGCCCGTACGACGACGCCGAACAGGATGGCGAGCACGAGAGCTTCGAACAGGGCGTGCCCGAGCAGGCGGTTCTCGAGCGCCTGGCCGCCGTAGGCCGCGCCGGCGATGGCGACGCAGAGCGCGAGGCCGGGCGCGACGCCGGCGCCCCAGCGGACCGCCCTCGCAGGGCGCGAGGGAGCGGATCCGGCGACGGCCGGAGCGGACGGGTTGGCGGTAGGCATGGCGCGAAGTGTGCACGCGGGCCGCATCGCGGGCCATGGACCTTGCGACATAGATGCCATAACTTAATCCTATGGTTCGACCAGACGTGCCCGCCGCGCCTACAGCCAATCTCGACCTCCTCGTGGTGCTCGCCGTCATCGCCCGTGAGCGATCGTTCACCCGCGCCGCGTCGGTGCTCGGCATCTCACAGCCATCCATCTCGGCCCGCATGCGCCGCCTCGAGCAGCGCCTGGGTGAACCGGTATTCGAGCGCCTCGGCCGTGGCGTGCGCCTCACGCCTACCGGCGAGGCTCTCCGGCCCGCCGCCGAACGCGCCCTCGCGCTCGCCCAAGATGCCGACCAGCTCTGGATCGGGCTGGGCACCCGGCAGCGCGGGTTCGTCCGGGTGGCCGCCAGCACGACCGTGGCCGGATACGTGCTCCCTACCGCCATCGCTCGCTTTCGCCGCCGGCACCCAGACGTGGACCTCGACGTGCGCGTCGGCAATACGGCCGATGTGGCCCAGCAGGTGGCGACCGGCGAACTGCCCTGGGGGCTGGTCGAGGGCCCGGTGGACACGATCAACCTCGTGGCCCGCACCTTTCTCGAAGACGACGTGATCCTCGTCGTTCCTCCGCGGCACCCCTGGGCCCGACGACGCCGCATCGCTCCGCAGGAGTTGGAAGCCTCCGATTTTCTCGGGCGTGAAGCGGGTTCCGGCACCGGCGAGATCTACGAAGCGGCGCTGGCCGCGCACGGGGTGCGCCTTCGGCCCCGCGCGCGCATTGCCCATTCGCGCGCCATCGTAGCCGCCGTGGCCGCGGGCGCCGGCGTCGCCATCGTCTCGTCGCTCGTCACGCGGTCGTTCCTCGACGCAGGCCGCGTGGTGCACGTTCCCATAGACGGTGTGGAGATGCGGCGCGCGTTCGCCACGATCCACCGGCCCGGTCGCAGCCTGGCCACGCTCGATCGGGCGCTGCTCCAAGCGGTCGTGCCACCCGGGCGCCGGTAGCCCCTCGCATCGCGGTCCCCCGGCGGCGCTCCCGCCCTATACCGTCACGATCGTCTCGACGCGCCGCCCCTTCAGTTCGTTTGCTCCATGCAGGAACGCGAGCGCCATGAGGAAGCTCAGCCCGGCCACCTCCCCACCCACTCGCTCCACCAGCCGGCACGCGGCGGCCGCCGTGCCGCCCGTGGCGAGCACGTCGTCCACCACGAGTACGCGAGCGCCGGGCGGGATGGCGTCCGCGTGCACCTCGAGCGCGTCGCTTCCGTACTCCA
>Ga0307372_10013846_pt1 | contig 10386 bp, 6 predicted proteins | sample OX1MG_FD_202533 | JGI IMG/M metagenome (GOLD analysis project Ga0307372, IMG submission 202533) | Soil microbial communities from Risofladan, Vaasa, Finland - OX-1 | ecosystem: Environmental > Terrestrial > Soil > Coastal area > Acid sulfate soil | place: Finland: Risofladan, Vaasa | collected... | reverse complement strand
TTCCATGGCGTGATCGCGGCGACCACTCCGACCGGCTTGCGCCGAATTTCGATCTTTCCCGCGGCGTTGTCCTGAATCACTTCGTTCGGAATCTGAAGGCTCGCCGTGTACGACGCCCAGATCGAGGCACCCGCAATTTCCCCCTGCGCTTTCGCAAGAGGCTTTCCCTGCTCCTGCGTGAGCGTCCGCGCGAGGCCCTCTGGCGGAGACTGCAGCGCGGCCGCGACTTCGCCGAGCAGCTTGCGCCGCGCATCTATATCCTTACTCCAGGTGCGGTACGCGCGCTGCGCCGCGTCCATCGCCTGATCGAGCTCAGCTTTGGTGCAATCGGGAACCTGGGCGAAGACTTTTCCGGTGGCGGGATTAATCACGCCGACGGACTTCGACCCCTTAACCGACTTGCCGTCGATGGTCATCGTGTAATCGGACATCAATTCACCTCTAGATACGCTTGATTGTTAACCGCGCCGCATAGACGCCTCATCGTCAACTACAATGGCATGAGCCTTTCGCGCAAGTAGTACGACCGCGCCTCCGCGATGCATAATTGTCTCCTGACGCGATGAAGCCCCGATCGGAAATCGTGATGATGGACGCAGCCGCGCTCTCGAGCGCGATCAAGTCGCGCCAAATCTCGTGCGCCGAGGTGATGACGGCATACCTCGATCATATCGAGGCGATAAATCCCGCCGTCAATGCGATCGTCTCGATTCGGCCGCGCGCGGAGCTGATCAAGGATGCGCAGCGCCGCGATGCTGAGCTTTCGCGTAACGAATTCGCCGGTCCGATGCACGGATTCCCCCACGCTATCAAAGACCTCGAGGCCACGGCGGGAATCCGCACCACGATGGGCTCGCCGATACTCAAGGACTTCATTCCGCGCACCGATTCGATTCTGGTCGACCGGATAAAACGCGCCGGCGCGATCATCATCGGCAAAACTAATGTCCCTGAGTTCGGTCTCGGCTCGCATTCCTACAATCCGGTCTTCGGCACCACGCTCAACGCCTACGATCAATCGAAGACCGCCGGAGGATCCAGCGGAGGCGCCGCGGTCGCGCTCGCGCTGCGGATGCTGCCCGTCGCCGACGGCAGCGATCACGCGGGCTCCCTCAGAAATCCCGCCGCGTTCAACAACGTGTTCGGCTTCCGCACCGCGTTCGGACGCGTACCCTCCGACGTTCGCGAGGTCTTCATGCCTGCCCTCTCGGTGCACGGACCGATGGCGCGCACGCTGCCCGACCTCGCGATGCTGCTGTCCGTCATCGCGGGGTATAACGCGCGCGTCCCGCTCTCGATCCGCGAAGACTCCTCGCGCTTCGCGGATTCACTCACGCGAGATTTCAAGGACGCGCGAATCGCCTGGGGCGGCGACTTCAGCGGATACCTGCCCTTCGAGCCGGGCGTGCTCGAACTGTGCCGCACCGCGCTCGGCACTTTTGAATCAATCGGATGCATCGTCGAGGAAGCGATTCCGGACTACCCGATCGAACGCGTCTGGCAAAGCTGGCTGGTACTGCGCGCGTGGCAGGTCGGCGGTTTGCTCAAAGCTCATTACTCCGACCCGGCGCGGCGCGCGCTGATGAAACCCGAGGTCCAGTGGGAGATCGAACGCGGCTTCAAGATCAGCGCTTACGATGTCGCCGACGCCTCCGCGGCGCGCAGCGCATGGTATCAGGCCATGCGCACCATTTTCGAGAAGTATGATTTCTTCATACTCCCGTCCGCACAGGTTTTCCCGTTCGACGCCACGCTCCACTGGCCCGAGATCATCAACGGCAAAGCGATGGACACTTATCATCGATGGATGGAAGTCATGATCCCGGTCACGATGTCCGGATGTCCCGCGCTGAACGTGCCCGCCGGTTTCAGCGCCACCGGCCTGCCGATGGGCATCCAGATCGTCGCGCCGAACCGCTCAGAGTTCGCCTGCCTGCAACTCGCACACGCCTACGATCAAGCAACGCGATGGGTAGAAACCCGCCTGCCCGCGCTCCTCGGGGTAATGATGAGAATGATGAGTGAGGGCCATGCAGGGTCTCGATAGCTTTGGCACCGATCCCTCGATCGTCATTTCGACCGCAGGGAGAAATCCCGATCGGAGGGCCACTGCATGTGGCGTTGGCGCCGAGGATGGGCGCTTCGGGATTTCTCCCTTCGGTCGAAATGACGATCGGGAGGATCGCGCACGAAACTCCTTCTCACACCGCGCGATTGAAATGATCCGCGAGCACTTGCGCGACTGCGGCGCTCAGCCGTTTCGCGGTGGGGATGTGCAGGAACTCATTGGGGCCGTGCGCGTTCGCGCCGGGGCCCAGCACTCCGGTGATCAGGAATTGCGCGGCGGGAAACCGCTCACCCAGCATCGCCATGAACGGAATCGTTCCACCTTCGCCCATGTACGCCGCCGGCTTGCCGAAGTGCGCGCGCGATGCCGCGTCGAGTGATTTTTCGAGCCACGGAGCCAGCGTGGGCGCGTTCCATCCGGTCGCCGCCCAGCTCGACTCGAAGCTGACGCTCGCACCATATGGCGGATCGTCTTCCATCAGATGTTTCAGCGCGCGCTGCGCCGCCTGCGCGTCGCAGGTCGGCGGCAACCGCAGCGACACTTCGAGCGAGGTTGCGGGCCGCAGAACATTGCCCGCGTTTGCAACCGACGGAAATCCGTCGGCGCCGATAATCGACAAGGCGGGACGCCAGGTGCGATTTAGAATCAACTCGGTCTCGTCAGCGCTCTGCGCCCGAGTCTTTCCCGCGAACGGAAACTTATTGCGCAGGCTATCGCCCAGAATCGGCGCGGCCGCGCGCGCCTGCTCGATTCGTGCGGCGGGAATCTCGCCATGAAACACCGCCGGTAAAATCGCGCCGGTCTTTTCCTCTTCAAGCCGGCTGAGAATTGTCCGCGCGATTCGGAAGCTGCACGGCACCACGCCGCCTGCGTCGCCCGAATGCATCCCCTCGGTCAGCACTTGCACCTTCAGCGTTCCGCCGATCAGCCCGCGCAGCGAAGTCGTGCACCATAGCTGCTCGTAATTGCCGCATCCGGAGTCCAGCGCGACGACCAGGCTCGGCTGCCCGATTCGCGGCGCAAGATGCTCGATATAATGCGGCAGATCGAAGCTGCCGCTTTCCTCGCACGCCTCGATAATCACGACCATCCGCGCGTGCGCAATCTTCTGCGCCTTGAGCGCGGCGATCGCGCCCAGACATGCGAACATCGCATACCCGTCGTCGGCCGCGCCGCGCCCATACAACCGGTCGTTCTCGATCACCGGAGTCCACGGGTCCAGCCCCGCGCGCCATCCCGCCATCTCCGGCTGCTTGTCCATGTGCCCGTAGAGCAAAACCGTGTCATCCGAGTCGCCGGGGATTTCCATGAAAAGAACCGGAGTACGATCGCCAAGACGCACAATTTCCAGGCGCATCCCGGCGATCTCGCGCGCGAGCGCCCATTTGCGAAAGCGCTCGACCACGCGATCCATGTGGCCGTGCGCTTTCCAATCGGGATCGAACGCCACCGACTTATTCGGAATCCTGATGTATTCCTGAAGCTCGGGGATCGCCGATTCGTCCCACAGCTTCGCAAAAAATGCCGCCGCCGCTTTCGGGTCCATGGCCGAAGGCTACGCGAAATCCCGCGCATCACGCAAAACGTTTTCGCGCGGTGTCGAAGAAGTGTTGCCCGCGCCGTTTGTGACGAGCCGCCCGATTCTGCAAGAATCGTCCAACAATCAGCCCAATTTGCATCTCGGGGGAATTCATATGAGCGCGACCGTTTCGACCACCTATGGAAAACTTGAAGGCGAATCCAACTCCGACCTGTGCGTGTTCAAGGGAATTCCATTCGCGGCTCCTCCTGTCGGCGCCCGCCGCTGGAGCGCACCGGAAAAGCCCGCGCGATGGCAAGGCACTCGCGACGCGCGCAAATTCGGCGGCGTCGCTCCGCAAAACAGCATGGCCAACGGCGCGCTGGCTGCGATGGTCGTCGATGGCGAACAGACCGAGGACTGCCTTTATCTGAATGTGTGGACACCCAGATGCGACACCGCGCGGCGGCCCGTGATGGTCTGGATTCATGGCGGAGCATTCGCGATCGGCTCCGGCTCGCAGCCCCTGTATGACGGCTCGACCCTCGCGCGCCGCGGCGACGTGGTCGTGGTAACAGTTAATTACCGGCTCGGGCCGTTGGGTTTCCTGCGCCTGTGCGATCTGACCGGCGGAAAAATTCCGGCCACCGGCAACGAAGGCGTGCTTGATCAGGTCGCTGCGCTCGAATGGGTCCGCGACAATATCGCCGGGTTCGGCGGCGATCCCGCCAATGTCACTATCTTCGGCGAGTCGGCCGGCGGCATGAGCGTCGGAACTCTGCTCGCGATGCCGCAGGCACGCGGCCTGTTCCACAAGGCGATTCCACAAAGCGGCGCGTGCCACACCGGAGCAACTGCGGAACGCGCCAGCCGCAAAGCCGAGCGTATCATCGCGCGGCTCGGCGCATCGTCCTCTGACGTGGCCTCGATTTACGCACTAACCCCGGCGCAGTTGTTGACTGGAGCGCTGATGCCGGACGGGATAACGCCCGATCCGGAACTCGGGATGGCCTATCAACCGGTGATCGACGGCGCGCACGTCCCGAAAGTCGCGATCGAGATGGTCGCCGGCGGCTCCGCCGACAGCGTCGCGATCCTGGCCGGCTCGACCCTCGAGGAATGGAAGCTGTTCGCCGCGATGGATCCCGGTCTCCCCAGGCTAGACCGCTCCGGACTCGCGGCTCGCTTCGGCAAACGCTTTGGCGCGGAAACCGCAGCCGGCCTGATCGAGAACTATACCCGCGCCCGCTCCGAGCGCGGCGACCTGGCGACGCCGCAGGAACTATTTTCGGCGATCGAGACCGACCGCGTCTTTCGGATGCCCGCGCTGCGACTCGCCGAAACGCACGCCCATCGCAAGGGACGCGTGTTCAACTATTTATTCACGTGGAAGTCGCCCGCGATGGGCGGGATGCTCGGCTCTTGCCACGCGCTCGAACTCGGATTCGTATTCGGCACCAATCATCTGCCTGGTATGGCGCCGTTTGCGGGCAGCGGTCCCGCGGCCGAGAAGCTCGCAACTGAGATGCAGGACGCATGGATCGCGTTTGCGCGCACCGGCAACCCCGCGTGCGAGCGGCTGGGCGATTGGCGCGAGTATGACGAGAAGCGCCGCGCAACGATGGTCTTTGGCGAAGCGACAAAAGCCCTCGACTCGCCGCTCGAGGGCGAGCGCAAAGCGTGGACCGGCGTCCCCGATCAGATTCTGGGTTCGCTCTGACACATTCGCGGATTTCAACCTGCATGGTGACGCCGGCCGGCTATGCAGCCATGAGGTCTCACGGTCTTAAGTAGCAGCAGGAGATCGACGATGGAGAACGACCCGGTGGTGAAAGAATCTCAGCGTCATCCGCTGGATCCACTGGGAGCGGAAGAAGTGGGTGCGGCGGTCCGAACTCTGCGGGCCCACGGCCCCGCCGGTGACCGCTTCCGTTTCGTTTCGGTCAACCTGCACGAGCCAACCAAGAACGAACTCGAAGGTGACGGCGCCGGCGACGTCCTGGACCGGCGCGCCTTCATTATCGTGCTCGATCTGGCGGGCCACCGCGTGCTGGAAGCGATCGTCAGCCTGCGCGACGGCACCCTCCTTTCGTGCGAAGAGCGCCGCGGCGTCCAGCCCGGCATCATCATCGAAGAATTCATCCTGTGCGAGAACGCGGTCAAAGCCGACCCACGATGGCGCGCCGCGCTCGCTCGCCGCGGGATCACCGAGATCGACAAGGCGATCGTCGATCCCTGGTCCGCCGGCGCCTACGGCGACGAACGGTTTCCCGACCGCCGCCTCGCCCAAGGACTCACATTCATTCGCGGCAGCGACGCGGACGTCGGCTACGGCCGTCCGGCCGAAGGACTCATCACCTTCGTCGATCTCGAAAAAATGGAAGTAGTCGAGGTCGTCGATGACGTGCAGGTCCCACTCCCGCCTTTGACCGGCATCTACGCCGCCGAGCACCTTGGGCCGCTGCGTCAGGATCTAAGGCCGCTCGAGATCGTACAGTCCGAGGGTCCGAGCTTCACCGTCAGCGGCTATGAAGTGCGCTGGCAGAAGTGGCGCTTCCGCGTCGGCTTTACCTCGCGCGAGGGACTCGTCCTCCATCAACTCGCCTACGAAGATCAGGGCCGCGTTCGTCCGATCATGTACCGGGCATCGCTATCCGAGATGCAAGTGCCATACGGCGATCCCACCAAAACCCACAACCGAAAGAATGCTTTCGACGTTGGCGAATATGGCATCGGCCGGATGGCCAACAGCCTGAAACTCGGATGCGATTGCGTCGGCACGATCCACTATTTCAACGCCCACATGGTCAACATGGCGGGCGATCCGGAAACGATCGAGAACGCCGTCTGCATGCATGAGGAAGATTACGGCACGCTGTGGAAGCATACCGACTGGCGCACTAATCGCAGCGAGGTGCGGCGCTCGCGCCGGCTGGTGATCTCTTTTTTCGCGACCGTCGGAAATTATGATTACGGATTTTTCTGGTACCTGTACCAGAGCGGCGAAATACAGCTCGAAGTTAAGCTGACCGGATGCCTCTCGGTCGGCGCTTTTCCGGCGGGGGAACAACCAACTCACGGCGCGCTGGTCGCTCCGCAACTTTACGCGCCGATTCATCAACACTACTTCAACTTCAGACTGGATCTGGATGTCGATGGGCCGGGCAATTCGGTTTACGAGGTCGATACTGTCGCCGAGCCTCCCAGACCCGCCAATCCGCATAACGGCTCGTACCGGCCGCAATACACCCTCATCAAGAATCAACTGGAGGCTGCCCGCGACGCGAACCCCGCGACCGGACGCGCATGGATGATCGTGAATCCGTCGCATCGCAACGCTGTCGGTCAGCCTACCGCTTACAAACTCATGCCGGGCGCGGACGTGGCTCTCCCCTTCGCGCGCGAGGGCGCGTCCATTCTGAAGCGGGCGGGATTCATCCGCCACAATCTGTGGATCACCGCCTACGATCCGGCCCAGCGCTATGCGTCGGGCGACTATATCAATCAGAACCCCGCGCCTGACGGGCTCGAACAATGGATCAAACGCGATCGCCCGCTCGAGAATACAGATCTGGTCGCGTGGTACTCGTTCGGCGTGCATCATATTCCGCGACCCGAGGATTGGCCGGTGATGCCGGTCGCGTACGCCGGCTTCATGCTGAAGCCCTCGGGTTTTTTCGACCAGAATCCCGCGATGGACGTGGCGCCGTCTGAGCCTCATCACAAATGTTGCGATTAGAGATCGAGCATGGCTGTCGCGAAAAATAATTCGTCCGCCGATCGGGTGCTGTTAAACGGCCGGATCTATACCGCCGATTCCTCGATTCCCTGGGCTGAAGCGCTCGCGATTCGCGACGGCAAGATTGCCTTCGTCGGCGCCGATACCGATGCGAAATCGCTCGTCGGCTCCAGCACCAACGTCATCGATCTGAAGCGCCGGATGGTGATGCCGGGAATCAACGACGTGCACGTGCATCCGCTGCTCGGCGGACGGGCCGATCTCTACGAATGCCATTTTCTGCCGACGCTCTCGCTCGACGAAGTTCTCGCCGCCGTTCGCGCCGACGCGCGTCAGGCAAAGCCCGGAGCCTGGATCGTCGGTGGGTCATGGGGCAGCAATTTCACGACAACGCTCTCGACCCTCGAGGCGCTGCGCGCGCTCGACGAGGCAAGCGAGGGCCATCCGGTTCTGCTGCGCGATGACAGCGTGCACAACCGCTGGGTAAATTCGCGCGCGCTCGAACTCGCGGGCATCGATTCCAGCACCCCCGATCCGGAGGGCGGCATAATCGTACGCGATGAGGCGACGCGCGCTCCGGTCGGGATGCTGTTCGAGTCGGCGGTCGCGGCGGTCGAGCATGCAGCCGAGGTCGCCAATCCTTACTCGCTCGAGACCAACGTCGCCGCGCTCGCGCGCGCGATCGAAATTTTGAATTCATTCGGCGTGACCGGACTGCAGGATGCGGCCGTCAGCGGCGGGGTCTTGTCCGCCTACAACCATCTCGATGCGCAGGGAAAACTTTCGGCCTGGGTGGTCGGCTCGATGATGGCCGAGCCGGCGGGATTCCTGGGCCATTTCGTCGGCGACGAGCTAATCGATCAACGCGCAAAATTCTTAAGCGCACACGTGACCCCGAGTTTCGTAAAGATATTTCTCGACGGCGTCCCGATGTCGCGAACCTCCGCGTTCCTCGAGCCCTATCTCCCCGACCAGGCGCATGGATGCTGTTTTCGCGGCACGACCATCAAAACCGTTCCGCAACTGGCCAGCTTGATTGCGAAACAGGAAGACCGCGGCCTGGGCGTCAAAATCCATTGCGCCGGAGACGCCGCGGTGCGCACCGCCCTGGACGCGATCGATGTCGTGCGCTCGTTCAAAGGCGCGACGACACTGACGCATCAGATCGCGCACGCCGGTTTCGTCGATCCCGCTGATATCCGCCGCTTCAAGGATCTGAACGTCGTCGCGGACCTGTCGCCGATTCTCTGGTACCCCAACCAAATTATCGACGGAATCGAGCAGGCCGTCGGCGGCCGCGTTCGTCAATACTGGCCCAACCGCAACTTGCTCGAGGCTGGCGTTTTAATCGCGACCGGTACCGACTGGCCCGTCATCCCCAATCCCGATCCGTGGTCCGGCATGGAGGGACTGATCACCCGCCGCAATCCGAACGGACAATTCGACGGCGCGCTATGGCCCGAGCAAGCGCTCGATCTACCAACCGCAATCGCGGCCTACACCGTCAATCCCGCCCGCGCGATGGGGCTCGGCAGCACGACTGGCTCGCTCTCAGTTGGAAAGTCGGCTGACCTGATCGTGCTTGACCGAAACCTGTTCGAGATTGCACCGTCCGACATCGCCGATACCAAGGTAGTTACCACGTTCTTCGAAGGACGCGCCGTGTACCAATCATGAAAAGTGATCGGAGGCGTCTCTGACAACTTTCGCATCGAGTCACGCCGCGCCACCCGAGCCGCCGCCGGCCTACAATCTTGCGCTCGGGTATCTTCGCGGTTTTCTCGTCGTATTGGTTCTGGCGCATCACTCGATGCTGGCGTATCTCAAGGCGGCGCCGCCGCTTGCGAAATCGTTCGTCGCCGCGCCTGAGTCCTGGCGCGCATTCCCGGTGGTCGATCCACGCGCGCATTGGGCGGGATTCAATCTGTTCTTCGGCTTCAACGACGCCTTCTTCATGTCGCTAATGTTCTTCGTCTCGGGGCTGTTCGTATATTCGAGTCTGCGGCGCAAAGGCGCACGCACCTTCGCGCGTGATCGATTGATCCGGCTCGGCATCCCATTTCTGGCCGCCACGGCAATCGTCGCGCCCGTCGCCTACTATCCCGCTTATCTTCAAAGCGGCGGCCGCGGTCTCGCCGGATACGCACATGCATGGATCTCACTGGGCGATTGGCCCGCAGGTCCAGCGTGGTTCATCTGGATGCTGCTTGCGTTCGATCTCGTCGCTGCCGCGATGTTCGCCTTGATTCCGGACTTCGGCGACGTACTCGGGCGGCTCACGTCCAATGCGCGGGATCATCCGATTCGCTTGTTCCTGCTGCTCGTCGCAGTCTCGTTCGCGTCCTATACTCCGATGACTTTAATTTACAGCGCGGAGTACTGGACCAGCATCGGGCTGTTCCAGTTTCAGACCTCGCGCTTGTTTCATTACGCGATTTATTTTCTCGCCGGAATCGGCGTCGGTGCCTATGGGATCAATCGCGGCCTGCTCACCTCCGGCGGGATTCTCGCGCGTCACTGGGGCCGCTGGGTTGCGTGGGGCCTGATCGCGTTTTTCTCGAGCGCGGTTTTCTTTTTCATCGCGCTAGCCAACCGCGACGCGATTTCTCCGCCGCTGCTCGAGGTCCTGAGCGGCGGCGTCTATGCGCTTACCTGCGCCAGTTTGTCCTTCGCCTTTCTGGCTCTGTTCATCCGTTTCGCCGATCATCGGCGATGGATATGGGACAGCCTGAGCGCCAACGAATACGCGATATACCTGCTCCACTACATGTTTGTCGCGTGGCTCCAGTTCGCGATGCTGTCGTTCGCTCTGCCCGCGATCGGAAAAGGAGTCCTGGTCTTCGCCGCAGTGCTGCTGCTGAGCTGGGCAACCAGCGCAGCTCTTCGCAGCGTCCCAGCCGTCGCGCGCGTCGTCTGAGCGGCTCGCGCGGATACACAGTACACCGCTTAACCGGATATCGTTCTTTCGGCCCGGTGGTTCAATCGCGCAGCAGGCGTTCGAATTCCTCAGGCGCTAGATCAATCTCACGCAGAATCTCGCGGATTAGAGGTCGCGCAAGG
>Ga0307372_10013845_pt1 | contig 10386 bp, 10 predicted proteins | sample OX1MG_FD_202533 | JGI IMG/M metagenome (GOLD analysis project Ga0307372, IMG submission 202533) | Soil microbial communities from Risofladan, Vaasa, Finland - OX-1 | ecosystem: Environmental > Terrestrial > Soil > Coastal area > Acid sulfate soil | place: Finland: Risofladan, Vaasa | collected... | reverse complement strand
GGCGGTACTGCGGCGCCCCGGGACCCGCCACGGGGACCGCTTCCGAGAGCAGGCGCGGCGTGTCAACGCTGGGGGGAATCTGCTGCCAGACGCCTACCTCGCTGCTCTCGCGATCGAGTCAGGCTGGGAATGGGTCTCCGCTGATCGCGACTTCAGCCGCCTTCCCGGGCCCAAGTGGGGGTATTCACTTTCCTCAGCGAACAGCTAGCCCGGAAGCAAGCCCGCGCTTCTCGAGCCGACAGCTAGCCCGTTTGGCTGGCGGTCACTGCCTAGGAGCGCCGACCCCAACCTCTAAGCCGTGACTAAGGGGGCCTCCGAGGTGACGTGTTTTGATCTCGCGATGGCCCGACCTATAATTCCGCTGCCGTGCCGGAAGAGGTAATCGACCGAAGGCCCGGTCCGCCCCGGGTCCTGGTGGTCGACGACGAGCCCGCCATCACCGACTTCATCCAGATCGGTCTGAGCCGGGAGGGCTTCGAGGTCGAGACCGCCCCAGACGGCCGGGCTGCTCTCGCCGCAGTCGATCGCTTCGCTCCGGACGTGGTGGTGCTGGACGTCATGATGCCCCGCATGGACGGGATCGCCCTCATCCGGGAGCTGGCCGGAGACCCCCGGCGCGGCTTGGTGATCCTGAGCGCCCGCGACGACACCCAGGACCGTATCCGCGGCCTCGACCTGGGTGCCGACGACTACCTCGGCAAGCCCTTCGAGTTCGGCGAGCTGCTGGCTCGCGTCCGCTCCGTGCTGCGCCGGCGTCAGCCGGACCAGGCGGCGGTGCTCCGGGCCGGTCCGCTCCAGCTGGACCGCAGCACGAGGAAGGTCTGCCGGGGCAGCAACGAAGTGGAACTCTCGGCCAGGGAATTCGACCTCCTCGCCTACCTCATGGAGCACCACGGCGAGGTGCTCACCCGCGATCGGCTCCTGAACGCGGTTTGGGGGGTCTCCTTCTACGGGGACGAGAACAATCTCGAGGTCTACATCCGTTACTTGCGGCTCAAGCTCCGTGACACCGACCGCCAGCTGATCCAAACCGTCCGGGGGGTGGGCTATCGCCTCGCCGCCGACTGACGCCACCGTGCTCTGGCACCAGAGCCTTCGCTGGCGGCTGACCCTCTCCTTCGTCGGGCTGCTGGCGGTGCTGCTGGTGGTCGCGGGCGGGATTGAGTACAGCCTGCTGAGCGGGGCGACCCTGAGCAGCCGCGGCCAGAGCCTCAAGGCGACCTTCGACGACGGACGGGCCGTCTTGGTGGCCGAGGAGCGGTCGCGACTGCGGGCGGGCCGCCCGCCGCTCGCGAACTCGCGGCTGGCCCTCAATCTGGTCAAGGTGCTGGCGGCGGCCGGGCTCACCGCCGCTGTCTACTCACCAGCTCTGACCGAGGAGGCGTCAGCCGGCCCGGGCACCGCCTCCGGAGTGCGGACCGGAGTCGACGTTCCCAGCCAATCGCAGAGCGATCTCCTGGCTGCCGCCCAATACCAAACGGTGATCGGGCCGACCCTGCTGGGGAATGGCGCCAGCAGCCGCTTGGTGATGCTGCTTCCGCTCACCGGCCGCCTAGGCAAGCACCTGGGGGCGGTCGAAGTGGTGGAGCCAGCCGGGCCGATCCAGAGTGAACTCGCCTCGGCCGCGGCGGTGGTGGCGGTGGGCAGTGGCGCAGTCCTGCTGGTAGCGCTGCTGATCGGACTGATGCTGACCGCGCGCGGACTGGGACCTCTCAGCCGCTTGACGGCGGCCGCCCAGGCGTTGGGACGAGGCGACCTCAGCCGGCGCAGCGGCCTGAGGCCCCGGCGGGACGAGGTCGGCGAACTGGCGCGGGTCTTCGACGAGATGGCGGAAAACGTGGAATACACGGTCAAGGAGCGGGAGGCCGCCGAGCGCCGCATGCGCCAGTTCATTGGCGACGCCTCGCACGAATTGCGCACGCCGGTGACCGCCATCAAGGGCTACCTCGACGTCCTCCAGCGGGGCGCGGGGGCCAGTCCCGAGGTAGTCAAGGCGGCGCTGCCGGTGATGGCGCAGGAGGCGGAACGGATGCGCGCGCTGGTGATGGACCTGCTCACCCTTGCCCGGGCCGACGCCCACCGCTCGGTTGAGTTGCGACCAGTGGATCTAGCGGCGTTCCTGCAACGGTTTCTGGAGTCCCGCGCCCAGTCGACCACGGTGACGTTGGAGCTGCAGCCGGGGTTGGTGGCATTGGCCGATCCCGACGCCCTGGCGACCATGGCGGGCAACCTCCAGGCCAACGCTGAGCGGCACGGCCAGGGACGGGAGATTGTCTGGTCCACCGTCCAGGAGAGAGGCCTGGTCGGATTGCGCTGCGCCGACCACGGGCCCGGCATCGACTCCGCCGATCTGCCCCATGTTTTCGAGCGTTTCTTCCGGGCCAGTGGCTCCCGCTCCCGCCAGGACGGCGGCAGCGGACTGGGTCTGGCGATCGTGCAGGCGCTGGCTGAGGCTCAGGGGGGGCAGGTGGTGGTGGAATCAGAGCCGGGCCAGGGAGCCCGCTTCACGGTGCTGCTGCTCCCGACCGGGGCAGCCGGCTGGGTGTCCGCCCCACCAGTCCCCTGAGCCCCCGTGCTCTGGTTTCAGCCGTTAGCCAAGGCCGCGAGCTTGAGCACCGTGTTCCAGTTGCGTGCGGTACCGCGGGTTCCTGCCTGACGCTCAATCAGGGACATCGTCAACCGGGAGCGGCCGATGCCCTCGGGGTAGGTGGCGTAGAGCTGGCGACCCCAGGCGCTTACCTGCTCCGGACCGGACGCGGCATCCAGGGCCCGCACCGACTCATCGTCGGGCGCGGACTTGAGGAAGACCACCACCAGGTGGCTGGGGTCCTGCTCGGCCAGCTGCGGAAAAGGGTTCTGGGCGATCACCGACGACAGCTCGGTGACTCCCCGCACCAGGATGTCCGTCCGTAGCTCCAACCTTTGTTCCATCTCCGTCTCGAGCAGCTGCTCCAGGTCGAATGCGACAGCGGTTGGGCTGCCGAACACCAGATTGCCGGTCTGGAGCAGAGTGCGGGGGTTCTCCATCCCCACGTCGGCGAGAAGCTGGCGGAGATCGCCCATGGAAACCTTGCTCTTGCCACCAACGTTCACCGCCCGGAGCAGGGCGATTTGAGTGGTCACTGGGCTGCTCGCAGGTGCGGATGGGAATCGAAATGCCGCGAATAGAGAGCCATCATCCCAAGTTACCCCCTCTCCCAACCAGGGCGGGTCGCTGGCGTAGGCAGAGCGCCCATCAAGTTGGGCCAGCGGGAACGCCTGGGCGGTACTAGCTGCGACCGGTGACGCCGCCGATTCCTTGGAATTTTTCAGCGCTTTTTCGACGACGGAGCTCCCCCCGCAATCGCCGATCCCTCGGCCGCCCTGGGTCTGACGGTAAAACCACTCCTCATCGCGCCCGTGCGGCGTGGCCAGTCCTTCCATGATGGCGCGGCCGATGAGGGTGTTGTCCTGGGCGGGTAGGGAATAGGCCCGGGCGGCGTGGTGCGCCTCGGAGAAAAACCCCTCTCAACGCGATTCGCCTAGCACCGAGACCACACCGCCCGGGAGGGCTAGGTTTGCCGACTGCTGGATCAGGTGCTTGGCCCGGGTGATCGCGCCGGAACCGACCTCGGGAATCACGAAATCACTCGGATCCACCGCGACATCAGGCTGCTCGACCAAGCCTCGGGGCACTCGACCACCTCCGACGCTGCACCGCTGAGTACCTCGTGCACGAGCCGCCGCTCCGGCTCGCGGAAGACCTACTCGTCGGTATCCAGGAAGACCACTGGCACCGGTCGCACGGTATCGCTGCGCGCATTGGCGAGCGCCTGAATCGGTTCGCGTCGGGCGGAGTTCAGACGGCGGAGTCTCCCCGCGCCACCAGCAGTCGCACGACTCCGGGCTCGCTCCACGGCTCCAAGGCCAGGATCTGGTCGCCATCCTCGGTGCAGCTGCGGGGCACTGAATTGGCCGGCTCACCTTCGTCCAGCAGTACTTCGAGGGGCTCGCCCGGCGAGAGCCGGTTGAGGGCGATCCTGGTGCGCACGAAGGTCAGCGGGCAGGCGACACCGCGAAGGTCAAGTCGAGCCGGTTCACGCTCTGGATCGATGTCGCTCACCGTCGATCAAGGCTCCCGGTGCGGCGACCTGGCCGCTCGAAATAAGCGAAGCGCAAGCAGGCGATCGTCGCCCAAGCCGCACCCACCAGCAGTTCCTCCCCGATCAAGCGCCAGGCCGCCGCCAAATGGTGTCCGGTCGCGAGCAGCCGACCAGCGGCGATGCCACGGGTCAGCGGGAGTAGGTGGGCCAGAACTCGGAGCACCCCCGGCAGCTGGTGCAAAAGCAGCTCCACGCCGCAGAGCAGCAGCATCGCGAAGTAGGCAATGTTGGCGATCTGCCAGCTGTCCCGGGCCCGCAGTCCGATCGACCCCAGCGCCATTCCGAATCCGGTGCCGGAGGCGGTGGTGATCAGCACCGTCAGAGTGAGCAGGGGAAGCGCCCTCGGGGAGGGACGGAGGTTCAAGATCAAGGCCGAGACGAGGAACCCAAAGGCGGTCGTCGGGAGACCGGAGACCAGCACGGGCTGGCCCCGGCCCAGCAAGAGCGCAATCCGGCTGGCGGGCGTGGCCAAAATCGGGCTCAGGCTGTGGAACTGGCGCTCGTTGGCCAGCGCCATGGCATCCCGTAGTTGGCGGACATGCTGCAGATCTGGATTGAGCTCCCGACCACAAAGAAGCTGGTCGACCCGACCCCGGTGGCTCGCCCCCAGTAGACGAAGCAGAGGATCTGGAACAACGGCGCCGCCAATAGGGTGGGGATGTACTGCAGGGGTTGATCCAGTAGCGGAGAGCCCGGTAGGAGATCAGACCCCCGATGCAGGAAACCCGCCAAAAGTTGCCGGTGTTGCCGGTGCGCTGCAGCGAGCCGGCACTCACTGGAAGGCCCAAGTGGCGTGGGCGCGGGCGAGCCGCTCCCCATTGCTAACCAGCCCCACTCCCAGCCCCAGACAGACCGGCGAGGCCACCGCACACCACCGCCAGGGCACCCCAGGATTGCCTCCCAGGGCCGCAGACGGGCCAGACCGGGTAACCCAGTGCGCTGGACAAGGCAGTGGCGCTGCGATACCGGACAAAGGTCGCCCCCAGCACCAGGCCCAGCAGCCCGAAGAGCTTCCCAGGTTCGCCACGCAGGGAGTTTCCCCGCCCGGTCCCGCTCTCGCGGCGACGGCGGCGTACGGGACCGGTAGTGGTGCGGTAAGTCCGTCGAAGGTCGACCACTTCGATGGCGGGCTCGCGGCGGGGCGGGGCGGCTGGGGGCACGGGCGGCCAAGTTTACGGGAGCAGTGTCCCGAGTCAGCCAACGAAGCGGCTCCTCCAGCTGATCTTGAATGGGACCAGCTGGATGGGGCAGCCCCCTTGGTTAGAGGTCGGAACCACGACCGGCTAGCGCTTGGCGATCAGCTGCAGCTCGAGGCAGGCCTCGCGGGGCAGCTCGGCCACCCCGATCGCGACCCGCGAGTGGTGACCCTGCTCGCCCAGCACCTGGCGGAACAGCAGGGACGCTCCGTCGACCACCTCCGAGTGGCGGGCAAAGTCCGGCGCCGAGCGGACATACCCGGTGAGGAGGATCAGGCCGGTGATCCGATCCAGCTTCCCAACCGCGGCGGCCAGCAGCGCCAGCAGGGACAGGGCGGCGGTGCGAGCCGCCGCCGCGCCCGCCTCGACGCTGAGGTCTGCGCCCAACCGACCGTGGATCACTTTGCCATCGCGCATAGGCAGGACGCCTGAGGTCACGATCAGCTTGCCGGAATAGGTGAAGGGGACGTAGCTGGCAATCGGGACGGGGGGCGGGGGCAGCTCCAGCCCCAGCCGCACGAGACGCGCCTCCGGGGTGTCGCCCGGGACCTGCTCGATCACGGTGGCGCCTCGGCGTCGAGGCGCTGCCGCCGGCGCCTCCGGTAGAAGGCCAGGGAGATCCCCACCAGGATCAGGACGACGACCACTGCCACCACCACCCACCAGGGGACCGGTGAGCCCTTGGCTGCCTTCTGGTGCTGGTGGCGCGGGGTGGGCGTGGGGGTGGGGGTGGGGGAGGCAGCGACCGAGATCGGAGTGCCCGAACTGGAGCGCAGCGCGACCGGGGGGGGAGCGGTCGCGTCCAGAGCCCGGGCCATCGCCGCCTCCCGGGTGAACGGGTTGTAGACCGACGCCAGCACCGTGAGCGGGGTGGTGGAGAGCGCCGAGAGCCCAGTCACCTCCGAGCTGGGCAGTCCCTGCTGGAAGGGCGCCCAGGCACCGCCACCGTTGACCGTCCGCTGCAGCCCGCCGCCGCTGCTGCCCCCGTTGTCCCCGCCGACGTAGATGACGGCGGGGTTGTCCGGGTCGAAGGCGATGGTGTTGACCGACCACAAAGCACCCCCAGCCAGGGTCTGAGCCTGCCAGGTGCCGCCGTCGTCGGAGCTGGCGTAGAGCCCCTTCAGGCTGCCGACCAAGAGAGGCGGGGTGGTGCCCCCCTTCACCACCGGGCCGGCTGCCACCGAGAAGACCGGCGCCCCGCCGGGATCGCCGCCCGGAATCGACTGCCAACCGGAGTCGGCCCCCACCGACAAAGAGCGGTAGAGGTTGTCCGGCTGGGCGGTCTGGTCCGATCCTGCCACCACGCCCAGCGGTGTGTCCGCCACGATCGCCACGGCGGAGATGCTGAGCGAGCTCAGCCCAGCCGCCGCCCAGGCCAGGCCATCGCCGCTGACATATACGCCCTGCTGGGTGCCTAGGACAATCGCCGTGGGGCCGGTGGCGATGGCGCGCACGTCCAGGTTCTTCAGGCCCAGGTTGGCCTGTTTCCAGCTCAGGCCGCTGTTGGAGCTGCGGAAGACTCCGGCATGGGCGGTCCCGGCGTAGAGCACCGAACCCGAGCTGCCGTAGGCGAGGGTCCAGGTGAACTTGCCGAGCGAACTGGCCGACCAGGTCTGACCGCCATCCGAGCTGACCCAGACGCCTCGGCTGGTGGCCGCCGCCAGGTCCTGGGGGGTGCTGGGGTTACCAACCACCTTCCAGAAGCTGGCGTGCCCGCCGGGCGAGATCGGAATCGGCGGGAGGGCCGACCAGGGCCCCGAACTGGCCGCCGCCCCGGTCAGCAGCGCTGCCGCCCCCATCCCCAGGGCCAGCACGATCGAACCCAGAGCGGCACCCCGCCGCCAGAGCGGGAGTAGGCGCTGAGCTACCAATCTGCCGGCTCGATGGTCTGGTCGCGTCCGGCGCCGACCGACACCCAGTCCACCTTGGCGCCCGCCAACTCGGCGATCCGATCGATGTAACCGCGCGCCTGGTCGGGGAGGTCTTGGAGCTGGCGGGCGTCCTTGGTGCTGCGCTGCCAGCCGGGCAAGTCCTCGTACTCCGGCTCGAGGTGCTTGAGGTGGGAAATGTTGGCCATGGGATGGTCTCGGGGCTCCCCTTTGCTGCGATATCCGGTGCAGACGCGGATGACCTCGAGTTCGTCGAGGACGTCGAGCTTGGTGAGGGCGATGGAATCGATGCCGTTGACGGCGACCGCATAGCGGGCGACGCAGGCGTCGAACCAGCCTACCCGGCGGGCCCTCCCGGTCGTGGTGCCGTACTCCCGCCCAAGCTCGCGGAGATACTCACCCAGGTCGCCTGCCAGTTCGGTCGGGAAGGGACCGTAGCCCACCCTGGTCGTGTAGGCCTTGAAGACCCCGATGGTCCGCCCTACATGCCGGGGCCCGATCCCCGCTCCGGCCAGGGCCCCGCCCGCCGAGGGGTAGGAGCTGGTGACGTAGGGATAAGTCCCGAGGTCCAAGTCCAGCATGGTCCCCTGGGCTCCCTCCAGGATCACCCGATCGTCCCGGGCCAAAGCCCCCTGGATCAGCGGATAAGGATCGCGGATGAAGCGATCCAGCCGCTGGGCGTAGTCGGTGTACTCGGCGAGGATCGCCTCCACGGTGAAGGGGGGCGCGTCGTACAGCCGGGTCAAGGCGTCGTTCTTGAGCGGCAAGACGAAGTTCAGCTTTTTCTCCAAGAAGCGCAGCTTCTGGAGGTCGCCCACCCGAAAGCCGATCCGGCGCACCTTGTCGCTGTAGGCGGGTCCCACGCCGCGGTAGGTGGTGCCCAGCCGGTCGTCCCCGCGGGCACTCTCCTCCATCCGGTCCAGAACTGGGTGGTAGGGCATGATCATGTGGGCCCGCTCGCTGATCACCAGGTTGTCCAGGTTGGCGCCCTGGGCCTCCAGCTCCTCCAGCTCCGAGAGCAGCACCTTGGGGTCCAGCACCACCCCGTTGCCGATCACGCAGACGGTCTTCGGGTGGAGGATCCCCGCCGGGATCAGGTTGAACTTGAAGGTGTGGCCGTCCACCACCACGGTGTGGCCGGCGTTGTTGCCGCCCTGGCTGCGGATCACCATGGGGGCCGACTCCGCGAGCAGGTCGACGATCTTGCCTTTGCCCTCGTCGCCCCACTGGCCGCCGAGGCAGATGACGACGCTCACCGCCCTAACTCACTCACCCGACGGGTCCTGGTGAACCCGGTCCACGTCGTGGAAAGCAGTCTGGCCGGCGTTGAAGAAGAGGTTGATCCGATCCACCGGGCCATTGCGGTTCTTGGCGATGTCCAGCTCGGTCATCGCCGGGTCCTTGCCCTCCTCGTGCATCCCCGGGCGGTACAGGAACATCACGATGTCGGAGTCCTGCTCGATGCTGCCCGAGTCCCGCAGGTCGCTCAACTGGGGCCGGCGGTCAGTGCGCCGTTCGGACTCGCGGTTGAGCTGGGAGACGGCGATCACCGGCACGTCCAGCTCCCGGGCCAGGCTCTTCAAGCCGGCGGAGATCTCCGACACCTCCTGGGCCCGGGAGTCGGAGCGGGTCGTGGCCCGCATCAGCTGCAGGTAGTCGACGATGAAGAGGTCGACCTGGCTGACGGCACGCAGCCGCCGGGCCTTGGCCCGCATCTCGATCACCGAGAGGGCGGGGGTGTCGTCGATGTAGATGGAGGCCCGGCTGAGCGTGTCCATCGAGGTGGCGATCCGCTGCCAGGTGTCGTCGGCGAGCTGGCCGGTGCGCAGCCGATAGGCGTCCACCCCCGCCTCGCTGCAGAGCATCCGCTGGACCAGGGCATCTCGCGACATCTCCAGGCTGAAGAGGGCGACCCCGTGGTGGCGTTGCACGGCGGCGTGCCGGGCCACGTTGAGGACGAAGGAGGTCTTGCCCACCCCGGGGCGGGCAGCGACCACGATCAGCTCCGAGCGCTGGAAGCCGGAGGTGACCGCGTCCAGCTTGCCGAAGCCACTGGCGACCCCGGTCACCGAGCGCTTGGCCCGCTGGTTGTAGGCGTGCTGCAGGGTCTCCCAGGTCTGGGGCAGCCGCTCGGCGATCGACTCGAAGTCGCTCTTCACCCGGCCCCGGTCCGCCACCTGGAAGACGGTTCGCTCCGCCTCTTCAATGGCCGGCTGGGCCTCCAGGCTCTCGTCGAAGCCCAGGTCGGCTAGCTTCCCCCCAGCCGAGATCAGCCGTCGCTTGAGCGAGTGGTCGGTGACAATTCGGGCGTAGTACTCGACGTTGGCCGCCGTGGGCACCGAGGCGGCCAGCGAGGTGAGCACCTCGAGCCCTCCGACCCGCCCCAGCGACCCTTGGTGCTCCAGTTCGTCGGCCAGGGTCAGGGTGTCGATGGGCGTGCCCTGGGAGAAGAGGTGGAGCATGGCCCGGAAGACGTCGGCGTGGGCGGCTAGGTAGAAGTCGTCGGCGTCCAGCTTGCCCACGACCACGCCGATCTGGTCTTTGTCCAAGAGCAGCGCACCCAGGACCGAGCGCTCGGCGTCGACGTTGTGGGGCGGGAGCCGAAGTGGGGTGGCCGGCCGGAGCTCCGGCCGGGCGCTCACGCCGCGACGACCCGGACTTTGATCCGGGCCTCGACCTCAGCGTGGAGTTTGGCCACCGCCTGGTGTTCCCCCACCTCGTGGGCCGGCTCGAACTCGATCTTCCGCCGGTCGAGGGAAACTCCCAGCTGGGACTCGATCGCCTCCGCCACATCGATGTTGACCACCGCCCCGTAGAGCTTGCCGGTCTCCCCGGCCCGGGCCGAGATCTCGACGACTGTCGACTCGAGCTTGCTGGCGGTGGCCCGAGCCTCGGTCAACTCGGCCTCCACCTTGTTGCGCTGGCGTTCGCGCTGGGCCCGGATCTGGGCCTCGGCGGTCGCCCGCGCAGGCTGGGCCAGGCGGCGGGGCAGGAGGAAGTTGCGAGCATAGCCGTCGGCCACCTCGCGGACAGCACCGGCGCGTCCGGTCCCGGATACGTCCTTGATCAGGATGACCTTCACGTCAAATGCTCCTCGCTAGGTGTGGGCAGCGGGCCGTCAGGCCCGGCCTCATCGCCTGCCTCGACAGTCCGCCCCCC
>Ga0307372_10013844_pt1 | contig 10387 bp, 10 predicted proteins | sample OX1MG_FD_202533 | JGI IMG/M metagenome (GOLD analysis project Ga0307372, IMG submission 202533) | Soil microbial communities from Risofladan, Vaasa, Finland - OX-1 | ecosystem: Environmental > Terrestrial > Soil > Coastal area > Acid sulfate soil | place: Finland: Risofladan, Vaasa | collected... | reverse complement strand
CGGAACAGCGGATAAGCTCCAGTTTACCGTTCCTGAAAGCCTGGACCATGGTCCAGGCCCGATTGGCATCAATGAACGCCACCCCCGGATGAATCAGGCGCAAATATTCCCTGTAGGCAGTAATCAGCACCACGGCATCCGCCAGGGGATGCCGTCTCAGAATATCCATGCAGCGGCCCAGAATGGATCCATGCAGGCAAAGCTGATGCGTGGTATGCTCGTTATAGAGAAACTTGGCGTCCTTGGCCGGCATGTTGCCTTTACTGGATCGTTTTCCCTGCACGGCCTGATACATCCGGATAATTTCCTCGGTCCTAAGTCCTGGAACCGCCTCCTGGATGAAGCTCGGTCTTAAGCCCAGTTCACATAATTCAATGCCCTGGACCCGCCTGCGGTTGTATTGGGTCAAATCATGCATTCCGCGCTCTTTCTGCAGCTGTCTGGTTAAGCAGGGCATAGGCTTTCTGGGCAATGGAATTGGGCGAAAGCTTGGTCTGTACCTGGAGAGTCTTCCAGGTATTGTTGAAATCGCAAAGAAAATAATCCACCCTGGCAATATGCAGGATTTCTTCTAGCTTCAGTTTCTCTATCCATGCCGTGGTTTCCTCACTTAGACGGAACGTAAGGATCGACCGGCTGCGATCCTCGGCTAGCATATGCCGTATCGTAAGCAGGATGGTAAGATTGAGATGGTGCACCGGATTCTCTGTTTCTGGATTCATGCTGCCCTCATTTTTATTTTTGTACTGCATCAAATTCCGTAAGAACCAAAACGGCCTTCCCTGCTTCCAGGAGTCCGGCATTTCATGCTGAACCCGGCAGATCCCGCCCCCTCGATTCCCCAATACCTCAACAGCATTCCGCCCGTTTTTCCTGCTTCATGCCCATATGGGCCAGCCAGGATTTTCCCATCAAATGGCTGAGCAAGGCATGCATACCTCCTCGCCCTTCAAACCCAGAAAGGAAAAACAGGACTTTTTAAAAAAGGCAACCTTCCACCGGGTTCTCCTTCACAGGGATTAAACTTTCCGGATATCTCCAGGTTTCGCCTTTTTTTATCGTTGAAAAAAAAGGATTCTCTCGTCAAGCTATTTTTATTTTTTTTTAAATCAAATTATATAACCATATGAAAAATAACATTATTATTTTATACATCTCCAACAAAAAGTAGATTTCACATATTTTTCAGATTCCCTCCTCAAGGAATGATTTAATGAATCAACCTGAACAGAATGAGAATTAAAAACGGGAAAGGCTTGCCTCATCTGGCTTTCACAAGAAACACGTGTTAGGTTTACTCCCGAAATACCCCATCAGCACAGGGAGGAAGAGGAAAATAAAATTCATGGCATTCTTCAATACTTCCCTTTTCCCAACTGCGGGTTCTGGAGCCGGATGAACCACCCAGCCTGCACCAGGGTGCAGGAGTCCGGGCACGAAACACAGATGCCAAGGCTCATGGAAACACCTTAAAACCGAAAAAAATACCCTGGGCAATGGACTTAAAGTCTCACCTGCATGCAGCCGAACATGGGAAACACCCGCCTATCAGGCGGGCTGGACAGGGGTTTGATAAATAACTCCGGCGTCAACCTGTTTGCCATTCAAAGAAAAGAAGACACGGCATAACAGGCTTGAGCAGCCTACCAAACCTGACGGTTTGTGCCGGTGCAGGCTGGTAAAGGCTATTAGCCTGTAAAAAAGCCGGGTTTAAGAGCTTTCCAGCCGACTTTCCTCAATCTGGCCTGTAACCGGAACATAAAGCAGTTGAATGGTCAACCCAGGCCCCTGGAACCAGAAACTCGCCAGGCGGAGTAACCCTGGCAAAAATGGATAAAACTTGAAATATAAGGCCATTTTTGCCACAATGTCCTTATCTGGACTTTTTTTGGACATGAACATGATCACCGGACTCCCTGACCTTCACGCCCTACCCCGTCAAAACGCTTCCCAGGTGAAAAACAAGTGGGCCAATGTAGTACGACTGGTTCAGCAGTCAGGTAGCGTCGCCATTACCAATCATTCCGTAGTGGAGATGGTGCTGCTGGATGCAAGCCAGTACCAGTCTCTCGTCACTGAAATCCAGGCGCTCAAAACCCGGGAGCAAACCCTGCTGGATGAACTGACTAACCGTTTCAACGCCCGGCTGGCTGTTCTGCAGGAACCCGGAGCGGACCAGAAAATACAGTCCCTGTTTGATGCCAGGGGAAAGCTCGCCAACCGACCCAAGGCGGGCAAGCAGTACTGATGTCCATAACGGAAGGTATCACAAAGCGTCCCTTTATCTTCGTGCTGGCTGGGGTCAACGGGGCCGGAAAGAGCTCGATGGGAGGAACCCTGCTGCTCGAGCATGGACTGGACTGGTTCAACCCCGACACCTATGCACGTGATCTGCGGGCACAATTCAACCTGGATTCTGCCCAGTCCAATAGCCGTGCCTGGGAACACAACCGGTCCCGGCTCGAAGATGCCCTTATCCAGAAAACAAGCTATGCCTTTGAAACCACGCTTGGCGGCAGGAGCATTCCTGACATGCTGTCCAAGGCAAGTCGTTCCCACGACATCATGATGCTGTTTTGTGGCCTTTCCACTGTAGAGCTGCATCTCAAGCGGGTTCAGCTTCGTGTCGAGCACGGCGGCCATGCCATACCGGAAGACAAGATTCGCGAGCGCTGGATCAGCAGTCGCACCAACCTTATCAAGCTGTTACCGCAACTGACCCGCCTGCAGATATTCGACAACAGTGCAGAGGCAATGCCCAATCAGGAGATTCCCGATCTAGTCCGGGTTCTGGATATGATCGGTAGCCAGATGGTCTATCCCGATCCGAGGAACCCGGACGCCCTGAAGGCCACACCCGAATGGGCCCGCCCGATCGTGCAGGCTGCCATCGAATCCACGTACAAATAAGCTTGGGGGTGCGGCGGAAATCTTGGACTTGTTTATGCCGCACCCCCTTTTGGGGATTATTCACTTGCCATTGACACCTGGAACTGGCTTCCTAAAAAAAAGGATCCCGCCGGGCATCAGCCGAACGGGATCGCTCCTCTGCCTGTTCAGGATAATCTGCAGCCAGGCTGAATCAGGGCTCTGCCCAGCATATGGAACAAAGCCTGTGGCAGCTCCGAAATGGAATGGAGGGTCTGGTTCAGACTGAAGAAGCAGGAAATATCCTGATGAAGACCCAACGCCATGACCTCAATACCGCAGGCCGTGATTTCCCGGATAACGGTCCGTGTCAGGCTGGCGTTATCCGGCACCCCATCGGTCATGACCAGCAGAATTTTGCGTTCATGCTGTTGGGCAGCAAGCTGAAGCCCTGCCCACATCAATGCCGGAGCCATGGGCGTCGTGCCTTCTGCCTCAAGATCTGCATATCGCGTCATGCTCTGGCGAATTGGCTCCCCAAAACGGGTCAACACACCGATACCCTCGGACTGCCCGGGTAGCGAAAACGGGAAAACCGCAACCGATACCACCACATGGGGCAGGCCTTCAAGTGCCAGGGCAACGGCTGCGCTGGCCCGTTTTGCCGTCTCGAAAGCCGGGCCTTCCATGGAACCGGAACGATCCACCAGAATCTGGATGGCCGCTTGAGGCTCCAGGGCATCATGCACACGCCTGAAAATGCCTGTATCCCCAATCCGTAAACGATAAAGCCGCCTGGACTGAATCCTGCCGCCAGAACGCGACGTGACCATGCTTCTGGAGCGGAATCGATCCTGCAGCAGGCCCTGAATGCGCCGGCGCAGGGCTTTCGTTTCGCTTTTAACCTCCCGGATCAGTTCATCACCTTGCCCCCTGCCTTCGCAAAGCCTCGAGTCCGGGGTATCCAGGGTGATCCCTGAAGGGGAGGACCGGGACAGTTCCTCCATCCTTTTCCCGGCCCGTTCTCCCAATCCCTGCTGCGCTGCGTCTATCGAAGCCGCAAGAATCTGCTTTATGGCCTCAAACCGTCCCGGACACTCCTCTTTCCGGCCCTCTTTAACCCCTTCTTCCACTCCAGGCGACAGGACTGTACTGGTCGAAGCCAGGTCCGGCCCATGCGGACGGGATGCCTCATCGAGTTCGTTCCGGAACAGGGTCAGGATGGCTTCAGCAAGACTGCAGGCATCCCGGGTAGACTGGGCCCTGGATATCTGTCGCATCAATTCATCCAGGCGCCTTTTCAGGTTTGCCCCTATCAGGGTTTCAAGCCTGGCTCCAGTTTCCAGGGCAAGGGGACCCATTGCCTTCTGGCCCAGGATCTCAAAGCGCATCTGGCGCAACAGGTAATCCTGCATCAGGCTGACCGGATTTGCACTTTGCGCGTCCCCAAAAAGGCCTTCAGCAACCAGTTCCATGACCAGATTTCCGATAAACCCCTGGCATCCTGGGTAGCGTCGGTTCATTTCAAGCTCAATCCGGATATCTTCGAGCACATTGAGCAGATGCTGGCGGATAGGCGTAATCACGTACTGGTGCCAGACCCTGAAATCCGTATAAAGCAGATGCGCAGCCTCATGTGAAATATAGCCAAAAGCCAGGACTTTCGCCTTGTCACACTCCAGCGGCAAAGAAGGCAGCCGGATAATTTTCTTCCCGTCCGTGCAGGCCCGCTCCCCGCCGACGATCACTTCGACACGCAGATTGTCTGACAGGGCCCGTGCAACAAGATGCAGACTGCCCTGCAACGCTCTCATTCCCTTAATCTGATTCATGACAGTGTTCCTTAAAAAAGGGTCGCCCGCTGCAACGGACGACCCAGCATCACGGACCTGATTGCAGCAGGTGACATTCAGAATTCCACGACTTCCAGAGTGCCTGCTGGGTAAGCAGAAGGGGGAAAGCCCTCCTCTACCCGGCACATCCGGCCCTGCTCTATCCAGTCGTCCTGGCGCAGGGTTTTCCGGTTTTGCGATACTGACGGCAGGAATCCATCCACCTCTTTCGACAGGATGCCCTCTCCATGCCTTATCATGGCCTGTGCATCAGAGAGCATGTCAATCAGGGCGTGGATGGCCCAGTAATCGGCATCCCGATAAGGACCCGAAGGCGGCAGTCCCGCCAGCGTCGAAGCAAAGGAATCTACAATCGGCCTCACACGCGAGTCCAGAAAGGCCAGCCCATTGAGTTTTCCGAGCAGGCCCAAAGCTGCATTGACGGCTTTGCGGCTGCACTGTTCCCGACCCGCAATGCTGTCATCAAAAAGGGAACGGGCTGCCTGGGCAACTTCCTGAAAAAGCTGTCCGGCCAGTCCCTTTGCCGCCTCGGCAAGGCCCTCCTGCAACATTTCGGACAACTCTTCTGATCCGGCTCCTGTCTCAATCCGGTAGACCTGCCAGCCAAACCGGGTACGGGCACGCACCCGCTCCCGGGTCTCCACTCCTTTCAGAATGGCCTCCTCATAGCCTGGATGCGCCAGTGCCCACGTCTGCACATTGCTCTCATAGGCCAGCAGGAAAGATTCCAGCCGGGTTTCAAACTCCTGCCTGATTTTTCCGAGTTCCTGCAGAACGGCGCGGGTTTTCGCTTCAGGCAGGGCGTAACCCTTCAGGAAACGGATACCCACGCTCTCGCAGCATCGCTGTGCCCGCTTGTAGAGTGCGTGAAACAGGCAGATGGCTTGTGGATCACAGATTTTCTTGGATCCAAGTGTAGCCAGATCCGGCGGGGGAAATTCCCCGGCCCGCATTTTCAGATCCTCGGGACGCAGTTTCCTGCGACCCGACCAGACATGCACATCCAGATTAAGACAAACCACCTGGCTTAAAGTCCGGATGGACTCCTCCATAATTTGATGGGACATCAGGGCAACTCCTCGACATGAACCATCGGGATGCCCTCCCCCGCAGGCGGGAAAAGAGCTCCCGCATGGGGTTTTGAACAGGCAGCAGGAATTCCTCCTGTGCCGTCTTGATAACGATTTCCAGCCAGGGCCATGCAAACCCGGCCCTTCTTCCTTCACTTCACTTCAATCCTACCTTGAGACCAGGCCTGCAGCCTTCAGGGTATAAGGAACATTGAACACGGATTCCACAATGGCATGAATGGCCAGTTTCGTCGACGCTTCAATCGGACGGTGGGTCAGGGCAATCTCAAGTGCAAAATGCACAGGTTCCTGACCTGAACGGACGACCTGGCGGAATATCGTCATCAACCGGGCCCAGCGAAGCAATGAACGCGTGCTCATGGTCACCTCGAGGGCATCAGCTGCATCCGATTCACCGATGAACTGGGCACGAAGCTTGTTCGCCACTTCCACACATTTCATCGCCATTCCCTTTGCCGTGGAGGCATCCAGTTCCGCCTCCTCAAAAATGGCCTGGACTATCGGGATCTCATGTTCCGGTTTCGGATAATCAAGCTTCCAGAACCAGAACCGGTCATCATTGGCCACATCCTGACGGTTACGGCCCGCGTACAGGCCTTTGCCCTCATCAATGTTTCCCGTTGCAAAAACCCTGAAATCCGGATGCGGCGTAATGGTTTCCTGGGTTTGCGGAATATAGAAACATCCCCCACCCTGCAAGACACCATTCAGACCTGTTGCCACGGCAGGATCCAGAACATTGAATTCATCAATCAGGACAGACAGGCCTTCTTTCGCAGCCTTCACCACCGGCCCGGCATGAAACCGCATCGATCCTTCCTCGGTCATGACAAAATGACCGAAGAGATCATCAATCTCGGTACGGGGATGGGCCGTATACTGGATCAGGGGACAGTTGACCCGGGCATGGTACTGTTCTACCAGGGTCGTTTTACCGCACCCCTTGTGCCCGATAAACTGGATACATCGATCCCTTGAGAGAAAAAATCCATGTATCACCCTGAGGCTATCCAGGCCAAAGCGGTAATCCGGATTGATCCGGGGCACCCCTTCTGTTTTTTCCACCCGGACTTCTACTCTTGCCGCCATCGGCGCTTCTACGCCGAACACGTCCGCAACGGCCCTGCTCTCCCAGAGCGGAGAGGCATTCTTGCATTCCACTGATTTTGACATCATGACGTTCCTCGATGAAAAAGGAGCGCACGACGGCCCCTCCCGGGGCGCCAACTGCGCCCCGTTTGGGGATACACCTTCAACCTTGCTGCTTTCTGGAAGCCGGAACAAACTGGATATGCAGGGCTTTCACCCGTTCTTCCAGTCCTGAGCGGATACGATCTGGCTGATATCCGAGCATTTTGCAGCATCGTGCAAAGCTGAAAGGAATATCCAGTGCATAGACCAGGATCTTCAGCCCATCCACCTTTTTCACCACGACATCCGGTTCAAAAATCCAGTCCAGAATTTCCTGTTTCTCACCCACGTTTTCATTCGTCAGCCCTCTTAATGCATCCAGTGAGGAATAGAACAAATCCGTGTGCAGGAAAACCAGTTCACTTTCATTCCAGGGAACTTCATCCTTGTTCTGGCCTGCCCTGCAACAGGCTGTCTGCAGGGCAGCCAGACTGTCCGATATGGGACCAGGGAATCTGTCCGGAAAGAAATCCTGTGAACATTCTTCAATGATCTGAGCAAGTCCGGATAAGCCCATCATGCTCCCTCCGCCACGTCCCGGGTCATCCGGGCACGCGATTCAAGGCGCGCTGACAGGTTTTTCACCTCTTCCTCAAAACTTTTGCCACTGCGATAGGAAACATGCCTGAAGCCGGAAGGCTTACCCAGGAACTGGCATAAAATAACAATGGCCCCATCTTCGCGTTCCCAGATGAAATAACGCCACAGCCCTGGCACATCAAGCAGGACTTCCTGGCGGACAACCCGGTGATGGGCCAGAAACTTCCGGGCCACCTCAAACAGCATGCCAACCGATCGGGACAGGGACGGATCCGGGTTTTCTCCGGATGAATCCAGACGTATCCGGACTGAATCCGGACCCGGATCCTTTGATTTCTGAACTTGCTTCATCATGGTTCCTCCTGAAAAAAAATGGAGGAACCTCTCCCCAGCGGGGAAAGGAATCCCCCGCAAGGCTTGAAATTGGCGCCCCTTGAATCCTGGGCGCACGACTGGCACAGTAGGCCTGCATATTTTGCAGATCCCCTCAGTGCGCTTTTGCTACCAAACCAACTGGCTTGTGTAAAAACCTGAAAAAAGGGATCCCGCCAGGAATCCATCCTGTGAACCCTGGAATCCTGCCTGAAAATCCGCGAAAACAACCGGATTTTTAGCTATTCGTTCTTGAGAGCGGCTCGAACCAAAGGCTGGATTAACCCGCTTCTGGATCAAAACCCTGTGAAAAGACCTTTGCCGGAACCTGGGCAGGAATCAACCACCTTCCTGCCCAGATCACGGGTTCTGCCGTATTTGCAGAATTATCATGAACACCTTGAATAGGCTCGCATTACCACCTGATGCGCCAGCTACATCCCTTGAAATACACGTGCATGGTATCGGGCAGAAATCACCCCTGTCAATGCAAAACCCGCCTGAATCCCGAAAAGGAGCCAATTTTCTCCAGGTTCTCCTGAATAAACCCCTTTTCAGGACTTATTCCATGGCGAACCCTGCGGGTCTGGCGTGCCATCATGCCCTGAAATCCAGACCATTCCGAACAGGAGAGGACATGCCCTTGGCACGCAAAACCAGTTACCGGGAACAAAAATCCGATTATCTTGCAACCTTTCGGGGAGCCTATGTCGAAATCCAGCCCAACCTCAGGACTCCCCTGATTATCCGCCTGGTCGAACGCAACTTTAACCATATCCAGTACTGTCTCTACTTTATCAGCGTATTCGCCCAGATCCTTCTGGGTGAAAGCGCAAAAGAACTCATCGATCAAAGTGAGGCCCACATCCTCACCAAAATCAGCAAGGCGGAGACCGAATGTGCCGCGGCGCTGGCAAGACTTCAGCATCTGTGCCATGAAACCGGGCTCGAAGCCAAAGGAGCGCTCTACAATCCAGCCGGATTAACCCTCAAAATCGCCACGCCCCTTGCCAAACGCTTGCTGCAGCTGCTGGAAATGGCCGATACACTGATTGCAATGCAGCATTACCTCTGGATCGTGGGTATCGATCTTCTGTCCCGATCCGACCGTTTTGTCGAAGAACAGAAAATCAAGCGGCTCCTGGGAGGCATTACCCGGACCATCCGGACCCTGTATACCGAACTCAAAACCCGGGCGAACGCCCAGCCTGAACAATCCATAACCGGGGTAACATCCTCCGGGGACGGGTTATCCATTACATCCAAAACTGGTTCGAATGAAACAGGAAAACAGGAAATCAGCCCACTGGTCAAAAAAAGCACACGCAAGACTGCCAAAGTTTCAGTTCCAGATGAAGGCCCGGATGGAGAAACACAGCCAATCCAGTCCCTGCAGGCCTGAAAGAATCTTCCAGACCTGCCCCAGGCTAGGCCCTGAAAAGCAGATTCAAGATATTGGCGGGCATGATCAGGTTTTTCCATTGGCTGACCAACGCCACCCATCGCACCATGCGACGATAAATGGGCGCGACCAGGGCAACCGGCCACCTGGTTTGCGCTTGTCGCCATACGGGCACGATTCAATCTGCAGGCCACTTTGATGCATAGCAATCCCTTTCTTGAACAAACTGGGGATTGCCTTGTTCCAGCAGTAGCTATCAAGCGTGAGATTCATGCCCTTGCCTGATGTTGACCCGCAATCAGAAAGCCCGACTCGTTGAACTTGAACTCATGAAGCGCCCATTTGCAGGCAAATCCGGCATTCTGCCCGGTTTGTAATGCCGCAACGATGGCGTCCTTGCTTTGCCAGGACATATTCATTTCGCGCACTTCACAGACGATGGCATCGAGGTCGATCAGGGCGCTCGTGCTGTTGAGTGACTTCCACTCCGCGAGATTTTCAGTGGCGGCGAAAACGTGGCTGATCGCAAAAGCATTCGCAGTATCGAATTCACTCCCCTGAAGAAGTTGCTTCGCCAGTTCATTCGCGCTATAGGCCGCGCTCATCAAGTCGGCGTCCGACACCACAGAAAGCTCAACCTCAGCGTAACAACACTCCCCGAAACGCGGCGTGTCAGCGAACAGAAAGACGTGTTCATCGGCAGCCAGTGGCGTACGTCCGCTGCGGATGCCGTCGATTCGCTCATCGGTGAAGTGGCCATGTATGAAGTCTCCCACCGCTAAAGCCCTTGCGGTCTTGTAGCTGGGGTTTCCTGGCTCGACGACCAGTGCGCAGGGGTGTTGCCACCCTTGCGGCTTACCTTGGTCTCCCCAGGCGTAGATTGCGTTTCCGCAGCCGGTTCGGAGCCTTCCGCCCCTACCCTGATTCTTGTGATCCCGCACCGTTTCTTTTCTTTCTGAACACCCTTCCCGGACAATAATTGCCGGACACCGCGCATGGCAATAACCTTTGCCGCGTTGTGATCCGCATGGTCGGCGTTCCCGCAGCCTGGGCAGACGAATCCGGATTGT
>Ga0307372_10013842_pt1 | contig 10390 bp, 6 predicted proteins | sample OX1MG_FD_202533 | JGI IMG/M metagenome (GOLD analysis project Ga0307372, IMG submission 202533) | Soil microbial communities from Risofladan, Vaasa, Finland - OX-1 | ecosystem: Environmental > Terrestrial > Soil > Coastal area > Acid sulfate soil | place: Finland: Risofladan, Vaasa | collected... | reverse complement strand
GGCCAGCGCCGCCGCGCCGCGCGCCGCGCTCGCGGGGGTCCGGGTGGTGGTCACGGCGGGGGGGACCCGCGAGCCGGTCGACCCCGTCCGCTATCTCGGCAATCGCAGCAGCGGCCGGATGGGCGGGTGGCTGGCGGCCCACGCCCTGGAGCTGGGCGCCGAGGTGGTGCTGGTGACGGCGGCGCCGCCGCCCTTGCCGGCGCCGGGCCTGGTGGTCGTTGAGGTGGAGACAGCCGAGGAGATGCTCGCGGCGGTGCGCCGGGTGCTGCCGGCGGCCCGCCTCGTGATGATGGCGGCGGCGGTGGCGGACTGGCGGATGGCCTCCCCGCGAGCCGACAAGCTGAAGCGCCAGGGCCGCGCCCGGCTCCGCCTCGAGCTGGTCCCCACCCCCGACGTGCTCCAGACCGTGGTCCGCGAGCGGCCGCCGGGCTGCCTCGTGGTGGGATTCGCCGCCGAGACCGGCGAGCTCGAGGGACCCGCGGCCGCCAAGCTCGCCGCCAAGGGGGTGGACCTGCTGGTCGCCAACCGGGTGGCCGGGCCGGAGTCGGCGATGGGGGGGGAGGGGGCCGGCGGCCTGATCGTGGGCCGCGACGGGCTCCACCGCCAGGTCCCCTTCGGGCCCAAGGCCGCCTTCGCCGCCGCGATCCTGGAGGAGGCCAGCCGGCTGGCCGCGCGCGCCGACCACGGCTGAGGGGGCGGACGCCCGCCGGGTCGCGGCGGTCCTGACCGAGGCCGACAGCGGCCCCAGCCAGGAGGTGTTCGACTACGCCGTCCCCGCGCCGCTGCGGGCGCGGATCCGGCTGGGGCACCGGGTCGTGGTCCCGCTCGGGCGCCGCCGCCTGGTGGGGTATGTGATCGGCCTGGAGCCCGGGTCGGCCCGGCCCTCCCTGCGCGAGATCGAGGCGCTCTACGACGACGAGCCGGTGCTCTGCGCCCACCTGGTCGCGCTCGCGCCGGTGATCGCCCGGGTCTGTGCCAGCCCGCTGCGGGCGGTGGTGCGGGCGATGCTGCCGCCGGCAACCCGAGCCGTCCGGCCGCAGCGGCGGGTGGCTCCGAGGGGGCCCGGGCGACCCACGCTCGGCACCCCCCCGGCCGAGCCGGTGGGAGACCGGGCGCCCGAGCTGGAGCCGCAGCAGGCGGCCGCGGTCGCCCGGCTGGTGGCGGCGCTCGACGACGGCCGCGGCGGCGACTTCCTCCTCCATGGGGTCACCGGGTCGGGCAAGACCGAGGTGTACCTGGCGGCGATCGCGGCCACGCTGGCCCGGGGACGGGAGGCGGTGGTGCTGGTCCCCGAGATTTCGCTCACCCCCCAGACCGTGCGGCGCTTCGCGGCCCGCTTCCCGCAGCGGGTGGCGGTGCTCCACTCCGCTCTGACCGACGCGGAGCGGGCCCGGGAATGGCGGCGGATCCACCAGGGCCTGGCCCCGGTGGTGGTGGGCTCGAGGAGCGCGATCTTCGCCCCGCTCTCCCACCTCGGGCTGGTGGTGGTCGACGAGGAGGACTCCTCGGCGTACCAGCAGGACCGGCTGCCCCGCTACCACGCGGTCGATGTCGCCCGCCGGATCGGGCGTCAGCTGCGGATCCCCGTGGTGCTGGGCAGCGCGACCCCCCGGATCGAGACCCACCACGCTGCCCTGGAGGGCCGGGTCGAGCGGCTCGTCCTGGGCCAAAGGGTGCGGGGACGGCGGCTGCCGGTGATCGAGGTGGTGGATCTGCGTCGGGAGCTGGCCGAGGGGCGCCGCTCCCCCTTCTCCCCTCCGCTGGAGGCGGCGATCGACCGGGCGCTCCAGGACGCGGGCCAGGGGATCCTCTTTCTCAACCGGCGGGGCACGGCGACGGTGGTGCTGTGCCGGGGGTGCGGCGAGCCGGTGCGGTGTCCCGACTGCTCGGTCGCGCTGGTGCACCACGCCGACCGGGGGGCCTGCGTCTGCCACTACTGCGGCCACCAGGCCCCGCTCCCCACCCGCTGCCCCGCCTGCGGCTCGGCCGCGATCAAGCAGCTGGGGATGGGGACCGAGCGGCTGGAGGCCGAGGTGCGCCGGCGCTGGCCGGCGGCGCGGCTGCTGCGGATGGACCGCGACACGGTGGCGCACCGCGACGCCCACGCCCGCCTCTACGAGGCGTTCCGGTCGCGTCAGGCCGACCTCATGATCGGGACCCAGATGGTGGCCAAGGGCTGGGACCTGCCGGGGGTGCAGGTGGTGGGGATCGTCAACGCAGACACCCAGCTCCACCTGCCCGACTTCCGCGCCGCCGCGACCACGTTCGCCCTGCTCACCCAGGTCGCGGGCCGCGCCGGTCGCGGCGACGAGCCTGCCCGGGTGATCCTCCAGACCTACAGCCCCGACCACCTGGCGGTGCGGCATGCGGTCGCGCACGACTACTTGGGGTTCGCCGCCGGCGAGCTGGCGGCCCGGCGGGCGCTGGGCTTCCCGCCCTTCAGCCGCCTCGGGGTGGTGACCCGCCACGACCCCGACGACGGGGTGGCCCGGGCGGCCGCGACGGAGCTGGCTGATCGGCTCCGGCCGCCGGCCGCGGCCGCCCGGCTGGAGGTCCTGGGGCCGAGCCCGGCGGTGCTCCACCGGCTCCGCGGCCGGTACCGTTGGCAGGTGACGCTTCGCGGCCCCAGCCTCGACCCGGTGCGGGATCTGCTCCCGCAGGCGCCGGGCTGGTCGATCGAGCTCGACCCCGAGCTGTGAGGCGGCGCCCGCGCGGGTCCTGGGCCGCGGGCGCCCGAGGGCGGATAATGCGGTGTCCCGCCCGCCCCCCCGCGCCGTCCTGAGCGAGGAGGCTCCGCTGCCCGCTCCCCCCCCCCCCGCCGGACCGCCCAGGCCGCCCCGCGTGGGGGGCCGGTTCGACCGCACCGTCCCCCGTCCCGGGGGCCTGCCGGGCGACCGCTATGTCCGCTACGAGCGCACCGACCAGGGCCGCTTCGTGCTCACCGGGCCGGGCCAGATCGAGGCCACCCCGCAGGCCGACCTGCCCCCGGCCGGCGCCGCCCGCACCCTGGCGCGCCTTCGCCGCAGCCTGATCGGCCGGCCGCTGCCGACCCAGGCGCTGGAGACCGAGCGGCTCTCCCCGCTCCGGGCGCTGCCGATCCTCTCCTCCGACGCGCTCTCCTCGATGGCCTACGGCCCCGAGGCCGGCCTTGCCATCCTCGCCACCGCCGGGGCGACCGCGCTGGCGATCAACATCCCGCTGGGGATCGCGATCGCGGTGCTGATGGCGCTGGTGGTGACGTCCTACCGCCAGGTGGTGGCCGGCCACCCCCACGGGGGCGGGTCCTATGCCGCCGCCCGCGCCCATCTCGGGGTCACGTTCGGGCTGGTGGCGGGGGCGGCGCTGCTGGTCGACTACGTCCTCACCGTGTCGGTCAGCGTCTCCTCGGGGGTGGACGCTTTGGTGTCGGCGTTCGGCGCGCTGGCGGCGTTCAAGGTCGGCCTGGGGCTGACGTTCATCGTCCTGCTGGTGCTCGGCAACCTGCGGGGCGTGCGGGAGGCGGGCGCGCTCTTCGCCCTGCCCACCTATGCCTTCGTGCTCAGCTTCGCCTGCCTGATCGTGGTGGGGCTGGTGCGCGCCCTGCTCTTCGGCGCGGTCCACCATCCGCTCGGGCACTATCCGCCCATCCCCGGCGCCGCCAAGGCGATCACCCCGCTGCTGATCCTCACCGCCTTCGCCTCGGGGTCCTCGTCGATGACCGGGATCGAGGCGGTCTCCAACAGCGTGCCCACGTTTCAGCCGCCGGAGGTGCGCAACGCGCAGCGGACCCTGGTGCGCCTCGGGGTGATCCTGATCGTGCTCTTCCTGGGCGTCGACGTCCTCGACCTGGCCTATGGCGCGGAACCCCACCTCAGCGGCAGCCCCACCGTGGTCGCCCAGGTGGCGCGTAGCGTCTTTGTGGGACTGGGCGGGTGGTTCTTCTACGTGGTCCAGTTCTCCACCACCTTGGTGCTGATCCTGGCCGCCAACACCAGCTTCAACGGCTTCCCCCGGCTGGCGGCGATCCTGGCCCGCGACGACCACCTGCCCCACCGCCTGGCCCACCTCGGCAGCCGGCTGGTCTACTCCACCGCGATCATCGGCCTGGCGGGCGCCGCGGCGGTGCTGCTGGCGGTCTTCAACGGCAGCACCGACGCCCTCATCAACCTCTACGCGCTGGGCGTCTTCACCGCCTTCACCCTGGCGCAGAGCGCGATGGTGCGCCACTGGCTGCGCGACCGCGGCCCCCACTGGCGCCGCAACGTTGTGGTCAATGGGGTGGGCGCCTTCGCCACCTTGCTGGTGGACGGGATCATCATCGTGACCAAGACCCCCCGGGGGGCCTGGGTGGTGCTGATCATCATCCCGGTGCTGGTCGTGATCTTCACCCGCATCCACCGCCACTACGCCTCGATCGCCGCCCGCCTGGGCGCGGCCGAGGCGCTGCCGACGGTGGCGCTCGAGCTGGGCCCGGTGGTGGTGGTCCGGGGTCTTGTCCCCTCCCACGGGGGCGCCACCCAGCGGGCCTTGGCGTATGCCCGGGCGCTCGGGCCACCGGTCATCATCTTGGATCTGGAGCGACCGCGCCTGCGCACCGGCCGCCGCCTGGCGACCCTGTGGCAGACCCTGGACCGGATCCGGGCCGAGGCTCCCGACAAGGTGGTGACCGTGGTCCTGCCCGAGGCCACTCTGCGGCGCGGCTGGGTGGACCTGGTCCGCCGTCCGCTGCTGCTGCGGGTGAAGCTCAACCTCCTGCGTCGGCCGGGGTTCGTGGCGGCGAGCCTGCCCGCCCCCGCCGGCGATCTCGACCCGGCCGACCGGCTCGCGGGTCTGACCCGACGGGGGCAGGACGGCGAGGCGGGCATCCCCCGGGTCGCCTTGGTGCCGGTCTCGCGGCTGGATCCGCTGGCCGCCCGGGCGCTCCAGTACGCCGCCCAGATCGCCGACGAGGTGATCGCGGTCCACGTCTCCGCGGGCGAGGCCGAGGAGGCCGCCCAGGCGGCGGAGGGGGAGTCGGCGCGCTTCCGGCAGGCGTGGCCCGGTTTCGTCGCCCGGGTGCTGGGGGCGGCCGCGCCCGCGCAGCTGGAGCCGCTGATCATCACCTCGCCCTTCCGCAGCGTCATCGATCCCCTGCTCGCCTACATCGACGCCTGGCGTGCCAGCCACCCCACCCCGCTCTGCACCGTGGTGCTGCCCGAGCTGGTGGTGCCTCGGTGGTGGCGGCAGCCGCTCCACAACCACCGCGCCTTCGCGGTGAAGCGCGCCCTGCTCGGGCGCGCCGACCTCGCGGTGGCCGACGTCCCCACCCACCTCGACGCCGCCGGCGGGCCGCCGCGATGAGGCGCCGGTGCGGCTGATCCTCGCCGGCTCCGACGATTTTTCGCTCCCCAGCTTGGAGGCGGTGCGCGCCGCCGGGCACGAGGTTCTGGCCGTGCTCACCGCGCCCGACCGACCCGGCGACCGGGGCCGGCCGGCGCCCCGCCCCCTGCGCGACGCGGCCCGGCTGCTGGAGATCCCCGTGCTCCAGCCGCCCCGGCTCCGTGACCCCCACGAGCGGGAGCGGGTGGGGGCGCTGGGAGCCGAGCTGCTGGTGGTGGCCGGCTATGGGCAGCTGGTCCCGCTGGCTCTGCTGGAGCGGCTCCCCCGGGGCGGGCTCGGGGTGCACCCCTCGCTGCTGCCGCGCCATCGCGGAGCGGCCCCGATCCCGGCGGCGATCCTTGCCGGCGACCCCACCACCGGGGTCAGCATCATGCGGATGGAGCGCGGCTGGGACACTGGGCCGGTGCTGGGGCAGGCGATGGTGCCGTTGCCCGCCACCGCCACCGCGCCCGCGCTGCGCCACCAGCTGGCCCAGCTGGGCGCTCGGCTCCTGGTCGCGGTGCTGGAGCGGCTGAAGCGGGGCGAGGCGGTCGCGACCCCGCAAGATGTCCGGATGGCGACCTATGCGCCGCCGCTCCGGCCCGCCGATGGGGCGCTCGACTGGGAGCGCAGCGCCGTCGCCATCGACCGCGCCCTGCGGGCGCTGGCGCCCTGGCCGCCGGTCACCGTCCCGCTCGCCGGCCTGCGGGTCCGTCTGCTCGCGGGCGGCCCGGCGCCGGGGGCCACCCCTCCCACCCCCGGGCAGGTGCTGGGGTGGGAGGGGGAGTCGATGCTGGTCGCCACCGGGGACGGGGCCTTCCGGGTGGATCGGGTCCAGCCCCCGTCGCGACGGCCGATGACCGCGGCGGCCTTCTGGCGGGGGCGGCCGACCCGTCCCCCGACCGGTTCTCCCCGGTGACCCCGCGCGCGCCGGACGGGGTGGTCGCGCGCAACCGCCGCGCCCTCCACCAGTACTTCGTGCTGGAGCGGGTCGAGGCGGGGATCGAGCTCACCGGCACCGAGGTGCGCTCGATCCGGCTGGGGGGCAGCCAGATCGCCGAGGCGTACGTGCGGATCGAGGCCGGCCAGGCCTACCTGCTGGGCGCCCACGTCCGACCCTACGAGCAGGGCAACCGCCTCAACCACGAGCCGCTGCGGCGCCGGCGGCTGCTGCTGCACCGCCGCGAGATCGACCACCTCCAGGGGGTGGCCCGCCAGCCGGGGCACACCCTGATCGCGCTGGACCTGCACCTCAGCCGCAACCGGGTGAAGTGCGAGCTGGGAGTCTGCCGGGGCAAGCGCCAGGTGGACAAGCGCGAGGCGATCGCCGCGCGGGAGGCGAGCCGGGAGATCGACCGGGCGATGCGCCGCCACGTCATCGGAGGATGAGCGGTCCGCCGGCGCCCGCCGAGGTATGATGCAGGTGGTGGCTCACCCGTGGGGGCGTGTGGCTTCGACGGGGTCGTGGGCTGCGGGATGGCGTGTCGAGCCCCGGGCTCGTACAAACCGGGAAAGGCATTAACTGCCAACAACTCGAGCCGCACTCCGGCTCTGGCCCTCGCCGCCTGATCGCGGTAAGGCCTAAGGCTCAGGCTCCGGCCTGACGTCGCCCGACCGAGTGCCCGTGGCGGGCGGAGGCGACGTTAATGCAGCGGGCTTGCCCCGGGGTGGGGTTGCGGCGCCCCGGGGGACGCACACCGTGACTGGCCGTGAGGCAGCCCGTCCGAGGGCGGTCGCGCGGTGAGATCAAATCTCGGGCTACACACGTAGAGGTCTCGTGGGACGCGGCTTCGGACCCGGGTTCGATTCCCGGCGCCTCCACCAACGCACAGAATTCGAACCGGACTCCGAGCCCTCGGCTCCAGGCATTGGGTCCAGCAGGGCCAGGGTGTCGAGCGACGTCCGGGCCAGGTAGTAGGGACGGCCGATGTCGCCCTTGGGGGGCTCCAGCCGGATCGTCCCCAGGATCTGGCGCAGCAGCTGGGCGGACCTCGCGGTCGCCTGCTCCAGCAGGGGCCGGAGTCTTGTGAGGCGCTCCTCGATCCACTCGATGGGAGGCGCCTGGAAGACGGCGTCGCGGCTGCGCCGAAGCCCGTCGACCTCCTCGCGAAGGGTCTCCCCCCGGCGCTCGGTCTCGGTCAGGGCCGAGGCCAGGGCCCGGCTGCCGCGCCCCTCTCCGATGAAGTCGACGAAGTTCGCCAGCCGTGTGGGGCGCCAGGTTTCCTGAGGATGTCGAGCCCCGGGAGCGCCAGCCACGGTGAGGACGGTAGGGCGCCGGCCTTGCTCCGCCGCGACATACTAAGACGAGACTAAGTGCATGGACTTTGCGCGTGCCAGTGTGGTACACGGAGAACCGTGAGTGAGCGGCGCGCACGGATGATGCGAGCAGACGAGCCGGCGCGGATTCGGCGCTGGGCGGTGGAGCAGGTCACGCGCAAGGGTGCGCGGGTCGAGGCCGTGGCCGAGGCGTTGGGCTATGGCCGCTCGACCGTGTTCGGGTGGGTGCAGAAGTACGCGGCGTGCGGTCTTCGCGAGCTCCAGACCAAACTCCGCTCCGGCCGTCCGCCCAAGCTCACCTCGCGCCAGCGCGTCCGGCTGGTGCCGTACCTCGTAGGCACCGATCCCCGCCACCTTCGCTTCGCCTTCGCGCTATGGACCCGGGAGATGGTGGCGGAGCTGATCGAGGTCAAGTTTGAGGTGGTCATGAGCCCGTCAGGGGTCGGTCGGATCCTGCGCCGGATGGGCCTGTCTCCCCAACCGCCGGGGTGGCGCGCCTACCAGGCGGACCCGCAGGCCGTGGCCACGTGGCGGACGGTCGCGTTTCCCCTCATCAAGGCCGAGGCGGCCAAGGTGGGAGGGATCGTCTTCTTGGGCGACGAGGCGTCGGTCCGATCCGACTACCACGCGGGCACCACCTGGGGTCGCGTCGGTCAGACCCCGGTGGTGCCGACGACCGGCGCCCGCTATAGCGTGAACATGATCTCCGCCGTGTCGGCGCGCGGGAAGCTTCACTTCCGAATCGTCGAGGGCAAGGTCAACGCCGCGGCGTTCATCGACTACTGCGAACGGCTGCGCCACGACCACCCGCGCCGGCCGGTGTTCCTCATCGTCGACGGCCACCCGGCGCACTGGGCTCGCGCCGTCAGGGAGTGGGTGGCGAGCACCAATGGACGATTCCGATTGTTCTACCTGCCCGGCTACTCGCCCCAGCTCAACCCCGACGAGTGGGTCTGGAAGAATGTGAAGCACGACCGCATCGGCAAGGCCGGCATCACCAGCCTCGAGGACCTGCGCAGCAAGGCCGAAGGTGCCCTGCAGCGACTGGCAGGACTGCCCCACCTCGTCAAGTCCTTCTTCGCGGATCCCAAGCTTCAGTACATCGTCGGTTAGTCCCGCAAATTAGGCTCTCCTTAGTAATCGCGGCGAAGGCCCCGATCAGCGCCGCTCGGCCCGTGCCGATCAAGGGCATGGCCCGAAAGGGCCCCTCACAGCCCAACCGTGCAACTCGCTTTGCAACAACCGCGGTGGACCCGAACGCAAAGAATTCGAACCGCCTCGGCACTGGAGCTCGAGCTTCCGATCGGCCAGGTTGAGGCGCCACCTTGCTACCCGCGTATCGCGCCGAGAGCCATTGTCCTCCACCAGCTTGGGCTCAGCGACTCCGCGATCGGTCGTCGCCTGGAGGTGAGCGATAAGACTATCGCGCAGGCGATCGAGTGGCGGTTGGAAAAGCGCCGGCCGGGCCCGAAGTGAGCCCGGCCGGACCGAGCCACCGAGGCGCCCTTCATAGTCGTCAACCTAAGCGGGGTGCCTTGCTTGGCGGACTGAATTTACGCCACCCACCAGGAACGAAGGTTGAGACGCTTGGCTGTGCTGCTTGCGACAAGTGGACTGAGAGCGTTGCGACTTGTTGACTGGATCGGTTGCGACTTGGGGACTAGGCGCCAAATGAAGAGTTCAAAGAGCGTGCGCTACGGCTATGTCCCCCGGATCGCGGATGACGCACTAGCCAAGGCTCTCAAGTCCATCGGTGCCGCTGTGATCGTTGGGCCGAAGGCCTGCGGAAAGACGGAGACCGCCCGCCAGCGCGCCGCAAGTGAGGTCGGGCTCGACGTTGACGTCGAGGCCCAGCGTGCTGCCAGCGTCGATCCCCGGCTTATCTCGCCTGGCGCCACTCCCCGGCTCGTCGACGAGTGGCAGCGGGAACCGCTGCTCTGGGACGCCGTGCGGCCCAAGGTGGACGTGCGTCGCTCGCCCGGGCAGTTCATCCTCACCGGCTCGGCAACCCCAAGAGACGAGGTGTCACGGCACTCGGGCGCCGGTCGCCTGGCGGTCCTTCACATGCGGCCGATGACACTCTTCGCGCAACGGATCTCTCCTGGCATCATCTCCATCCATACCATCCTTGATGGCCAAGCACCAACAACCGGTACTTCAGCCCTCGATCTGGCAGCCTACTCCGATCGGATCGTAATGGACGGCTGGCCAGCGCTGATCGGGCAATCCGTCAGCGATGCGTTAGATTTTATCAACGGCTACATCGACATGATCATCAATCACGATATCGACGTCGTGTCCGGAGCGCGCCGGAATCCCAGAATGGTCAGGCGGTTCCTGCAGGCCTACGCCCAGCTGACCGCCCACCCGAGTCGGCTGAGCACCATCGTCGATCGAGCCCGCGGAATCGCAGAGAATGAGGCGCCATCTCGGTGGGCGGCCGAGCCGTACCTCGACGCCCTCTGCAGGCTGATGGTGGTCGACGACGTCGAGGCATGGAACCCTGAGCTGCGTTCACGAACCCGTCTGATGACAACGCCCAAACGGCATCTCGTGGACCCGTCGCTCGCAGCGGCGCTCATGGAGTGCGGCCCAGCGAGATTCCTTGGAGACGTCAATACCCTAGGCTACCTCTTCGAGTCTTTAGCGACCCGCGACATACGCGTGTACGCAGGGCAAGGCGGCGCGTCCGTCTACCACTATCGGGAGCGCGGGGGGGAACTCGAGGTCGACCTGATCGTCGAGCGCCGAGACGGTGCCTGGATCGGGATCGAGG
>Ga0307372_10013838_pt1 | contig 10392 bp, 9 predicted proteins | sample OX1MG_FD_202533 | JGI IMG/M metagenome (GOLD analysis project Ga0307372, IMG submission 202533) | Soil microbial communities from Risofladan, Vaasa, Finland - OX-1 | ecosystem: Environmental > Terrestrial > Soil > Coastal area > Acid sulfate soil | place: Finland: Risofladan, Vaasa | collected... | reverse complement strand
CCTCAATCCTAAGTTTCGCTATTGCCCCCGGCACGCCGCGCCTTCCTCTTCGCCGGCGGGGACGGTCGTTTGAAGGATTCATGAAGCCCTACTATATGCCCGGCTGGGCCAGAGTGCGGCGGGGACGGGCTGCTTGCCTTCGGGCCGTAAGATACCCACGTCCTTCCAGCCGCCGGACATTATAGCAGGCCTAGCCCCATGGCCTGCCGGCGAACCTGGTCAATGTAGGCCCGGCGGTCGGCTTCCGGCAGAAAAGCCGAAGTGAAACTCATCTCCGCCAGGCGCGCGAGGTCGGCCGGGGAGAAGCCCATCCGGGCGGCCGCTTCGTACTCGCCCAGCAGGTCGGTCTCGAACATGGCCGGATCGTCGGTGGAGAGCGTGACGCGGAGGCCGCGGTCGAAGAACGATTTCAGCGGATGGCTTTCGACCGTCGCCCCGGAAGCCGCCAGCTGCCGGCCGAGCGCCCCGGTCCGCAGGTTGCTGGTGGGACATACCTCCAATGGGAGACCACTCGCGGCGAGCCGGTCCATCAGGTCCGGGTCGTGCAGCACGGCGAGACCGTGCCCGATGCGCTCGACGCCGAGCAGATCGATGGCCTCGCGGACGACTTCCGGGCCGCCGATTTCACCGGCGTGGGCCAGCAGATGCAAACCGCCCTCCCGGGCGAACTCGTAGACGGGCCGAAGCCGGCTGGCCGGCACCGCCAGTTCGTCGCCGCCGATGCCGAAGGCGACGACGCCTTCAGGGGCCAGGCGCACGGCCCAGCGCGCCGTTTCCATCGCTTCACCGGGTCCGAATTGGCGGACGGCGTCGAGGATCCATTGCACCCGGAGACCTTGCCGGCCGGCCCGCTCGCCCGCCTGGCGAACGGCCGAAAAATTCGCTCCGACATCCTGTCCGCGGCGCAGCATCACGCCGGCCGAAAGGGTGATTTCGGCGTAAATCACGTTCTGCCGGAGGAGGTGGTCGAACAGTTCATCGGCAATCAGGCGGAAGTCTTCGGGGCGGCGCAGGAAGGATGTCACCCATTTGTAGGCATCGAGGAAGCCGGCGAAATCGAAGTAGCGGTAGCGCGCGGAAACCTCTTCGGCGGAGATTTCCACCCCATGCCGCGCGGCCAGAAAAACGACCGTTTGCGGCGCGATCGAACCCTCCAGATGCAGGTGCAGCTCGGCTTTGGGAAGCGCGGCGAGGGCGGAGGCGAGTGTATCCGAATTCATCGAGGACGCCGGCCTTGCCGCTCGGGCCGCAAGGCCTTTCAACGCACAATTGGAGTGTACCTGAAAAGGCCGGGGAAGCAGATTCAGTCGGCCGCGGCGGTCCCTTCCCGCTGGAGCTGGCTGTGCTTGCGGCTGTAGCGGAAATAGATGACCAGTCCGATGACGAGCCACACGAAGAACCGGATCCAGTTTTCCACCGTCAGGCTGGCCATCAGAACCAGGCAGCAGGCCAGCGAGAGAATCGGCACCCACGGCGAGAAGGGAACGCGAAAGCCCCGCCGGCGGTCGGGCTGCTTCTTCCGGAGCACGAGAACGGCGATGGTCACCAGGATGAAAGCGAACAGGGTGCCGATGTTCGACAAATCGACCAGAGTTCCGATATCGAAAATTCCCGCGGGAATGCCGACGACAAGCCCCGCAATCACGGTGGACACGGCGGGAGTGCGAAAACGCGGGTGCACGCGGGAAAAAACCTTCGGGAGAAGGCCGTCGCGGGACATGGCAAACCAGATGCGCGCCTGGCCGAGTTGAAAGACAAGGATCGATGAAACCATGCCCATCAACGCGCCGACCGTCACCCATCGCTCGACCGTCGGGAGGTGAATCGCTTGCAGGGCCATGGCGACCGGCGCCGCGTTGTTCAGCGTGTTCCATTTCTGGATGCCGGTCAGCACGACCGCGACGGCGACGTAGAGGACCGCGCATGCCGCGAGCGACCCCATGATGCCGATCGGGACGTCGCGGGAGGGGTTTTTGCACTCTTCCGCGGCGGTCGAGACGGAATCGAAGCCGATGTAGGTGAAAAAGACGATGGCCCCGCCGGTCAGAACCCCCTGCCAGCCGTTGGGCATGAAAGGCTTCCAGTTCACCGGCCGGATGAAGTGGGCGCCCGCGTAAACGAAGGTGATAATCGCCGCGATTTTGATGGCGACCATGACGGTGTTCGCGCCGGCCGATTCCCGGATGCCAACGACCAGCAGCACCGTCAGCAGCATCACGATGATGAAGCCGGCCAGATTGTAATGCGTCGTCCAGCCGGTGGCGGGCGAGTAGGTGGGCGTCGTCCACTGGTCCGAGAGATGCAGGCCGAAACCGGATAGCAGGCTGTCGATGTAGGCGGAAAAGCCGACGGCGACGGCCATGTTCGACACGGCATATTCGAGAATGAGGTCCCAGCCGATGATCCAGGCAATCAGCTCGCCCAGGGTGGCATAGGTGTAGGTATAGGCGCTGCCGGCAATGGGGATCATCGAAGCCAGTTCGGCGTAGCAGAGGCCGGCCAGGCCGCAAGCGATCGCGACAAACAAAAATGAAAGGGCCACGGCGGGTCCGGCGCCCGGCCGGCCCATCACCCCGATGGCGCGCGAGCCGTGGAGCAGAACCGACAGCAGGGGCGCTTGCAGAAGGGAAGGGTAACGCGCGGTTTCACCCGCCGCGGCCGTGCCGGTAACGATGAAAATGCCGCTGCCGATGATCGCTCCGATGCCGAGGGCCGTCAGGCTGAGGGGGCCGAGCGATTTTCGGAGGCGGTGTTCGGGAAGCTGGGAATCGGCCAGAAGCTTGTCAATCGACTTTGTGCGGAACAGTGACGAGGCCACTGGGGACACCGGGAATCGGGATTCACGCTCCCCGAGTCGCCCACACTATATATTCCCCTTGCGCGGCCACGCAACGAAGAGCCTCGGCGGCATCCTCAAACGCGTTCGAGTTTCGCGTAGCGCTCGATCAATTTGCGCGTGCCGTGCCGCGCAAAGCTGACCGTGAAGCGACGGTCCTCTCCGTCACTTTCGACGTCGACGATCGTGCCCAGGCCAAAGGTGGGATGCCGGACCTTCCGGCCGATGAGGGTCTTGGGCGTCCCGCCGAGCCGGGAAGCGAAGCGCGGCGCCTCGTCGAAGGTTTCGCCAGCCCGGTCGCCCGCCTGATTGCCCGCCCAGTGGGTCGACCGGTCGGGCTGGCGCATGGCGCTCGGGGAGAACGACACGCCGCTGCCTTCGCCGCCGGTCGGAGCGGCGACCGTTTCCATCAGTTTTTCGGGCACCTCGGCCAGAAAGCGCGATGGCATGGTGGCCGTCTGCGAGCGCCGGTCGTAGGAGCGCCGGTAGTGGGCGCGGGTAAGCGTCAGCGTGCGCCGGGCGCGGGTCATGCCGACGTAGCAGAGGCGGCGTTCTTCTTCGAGGGCCGCTTCGCTTGCCATCGACCGGGCGTGCGGGAACAGGTTCTCTTCCATCCCGACCAGGAAGACGTGATCGAATTCCAGGCCCTTGGCGCTGTGCAGCGTGATCAGTGTCACCGGCGCGTGCGCGTCGTAGCTATCGGCGTCGCTGACCAGCGCGGCGCGGTCGAGAAAGCTCAGCAGGGTTTCCCCTTGTTCCTCGGCCTCTTCCGCGGCGGAGACCAGTTCCTTGACGTTGCTGGCGCGATCGGTGAATTCTGCCCGGTCCTGCTGTTCGAGCGATTCGAGGTAACCGGTGCGGCCGGCGAGTTCCCGCAACAGCTCGGCCGGACGCCGGTTCTCCCATCCGGCCCGCAGGCCTTCGATCAGTTGGCGGAAAGCGGCCAGGGCCGCGGCGGTGCGATTCGACGCGGCCTCGCTCGCCGCCACCAGAGCGGCCCAAAGCGAAATCTTGTCCTCGGCGGCGGCAGCTCGCAACGACTCGACCGTTTTTTCGCCGATGCCGCGCACGGGCGTGTTGATCACGCGCGCCAGCGCCACGTCGTCATCCGGGTTGATCATCATCCGCGCGTAGGCGAGCAGGTCCTTCACCTCGGCGCGCTGATAAAAGCTGAAGCCGCCGACCAGGCGGAAAACAAGGCCGGCGCGGCGGCAGGCCTCTTCAAAAGGCCTGGACTGGAAATTGGTCCGGTAGAGAATGGCCACGCTCGCCTCGGGCTCTTTCCTGAGCAGCCGGCCAATTTCGTGGACTACAGTCGCCGCCTCTCCGGTCCCGTCGATCGCCTCCTGCAGCCGAACCAGCTGTTCTCCGGTCCGGGTTGCCGTCAGGTTTTTCCCCAGCCGGCCGGAATTGTGGGCGACGACGGCTGCGGCGGCATCGAGAATCGTCTGCGTCGAGCGGTAATTCGTCTCGACGCGCAGCACCTCGGCGCCGGGAAAATCTTCGAGGAAACGCTGGAGGATGCCGGGATCGGCGCCGCGCCAGCTATAGATCGACTGGTCCTCGTCGCCCACCACGCAGACGCAGCTGTTCTCCCCGGCGAGCAGGCGCACCATCTCATACTGCTTCTCGTTGACGTCCTGGAATTCGTCCACGACGATGTGCTCGAATCGCCCGCGCCAGCGCGCCCGCGCCTCATCGCCCGACCGCAGCAGCCTGACGGCTTCGAGCAGCAGGTCGTCGAAGTCGAGCGCCCCGGCCTGCTTGAGCGCGGCCACGTAGAAATCAAAGACGTCGGCCGCCAGACGGGCCCTTTTGTCGAATACCCGGTCCGCCTCCATGCGCATGCGCTCGCTGTCCCAGCCGTTGTTTTTGGCATAGCTGATCGGCTCGCGCAGGCTTCGCGGCGAAAACTGGCGTTCGTCGCGGCCGAGCCGGCGCAGCGCCTGGCGCACCACGCTGGTCTGGTCCTCATCGTCGTAGATGGCGAAATCGCGAGGGATGCCGATCAACGGCCCGTCCTGCCGGAGCAGCCGGGCGCAAAAGGAATGGAACGTCCCCACCCACGGCGCGGCGCCGGCCTCGGGAACCAGGGCGCGGATGCGCTCCTTCATTTCGGTGGCGGCCTTGTTCGTGAAGGTGACCGCCAGGATCGCCTCGGGCCGCACGCCTTGCGAAATCAGCCAGGCGACGCGGTAGGTGATGACGCGCGTCTTGCCCGTCCCGGCGCCGGCGACCACGACCACCGGTTTCGCCGCTTCGACCGCCTTGCGCTGGCCTGGATTCAGATCGTCGAGAAGAGACATTGAAGCGATTGTAGTGAACGCGCCGCAAGGGCGGCAAACGGCGCTCAAAAACCAAGCATTATTGCGTAAATCCGGCTTGCGTGAATCGGGCCGGAAGGAACCGGGCGCGGTTTAATCGGGGCCGGCGCCGGAAAGAGCCGCCTGGAAAAACATGATGGATTGCGAATTCCCCAAAAACTTCAGCTCGGGGACGTAGAGCTGGGCGTAGCGCAGCGCGTCGTAACGCCCGCCGAGGTCGAAATAGAGAAAACCGTGTACCGTCGCGCCGGGCGCGACCACCGCGGCCGGAAAAGAGAGCGACTCGAGCCGGTCCCGCAACGCCCGCCATTTCTTTTCCTTATTGCCGCGCGGAAGCGGCAGGGGCAGCCGCTCGCGCGGGACTTCGACATTGGCCGGGTGGGGATGCAGGATCATGGTGGCCAGATCGCCCGAGCCGAGCGGCTCGATCTGTTGCCGGTCGCTGCCCGGCAGTTTCACCTCCAGGCGAATCTTGTCCATCGAGATGGCGAGGGGCCAACGCGTCGAATTGCGAACGTAGACTTCCAGGGGAAGAACGCCCGCCTTAAGAGGATTTTCCTTCCCGATGGCCTGCCTGGCGCGATGGGGATTCTGATACGGGTCGCAAGCGACCAGGATTCCCTGATGGGAATCGCGGGCGGGGAGTTTCGCGGGGTCCACCGGGGCGGTTTGCGGCAAGGCAAACGCGAACAGCAGTGTGGCTACCAGCGCAAAACGCACCAAAAACCCTCCCTTGGGCCCGGTCCCGATTCTGCTTCGAGCCCGCGTGCCCCTATAATAGCGCGTCTGTTCGGTTCGCGACCGACGCGGGCCGAACGCGATCGTCCATGTATTCTGCTTACAGTTTCCTGCTGGCCGTGGGAATGCTCGCCGCGCTGCCCTATTTCGCCGTCAAGGGCCTACGCCACGGGAAGTACTGGCGAAGTCTGCCGCAGCGCCTGGGCTGGCTCCCGAAAGGGCTCGCCGGTGACGCGGCCCGCGCTCCGGGTGCGCTCTGGATTCACGCGGTATCGGTCGGCGAAGTGATGGCGGCGGTGCCCCTGGCCCGCCGTCTGAAGGAGCGCTTCCCGCAGCGCCGCCTGATCATTTCCACGACGACCGATACGGGCCAGCGGATGGCTCGCGACCGGATCGACTGGGCCGACGCGTTTTTTTATTTTCCGTTCGATTGGCGGGTGGTGGTACGGCGCGTTTTTCGCTGTGTGCGGCCGGCATTCGTTGTCATACTCGAAGTGGAGATCTGGCCGAATTTCCTGCGCGTGGCTCGCGAGGGGGGCGTTCCCGTGATTTTTGCGAGCGCCCGTGTTTCCGAGCGCTCGTTTCGCCGCTACGGCTGGGTCAAAGGATTGACGCGCCGGGCGCTTTCGGACGCGAGCGGTTTTCTGGCGCAGACCGACGAGGACGCCCGGCGACTGGTCGCCCTGGGCGCGCCGCCAAATCTTGTGGAGACAGGAGGAAACTTGAAATTCGATGTTCCAGCGCCTGCCGGGAACGAACTGGCGGGCTGGCTCGCCGAAGAAGCCGCCCAGGCCGGGCGGTCGCCGGTGATCGTCGCCGGCAGCGTTGTGGCGGGCGAGGAAGAGGCCGTGCTCGACGCCTTTGCCCGCCTGCGCGGCCGCTTTCCGAAAGCCCTGCTCGTGCTGGCTCCGCGCAAGCCGGAACGATTCGACGCCGCCGCGGCCCTGGCCGAGGCGCGCGGATGGGGCCTCTTGCGCCGCAGCCGGCTGAACTCCGCCGGGCCGCTCGATGCCGGCGTGTTTCTCGTGGATTCGATCGGCGAACTCGGCGGATTGTACCGGACCGCCGACCTGGTTTTCGTCGGGGGATCTCTTTTCGATGCCGGCGGACACAATATCCTCGAACCGGCGGCCCTGGGAAAAGCGCCGGTTTTCGGCCCTTACATGCAGAACTTCCGGGAAATCGCCCAAAAGTTCCTCGATAGCGGCGCCGCCGTTCAGGTTTCCACGGCGGACGAGTTGGGCCGCGTCTGGCTCGACTATTTCCTCGACGAAGACAGGCGAGAGGCGGCGGGCCGGAGCGCCCGTGAGCTGGTGGAAAGCAATCGCGGCGCAACCGAGCGCATCGTCGAAAACGTGGAGATGCTCGTCGCCGCAGGCGGGCCGGGCCGATGAGCGAATTCTGGCGCACGGTTCTGTGGCCGTTTTCGCTCGTATACGGGCTCGCGGCTCGCGCGCGGACCTGGCTCTATCGCCATGGAAAACTCCGCAGCCGGCGGCTGGATGGGATCGTCGTCAGCGTCGGCAACCTGACGGCCGGCGGCACGGGGAAAACCCCGATGGTCATTTGGCTGGCCGGCCAGCTGGTGGCGGCCGGAGAGGCCGTTGCGGTGCTGACGCGCGGCTATCGAAGCATGGAGATGGCCGACGGCAAAGCCAAAGGGAAGTCCCCGCGTCAGGTCAGCGACGAAGTTCTCGTCATCGAAAGTCATCTCGGCGACCGCGTGCCGATCGGCGTCGGCAAGGATCGATACCAGTCGGGGCTCGAGCTCGAACGCAAGGGCGTGAAATGGTTCGTGCTGGACGACGGCTTCCAGCATTTTTCCCTGGCTCGCGACGCCGATCTGGTCCTCATCGACGACACCGATCCCTTCGGGGGCGGGCTGCTGCTGCCGGCCGGACGCCTGCGCGAGCCGATTTCCGGATTGCGCCGCGCCGACGCGATCGTCATCACCCGCGCGGCCAGCGATCCCGAGCTCGAACGGGAGCTCCGCCACTACAGTTCCGCCCCGATCTTCTACGCCCAGACGGAACTGCTGCGCATCACCCGCATTTTCCCTGGGGCGCCTCGTCCCGCGACCGATGCCGAACGCAGCGCGAAATTTCTCGCCTTCTGCGGCACAGGCAATCCGGGCGCTTTTTTCGCCGATCTCAAGCGATGGGGTTTGACCGTCGCCGGCTCGATCCGCTTTCCCGATCATTACCGGTACACGCAGCGGCGGATCAACGAGATGGAGGATTTTGCCGCCGACAGGAATGCGAAGGCCATGCTCTGCACGGAAAAGGACCTCCTGAATTTCGGCGGTCTGAAATTTTCCCGGTTTCCCGTGTTCACCTGCCGCATCGCGATGCGCCCGGCCGATCCGGCCGGGTTGTGGCGTGCGCTGGTCGAGACGATCGAGCGGCGCGGGAAATCGCGGTAAAGACGGCGGCCCGGCGCGTTTCCTCGATCGGCCGCTTTTTTGCGATACTGTTTGCCGGGTAATCGCCCGGTAACGCAAGTCCATTTGAGCCATGCACATCAGGCCGACCGGTCGTGGCTCGGGGGAGACCGAAATTCATGGAGAACGGTAACCGGCGCCGCGCCGCATTCCTCGATCGCGATGGCACACTCGCGGAGGAAATGGGCTACCTGAATCATCTCTCCCGCTTTCGCCTGTTTCCGTTTGCCGCCGAGGCGATTCGCCGCCTCAATCAGGCCGGTTTGGCCGTCGTGGTCGTCACGAATCAATCCGGCGCGACGCGCGGTTTTTTTCCCGAGGAGCTGATCCGCCAGGTGCACGAGCGGATGGTGGCCGAACTCGCCGCCGCCGGCGCCCGCATCGACGCCGTTATTGCCCTCACACCCGGGACGCCGATTGCGGCTGCCGCAAGCCGCGCCCCGGCATGCTCGAGCGCGCATCGCGCGAGCACGGGTTCTCGCTCGAAGGCTCCTTCGTTGTGAGCGACCGTTACGCCGACGTGCAGATGGCTCATACCGCCGGCTGCCAGGGCATTCTTGTGCTCACCGGCTACGGCCGCGGTGAATACGAATGGAATCGCGAGAGCTGGCCGCGCCAGCCCGATTGGGTGGCGGAAAACCTGCTGGCCGCCACCGACGCGATTCTCCGCCACCCATGACGACCGCCGAACCTGTCCGCCTGCTGGCTCTGCTCGACGCCTTCCCGCGACAGACCGTTCTCGTTGTGAGCGATTTTGTCGCCGACGAGTTCGTCGCCGGGGAGATTTCGCGCGTGTCGCGCGAGGCCCCGGTCCTGATCCTGCGGCATCGCGAAAGCCGTCTGGTGCCGGGCGGCGGGGGCAATGCCGTCAACAACCTCGCCGACCTCGGCGCGCGCGTCTTGCCGGTCGCGGCCGTCGGCAACGACGAGGCGGGACGCGCCCTGCTTCGCTACTTCCGCCGCAAGGGCGTCGATACAGCTTCCATCGAGCGGCTTCCCCATTGGACAACGCCCCGGAAAACCCGTTTTCTCGCCGGCTGGACGCACACCGCCGGCCAGCAGGTGCTCCGCGTCGATTGCGAGCCGGAATCGTTGCCCGAAGAGGTGCGCCGGAGAATCCAGCGGCGGGCCCGTTCGCTCGTCGGCAAGGCCAATGCGGTCCTGTTCTCGGATTATGGGTTGGGAGTCGTGACGCCGGCTTTGGCGCGGGGGATCATCCAAGGCCGCCGCCGCCCGGTCGTTACGATCGATTCCCGCCACGACCTGCTTTCCTACGCCGGGCTCGGCATCACCGCCGCCACCCCCAATGAGCCGGAACTCGAAGCGCAATATCACACCCGCATCGGCAACGATACGGCCCGGCTCGCCCTGCTGGGCGAGCGGACGCGGCGAAGAATGAATCTCGAAGCGCTCGTCGTGACGCGCGGCAAGGATGGCATGGTCGTATTCGAGCGCGGGCGGCGGCATCGCTTCATCCCCATCTACGGCACCGATCAGGTGGCCGATGTGACCGGCGCGGGAGACACGGTCATCGCCGTCTTTACCCTGGCCCTGGCGGCGGGGGGCAGCTTCTACGAGGCCGCTTTACTGGCCAACTACGCCGGCGGCATTGTGGTCACCAAGCGGGGCACCGCCACGGTGAGCCGGGAAGAGCTCGAAGCCGCTGTCCGCGCCGACGCCGCCCATTCATGAATACTCGCGAAAAAATCCTCCCGCTCGAACCGCTCGCCGGCGCTTTGGCCGAAGAGCGCCGCCGTGGCCGCCGGATCGTTCTGGCCAACGGCTGCTTTGACCTGCTCCACGCCGGACACGTCCGTTTTCTCGAAGGGGCCAGGCGCGAGGGCGACGTGCTCGTCGTGGCCATCAACTCCGATGCCAGCGAGCGGCAATTGAAGGGCGCGGGCCGGCCCGTGCTGGCGGCCGGGGCGCGCGCCGAGCTGGTGGCCGCCCTCGCCGCCGTGGACTACGTTGTGGTGTTCGAGGAAGCCGACGTTTCCCGGTTGCTCGAGCGGTTGCGGCCCGATGTGCACGCCAAAGGGACCGACTATACGCCC
>Ga0307372_10013836_pt1 | contig 10393 bp, 7 predicted proteins | sample OX1MG_FD_202533 | JGI IMG/M metagenome (GOLD analysis project Ga0307372, IMG submission 202533) | Soil microbial communities from Risofladan, Vaasa, Finland - OX-1 | ecosystem: Environmental > Terrestrial > Soil > Coastal area > Acid sulfate soil | place: Finland: Risofladan, Vaasa | collected... | reverse complement strand
CGACGGCGAAGAGCTGTTCGTCACGGAGATCGTCGGCCATGGACCAAGTCTCACCGTTTCGTCAGGAAATCGCGAGCACCTCAGCGGTTAGTGACCCACGCTCCTAGCCCGTCTCGGTGTCCTCGGCGACGACGACGGGGGCGCGGACCGGCAGCGAGGAGAAGACGTCCGGCGGCTCCCGCCACGGGTCGACGGCGCCCTCACGGGCAGCGGCGAGCGCCCTCCAGACCCGTTCCGGGGTCATCGGCAGGTCGATGTGGCGGACGCCGAGGTGGGCCACGGCGTCGATGACCGCGTTCTGGACGGCGGGGGTGGCGCCGACGGTCGCCGACTCGCCGATGCCCTTCGCGCCGAGAGGGTTGTAGGGGGTCGGGGTCTCGGTGTTCGACGCCTCGAAGGAGCAGAACTCCGCCGCCGAGGGCAGGCAGTAGGTGGCGAAGCTCGTCGTCTCCGGGTTGCCCTCGCCGTCGTAGACGACCATCTCGTACAGCGCCTGGGAGACGCCCTGGGCGATGCCGCCGTGCTGCTGGCCGGTGACGAGGAGGGGGCTCACGATCCGCCCCGCGTCGTCCACCGCGACGTGGCGGAGGGCGCGCACGAAGCCGGTCTCGGTGTCGACCTCGACGACGGAGAGATGCGCACCGAAGGGGAAGGTGGCGCCCGGTGCGGAGAAGTCGGCGCTCGCCTCGAGACGCCGCCCCCGCTGCTCGGCCTCCGCGGCGAGGGCCCCCCAGCCGAGCGCCCGCGCCGGGATGCCGGCGACACCGACCGTGCCGTCGTCGGTGACGACGACGTCCGCGGCGTCGGCCTCGAGCAGCTCGGCGGCGAGCTCGCGACCGAGGTCGACGACCGAGTCCGCGGCCTGCTGCACCGCCGCGCCCCCGAGCTGCAGAGAGCGCGAGCCCCCCGTGCCCCCGCCGCGCGGGACCTCGGCGGTGTCGGCCTGGACGTAGCGGATCTTCTCCATCGCGACACCGAGGCGGTCGGCGACGATCATCGAGAAGGCGGTGGCGTGGCCCTGGCCGCTCGCCGCCGTGCCGGCGCGGATCGTCACCGCGCCGTCGGGGTGGACCTCCACCGCGCCGAACTCCCCGCCGGGGCCTCCCGCCGTGACCTCCACGTAGACGCTGAGGCCGATGCCGAGCTGCAGCCGCTCCCCCGCCTCCCGGCGGCGAGCCTGCTCGGCGCGCAGCTGCACGTAGCCGGCGACCTCGAGCGCCCGCTCGAGGGGCAGGGCAAAGTCGCCGACGTCGTAGAGCACCCCGGTGCGGGTCCGGTACGGGAAGGCCTCCTTTGCGATGAGGTTCCGTCGTCGCAGCTCGGCGGGGTCGATCCCGAGCTCTGAAGCGCCGAGGTCCATCAACCGCTCGAGGAAGGCCGCCGCTTCGGGACGCCCCGCGCCCCGGAAGGCCCCGACCGGCGAGGTGTTCGTCATCGCCGCGACCACGTCGACGTGGATCTTCGGGATCTCGTAGACCCCCTGCACCATCGATCGGGTCGAGCCCTCCGCCAGCCCCCCGCCGAAGCCGGCGTAGGCGCCGGCGTCGCCGATGAAGGCGGCGCGCAGTCCGACGATCTTGCCGTCGGCGTCGAAGCCCATCTCCCCGTACTGCACCTGGCTGCGACCGTGCATGCCGACGAGGTTCTCCGTGCGGCTCTCCGACCAGCGCAGCGTGCGGCCGAGGCGGCGGGCCGCGGCGATCACCGCCGCGTAGTCCGAGAGGAGGCCGACCTTGCCGCCGAAGGCCCCGCCGACGTTGGGGGTGATGACGCGGATCTCCTCGGGCGGCAGGTCGAAGAGCCGCTTCACCCCGTCGCGCAGGCGGTGCGGCATCTGCGTCGCGACGTGGATGGTGAGCGCGGGGTGCTCGCCGGGGACGACGGCGATCGCGTTCCCCTCCATCGGTGCGACCGCGACGCGCTGGTTCTCGAGGCGCGCCCGCACCACGACGGCGGCACCGACGAGCGGGTCCTCCCCCACCTCCTGCAGCCCCGCCGCGGCGTTCGAGCCGAGCGCCTCGAACTGCACCGGCGCGCCCGGGAGGAGGGCACTGTCGAGATCGGTGACCGCCTCGAGCGGCTCGTACTCGACGACCACCGCCTCGCAGGCATCGAGCGCCTGGGCGAGGCTCTCGGCGACGACGAGCACGACGGCCTCGCCGACGAAGCGCACCTTGTCGGTCGCGAGCGCGCGCCGCTCGACCTGCTCGTTGAGGGAGCGAAAGGGCGGAGGGACGGCCCCGATGCCGAGGTCGGCCTCGCGGAACAGGCCGACGACGCCGGGCATCGCCCGCGCCGCCTCGACCTCCACGGCGCTCACCCGCGCGTGCGCGTACGGGGAACGGACGAAGGCGCAGTGCAGCGCGCCCGCGAGGGGGAGGTCGCCGACGTAGTGGCCGACGCCGACGAGCAGTTCGGGGTCCTCCACGCGCCGCACGACGTTGCCGAGAATCGAACCGGGCATCTCATTCCTCCCGGAGCGAAGCTACCGCGCCGACGAGGGCCGAGGGCCGCCCGCTGGCCGACGGCGCACCTCGCGCGCCGCCGCCCTGTTGACCGCCCTCCGAGGGCCCCGCTACCCCGCCCGCTGCACCACCGGGGGATGCGCCGCGAGGCCGTTCAGCGCGACGAAGGCGAGGAGGTCCGCCTCGCAGAGCGGCTTCGCGAAGACGAAGCCCTGGAGGTCGAAGCCGGAGTCCACCATCTTGCGGCGGATCGTCTCGTCCTCGACGCCCTCGGCGACCGCCTGCAGGCCGAGGCGGTGCGCCAGCTCGCGCACGGTGCGCACGATCGCGTCGTCGGCGAGGGAGAAAGGCGAGCGCAGGACGAAGCCCTGGTCGCACTTCAGCTCGTCCAAGGGGAGCTGTGGGAGCACCGACAGCGAGGTGTAGCCCGTCCCGAAGTCGTCGATCGAGATCCGCACCCCGACATCGTGCAGCGGCCGCAGCAGGCTCACCGCGAGGAGCAGGTCGGCCGCCTCGGAGGTCTCGGTGACCTCGACGGCGAGCGCGCTCGGGGGCAGGCCGCGGCGGGAGAGCTCGGCGAGGATCCACTCCGGGAAGTCCTCGCGGGTGAGGGTCTTCGCGGAGAAGTTCACCGAGACGGGGAGCTCGACGCCCCGCGCGCGCCACCGGAGCTGGGCGTCGAGCGCCTCGGTGAGGACCCAGTCGGTGATCCGGTCGATGAGTCCCGTCCACTCCGCGAGGCGGATGAAGCGCGCCGGCGAGACGGAGCCGAGGACCGGGTCCCGCCAGCGCAGCGACGCCTCGACCGCGGCCGTCCGCCCCGAGCGCGCGTCGATCTGCGGTTGGTAGGCGAGGGTGAGGTCGCCGCGCCCCGGGGCGCCGCCGAGCGCGGCGAGGAGCGTGAGATCCTCCGCGGTCATGGCCTCGTGCTCGTGCTCGCCGAGGAAGACGTCGGTGCGGCTGCGCGTCGCCGCCGTGCGCGCGCCGAGGGCGGCCCGACGGATGAGGTCGGCGATCTCGTCGCCGTCGTCGGGGTAGCGCGCGAGGCCGACGTGGGGGCGGAGGTTGATCTCCACGCCGGAGGCGTCGAAGCTGCCCCGCGAGATCGCCTCGGCCAGGGTGCGGGCCAGGGTGCGCGCCTCCTCGACGCTCTCCGCCCCGCCGGTCGCCGTGTCGAGGCCCTTGGCCAGCACGAGCTGGTCGCCATCGAGGCGGCCGATCACCGTCCCGCTCGGGAGCACTTGGCCGAGGTGCTCGACGGCGCGGCGGAGGAGCTCGACGGCGACCCGGTGGCCGAGGGCCTCCCGCGCCTCGTTGATCCCCTCGAGGAGGATGGCGGCGATCACGAAGCGCTCGTGGCGGTCGGGACCGAGGAAGTGCTGGGCGAGGCCGACCCCGTTCGGGAGGCCGGTGTCGGGGTCGATCGCGCCCTGACGATGGTTCTCGCGGACGAGGAAGGCCACGCTGCCCGCGGCGATCGTCCCGACGAGCAGCACGACGAGGGCGACGAGCAGCGCCGCGGCGAAGCCGTCGGCGGGGACGAGCGCCCCGAACAGCGCGAGCGAGCCGACCGCGGCGAAGCCGAGCATCGTCTTCCCGTCGAGGAAGAAGGCGTTCGTCACCCAGAACGGGATGAGGAAGGCCACGAAGGCGAAGGCCACCGGCCGCCCCTGCTCGGCGAGGACGAGCAGCACGGCCGCCGCGTTGCCCGCGGCGGAGAGCACCTTGAAGGCGCCGAGGTTCACCTCGCGCACCTTCAGCTGCCAGTACCAGGCAACCGCCGTGAGGCCGCAGACCACGCCGGCGAGCACGACGAAGGCTCCCGAGAGGCCGAAGGGGAACGCGAGCAGCGGGAAGAGGAGCGTGCCGAGCGCGTGGAGGATGCGCAGCACCGAGAGCGGGCTCAGGAGCTCGAGGGGCGCCCCGAGCGCGAACCAGGAGCGGGTCTTCGGGAAGAGGTGGTTCTTCACCGGCGCGTCGGAGGGGAGCCGCGCGCTCGTGATCGAATGGCCCCCCTCGCCGGGGAGCGCCGACCACCCGCGCCAGCCCTCACCGGGCGTCCAGGCAGAACCCATCGGCTGTGTTACGGCACGATCGCCCCGGAATTCCAGTGCGCAGGCCCTGCTCGCGGGCGCCGGTCCGCCCTTCCCGTGCAGGTGCGGGCACCGGCCCGGAAGGTATCGCGGCGTTACGATGCGGCCGTGCGCGTCGTCATCACCGGGGGGACGGGCTTCCTCGGGAGCGTCCTCGCACGGCGTCTGCTCGAGCGGGGCTCCCTCACCTCCCCCGCGGGGAGCCGGCAGCCGGTCGAGGAGATCGTCCTCGTCGACGCCGCCGCGCCGGCGGCCCCGACGGCGTGGCCCGCCTCGGTGACGACCGTAATCGGCGACGTCGCCGATCGGGGGCTCCTCTCGTCGGTCGTCGATCGCGACGACGTCTCGGTCTTCCACCTCGCGTCGGTCGTGAGCGCCGGAGCCGAAGCGGACTTCGACGGGGCGCTGCGGGTCAACCTCGACGGCTGCCTCGCCGTCCTCGAGGCCTGCCGCGCCCGAGAGAGCGCGCCGCGCGTCGTGTTCACCTCGAGCATCGCAGCCTTCGGCGGCGCCGCGGTGCGCAGCGTCGTGTCGGACTCGAGCAAGCTCACCCCCGAGACCACCTACGGGACGACCAAGGCGATCTGTGAGCTGCTCGTGAACGACTACACGCGCAAGGGCTTCATCGACGGCCGCTCCGCCCGGCTGCCGACGGTCGTCGTCCGCCCCGGGCGGCCGAACGCCGCCGCCTCCTCGTGGGTCAGCGGGATCCTCCGCGAGCCCCTGAATGGTGAGGCGAGCACCCTCCCCGTCGAGGCCGCGACGGGCGTCCCGATCAGCGGCTACCGGACGATCGTCGAGAACCTCGTCCGCCTGCACGAGCTCGACGGGGCGGCACTCGGCAGCGACCGCGCGCTCAACCTGCCGGCACTCAACGTCACCGCCGGCGGGATGCTGGAGTCGCCGCTAACCGGCCGCTGGGCCCGGTTGCGGTCGCCCCCGACCCGGCCGTCGTCTCCTTCTTCTCCCGCTGGGCGCAGTGGTCGGACTTCGAGCGCGCCCTCGGCCTCGGCCTCGCGGTGGACGCTGACCTCGAGACGGTGATCGGCGAGTACCTCGAGGACTTCCTCGGCGGGCGCCGGGGGGAGTGACCCGCCGGCTCGGCAGCTTCCTTGGCCTCCCCGCCGTGCGCCGGGGCACGCGGCGGCTCCTCGGCGGAGGGTGCGGCTTGGGCGGCGCGGCGATCCTCCTCGCCGCGGCGCTCGCGGCCTGCGGAGGCCCCGGCAAGACGGCGGCGCCGGAGGTGCGGGTCGTCACCGCGACCCTCGACGACCTCTCCTGTCCGAACGCCGCGAGCTGCACGGCCGTCGGCTCCTTCCTCCCCGTCGACACCGACGCGACCTCCGGTGACCCCGACGGCGACGGCGACGCCTCGCACGCCCTGGTCGAGTCCTTCGACGGCAGGCGCTGGCGCGTCGCCGCGACCCCGAGGCTGCGGCGCGGCGGTGGGATCCTCTCTGGCGTCTCCTGCGCCGCGGCGGGGAGCTGCGTCGCCGTTGGCTACGACCAGGCGAACGTCGCCGACAGCGACGACGAGAGCGCGCCGCCGCGTTCGCCGGTCGCCTTCGCGCTGCGCGCCGGCCGCTGGTCGGCGATGACCCTCCCCGCAGTGGCGCGCAACAGCGTGCTCTTGGGCGTGGCCTGCGCGGCGCCCACCTGGTGTCTTGCCGTCGGCTACTCGGCGAGCGCGGTGTCGGCCGACCGCTTCCTCGAGCGCCCGCTCGTCGAGGAGCTGAGGGGCGGCCGCTGGCGGGTCGCCGCCGCGCTGCTGCCCGCGGGCGGGAGCGTCGGTCTCACCGCCGTCGCGTGCGCCTCCGAGGCGGCCTGCGTCGCGGTCGGCACGACGGCGCCCGCGGCCACACCGACCGCCACCCGGCCGCTGCTCGAGCAACTCGAGGGCGCGGCCTGGCGGGCCCCGCCCCTCCCGCCCGCGGCGCGCGCGCGGGGGCTCCTCGACGCCGTGACCTGCCCCGCCGCTCGGAGCTGCATCGCCGCGGGCGACGTGGCCACCGGCCACTCCGCCGGCTCGGCGCTCGTCGTTCGCGACGGGGCGGCCGGCTGGGTCGCCGACGCGCCCGTGCTCGCGGAGCCGGGGCAGAACACGCTCACGGCGGTCGCCTGTGCGAGCGCGGCGCGCTGTCTCGTCACGGGCCTCACGGCGCGCTCGGAGGTCGACCGGCCGCGCCTGCTCGTCGCCGCGCTCGGCACCGCTGGCTGGCAGGAGGTCGACACCGCTGAGAGCAACGGCTACGTGGAGCGGCTCGCCTGCGCCGCCGCGGCGGAGTGCCTGCTCGTCGGCAACGACGGGGCGAGGACCTTCAACGCGGAGCTCAGCGACGCCGGCTTCCAGCCCCTCGTCGCACCCGTGCCGTAACTAGCGCCCTTCGGGAGGCTCGTCGACCTCGCGCCGCAGCGTCACCGACGAGCGCTCGGGGTGGTCGGGGTCGAGGCGGAGCTCGAGGAGCCGGTCCTCCGGCTCACCGGGGGCAGGCGCCACCGCGGCCGGCTTCTCGCGCCCTCCGTAGAGGACCTGGTCGACGGCGACCATCGCCTGCCCGAGGGCCTGGCCGACACCGGAGCGGACGACCTTGTTGGTGACCGTGGGGAGCGGAGGGGAGGGCTCGGGGGGGTCCTCCACGTCGGTCGTCATCAGCCAATCGATCCACTGCTCGCTCGTCCAGTCGTCGGCGTCGCCCGGCGGCTGCGGGGCGGGGGCCGGGTCGTCCATGTGCGAGACCGTACCGAGCGCGCGCCGCGGCCCGTGCCGCGGCCTCAGCCCGCCGCGCTCCCGCCCGCTCGGGCGCGCGCCGGGAGGCGGTCGAAGTAGCGGGAGAGGATGTAGCTCGGCACCGCGGCGACGGCGATGATCACGAGCGCGAAGGGGGCGGCCTGGCCGTAGGAGAGGTTCTGCTGATAGGCCCAGAACTGCGTGGCGAGGGTCTCGCTGCCCGTCGGGATGAGGATCAGCGTCGCCGTGAGCTCGGTCACCACCGACAAGAAGACGAGGCAGAAGGCGGCCCCGATCCCGGGCATCACGAGCGGGAGCGTCACCCGGCGGAGCACGGCGAGGCGGCCGACGCCGAGCGAGGCGGCGACCTCCTCGAGGCGCGGCGGGGCCTGCGCCACCGAGGCGCGCACGCCGACGAGGGCGAGCGGGAAGAACGAGATCGCGTAGGCGAGCACCAGCAGTGGCGTCGACTGGTAGAGGAAGCTGTTCGCGTAGTGCACGGAGAAGTACGAGATCGCGAGCGCCGTCACGAGGCCGGGGATGGCGAGGACGAAGAAGGTCGCCTTCTCGAGCACCAGGCGCAGGCGGTTGGGGTGGCGGACCGCGAGGAGCGCGACGGGGAGCGACATCAAGGTCGCGAGCAGCGCTGCGGCGGCGGCGTAGAAGGCGGTGTGCAGGCCCGCCGAGCCGAGCGAGGCGCCCTGCAGGGCGTGCGCTCCCCCTTCGAAGATCCAGTACACCGAGGAGCCCACCGGGACGCCGAGGGCGGCGACGACGAGCGCCGTGAAGGCGAAGAGGACCGGGGCGGTGGCCCGGCCGAGGCGCTGCGGGGCGACCACCCGCTGCACCCCGGGACCGCTCCGGGCGACAGACTGCTTGCCGCGCGCGAGGCCCTCGCCGAACAGCACGAACAGGCTCAACAGCACGAGGACGAGGGAGAGCGCGCAGGCGAGCGGCGCGTTGAAGCCGATCGAGAATTCGGTGAAGATCTCGGTCGTGAAGGTGTTGTAGCCGAGGATCTCGAAGGCCCCGTACTCGGCGAGGATCACCAGCGCGACGAGCAGGCAGCCGCCGAGGATCCCTCGTCGGGCCTGGCCGAGGGTGATGCGTAGAAATACCGAGAGCCGTCCCGCGCCGAGGCTGCGGGCGATCTCCTCCTGGCCGGGGTCGGCGCCGCGCAAGCTCGCCGCGACCGGCAGGTAGACGAGCGGGTAGACCGCGAGCGTCATCACGAGGACCGCGCCGCGGAAGCCCTCGACGACGCTCCACAGCGAGTTCCACCCGAAGCTCACGACGAAGTCGGGGATCGCGAAGGGCACGACCAGGAGGACCCCGAAGAGGCGCCGCCCCGGCAGGTTTGTCCGCTCCACCCCGTAGGCCGCGAGCGTCCCGACGACGGCGCACAACAGGGTCACCACGACGACGAGGCGCACCGTGTTCCACAACAGCGTGAGCGTGAGCGAGCGGCCGATCAGCCGGGCGATCTCGCTCACGCCGCTCCCCGCCGCCTCGATGAGGAGGAAGACGAGCGGCAGCGAGAGGGCCGCGGCGACGAGCAGGCTGAGGGCGAGCACGAGTCGGGGGCGGGGTGCCGGCCGCGCCCCCGCGACGGCGTCGTCGAGTACCTCGAGCGGGTCGGGGAGCGAGGTCACCGGGCTCGGGATGCTCGTCATGCCGACCGCATCATCGCGAAACGCACGCGGCGAGCGCCTCCGCAGTGGTCACAGCAGCTGGACCTGCTTCAAGAGGGCGATCGCGGTCGCCCCCGTGCCGAGCTCGGCGAGGTTGATCGGGTTGGGGTGCAGCGCCTCGAAGGGCGTCTCGGGCCAGGCGATCTTCACCCCGGAGCCGATCGGGTACTCGTAGCTGATGGAGTGGGCGATGATCCCCTGCCCCTTGGCCGAGACGAGGAAGGCGAGGAACTTCTCGGCCGCCGCCTGGTGCTTGCTCGCCTTCAGCACCGCCGCTCCCGAGACGTCGAGGACGTAGCCGGGGTCGTCGTTCGCGAGGTAGACGATCTTCGAGTGCAGCCTCGCATCCCCGATCTCGGCGCCGAGGCGCCACCAGTAGTACTGATTGATGAGCGCGAAGGCCGCCTGCCCGCGGTTCACCTGGTTGGCGAGGGTCTCGTTGTCGGGGTAGTCGTGGCTCGCCCCGTTGCGCTTCACCCCTTCCAGCCAGCTGAGGGTCCTGGCCCTCCCGTAGGCGTGCAGCATCGACGTGACGATCGGTTGGAAGTCGGTCTCGCCGGGCGCGATCGCGAGCTTGCCCTGGTACCTCGGGTCGGCGAGGTCGATGGCACGCTTCGGGAGCTGCGCGGCGCTGATCATCGCAGGGTTGTAGATGAGCACGCTGACACGCGCCGAGACGCCGACCCAGTCGCCCTGCGGGGAGTCGAAGCGGCTCGCCACCTTGGCGAGCGTCGAGGGGTCGACCGCCGAGAGCAACCCCTTTTGCTGGAGGTACTCGAGGGGTGGGGTGTTCTCGGTGAAAAAGACGTCTGCCGGCGTTCGCCGGCCCTCGGTGACGAGCTCGTCGGCGAAGGTGTCCTCGTCGTTGCTCCGCACCTTGACGGTGATCCCGCTCTCCTGCTGGAAGGCCTGCGCGAGGGCATCGGTGGTCTGCTGGTGCTGCCCGCTGTAGAGGGTGAGGGTGACCGACCCTGACTTGCCCGTCCCCGCCCCCGTACTCCCGCACCCGGCGAGGATCAGCGCCGTGACGACGAGCGCGACGAGCGCTCCCGCTCGCGGCCCGCGCCGCGGGAGGCGCGCTCCCGCTCTCGCCTCAGCCGTTCGCCGCATCGCTCTCCCTTGCCTCTGCCTCGGTCCTCTGCGGGGCGCCTCCGCAGCACGCCAGCGCCCCGCGAGAAGATGTTCCTGTCCACTCGCCGCCCCAAGTATTCGGAGTCAACGGAACTTTTAATCAAGTATGCCTGATATTTACTTTCCACTCTCCCTAAAAGTAAAATGGCGCCGCTCGTGCCCCCCCCGGCGCGTGCCCAGCGCCCCGCCGCGTCGCCCTCGCGCTCGGTTGCTGGGCACTGCTGCTGGTGGCGACCGTCCAATCGGCGCCGGCGACTGCGGCGCCTCCGTTCTCGGTGGTCGTCG
>Ga0307372_10013835_pt1 | contig 10393 bp, 5 predicted proteins | sample OX1MG_FD_202533 | JGI IMG/M metagenome (GOLD analysis project Ga0307372, IMG submission 202533) | Soil microbial communities from Risofladan, Vaasa, Finland - OX-1 | ecosystem: Environmental > Terrestrial > Soil > Coastal area > Acid sulfate soil | place: Finland: Risofladan, Vaasa | collected... | reverse complement strand
CGCATCGGCAGGATTGGCCCCCAAGGCCCTGCAATAAGCCTCGACGGCTTTACCGGCATCGTGGCGTATGTTGTAGTAGGCGATGCCCAGGTTTCTCCACGGGATCGAGAAGGTAAGGTCCAGTTCGCAAGATCTCTCCCAGTTCCGGATGGCCTCCTCGTAGCGATTCTTGTCGTAAAGCAGGTTGCCGAGATAATAAAAGGCTTTGGGATCTTCAGGATTGGCGGCCTGGGCGCTTTCAAGGACCAGCGCTTCTTCCAGACGCGCCGGGAAGCAATAATCGGGCGACGCAGCGGAAGCGCGATGGCGGAAATCACGGGCCTTCTTCGCATCGCCAATTTGCTCGCAAAAATAGCCCAGCGCGTACAGGACCATGGGGTAGGCCGAACCCGGCCTGCCCTTCGAGGGTAGCAGGCTTTCGAGCAGTTTTTGCGCCTCCTCCCACAATCCGGCATTCGAATAGTCAAAAGCAAGGTCAAGATAGGTCTGCACATCCCCTCGCATAAGATGGCGCAATTCCTTGACCAGACTCTCGGCTCGCTTGTCATCCTGCGTGGCCATGCACGCCAAAGCCAGCTCGTTCCGGGACCAGAAATCAAGCGGGTCTAGAAGGACTGTTTCCTGCGCCAGCTTTTCCGCCCGTTCCACTTGCCCGGTCCGTCGCAGGATTGCGGACATGAGGTTTCGGGCTTTCAGATTCGGCGCATTGACGGCAAGCGCATGTTCAAGATGATCCAGCGCACCCTCATAGCGGCCGCGCCGGCAATCGATTTCAGCCAGCGCGTAGTAACTGGCGCCCTGCCACGCGTAGTTCCAAGCTGCTTTGTAGAAGGCCGGATAGGATTCGTCAAAGCGATGCTGAAACTTCAGGGCCAAGCCCAGGTTGTAGTAGGGTTCTCCATCATAAGGATTGGGATTCCAACCAACAAGCCTCTGAATCGCACGACGAAAATGTTTTTCTGCTGCCTGGAATTGTCCCCTGCGCAGTTGTTGCAGGCCCAACGCATTGTTCGCGCGAACATCATTCGGATCGCGGTCGAGCGCTTCACGCCAGTACCAATCCGGATATCGGGTTGTATGCCGGTACTGTTCGAGGTGCAAGCCCGTCAGAAAGAGTTCTTCGTTCGTATCGATCTGTTCCGGTGGTGGGGGCTCCGTGGCAGGTTGCCCGACCGACTTGTTTTTGAGGTCCTCCGGACGATAGCAAATTAACTCCCGGCCGCTGCTATCAACAACTCTGAACAGCAGTTCCGTTGGCTCTGCGTTTGAGGGAAGATCCAGATGCTCAACAAAAGGATTTACGGGATCCAGATTCACCGTCCGTTCAAAAAGGACCTTCGTCCCGGCAGAGAGAATCACCCTGGCCCCCGGGAGTCTTTCCGCAGCGCAGGCGCCAAACTTGACCTGTCCACCGCCGGCTTCCAGGCTCACGGCAAGTTTCCGATTGGCATTGACAGCGGGACCAACCTGGCGGATGGGATACCAGTATTGTCGGAAGGTCTTCGTCTCGTAAGGTTGAAGCCATGAGAAGTCCGGCTGATTGTCGGTGTAGGCGCCGGCCATCAGCTCGACGTAAGGACCATCGGAATCGGTCAGTTCCCGGTCCCAGGCATAGCCGAACCCGCCATTGCCCCAGGTCCAAAGCTTCTTGCCTGGAGCGACGTGATGGTCGGCAACGTGAACGAATCCCGCCTGCCGCGCATGGTCGTAACCGCCGAAAAAGTCGTAGCGTGACTCCGGCGCCATATAGGAGGTGGGCACGGGAATATTCTTGTACCAGCGAAGGTCAGCCCCCCGCGTGTAATCGACCCCATAGTAAAAGCCTCGCGCGATGGGAAATTGGGAGGTGGCGCGTTTTGCATGATCGGCGACATAGGTCACATCCGGAGGGAAAAACGCCTGATATCGATCGTGCGTACGAACTCCGACATTAGCCCACCAAAGGAAAGTCTGCACAAAAGGGGTCCGGTTGTAGAGCCGGACCCGGGCCTCGACCAGCGTCTTGCCCGGGTGCAGGCAGATTCCCACCATTCCCTTCATGCGGTTCATCGGCTCATGCTCGCCCAGCCATACGATTTTGCTTCCATCCAGGCACTCTTCAATAGAATGGGCAACCGGCATGAACGTGGAAGGACGATGGTGCTGCGGCCAGTTGAACTCAACTCCGCCGGAAATCCATGGTCCAAGCAAGCCTACCAGCGCAGGCTTAATGACGTGCTGATGGTAAAAGAAATCGTAATTGTTTGTCTTATCGAGACCGATGTGAATTCGTCCTCCAATTTCCGGCAGAATCATCAATTTGACGTATTCGTTTTCAAGAAAGATTGCGCGATATTCCTGCTCTCTTTTCTCATTCGACACACGATCGGTGAAGGGATTGGGGTATACCTTACCGCTGCTTCCTTGATAGACTCGTTTCTCAAGAAACATCGGATTGGGATCAGGCGCTGGGACCGGATATGTCGGAATCGTTACCGTATCCTCCCATATTTGAACAGATTCATTTTGTTTCATTGTACAAATGCTCGCCCTCCTATATGATTCCGTCGCTCATCCTGTATGCTCCGCCCGGGATGCAGTGGCGCCTTGGCCCACACGGACTGGCAGTGAGTAAACAGGTGCCGCGAGCGGCAACGTTCCTCCTGCAGGACAGAAGCAGTTGCGCCCTCTCGCGCTGCTGGGAACACTATAATACTGGCACTTTGGTCCTGAGTGTGAATCGGTATTCGTAACGGAGGATAGATGGCGGCTAAGTTGAATATACGTGCACTGACATGCATCATCACGTGGCGTGAGCGACCTTTGTTCTGTGTATTTGAATGCAACCTGCCATTAAACAGTGACGACTTTTCCCGCAAGAGTTGAGTCGTCGCGAGGGCAGTACAGCAAAAGCCGGTAAATCTTCCCTCTACGGCCCCGTCTCGAGCCAGTGCTTCGTTGCATCCACAAGCAGTCGCTACTAAAGACCGCGTGGGCCCATGCTTTTCATAATCGAGCCCGCGGATGCGATATAACTCCTCTCAAACTCGCCTGACTTTCAGGCGCAAAGCACGTCACCAGACAGCTCCGTGTGCGTTACCGGCACGGATACTTTACAAGGGACTTCATCCAAATGCAAGACTTTCTACTTGTTCACATGCCAGGCCGGTGGAGAACTCCATATATGCCGGGAGGGCCTTTGAGGTTTCCAAACACTCACACCTTTTTCGGCAGGTAAATCAGTGCGTTTGGCAACTTCTTTTGGCCCATTTCGGCAGTTTAATTTGGCCCACCTTGGGACGTTGTTGATTGGGTGAGGCTCTTGTTTTGCCTTCCCGTAAGAATTAAGGACCGCCGCCGTAGCTGTGGGAATGTGGGAATCGCGCCGCTTGGGCGGGATTCCCAAGGGCGGTGGGAAGAGTGGTAAACCGTTCTTGGTTTTTCCACGCTTTCCACGGCCCGTCATTTCCACAGCTAACTGCTCTTGCTTTCGGCCGTTTTCGCCGGCCGATTGCGCTTTTCCGCCGTCCGCCGGGACCGATAGGATTCCGTGCCGGTTTCGAGAATGTGGGCGCGATCCGTGATCCGGTCCAGCAGGGCCTTGCAGAGCCGGGCATTGGGAATCACTTGCGTCCACTCGGAAAACGGTAGATTGGTCGTCATAATCACCGCCGCTTTCTCGGCCCGCTCCGCACCTGCGGATTCCGGGGCATGGTGATGGCCCTTCCAATCTCGATCTGCTCGGTTTTCGGCCGGGCGAAGGGAGGGCCCGTAGGGTTCACCCGGAGGAGACAAGGTTAGGGCGAGCGACGCTGGACAGGAATCGGGCAATTGGGGTTCCTCTGGAACGAGGAGGAATCCACATTGCCGACCGAAAAATTGTCCATGCGCAAATACACTGAAGTGCTGCGGCTCCGGTTCGAGTTGGGCCTGAGCCAAGATCAGATCGCTCGCAGTTGTTTGATCTCTCAAGGGAGCGTTTGAAATGGCCTGAAGTGCGCGTGGGGGGCAGGGGTGAGTTGGCCGCTGCCCGATGGCTGGGACGAGGCCCGGCTGGAAGAGGCGCTGTTCGGGCATCCCCTGCGCCGCTACGAAACCCGCCGGCCCGCGCCGGACTTTGCGCACCTTCACCAGGAACTGCAATCCCACCGCCATCTGACGCTGCAACTGCTGTGGGAGGAGTATCGTCAGGCCCACCCGGACGGTTACGGCGACAGCCGCTTCTGCGAGCTCTACCAGCGCTGGCGTCGCCATCTGGATGGGGTGCTGCGCCACGAGCACCAGGCCGGCGAAAAACTCTTCGTCGATTACGCCGGCGACCCCATCCCTCTCTATGACCCGAAGGGCGGCCAGAGCGTCAAGCCTCCATCTTTGTGGCTGTCCTGGGTGCCAGCAATTACACTTATGCGGAAGCCAGCGCGAGTCAGGAACTGGAAAACTGGATCGGCTCCCACATCCGCGCCTTGGAATTGTTTCAAGGCGTTCCGAAGCGGGTCGTCCCGGATAATACCCGCACGGGCGTCAACCGCGCCTGTCGCTATGAGCCCGATCTGAATCGCACCGATCACGAGTTCGCCATACACTACGGCGTGGGTGTGCTGCCCACGCGCCCCTACAAGCCCCGCGACATGGCTAAGGTTGAATCGGGCGTGTGGGTGGTCGTGCGCGGTTTGAGCCACCTTACGGTGGCTGCTCATCGCCACAGGTTCATCGGGTCCAATCGCTTGTCTTCTTGCTCCTGCTTGGAGATGGACTCGCGAATCACGGCTTCATCGCGGCCCTCAAGCCCCTTGGACGGCCTGAGAACCGCATATCAATTCCGCCGGGCGGTGTGCCAATTCGTCACGCATAGCAGGGCAAAATTTACTCACGCCCCGCCCCACTCCACCACCTTCCTATTCTCAGATAACAACCAGGGCCTTACGGTTGCCGATTGCGCGCCACGTTGAAACCTAAAATAAGATTAGTGCATCGGGCCTGCCAGCCGGATTTCCGGAGCTTGTGCGTCGAGCAGTTCTCCGAAGTATACGCTGCCTCAAGCCGACCCACTAACCTAACCCGGCATAGCCACAACCAAACAGGGAAGTTGGACACTTTCAAAATGTCGTCCAAAGCCGCATAGACGCAGGCTCAAACGCTATTGGCTCAAAATATCCTGCCACAAAATGGCAGAATCCTACGACAAAGGTCCTAAACACTCGGATTCCAGGCCCAATTTCTTTACGAGCAAACGCGGTTTGCATTTTGTCAAATCAATTTATGGATCTATCTATGGGCCATACCACGCGTACTCAGATCGCGCTCCTTGCCATGAGTCACCTGCGCCGATGGCGCCGGGGGTTCCGCAGTCAGGGTGGTCCGCCTGCGGTTGCCGCGCAAATTGACACCCCTAAACCGGTATGTTAGGTTGAACATTCAGGTGGCTGGCCCGCGGCGGAACACGCCTCCACGATAAAAGATCCACATCACAGGCAAAACTTATGGCAGCAGATGACCGATTTTTCTTCGACCGTTATGGACTGGCGCCGGCGGACCTGGAGCGCTACCTGGGGGAAGCGCTTTCGGACGGCGGCGATTACGCCGACCTTTATTTTGAGCACACCGCATCCACTTCCCTGCTGGTGGATGAATCGCTGGTGAAGTCCGCGCTGGAAGGTATTTCCATGGGCTGCGGCATCCGGGTATTGGCGGGAGAGCAGACGGGATACGCCTACACGGACGATCTGGCCCCGGAAAAAATCCTGAAAGCCGCCCGGACCGCGGCGCGCATTGCCAGCGGCCCCGCCAGTGTTTCATCCGTGGGACTTTCGAGCCTCCAGCCGTCGAGCGACCTTTACCCCGTGGCGGCGCCCTCAACCGACCGCGCTCTTGGCGACCGATTGGCGCTGGTGCGCCGCGCCGATGTGGGCGCCCGCGCCTACGATCCCAGAATCGCGCAGGTACAGGTCAACTACGCCGACCAGAGCCGCCACGTGCTGCTGGCGGGCAGCGACGGGCGCATTGTGACCGACTTCCAGCCGCTGGTGCGGTTGAGCGTTTACGTGATTGCCCAGGAAAACGACAAGCTGCGCTCCGGGACTTATGGCGGAGGCGGACGCGTGGGACTGGAGTTTTTTGAAGGCGAACAAAGTCCCGAAAAGTTTGCGCAGGAGGCCGCGCGGCAGGCCGTCGTACAGCTTGACGCCCGGGACGCCCCGGCGGGCGAGATGGAGGTTGTGCTGGGGCCGGGCTGGCCGGGCATTCTGCTGCATGAAGCCATCGGGCACGGGCTTGAGGCCGACTTCAATCGCAAAGGCATTTCGGCTTTTTCGGGCAGGATGGGCCAGCAGGTCGCTTCCAAGCTCTGCACGGTGGTGGATGACGGGACCATTCCGTCGCGGCGCGGATCACTGAACGTGGATGACGAAGGCGAGCCCACGCGCAAGAACGTGCTGATCGAAAACGGCACCCTCGTCGGCTACCTGCAGGACAAGATCAGCGCCGAGCAGATGAAGGCCACCCGCACCGGGAACGGCCGCCGCGAAAGCTACGAACACATCCCCATGCCGCGCATGACCAACACTTATATGCTGGCGGGACAGGATGATCCCGAAGAAATCGTTCGCTCGGTGCGGCATGGCCTCTACGCCGTCCATTTCGGCGGCGGGCAGGTGGACATCACCAGCGGCAAATTTGTCTTTACGGCTTCCGAGGCCTACCTGATCGAGGACGGCAGGATTACGGCTCCGGTGCGGGGCGCCACCCTGATCGGGGACGGCCCGACCGTGCTGACCAACGTGACCGCCGTGGGCAACGATCTCGAACTTGATCCGGGCATCGGGACCTGCGGCAAGGACGGCCAGAGCGTTCCGGTGGGCGTGGGAATCCCGACCATCAAAATCAGCCGGCTGACGGTGGGCGGAACGGCAACTCGCGGATTGCAGTCGTTTACGTAAGCGGCAGCACATGACCCGTGCGTGCTACAGAGGCGAGCGATTCTACGCCTTGAAGGCCTCGGAGAAACCACCCGGCGAGTTCTGGCAAGCTGTAAGAATATGTTTCGGGCACTCAAAAAGCATCACGCAAAGGCCCGCTAAGCAATCGAGGGAGTTCCACACTGCGCCCCTTGGCGTCTTTGCGAAAGGCTTTTGTTTTTTCCATGGCGTCTGATTTCGAGACGGGATTGAGATTCGGCCCTGTCGCAAAGAATTTGAACCATGAATTCCGCGCCACGCGAAGGATTTGAGCAAAAAGCAATGATGAGATTTCCATGGCAGAATTGAACCTGGAACAAATAGCAAAAGACCTGGTTGACCGGGCGGTGGGCGCTGGAGCCAGCGCCGCCGACGTGGTGGTGCTGGAAGGCGAGGAATTTTCCACGGCGCTGCGGCTGGGAAAAATCGAGCGGTTGAAGGAAGCGTCCTCCAAGGGCCTGGGCCTGCGCGTCTTTATCGGGACGCAAAGCGCCTCAGCTTTTTCAAGCGACTTCTCGCCCTCGTCGCTCGAGACGCTGGCCCGCCGGACCCTGGAAATGGCCCGCGAAACTTCCGAGGACCCGGCGAGCGGCCTGGCCGAACCCGCCTTGCTGGGCCGCTACGAAGGCGATCTGCAGCTCTATTGCCCCGATGTTGCCGCATTTCCCACCGAGGAACGCATCCGCTATGCGCGCCGGGCGGAAGAGGCGGCCTTGGCCGCTGACCCGCGCATCCGGAACTCCGAAGGCGCGTGGTATGAATCGAATGTGGGCGCCAAAGCTTATGCCAGTTCGGCAGGATTTGTGGGCAGCTACCGCGCGTCATATTGCTCCGTGGCTGTTGCGCCCATTGCGCAGGCCGGACCCGGCGGCGGCATGCAGCGCGATTTCTGGTATTCGGTGGCCCGGGGCGTGGCGGCGCTGGATCCGCCGGAAGAAGTGGGACGCAAGGCGGCGGAACGGGCGCTGAGGCGATTGGGGGCGCGCAAAGTTTCAACCCGGCAAGTCCCTGTGGTCTTCGATCCCGAGACCGCTTCCTCGCTGGTGGGCCACATTTTTGGGGCCGTGCGCGGGGACGCCATCTACCGGAAAGCCTCCTTCCTGACGGGCAAGCTGGGCCAGATGGTGGCCGGAGAAAACGTCACCGTGCTGGACGACGGCTTGCGGCCGGGCGGATTCGGCTCGCGGCCTTTCGACGACGAAGGCATTCCGGCTTCCACGACCACGGTGATCGAACGCGGCGTGCTGAAGAACTACCTGCTAAATTCCTACTCGGCGCGAAAACTTGGCCTGAAGACCACGGGCAACGCGGCGCGCGCATTGGCGGGAGCTCCCAGCGTCGGCCCCAAAAATTTCCATCTGAAACCCGGCGCCGAATCGCCGGAAGAGATCATTCGCTCCGTGAAAGACGGGTTCTACGTGACGGAGCTGATCGGTTTTGGAGTGAATATGGTGACGGGCGACTACTCGCGCGGCGCCGCCGGATTATGGATTGAAAACGGCGAGCTGACGTATCCGGTCCATGAAGTCACCATCGCCGGCAACCTGCCGGACATCCTGAACCATGTTGAGATGATTGGCAGCGATCTGGAATTCCGGCGCGCCGTGACTTCACCCACTCTGCGCGTCGGCAGCCTGACGGTGGCGGGCGCATAGCAGAGTTACAAGGATTGGAACATCGCTCCTGTAGCGCAGGGCTCGCCGTTCAGCCCTGCGGCCCTTGATGGGGCCACGAAATACCGCAGCGTTGTAAAGCGAACGCTGCGCTACAGAATCAGCCGGCCTGACGGTGGCGGGCGCATAGCGGCGTTACAAGGATTGGAACATCGCTCTTGTAGCGCAGGGCTCGCCGTTCAGCCCTGCGGCCCTTGATGGGGCCACGAAATACCGCAGGTTGTAAAGCGAACGCTGCGCTACAAAATCAGCCGGCCTGACGGTGGCGGGCGCATAGCGGCGTTACAAGGATTGGAACATCGCTCTTGTAGCGCAGGGCTCGCCGTCCAGCCCTGCGGCCCTTGATGGGGCCACGAAATACCGCAGCGTTGTAAAGCGAACGCTGCGCTACAAAATCAGCCGGCCTGACGGTGGCGGGCGCATAGCGGCCAGCCCGAAACGGCAGCCGGTCATCATGGCATCCTACAGGCCTATGCACACCAATCGATGCTTAAGCTTGCCCGTCCCCGGCGCGGGCCATCGCCTTCGAACCTGGCTGGCGGCGATGGCCGTCGCTTTTGCGATCGCCGGCCTGTCGGGCTGCAGCAGCCCCCGCCGGCCTACTAAATCCGCTCCCACGCCGGAAGAAAAAGCGTACCTGCAAAATATCCAGATCACGCCCGGCCGCGTGGAGGCCGCTCAAAACTTCCTTCAGCATACGGTGACCACGTTGCACGCCACGGTCACCAACAACGGAAAGAAGACGGTCCTCTATCTTGAAGTCAGCCTGACCTTTTCCGATATCGAAGGGAAACCCGTGCAGCAGACGAAAGCCTTTCCGATCAGCGATGGCACGCTGCCTCTCAAGCCGGGAGAAACACGGCCTTTCCATGTGTCTTTCGATCAGGTGCCCGCTGCCTGGAACCAGGCCCCGCCCCGGGTGGCTCCGGTGCGCGTTATCCTCGCCGGTGAATAACAGCCTCAGCGCAATCGCGCAGGAGCAAATCAGATTGACCGCTCAGGACGGTGAGTTTTTCGCCCGGTCCCTGCGCCTCAGCGCCCGGCTTCCAGCCGCGCGATCAGCGGTCCCGGCAAACCTTCCTTGCGCATCTTCTCCTGAGTCGCCGCCAGGCCGTAAGGCGTCCGGTAAAAATCCACCCGGTTCCGGTCACGGTCCAGGATTGCAAAAGCCGCCCGCCAGTCGCCGTCGCGAGGCTGTCCGATTGAGCCGGGGTTGATCAGGTAACGGACGCCCTGCTGAAGAGCAAGGCTGGCGGATCCATCATCCTTGATGGCTGCCAGGGGAATGGGCTGGAGCCGCTTGTCAGCCGTCAGCAGGAAGCCGCCCTGGCGGTGGCTGTGTCCGAAAAAAACCAGTGGAGCGCCTGCCACGCGAAACGCCTGGGCCGCTTCCAGCGAGTCAAAAATGTATTCATCCTCATCAACCGGCGAGCCGTGAACCAGCTCGATGCCATCGATCTGGACGGGGCCGCTCGGAAGGCCGCGAAGAAACTCAATGTGTTCCGGAGTCAGCCGGGCGCGGGTCCAATCCGTTGCCGCACGCGCAAGAAAATTGAAGTCCCCGGCGCCCATCAGCCCGCAACAGGCTTTGTCATGATTGCCGCGCACGATCGCCCCGGCGAGCGGCCGGATGCGGCTGATCACCGCGTTAGGGTCAGGGCCGTAACCCACCAGGTCTCCCAGACAGAGGACCTGGTCATACTGGCCCTCCGCCAGCTTGAGAGATTTCTCAAGCGCTTCCAGGTTCGAATGGATATCGCTCAGGATCAGATAGCGCAAACCGGCCTC
>Ga0307372_10013834_pt1 | contig 10393 bp, 6 predicted proteins | sample OX1MG_FD_202533 | JGI IMG/M metagenome (GOLD analysis project Ga0307372, IMG submission 202533) | Soil microbial communities from Risofladan, Vaasa, Finland - OX-1 | ecosystem: Environmental > Terrestrial > Soil > Coastal area > Acid sulfate soil | place: Finland: Risofladan, Vaasa | collected... | reverse complement strand
CCCTCCAACAGGCCCTTCGCCAACTCGTGCTCTACGGCCCAGACGGCCTCCCCGTCGTGTCCCCAGACCGTCACCACGTTGTCGGATGGATCACCAATCGCGACGTGGTCCGCGCCATGGCTGCACGCACCACGGCCTCCGACACCGAAGTGGCAGAGGGGACCCTTGCCGCCGAATGGGCAGCTCCTGATGCGAGAGAGCACCTCCACGTCGCTCGCGCTCCGCTCGAGGGCTACGACCTCATAGAGATCCGAGTCAGCGACAACACTCCAGCCGATGGGCGGCGAGTTGACGGGATTGACCTACCAACCGGAGGGATCGTTGCCGCAATCACCGTGGGTCGACGAACGCTCGCGGCCCGGAGTGACGCAGTGCTTCACGCCGGGGACCGTCTTCTGTGTCTCATCCCAGCTTCGGCCGAACGCTATCCGGACAGAACGAGTCTCGACACGACGGTCCCCAAGACGGCGACGGCGAGTGAGGAGCCGGGTTGAACAGGGGTGTTCAACCATGAGGACGCGGATGACCGAAACGCTCCACAACCTCCACAACGTCGCCGACGCCACTCGCTCCCAGTACCGACCGGACTTCTACTAACCCGACATCGACGTCTGGCACGAGCACTGGGCCCTCGGCCGGGACGGCAAGCCCCCGGCGGAGTTCCGCGGCTACGAGCAGGGCATCACCTGGAAGCGCCGGACCCACGCCCGCTATGGCACCACCCTCATCGAGACACCTCGTCGGCACCGTCCGGTCGCAGTGGAACACGGCTGCCGACCATGCTCGTCTCTCCGCCGCAGATCGGCAGTGGCTGTGGGGCACCCAGATCCTGAACTCGTCGATCTTCTACGCTGACTGAGACCTGGCGGTACGCGCCGTCTGTCTCCTCGCCTTCCTTGTTCATCAGCGGTGGTATCCCTCGCTGTCGACGACCTTCTCGCAGCGGGCTCAACCGCTGACTTGGCTCGTGGAAGGTCGACGGTGTCAGCCAGTGAAGGTCACCGAACCCGATCACCAGATGTCGAGCCGATCTGCCATACGTCGCCGCCTCACTTCAGGCGTATCGTTCTGTGGACGCCGTCGTCATCTCCGCCGAGACCGAGATGGCAGCGTCATGACCTACGTCGACATTGATCAGCGCAGGCGCACAGGGCTGCACCAGTACTGCCCTATGCATCGCCTCGCCGCCTGAACTTTCAGTCGCGAAGCCGCAGCGTACGCGCCGCACGCTCCGCGCCCACCTGCATGGGGCTGCATAGGGCCGGCCGAGGGTGTCGACGTACCATTCACTTAGCGGTGGGAGCAGTGGACCCCTGGCCGGGTTCGGTCTGAGACAGGATCGCTCTCAGAGTTCGCCCGCTTATGCGCCGGTACACGATTTCAAACAGGCAGCTCACTGCCAGCGTGATGCCAAGGGCGATAGCTGATGACGGCGCCGTGGTGATCATCTTGGCGAGGAGGACGATGAACAGGGACAGACACGTGAGTGCCGACGCAACGATCGGCCAGGCTTTGGCTCCGGTCTGCCTGCGAATCCTCATGTGTCCGATACCCACGGTCGCATATACAAGAAGGAATCCGGCACTTCCCATGGAAGCAACGGAACTCAAGGGGAACACTAGGACGAACCCAAGCACCAAGCCCGATGTGATGAAGAGTCCCTCGACGTCGCGACCCCAGAGTCTGCGGTCAAACGCTGGTGGAAGGCCACCGTTCTTGGCGATCTGATAGGCGATGTTCGTAGACCCGAACAAGGTGGCGTTCACCGCTGACGCGGTCGAGAGCAACGCCGCGATGGCGATCAATCTGAACCCGACTTGACCCAGGGATGGCTTTGCTGCGACAGCCAGAGCAGAATCTCCAAGGCCGCGGAGAACATTGAGAGGCACATTGGTCACCACACCGACGGCCACCAGTACATAGATCACGATCACAAGGGCAACGCTCCCGTAGATCGCGCGGGGCAACTCGCGCTTCGGTTTGGCCATATTGGCTGCCGCGTTCGTGATCAGACCGAAGCCCTCGTAGCCGACGAACAACACCCCTGCCCCGGTGCAGATTGCCAATGGACCCGGCCACGTGACGGAAGACAGCCGGGACAATCCGCTGCTGGGAAGTGCGATGAAGGCCGCCACGATGAAGAGGATGAGGATGGCGACCTTGATGATCACAATCACGGACTCCGCTCGGCCCATGATCCGGTTGCCGAGAAAGTTGACCGCGGTGAAAGCGAGCACGACGCCCACTGCCCACACCTTCACGGGGAGGTGGATGAACGTCACGGCATAGGCGGCAAAGCCAGTGGCATACAGTGCAATGGTGATGATGTAGCTGAAGTACTGGAAGAGGTTCATCGAACCTGAGGCGACACCCTCGCCGTATCCATGGACCAAGAACGTGACGGCACCCCCGACACTTGGAAATGTCTGGCCGAGGGCAACGTAACCATAGGCTGCGAGCCCAGCGACAACGCCTCCAATCGCGAAGGAGAGGGGCAGAGCCGAGCCCGAGATGCCTGCCACGACCCCGAGAACGGAGAAGATCCCCGCTCCGATCATCCCGCCGACTCCAATGCTGAGAGCGGAGAGCAAACCAATATCTGCCTTCTTACTGGAGTCTCCCCTCGGCTCGCCTTGTTGAGTGGCTTGATCGTTGGTACGGCTCATGAGCTCGCGTTGGCGATCTGCAGTGTCACACCGGACGTCGGTTCGGTCTTGACTGGATCGAGAATCCGATATGCGAGCAGTTTCACGCGGTCAGTCACGAGGAACCACGCCAATGCGTAGCCCCACACGAGTGCTGCGTATCCCCAGCCGATAGGTGTCATGAATATGCCGTAGACCGCGATGACCGTCGCCAGCGCCTGCGTGCCAAGCACTGCCAGCAAGAGAACCCGAGCGGGGCGTATCGACCAGAACGGGCCACGGGTGCGCGCGAGGAAGATCGTCAGATGTCCAGCAACGGACAATGTCAGGTACATCAGCGTCTGAAGATGTGCATGGTCCAGGTGAAACACGTTGTCGCCCAGGTAGAAGAGCCCAAGAGCCGCAATTGGGCCGACAACGCCGAGCACCGAGGCAATTCCAAGCACGAGGCGCATGTTCCAGGCCTCGGGCTGGTCCCTGTACCGAACGTTGTCGTAGGCGATCGACAGGATTGCGCCGTCGTTGAGCAACGCCAGCATCACGATCTGTATGGCTGTCACGGGGAAGAAATTGACGATCAAGATGACGGCAGTAACGAAAAGCAGCACTCGGAGCGTCTCGGCGATGCGATAGATGGCGTAGCTGTTCATCCGCTGGAAGATCTTCCGGCTCTCCTTGATGGCATCGATGATCACCGACAGGCCCGGAGTGGTCAGCACGATGGACGCCGCTGCGCGGGCCGCGTCGGTGGCGTCGGAGACGGCGATACCGCAGTCGGCCTTCTTGAGCGCAGGGGCATCGTTGACCCCGTCACCCGTCATGCCGACGATGTGATCCCGCTTTTGCAGGACGTCGACGATGTGGAATTTGTGTTCCGGGAAGACCTGGGCAAAGCCGTCGGCGTTCTCGATGGACTCTGCCATCGTCTCCGTCTCATCGCGCTTGGCATCGCCCAGGCCGGAAGCATCGAGAATGTCTGTGCCCATCCCCAGCGCCTTGGCCGTCTCCTGGGCGATAGCCAGTGCATCGCCGGTGACCATCTTCACCTCCACGCCCATCTGGCGCGCGGTAGCGATGGTTGCCTTGGCATCTTCCCGTGGTGGGTCGAACAGGGGTAACACGCCAACGAACTGCCATGGCATATCCCCCTCGGCCCGGGCCACACCCAACGAACGAAAGCCCCGAGCGGCGAACTCGTTGACCGCCCGGTCGACATCCCCCTTCACCTGCGCCGCATTGGCGGACAACTCCAGAATCACCTGGGGGGCGCCCTTCGACACTTTGAACGAGGTCCCGTCCGCGGCGGTGACCGTCGCCTCGGTACATTTGCGTACTGCATCGAACGGCTGGAAATGGACCACCTGATACCCCTGGAGCGCTCCATCGCTCTTGAGGCCACCCAGAACAGCCAGATCGATGGCGTCGGCATCGTCGGCGCGCGAAGCCAGCGCAGCATTGAGGATGACTTGCTCCGCAGGGCCATCGTTGATCGCGAACGGATCGCCCAGGGTCAGCTTGTTCTGGGTCAGGGTGCCGGTCTTGTCGCTGCAGAGGACGTCCACGCCCGCCAACTCCTCGATGGCGACCAATCGACTCACAATCGCCTTCTTGGTGGCGAGTAGTCGAGCGCCGACCGCCATGGTCACCGAGAGCACCGTGGGCATCGCCACGGGAATCGCGGCCACCGTCAGTACGAGGGCGAACTGGAGCGTAGTGAAGATCGCGTTACCGCGGATGATCGAGACGATGGTGATCACGCTCACCAGAGCAATCGCGAGGGCGATCAGAAAGGTGCCGATCTTCAGCACCGCCCGTTGGAAGTGGCTGACGGTCTGCGCCTCCTGTACCAGCTCGGCCGTCTTTCCGAAGTACGTGTTCTTGCCGGTGGCATAGACCATGGCGCCGATCTCACCCTGCCGGACGATCGACGCGGAGAACACCGCCTCGCCTGTTGTGCGGGTGGCAGGCAGCGACTCTCCGGTTAGTGCGGATTGATCCACCTCGACCGGGCCTCCCTCCAGCAAACGCGCATCCGCAGGCACGATGTCGCCCATCCGCAGGCGGATGACGTCACCTGGAACCAACTCACGCGAGGGCGGAGTGATCCACTTGCCGTCACGTCTGACCCGCGCCTTGATCGCCAGTTCGGCCTTCAGGGCGGCGATGGCCTTACCCGCCTGGTGCTCTTCCCAGAACCCGATGCCGGCGTTGGCCAGGAGCAGGACAAGGATGATGAAGAAGTCCGGCCAGTGCCTGAGCACCCCGGACAGGATCACGGCGGCTTCGATCATCCAGGGGATGGGACCCCAGAAATAGGTGAGCAGTTTGAGGAGCGGGTTGGCCGCCTTCTCCTCGATCTCGTTTGGCCCGTATTGGGTCAGCCGCTTCTGCGCCTCTGCCTGCGTGAGGCCGTCCGGCGTCGAACCCAACCGCTTCTCCACCTCCGGCAGAGGTAGGGACTTCAGATCGTCGTTCGCCCCGGGCTCCGATCCCGGCTCCAAGTCGGCAGCCCCAGGCCGAGCGCCATTGGATTCCATGATTCCCATTATCCAGCCCTTGGAGATTCCGCGCTGGCTGTGCTGATGCTGCCACTCATTGCCACGGCTGCCGACCTTTGGAGGAGATCCTTGCGGCCACGGACACTGCAGCACGCACAACTCCGTACCAATGGCTCCTGAAACTCATCCCTGGCGACGCAAATCTCCTCGACCTCGCCTATTGAGCTCGGCTAGCGACAATGACTTCTGAGGCAACCCCAAAACGGACGATGACCTCACTGTGTTGCAGATGCCACTCTGGCCCCTGGATGAGATCGGTGAGTTCGATGGGTCGACATCCCCCCACCAAGGAAGGCCAGCGAACTGCGAGTGCGTTCCAAGCAGAACAGACGATGCGGCTTGCCGGAGTGGTTCCCCATGTGAACGAGACGAGGGCCAGCAGTCCATCGGGAGCGAGGAGGCGTGCTGCTTCCGCGACGAGCGCGGCAGCATCAGATGGCGAGAGTAGATCGAACACATACGTCGCTCGGAAACAGCCAAAACACGGCGTCCGCGCCGGGTAACTCGACGGCCGGGGGCGTCAATAGAGGGACGGTTGCACGCTCGGACCAGCGAGCCATGCGACCCGTCGCGAGTCGCACCATGATAGGGCTGACGTCGACGCGGCGCGCTATCGACCTCGACGAGGTCACCGCCGAGGTGCTGCGCAAGTGGCGGCTCGGCCGCGAGTCCGAGTCCGCCTCCTCGGTTGACCCCGATAACCACGTCTTCGCCTCACCGACGGGAACGCCGATCCACCCCGACGCCTTCTCGAAGACCTTCGAACGGATCGTTGCGGTGGCTGGCGTGCCACGTATGCGCCTCCACGACCTCCGGCACACACACGCATCCCTGCCGCTCAAGGAACGCGTGCCGATCAGGGTGGTAAGCGAACGCCTCGGCCATGCCACGCCCGGGGTCACGATGGCTACCTATCAACACGTCCTACCAGGCATGCAGGCCGATGCCGCGCGGATCTTCGCCAGCCTGCTCTCTTCTACCGGCTTCAACCCGGTAGAAGGGTCGGTAGAGGCCGTCTCGGCGCGCTGAAGTGAGGGTAAAAACATGTTCTGACCTGGACGTCGTAGTGGCGGGGGCTCTGTCGGTTGGTGAGCCGCCCGGACCTCCGGGCGTGCGAAGGCGCTGGTAGACGGGCTGTGCATATGCGGGCGCCTGGGCGCTGCGCTACTCAATGTCGGCCGACCACCGCAACAGTTCCCAGAAGCGGTGCGGCCCTCGATGCACCTCGACCTTCGGGTTCTCGTGGCGGTGGCGCGTCCGCATCGAGGGCCGTCCCGTGGAGCCCGGCGTGGCTGGTGCGCCAGCGCGTCGCTCAGGAGTACCGGAGGATAGCTGCGACGGCGCCTGGGACATCTTGGTCGTCCATGAGGATGACGTCGCCACCGGTGCCGAGCACGCGCCGGGCCAGCTCGTCGAGGAGGTCGAGGTCGCCGGGTGCACGCTCGTTGTGGATCGTCGTGGCTTGGGTGTGGTCGTGAGGGTCCCAGCGGTGGGCGTGGCGAGCCAACAGGAGGGTCTCGATTCGGCCGTCGTTGGCCGCAGCGTTCACTTCCGGGAGCCCATCGACTGCCCGGCGGGCCGCGTGGCTCTGCGCGTAGCGGTCCAGGATGGCCGCGCTGCGAGCGGAGGCATGCTGGTGGGCAAGCGGCCATGCCCGCTTGTGGAGATCGATGGCGCTGAGGTCTTCAGCGTTGCCGGCCACGACTTCCTCGACGATATGGGGGCATTTGCTGACGCTGCGGTAGATGGGCTTGTAGTACGACACACCGGCCAGGACCAGCGGTGCGGCGCTGCCGGCCAGGACCTCGCCGATGCCACGGTCGACGGCTCGGAAGTACCGCTCGAGGGCCGCCTTGTCCTCCTCACCGCCACCGCCATGGCCGTGGAAGTGACCCGTGCCGGCCGGACCTGACGTCCACACCTGGAGCTGCCGCTCCGGATCCTCATAGGCGAGCGCCTCCGCCATGCTGGTGGGGGTCTGGCCGATGTCGACCTCCGCGATGGCCTGGCCGCTCCCCCGAAAGAGCCTCACCGCGTTCTGGCTGAGTGCCAACACCCAGAACAGCTCGTCACCGGTGACAAGCGGGAGCAACGGTCGGAGATGGAACCGTGGCGAGACGACCGCCAGCTCCTCGAAGGCGATCGGTGCACGAAACGCCCGAAACACCCCGGCAGCGATGAACACGGCCAGACCGGCGGCCTGGTGACTCCACCACTCGCCGTTCCCGTGCAGCTGGTCCGCTGGTCCGAGCAGCTCCTCGATGTCTCCCCGGCGCCACCCGAGCTCGGTCAACTCCCGTTCCGCCGACGCCAAAAGGTTGCGGAAACGGATCGGGTCCTGCTCCACCTCGGCACCAGCCCGGTGGGTCGGCAGGTAAAGCGACACACACGTCGACGCCTCGACCTTTGCGAGCTCGTCGAATTCCCGTCGAGCGAACTGATCGGACTCGTCGACGCGAGCACCCCCGTCGGTCACGTCTGCCCTCCTCTCCCGGCGTCCCTGCCCGACTTCGCGTCCTCACCAGGCGAGAGGCTCCGCTCTCGCTCGCCACCGGCCCGGCGGCCCGTCCAGACGCTCACCGACTTCGGCACCCCCACGCACTTCGCTCCGAGCAAGGTCACCTCGACGCCACCAGCAACCGCAGCGCTCCTCGGTGGACGCCCGACGCGGCGACCGGTCACAGGGACTCTCGGAAGACGCGGCTGTTGCGCGGCTCGGTGCGGTTCTTGGCGTCGGTCAACTGACGGACAAGGTCGTCGCGCACCTCGGCGAGCGCGCCGTCGAAGTCGGCGCGGCTCGACGTCGCGACGATCCGCTGCTGACCAGCGATCCACACCTCAAGGGTGGTCCGCTGGCTCGGCGTACCCCGCTCTTTCACGCTCAGCTGCAGCTCCACCGCCCCATCGGGGTACGAGCGGAAGCGCTCGTCGAGTCGTCCCAGGGCGGCCACCACCTGATCGAACTCGGCCGGGGCGACCCCATTCGAGAGGCGGAGAGTGCCGGCGACAGTTGGTGCGCTCATGGGTAACCTCCCACGTTCGAGCATCGGCGATGCTGGAGCCGACCCGATCCCGACCGGGCTTCCTGCGACCAGACTACTGGGCTACCACGAGAAGCCGACCCCCGTTGTCCTCGGTCTGGGCCGTTCCCACCGAGGTCGGACCGGCCCATGCATCCGCCAGGAGACCCAGGATTGTCGCTGCTCATAAGGCTGCTCCGCCGGGTCGGGATGACCCAACCAGGCGAGGAGGATGTTCACGCTGCACGTGGCGAGCATTGAGCCGCCCCGCGTGCCGGTGGGTCGTGGTGCCGGCGGCGCGCGACGGCCTTGTCGAGCTCCACGGCCAGGAGGAGGCTCGCTGCGATCAGCACCATCCATGCCCAGGTGTGGGCCGGGAGTGACGCGAGCCCGAGGAGGTTCTGGGTGGGCCCCCAGTGCATGGCGGCAACGTGAAGGCTCAGGGCCGTGAGCGTGCCGAGCATGAGGAACCGGTTGCCCTTCACGCCGATGCGGAAGAACGATTCGGTCTCCGACCGGCTGTTGAGCACCATGACGTTCTCGAAGAGCACCACGAGCAGCACGACGGCATTGCGGGAAGCGTCGATGCTCCACCCGGCATCGACGAGCACCCGGAAGGCACCGAAGGCAGCGACGCCAATGACCGACGCGGTGACGGCGATGCGTTCGAGCATCAAGGCGTTGAACACGCCCTCGGTCGGGGGACGGGGGGAACGACGCATCTCGTGGCCTTCGGCGGGCTCGAAGGCAAGGGCGACGTCCTGGATGCCGTTCGTCACCAGGTTGAGCCACAGCAGCTGGACGGCGGTGAGCGGGGGCGCCATGCCGGTCGCCAAGGCGAGCAGGAATAGGACGAGCTCGCCAGCACCGGTCGAGACGAGCAGGCTGATGACCTTGCGGATGTTGGCGTAGGCGACCCGGCCCTCCTCGATGCCGGCGACGATGGAGGAGAAGTCGTCGTCGGTGATGATGAGGTCCGCCGCCTCGCGGGCCACGTCGGTGCCGCCGCGACCCATGGCGACCCCGACATGAGCCTGGCGGAGCGCCGGGGCGTCGTTGGCCCCGTCGCCGGTCACGGCCACCAGCTCCCCGGCGCGGATGAGCGACGCGACGATGTCGAGCTTCTGGGCCGGCTCGACCCGGGCGAACACCCGAGAGCGGGCCACCATGTCGTCCAACCCAGACGACCCGGCCGCCGTCTCCGCCCGGCGCAGATCCAGGCCGGTCACCACCTCGTCGCCGTCACCGGCGAGGCCGACCTGGCGGGCGATGGCCAAGGCGGTGGCCGGGTGGTCGCCGGTCACCATCACCACCCGCAGCCCGGCGCCGTCGCAGGCGGCCACGGCGTCGCGGGCCCCCTCTCGGGGCGGGTCGAGCATGCCGATCAGGCCGAGCAGGACCAGATCGCAGAGGTGCTCCTCACCGAGCAGGTCGTCCCCGTCGCCCGCCTGCAGGCTCCGTCGCGCGAGCGCGATGACCCGGCGACCCTCGACGGCGAGCCGTCCGGCGTCGGAGTGCGCCGCCTCGACGTCGAGCGGCTCCTCGCCGCCCGGTCCGAGCTGCGAGCTGCACCTTTGGGCCACGGCCTCCACCGCCCCCTTCACGTAGAGCTCGTCGCGCTCGCCGGCGGAAGAGGAGATCCGGTGGCGGCTGGCCGCGAACCGGCGCTCCGACTCGAAGGGGACCTGGGCGACCGGACGGGCCTCGGCGAGGGCGTCGGGGCGGGTGATGCCGAGCTTGTGGGCGAGCACCAGCAGGCTCACGTCGACGGCGTCCCCATGGTGGGCCCAGCCCGAATCCTCGCGCATGAGCACGGCCTCGTTGCACAGCGCCCCGGCTCGGGCCAGGGCAGCGACCTGTCCCCACCGGCCGGCGTCGGCGCCCTCGAGCGGGATCGCCTCTCCCAACGGGATCGCTCCGGCCCCGGTCACGCTCCAGCGCGACCCGCCGGGAAGCACGACGTCGGTCGCGGTGAGCTCGTTGACGGTCAGGGTTCCGGTCTTGTCGGTGGCGATGGTGGTGCACGACCCGAGCGCCTCGACCGCTGCCATGCGCCGCACGATCACGTGCCGCTGCGCCATCCGCCGCATGGCGATCGCCAGGGCCACGGTGAGGGCGACTGGCAGCCCTTCGGGAATGGCCGAGACCGCAAGCGCGATGGCGACAAGGG
>Ga0307372_10013833_pt1 | contig 10394 bp, 12 predicted proteins | sample OX1MG_FD_202533 | JGI IMG/M metagenome (GOLD analysis project Ga0307372, IMG submission 202533) | Soil microbial communities from Risofladan, Vaasa, Finland - OX-1 | ecosystem: Environmental > Terrestrial > Soil > Coastal area > Acid sulfate soil | place: Finland: Risofladan, Vaasa | collected... | reverse complement strand
CGTGCCATGGATGGTATGGTGAGGGAGTGAACTGGCTCGACTATGTGTTGATCGCCTACTTCGCGTTCGGCGCATGGGCCGGGATGCGCATGGGGCTGCTGGCGACGCTGGCATCCCTGGCGGCGTACGCGGCCGGGATCGTCGCCGCAACGCGCTTCGGAGATCCGCTGCTCGCCACAGCCGATGCCCGCTGGCACCTGAGCGGCAACTTCGCCCATTGGCTGGCGACCTCCGCAGCCCCAGTCCAAGCCCTGCTGCCGCTCTACCACAGCCAGCTCGGCATCCCGGCGGCGGGCAACCCGAGCCCGGCCGCAGTCGACGTGGCGGCGGCCGGGCTCATCCTGCACTACGCGGCGTTCCTGGCAATCTTCCTGGTCGTCCACGCCGTGGTCTGGGCCATCCTGGGCAGCATGACCGCCGGCGCCATGCGGCGGGGCCCGGCCGGCTTCGTCAACGCCCTGCTCGGACTGCTCGCCGGCGCGCTGGAACGCGCCGCTGTGGCCACGTTCGTCCTCGGCTTGCTCGTCAGCCTGGGCGCCATCGCCGCGCTGGCGCCGCTTTCGCAGGCCCTGGCGGCGTCCCACCTCACGCCGTGGCTCTTGACCGCGTTTCGGTCGTGGGAGCCGGCCGCCGCCCACTGGTGGGCGGCCGTCGGCTGAACGGAGGCCTGCAGATGCCCATCCCGCTGCAACTCGGCGACGTGCTGAAGCTGAAGAAGCCCCATCCCTGCGGGAGCAACCGCTGGGAAGTCCTCCGCGTGGGTGCGGACATTCGGTTGAAATGCCTTGGCTGCGGCCGTCTCGTCCTCATCGGCCGCGCCGACCTCGAGCGCCGAATTCGCGAGGTCGTGGCCGCGGATGCGGCGGGCGCCAAGGGCCCGGCAAAGTCGCCGTTGAAATCAACTTGATCTTCCGCCATAATTATGCGGCAAGCCTTCCTGCTCCACCCCGTGCGGTGGGGCCGATCGAGTCCAGAGGGGGGTCCTATTTGTGCGTGCCTACGAAGCAATGATCGTCCTCGTCCCAACCCTCGAGGAGGCTGCCATTGAGGCGGCCATCGAGCGCTTCAGCCGTGTGATCACCGACCAGGGCGGCGAGATCACCCACGTCGACCGCTGGGGCCGCCGCCGCTTGGCGTACGAGGTGGAGGGCCACCGCGACGCCTATTACGTGCTGATCTCCTTCAATGCCGAGCCAGGCTCGACGGCGGAGTTGGAGCGCATCCTGCGCATCAGCGACGGCGTTCTGCGCTTTGTCGTCGCCCTCCAGGTGGCAACCAAGCGGCCGGTCCCCGCGGCCGAGGCGGCTCCCGCAGCGAACGCTGAGCCTGCCGTAGCGCCGGCCGGCGTTGCGGCGGCGCCCGCGCCCACAGCCGAGGCCGCTTCGGCCCCTGCCGCCGAGGCCGAGGCTGAACCCGAGGCTGAAGCGGAACCGGCTCCGGACACGCCGCCCGCGGACGAGCCCGGGGCCTGACGGATCCCGCGGCCTCCGGGCTCCTGCCGAGGCCGTGCAACAGCGAGGAGGCGGCGCCGTTGCTGAACACGGTCATTCTGATCGGGCGGCTCACGCGCGACCCCGAGCTGCGGTACACGGGTGGCGGCACGCCCGTCGCGAGCTTCTCGCTGGCCGTCGACCGCCCATTCACCAACCAGCAGGGTGAGCGCGAGACCGACTTCATCGACATCGTCTGCTGGCGTCAGCTGGCGGAGCAGGTCTCGCAGCACCTGACCAAGGGCCGCCTGGTGGCGGTCGAGGGGCGGCTGCAGATTCGCTCGTTTGAGACCCAGGACGGCCAGCGGCGCAAGGTTGCCGAGGTGGTGGCCACCACGGTTCGGTTCCTCGACCGGCCGCGGACCGGCACGCCGGCGGAGACCGAGCGGGCATCCGAGGACGAAGAGGACGTGCCCTTTTAAACGGGCGCGGACGCCCAGGAATCGTGAAGGCGCACGCCTTGCGTGCGCCCAAATCGGAGGTTGAAAGGGTTTGGCACGACGGGATCGGCGGCGCCGCCGCAAGGTATGCAGCTTCTGCGTGGATAAGATCGAGCATGTGGACTACAAGGACGCCCTGCGCCTGCGCCGGTTCCTCAACGAGCGGGGCAAGATCCTGCCCCGGCGCGTGACGGGCAACTGCGCCCACCACCAGCGCCAGCTGACCGTGGCGCTGAAGCGGGCGCGCGTGCTGGCGCTCGTGCCCTTCTCCATGGAGTAGCGGCCCCGGGCCCGGGCGCCGCTGCCGGGGGTGAGCGAACTGTCGGACACTCGGGACGAGCCCCGGCCGCCAGAGGTCGGACGCAACGCGCGCGCCGTGGAGTGGCTCAAGGCCGAGACTGTGGCCGCCGTCGGGGAGTCCCTGCGCGCGATCGCCCAGGGCCGCGAGGACGGGGTGCTCGACGGCTTGGCCCAGGTCGTGGTCGCCGCTTACCTCCTGGCGCGGCGCCTCGGCATGCCGTACGCGCGGCTTGACCTGAAGGTCGACGCGCTGCTGGACGCCAACGTGGCCCAGGACCACCAGCTCGAGCACTGGTACGGCGATATGTCGAGCCTGCGCGCCCACCGCAAGAGCGGCCGGGAGGGTTAAGGTTGCCCTCCGCCCGTGGCCGTGCCCACAGCCTCGTTGAGGGCGCCTTCCTGGCAGCCCTGGGCGTGGTGCTGGTCTTCGCGGCCCTGTTTGCACCCGTCATCGGGCCCCTGCTCGCCCTGGCCTGGCCGCTGCCCGTAGCCGCCGCCTACGTGCGGCACGACGTGCGGACGGCCGTGACGGTGGCCGTCGTGGCTGCCGTGCTGCTCACGCTCTTCCAGGGGCCGCTCGTGGGCGTTTCCGTGGGGGTGCAAATGGGGGCGCTGGGCCTGGCCCTGGGCTGGGGCCTCTTTGGGCGCCGCGAAGCGCTGGTGACCATTGGCGTCGGCGCCCTGGCGGCCGCCTTTGTGCTGCTGGCCTCCTTTGCCACCTCGCTCCTCTTCTTCAAGGAGAACCTCCTGACCCAGATGGTCACGGAGATGGGCACGGTGCAGGGACAGGTCACGAAGATGCTTGGCAGCAGCGCCTCCTCGGCCAGCACGGCCGCGGTTCTACAGACCTTCGATCTCCTCCGCACCCTGATCCCTCAGCTCTGGCCAACCCTGCTGCTGCTGTCCGCGTTGGGGGTGAGCTTCATCGGCTACCTGGTGGCGGCGGCCGTGTTCCGGCGGCTGCAGGTCACCGTGCCGCCGCTGCCGCCCTTTCAGGCCTGGCGCCTGCCCTGGCCGGCCGTGGCGGGCTGGGCTGCGGGGGCGGCCATCCTGCAGTTCCACCCCGCACATGACGTCCTGTACGTGGCGGGGCTGAACCTCTCGATGCTGTTCACCGCCCTATTCACCCTCGCCGGCATGGCCCTGCTCTATGCCGTGCTCCGGCACTTCCACGCCGCCAAGGGCCTGGCGGCCGTCCTGTGCGTGCTCGCCGCCATCAACGGGCTGTTCAGCTCCCTGCTGCTCTGGGGGGGGCTGTTCGACGCCATGTTCGACTACCGCCGCTTCCTTCAGGCCCGGGCGCAGCCACCAGAGAACTGACGGCCCTCCCGGCCGGCAGTTGTGGCGCTGGATGTGTCGAACCTTTGAAGCCGCAATGCACGGGAGGAACCCGTGCATCCGTACCCCTGGAACCGCAAGGAGGTCGATCCGCATGCGAGTGATCCTGCGACAGACCGTGAAGGGCCTGGGCCAGCGCGACGACGTGGTGAACGTCGCCGATGGCTACGGCCGCAACTTCCTGTTGCCCCAAGGCCTGGCCGTCGAGGCAACGGCCGCTGGCCTCAAGGAGGTCGAGGCCATCCGGACGCGGGTCCAGGTTCAGACTGACCGCGACCTGCGCCACGCCGAGGAGGTCCGGGCCAAGGTCGATGGCCTCACCGTGCGCGTTGCCGCCCGGGCGGGTGAGAACGGGCGCCTGTTCGGCTCCGTCACGGCGCAGGATGTGGCCGACGCCATCGCCGCCCAGGCGGGGGTCAAGGTCGACCGCCGCCGCATTGAGCTGGAGCAGGCCATCAAGACCCTGGGCACCTACACGGCAGAGCTCAGGCTGCACGCCAAGGTGGATGCCGCGGTTCGCGTCGAGGTGGCGGCGGACAAGGCGGAGGGCTAGGGGTGGCGGCCCTGGATGGCGGGCTGCGCCTGCCGCCACAGAACATGGAGGCCGAGCAGTCCGTGCTCGGCTGCATGCTGCTGGACCGCGAGGCCGTGTTGCGCTGTGAAGAGATGCTGCGCCCCGAGGACTTCTACCGCGAGGCGCACCGCCGCATCTTCGCCGCCATGCTGGACCTGCACGAGCGCGGCGAAGCCGTGGACCTGGTGACCCTGAACGATGCCCTGCAGCGGACCGGCCAGCTGGAGGCCCTCGGCGGCTTCTCCTACCTGGCGGACCTGGGCAACTCCGTGCCCAGCGCAGCCAACGTCATTCACTACGCCCGCATCGTGCAGGAGAAGGCCACCCTTCGCAGCCTGCTGGCCGCGGCCGCCGACGTCGAGCGCTCTGTGTACGACGGCGACGGCGAGGCGGCCGAGATCCTGGACCAGGCGGGCAACGCCTTCTTCCAGCTGGCGCAGGAGCGGCGGCAGCAGCCGTTCGCGGTGCTGCGCGATGTGCTGGTGGGCGCGTTCGAGCGGATTGAGTTCCTGTGGGAGCATAAGGGCGAGGTCCTCGGTGTCCCCACGGGCCTGCGGCGCCTCGACGAGTTGACGACGGGCCTGAACCCGTCCGAGTTGATCATCCTCGCTGCCCGGCCGTCCGTCGGCAAGACCACGCTCGTCTTGAACTGGGCCGCGCATGCGGCCCAGCACAAAACGCCCGTGGGGCTGTTCAGCCTCGAGATGTCGCGGGAGCAGCTGGCCATGCGCATGCTGGCCTCGGAGGCGCGGGTCGATATGCAGCGGCTGCGCTCCGGCTACCTGCAGGAGCGGGACTGGGGGCCCCTCAGCAACGCCCTGAGCCGGCTCTCGGAGGCGCCGATCTTCATCGACGACACGCCCAACATCAGCGTCCTCGACCTGCGGGCGCGGGCGCGGCGCATGAAGAGCGAGCATGGCATCGGCCTGTTGATCATCGACTATCTTCAACTCATGCACACGCGCGGCAAGACCGAGTCGCGCCAGCAGGAGATCTCGGAAATCTCACGCTCGCTGAAGGCCCTGGCCCGCGAGCTCGAGTGCCCGGTCCTGGCCTGCTCGCAGCTATCGCGCGCCGTCGAGATGCGCGAGGGGCGGCGGCCGCAGCTGTCGGACCTGCGTGAGTCGGGCGCCATCGAGCAGGACGCGGACGTTGTGGTGTTCATCTACCGCGACCCAGAGACTGAGAAGGACGACAGCCGCCGGGATGAGATCGAACTGATCATCGCGAAGCAGCGCAACGGGCCGACCGGCGTCGTCAAGGTGGCATTCAAGCGGGAGATCGGCCGCTTCGAGCGCTTGGCGAGCGACCAACAGGGCGCGCCGCCGGCCGCAGCCGAAGGGAGCGTTTAGGCAGGATGCCGACACTCGTCGTGGTGGGCGCCCAGTGGGGCGATGAGGGCAAGGGCAAGGTGACGGACTACCTGTCGGCGGAGGCGGACACCGTCGTCCGCTACCAGGGCGGCACCAACGCGGGCCACACGGTCATCGCGGGTGGCCGTGAGTACCGGCTGCACCTGGTGCCCTCGGGCATCGTGCACGGTAAGGTGTGCGTGCTGGGCAACGGGGTCGTGCTGGACCCGGCCGCTTTCCTGCAGGAGATGGACGAGCTCGCGGCCCAGGGCTGCGACGTGGGCCGTGTGGTGGTGAGCGACAACGCCCACCTGATCCTGGCCTACCACAAGGCCCTGGACAGAAGCGAGGAGACGGGGCGCGGTGAAGCGCGGATCGGCACGACGCTGCGGGGCGTGGGTCCGGCCTACCGCGACAAGGCGGCGCGGATCGGCGTGCGCGCGGGGGACCTGCGGTACCCGGACCTGCTGCGGCGGCGCCTGGACGGGGCGGTTGCGGCCGCCAATCAAGCCCTTGGCCAAACCGAGTTCCATTCGGCTGCGCTCGCAGACGAGCTGCTCGCGCTCGCGCCCCGACTTCTGCCCCTGCTGCGCGACACGGCGGAGCTCGTCAACCAGGCGATCGACCGCGGGGATAAGGTCCTCTTCGAAGGGGCGCAGGGCACGCACCTGGACATCGACCACGGCACCTACCCGTTCGTCACTTCCTCGCACCCGACAGCGGGCGGCGCCTGCATCGGCAGCGGCGTGGGGCCGACGCGCATCGACCGCGTCGTTGGCGTGGCCAAGGCTTACACGACGCGGGTGGGCGATGGGCCGTTCCCGTCCGAGGAGCTGGGCCCCGAGGGCGACCTGCTGCGCGAACGGGGCGGCGAGTACGGCACGACCACGGGGCGGCCGCGGCGCTGCGGCTGGTGCGACGTGCCCGTGCTCCGCCACGCGGCCCTGGTCAACGGCCTCGGCGGCCTCTGCGTGACCAAGCTGGATACGCTGTCCGGCCTTTCACGCGTGCGCATCGTCGTCGCCTACGAGCACGAGGGCCGCCGCCTGACCGGCTTCCCGCACGACGTGGACCTCCTGGCCCAGGTGCGGCCTGTGTACGAGGAGGTGCCGGGCTGGTCGGACGACCTCTCGGGCGCCCAGCGCTTTGAGGACCTGCCCGCGACTGCGCGCGCGTACCTGGACCGCGTGGCCGAGCTTGTGGGTGTGCCGGTGGTGATGGTTGGCGTGGGCGCCGAGCGCGGCCAGACCCTGCCGCGCGAGAGCATGTTTTGACGGACCGCCCGCCGTCTCCAGTATCCGTGCCGCCAGGTCGCGTTGACCCCGGCCAGCCCTGCTGCTAAAATGAAGTCCGCCGCGCGGAGGCGTAGTGTAGTGGTTTAACACACCGGTCTGTCACACCGGAGATCGCGGGTTCGATCCCCGTCGCCTCCGCCAAAATGCACAGGACCTTCAAGCGCCGGCCAGGACAGTGGCCGGCATTCTTGTTTTCGTGGAGTTGCGCCGCGTCCACACCACTAGCGCACAGCCGCGAGGGGGCCGGCCTGGGCTGTCAGCCGCCGATGCCACAGCCGGAGCTGGCGCCACCGAAGACCGGGACCGCCGGGGCGTGCCCCGTGCCGGTTGTGGCCCCCGTCATGGCAACCACGATGAACCGCGCCGAGTGGTCCCAACCGATGTCCCACGGCACGTGGTAGCGGTCGGCGGTGTGGCTGTTCACCAGGGCGTAGCCCATGGGGTCGCGGGCTGTGATCACGGCCATGTGGACGGTGGTGCCGCGCTCCACGTACGCGATCAGGTCCCCCGGCGCCGCGGCCGCGACGGCTGCCCAGACCGCCGCGATGCCCCCGCGGGCGGCCACGTGGGCGAGGGCGTTACCCGTGAGGTAGTCGACGAGGTCCGGTGCCTTGGCCCAGGCGTCGGTGCCCTCCCCGGAGCGACGGTCGAAGGCCCAGCCCCCGCTCTCCCGCAGCCCGCCGCCGAAGCGCAGGGCCTGGGAGATGAAATTGGTGCAGTCGCCGCCGTCGCCGTTGTAGTCATACATGCCGGGGTTGTACAGGCCGCCGTTACCGCAGCCCGGTGCAGCCCCGCAGTAAGTGTCGGCGTAGCGGACGGCCCCGGCGCGGTTGTACCGGCCTGTGGCTGGCGCTGGCCCTGGCACGGATGGCGTGCTGGGGGTGGGGGCCGCTCCACCGCCCCCCGGGGTCGCCGGGCCCGGGATCCGGGTGTCCTGGTCCAGCGGGTCGGTGAATGAGTCCGCCGCGATCCGCCAGGCGCCCCCCGCTTGGGTCAGCGTCATGTAATGCTCTCGGCCAAGGCCGAACGCCTGGTGCTGTCCCCCGGAATACTGGTACGTCCATGCCTCGGAGACGATCGCCGTGACCTGAACCGAGGTTGGGGGATCCCCGGCGCCGAAGCGGATGCGCGGGGTGCGCACCGTGACCAACGGCGGCAGCCAGCGGACACCCCGCGCCGCAGCCCATGCGCCCACGAATGCCAGGCGGGCCTCCGCATGCGCCAGGGCCGCCCGGCCGTCGAACGCCGTCAGATCGAACAGTGCCGGCAGCGCCTGCTTGTCCCCGCTGGCTGCCGCCGCATCTTCCCGCTGCAGCAAGCCGCGCACCGCGTCCTTGACCGCCTGCTCCTGGGGCGTGAGCGGGGTCGGCGTCCGCGCATGCGCGCGCACTGCCAGCACGCCTCCAGCCAGGAGGGCGAGGAATACCGCGGACAACGCCAGCACGCGCTTCACAGTCAAGCAGGCTGTCATTCCGGGCGCGACCTCATCCCTGGACATGCTAGGCACTGCGGGGAGGCAGTGCCTTGAGCCGCTGGATTGGACGCGGTGCCCTGGGCGGGCTGTTGGCCGCGGCGTTGGCCGTGGCATGGCTGGCGCTGGCGCGCGCGCTGACGGGGCCCGGACCCGTGCCCGTTCCGCAGGAGACCGCCCTGACTGCCAGCACGGGCATTGTGCGGGCGCTCTGGCAACTGGCCCTGGGGACGTTGGCGGGCGGGCTTCTCGGCGCCATCTGCGGCGCCTTCGGCATCCGGATTCCGCGCCGGGCGGCGGCAGCAGGCGGGGCCCTGTTGGGGGCGCTCGCCTGGGCGGCGGCCACCCTCGGCTGGCTGGGCGCGCTCTTCGGCAGCGCATCGCTGGGTTCCGCCATTGCCTACGCCCTGTATGGCGCGGTGGCCGCCTCGTTTCTGGGCGGTGTTCCAGAATCGAGCAGGACCCCATGAGCGGGCCGGAGAACCGGAGCAGCCGGAGGTGCTCGCAGAAATGGCCACTCACGCGGATGCCGAGCTGATCCTGAGGCTCTACGAACTGCGGCGCGAGCCCGTGCTGCGCCAGGCCCGCGACTGGTGGGGGCAGGAGTTCAAGGCGACCACGGCCGCCGAGTTCGCCGCCGCCTGCCCGCCCGGATCCGATGCCAACCGGTATTACCGGATGGTGACGACGTACTGGGATATGGTCGCCGCGATCGTCAACCGCGGGGCCCTGGATGAGACGCTCTTCTTTGAGACCAATGGCGAATTCCTCGGGGTCTGGCGGAAGGTCTCGGCCTTCCTGCCCGAGGTGCGGGCGGCCCGCAACGCCCCCCGCCTCATGCGCAATTTGGAGGAGCTGTATAAGCGCTGGGAGCGCCACATCGCGGGTTAGCGCAATCATTCCCCGGGAAATAACGCCGCCTTGCCCGGGTCAAGGCGGGCGTGCTATGCTGTCGCCACGATGCGGGTGTAGTTCAATGGTAGAACGAGAGCTTCCCAAGCTTTAGACGGGGGTTCGATTCCCCTCACCCGCTCCATCTTGGCCGCGCGCACGGGGCTGACCCGTGCGTTTGACTGTGAGGCGCTGGAGTAGCTCAGGCGGCAGAGCGACGCACTCGTAATGCGTAGGTCGCGGGTTCGACTCCCGCCTCCAGCTCCAAATCTTCACAAGGCTTTCGGCGCCGAAGGGCGCAGGCGGGACCCGAAAGGTGCACGGACGAGGAAAAACGTGTTGGGCCCGACCGGAAAGGTCGGGCCCTCGTGCTTCTTCAGGTGGGGACGCCTACACGCCGGCTGTCTCCGCCCCGCTGGCGGCGACGTGCCGCGCGGGTGCGGCTGTACTCCAGCATCAGTTCGCGGGCGGCACCATGCGATCGGCGCGAAGGCGCTACGGCGGTGGCGTTCCGCCTCCACCCGGGTCCCGTTCACGCCTTCGACCGTCGCCATCGCCCGGTAGAAAGTGGCCCTCCTGGCCGATCGCGCTTGAGCTCAACTTCCTCGGGCTCCAACGCGACCGTCAGCCGCCGAAAGCCGGCCTGCATCAGCCAGGCCCCGGCCGACGGCCGATCCCAGCCGAGTGGCGACACATCGCGACTCGGAAGTCATGGCACCAACCGCAACGCCACCCACTCAGCGCGTGGGCTTTGGCCATGCCGGGTTCACCCCGGAGTCTGCCTGGTTGCCGCCTCTGCAAGATCGGTTCGATTGGGGCTTCCCGGTGCCATGGGGTCGAAAGCACAGCACCGGGTGGCCCCCCAGGTCAAGGCCTGCTTATGCAACGGGATTGAGCATGGCGGTCCAGACTCCGACGTGCAGGGACTCATCGTTGAGGAGCGCCATGAAGAGCAGCCGGATCGTTACTGTCGGTGCACACATGGCGAGTTGCGCGTAGCGCGTAACCGCTCCCAGCTCGCCATGGATCGCCGTTTCCACGTCCGCCGCGAAGTTGCCCGTAGCCGTTGGGCAAGTTGGCGGCGGGGAAACAGGCGGATTATTGGCCAGGAGAGCCTCCTGCAGCTGCGCATGCCAGTACTCCGTCCGCGAGATCGTCCAGACAATCTCCCGCAGCGTCTCGTTAGGGGCCTCCAGAGCGATCCCGGCGTAGAATCCGCTGTCACAGATCTCATCTTGGATCG
>Ga0307372_10013831_pt1 | contig 10396 bp, 5 predicted proteins | sample OX1MG_FD_202533 | JGI IMG/M metagenome (GOLD analysis project Ga0307372, IMG submission 202533) | Soil microbial communities from Risofladan, Vaasa, Finland - OX-1 | ecosystem: Environmental > Terrestrial > Soil > Coastal area > Acid sulfate soil | place: Finland: Risofladan, Vaasa | collected... | reverse complement strand
CACAGCGGGAGCGACTTGAGTTCGTGCGAGCCATCGCGGCGGTGGACAACCATGCCGTCATTCGCGGTGAACGCCCAGGGAAGAATCAACTCGAATCCGCCCTCGACCAACTTGGGAAGTATGGTGGTTACCGCCTGGAAGTTCTCGCGCTCGTTCCAAAGCTCGCCCCGGGCCGGTTGGCCCGCGTGGGCGGTTCCGGTTTCATCCACGTAATTGTACGATCCCAGTTCGCTGCACCACTTGGGCTTGCTTCGAAGCTCCGAGAAATCGGGAACTTGCTCCGGCGAGGCCCGATAGATGTGCATCGCGTAGACGTCGGTCGCGTCGTCGATGTACCGCCGGCGAAACTCGGGGTCGGAATACAGGCGGTATTTCTCTTGCTGTTCCTCGTGCAAGTCCGAGAAACCAACATAGGCCGACGTCAACGGTTTGATGACCTGGTAGATCGTTCGCAGATAACCGTGCGTTTCCTCGACCGAGACATTGAGTTCTTGTGGGAACGCCGCCCAAGTCAGATTACCGTAGGGTTCGTTGGCGACTTCCCACATCAGCACGTGCGCGTGCGCGCGGAACCGGCGGACGTATGTGGCGTACGCCGAGGACAGGGCTTTTAGCCCTTGTTCCGATTGGATCAGATCCCACCGGAACTTACCCGCCAGGTCCTCGGGTCGTTCGTTGCCATTCCCGTCGGCCATCACCAGGATGACCTTCAGTCCCCTTCGCCCGGCCGATTCCAGGAAAGAATCGACGTGCTTGGTTCGACGCGGCTCCAAGGCGAACCGCTCGCCGTCGAATGACATGACGGCGTCGACTGGCGCAAAGACACGGATGATGCGGACCCCTAACTGCGAGATCGCGTTCAGGTCGTTTTCCACCAACTCGGACGGGTAGTCTTGCATCCACTGCATTTGGACGTGTCCCTGGTGATCGTCGACCCAGGGATAGTTCAACCCGAGGTTATCCGGATTAAGCCCGCGACCGCCGCGAGCATCGGAGGCCGGCGGCGCCGCAACTTTGCGAGTTGTCGACGGCTCCTGGCCGTACGTGATTGTCGCCGGCGACGCCGCGAGTACGGCGGGCACGCACAGCATACCAATCACAAACCTGATTGGGTCGTTACAGGGAACGTTGCGCATGGGGCGTCTCGCTGCTGGCGTGGTGACGCTCTACTTCGACGGCAGGGTCTGAAGTTTGTTGTCGTAGACGCGGTACTGGCTGTCGTCGGCCTTTGGGGTCACGGTGCCGGCCGGCTCGATCAGCGATTCCCAAACTTGCACTTCGCGATGCTTTAGCCATAGATCTTGCTGTGAAAACCGGACAGGTAAATAGACCCATTGCGGCGCATCAACGGACTTGCGGGCCTCGACCAGCAGGAGCAACTCCGGGTCGGTGCGAAAGGCGACAAAGGCGAACAACGCGCCGCCCAGCACCTCGGACGACGCCGGGCCGTATTCGTACAGGGGCTTGTCCAGCATTCGCAGTTTCCATTTCTCGCCATAGTGGCTTAGCCAGCCGGTGAAATCGCGAGCAACCTCGCGCGCCTGCCGTTTTCGCTCACGCTCGGTCTCGCCCGGCGCCGGAGCCTTGGGGATTTCCAATGGGACAATGCCGGACCGCGTTTTCCAGTTTTGCCCATCGCCGACGGGCGCGGCTTCAATGGAGCTTGTACTGAGACCATGCAACTCAGCCAGCGTATATCGCTGATCGGCCCTGAGGCCCTGGGCCGGAAATCCGACGATATTGCCCACGACCTCGGGCCGACCCGCATTGAGCCAAACGAAGACGTCGCCATTGAAACCGTTGAAACTGACCCAGCGCATCACGGGCTTGGCGTGGAACGTCAGCGGGTGCTTGTCCTCGCCTTGGACCGCGAATAGCTGCAGCGACTGCGCCTCGTTGAGATACACCTCCCGCCAGGCGGCTTCCGTGTCTTCGACGGGCGGCTCCTGGCCCCAGCCATCCCTACCCGCCGGGTTCGTTGCCAACCAAACGCAAGTGACCAAAGCAGCGATTCGACGACGATTCATATCGAAATTCTCCGGGCGGCACCGCCGCTGCTCGTGTAGTTTACCGGGCTTTCCAAAGAGATGCCTTGCAATTTGGCCTCGACACTCCCTCGATTCGACCATTTTAGACGTGTTGTCTGTAATTGCAAGGGAATCATCTCGGCAGCAGTTGGGAATTGACCGACCAGCGCAACGCCGCTCTTGAACGAGCGGCCTGCTTTCCGGGACGTGGCACAAATGAGAACAATTCGCGTTCTTTCCCGCATGCCAGCTTGACCGACCTGCCGAAAAGGAGAATAATCCCTATTGGGCGGCGGCGGGAAACCCGGCTAAATGAACCGATTTTGCTCATTTCTGACTGCGGCTTCGCTGTTCATCCACGCGCTGCTTGGGTGTTGCTGGCACCATGCGCACCACTCTCTGGACTGCGGCCAGACCATTTCCCTGGCGGTGTACCCTGCCGTATTCGATTCCGCTTGCTGCTGCCGGCACGACGGGGACGACGACGACGGCGACCACCCCTGCCGTTGCCCGCTTGAATGCGGCGGCACATGTGTTTATGTGTCGCCCGAGAGATTGCAAGTCGATTCCCCATTGCAGTGGAATCCGTTGGACCTCGTTCCAGCGATTCCCATGCGGGGCGACGCCGAACTGGCCGCGACCACCTGGCTGAAGCTTTACGGTCCGCCTGGGCCTCGCCTGCCTGTGCCTCCGCACCATCTCGATCAAGTCCTCTTGATTTGATCCCGCGTTCCCACGGTTGATCCACCGAGCACGGTGCTGCGCGCGCCATGGCGCGCAAGGTGCCGGGCCGAAAGGCGGGCGCTGAGTTGGTAAGCTCTTGAAAAAGATCGATTTGGGAGGCCGAGGAACATGTTGCAACACTTCGTCAAACTTCGCACCGCGCCGGGATCGCTCGCGCCGGCGCCGACCGCGGCGCCACCAGGCAAGCACCGAGTCGGCGGGCACCCGCGTTGGTTCTCGAGCGGGATTTCCACCAGCCTGGTCGTTGCCGTGCTGGCTCTGATCGCATATGGGGGACACCGCACCGACTGGACGGTGCCGAAGTTTTCGACGCTGGTTGGCGACAGCCCGGTGGAGACCGAGGAATGGTGCAAGGAACACAACGTCGCCGAGTCGGAGTGCATCGAGTGCCATGACTGCCTTCTCGCGCCGGAAATGGACTACGGCTGGTGCAAGGAGCACGGAATCGCCCAGTGCCCGCTACACCACCCCAACGTGGCCCAGCTCAGGGAGGTGCCGAGCATTTCAGCGGAGACCCTTGATCGCGCGGCCATGGCGCTGAGGCTGCTGCAGCGGCCGGAAAACAACAGCCGCTGCAAGCTGCACCAGCGCCGGATTCAGTTGGCCTCGGCGGAATCGCTCGACAAGGCGGGTATCGAAATCGACGTTGCCGCGGAAGGACCGATCGTCGAAGCCATCGCCGCCTACGGCGAAGTCGTGTACGACGAAACGCGCACGGCGCACATCTCCAGTCGTGTGCCCGGCATGGCGTGGCGGGTCGACCGGCAAATCGGCGACCAGGTGCGCGAGGGTGACGTCTTGTCGCTCATCGACTCGGCCGACGTGGGCCGCGCCAAGGCAGAGCTTCTCCAGGCCATTGCCCATCTACGGCATGAGCGGACGATCGTCAACCGCATGAAACCGCTGGCCGCCGATCGGTCGGTCTCGGGAAAACAATTTCACGAAGCCGAAGCGACGCTGGAAGACGCGAGAATCGGTCTGCTCCGCGCCGAACAGGCGCTCCACAACCTGGGCCTCCCGGTGACCAGCGACGACCTCGCGACCCTCACCACGGATGAAATCACGGAACACCTGCGGCTGCTTGGCCTGCCAGGGGCGCTGGCCGCCGGCCTCGACGGCAAATCGACGACGTCGAACCTGTACCCTTTGAAATCTCCTCTTGCCGGCGTGATCGTCGAGAGAAACCTCGTCGCTGGCGAAGTGGTCGATACGAGCACCAGGTTGTTCACCGTCGTCGACACCAGCCGGATGTGGCTGGTCCTCAATGTGCGCCAGGAGGACGCCAAGTACCTGTCACCCGGACAGACGGTGTTGTTCCGATCCAGCGACCGCCAGGGCGAAAGCGAGATTCGGGGCCGCCTGGACTGGATCAGCACGTCGGCGGACGACCGGACACGGACCGTCAAGGTCCGCGTCGACTTGCCCAATGCGGACGATCGCATGCGGGCCAACACGTTCGGCAACGGCCGCATCGTGCTCCGTGAGGAACCGCGGGCCGTCGTCGTGCCGACCGAGGCCATGCATTGGGACGGTTGCTGCCACATCGTTTTCGTCCGCGACAAGCACTACCTCGAACCGGACGCGCCCAAGTTCTTCCATGTCCGCAAGGTGCGGCCGGGCGTCAAGCAAGGTAGCGCCACTGAAATCATCGCCGGCCTCCTGCCGGGCGAAGTGATCGCCGGCAAGAACAGCGTCGTGCTCGAAGCGCAGCTTCTCAAGAACAACCTGGGAGCCGGCTGCGGTTGCGCCGACGGTCATTAAGCGGTAAGACAAGGACGCGGAGCGTCCGTAGGGCCGTTCCCACGCGGAGCGTGGGAACGAGGAAAGGTCAAGAAACACGGCCATGTTGAACTGGATCATCGACATCTCGTTGCGCCACCGCGTCTTCGTGATCCTCGGAGCGGTAGCGCTGGCGGTCGTGGGCGCGGTGTCGCTGCGTTATCTCGACATCGACGCATTCCCCGACACGACGCCCGTCCAGGTGCAGGTCAACACGGTCGCGCCCGCGCTGGGTCCGGAGGAAGTCGAACAGCGGATCACGTTCCCGATCGAGCAGGCGATCGGCGGACTGCCGGGGCTGGAGAACATGCGCTCCGTGTCGAAGTTCGGGTTTTCGCAGATCGTGGTCACGTTCGAAGACGGGACCGACATCTACTTCGCCCGGCAACTGGTGAACGAACGGTTGGCGACGGTGGAACTGGCCGAGGGCACCGGCCGTCCCAAGATGGGACCGGTGGCCACCGGTCTGGGTGAGGTCTTTCACTACGTCGTGACGGGCAAGGGCAACGACGTGACCGAGCTGCGCACGATCCACGATTGGTTCATCAGGCCGAAGATGCGCACCGTGAAGGGGGCCGCCGAGATCAACAGTTGGGGCGGCTACGAACGGCAATACCAGGTGCGGGTCGACCCCAACAAGCTCATCGAGTATTCGCTCACGTTCGACGACCTGGTGCGCGCGGTGAGCGAAAACAACCGCAACGTCGGCGGCGGCACCGTGCGTGAAGGGTCGCAGAGCCTGCTGGTCCACGGCGTGGGCCGCACGGTGAACGCCGAGCAGATCGCGGCCATCGTGATCACGGCCAACGACGGGGTGCCGGTCCGCGTGGGCGACGTCGCCAAGGTCGAGATCGGCTCCGAAATCCGCCGCGGCGCGGTGACGGCCGACGGCCGCGGTGAGGTCGTGATGGGGTTGGGCTTCATGTTGATGGGCGAGAACACGCACGAAGTCACCTGGGCCATGAAGCACCGGCTCGACGAGATCAAGCCCACCTTGCCCGCCAACGTGACGGTGACCACGGTCTACGACCGCACCGAACTGGTCGATCACGTGATCCAAACCGTGAAGCGGAATCTGTTCGAGGGCGGCTTGTTCGTGGTGGCCGTGCTGTTCCTGTTCCTGGGCAACCTCCGCGCCGCGATGATCGTGGCGTTGGCCATTCCGCTCTCGATGCTGTTCGCGTTTTGCGGCATGTTGAGGTTCGGCATCGCGGCGAGCCTGTTGAGCCTGGGCGCCATCGACTTCGGCATGATCGTCGATAGTTCGGTGGTGATGATCGAAAACTGCGTCCGGCACATCGCCGACCGCGAACCGGGCGCGCGCCGCGTGGTCGATATCGTCCGCGAGGCGGCGGTCGAAGTCCGCAAGCCGACGATGTTCGGCGAGCTGATCATCATGATCGTCTACCTTCCGATCTTGACATTGGAAGGGATCGAGGGAAAGCTCTTTCGGCCCATGGCGCTGACCGTGGTCTTCGCGCTGGTCGGGTCGATGGTCCTCTCGCTCACGCTGATGCCCGTCTTGGCCAGCCTCTTGCTCCCTACGCGGATCGACGAACGCGAACCGTTCTTGATGCGCTGGGCGCACCGCGTCCACGCCCCGATCTTGCGGTTTTCGGTGCGTCACAAGGCGCTGGTCGTCGGCTTCGCGGCGTGCGTGATGTTCCTGGCCTTCGGGCTGATCGCCCCCAACCTCGGCTCGGAGTTCGTGCCGCGGCTTTCGGAAGGGGCGATCGCCGTCAGCGTCGTGCGCCTGACGGGCACCGATCTGGACGACTCGATCGTCTACAACACGCAAATGGAGAAAGCGGTGCTGGCCGAATTCCCCGACGAAGTGGAACACGTCTGGAGCCGCATCGGCACGGCCGAAATCGCCACCGATCCGATGGGCACCGAGCTGACTGACATGTTCATGACGCTCAAACCGCGCGCCCGTTGGACGAAAGCCCACACGCAGGCCGAACTGACGACGCTGGTCGAGCGCCAACTCCGCGACCTGCCGGGCCAACGACTGGCTTTCTTGCAGCCGATCGAGATGCGGATGAATGAAATGGTCTCGGGCGTCCGCGCCGACGTGGCCGTGCGGCTCTACGGCGACGACTTCGACGTGCTCGCCGACAAGGGGCGTGAGATCGAAGCCATCCTGGCGCAGGTTCCCGGCGGCGCCGACGTCAGCACCGAACAGATTACCGGCCAGCCGGTGCTGGAAATCAAGCTCGATCAGCGGCAGCTTGCGCGTTACGGCGTACCGGCGAAGGCGGTGACCGACATCGTCGAGTCGCTTGGGAGCAAGCCCTTGGGAGAAGTGATCGAGGGCCAGTTTCGCTTCCCGCTCGTGGCGCGGCTCCCCGAGGAGTTCCGCGATGGATCCGATCGCATCGGTGGCATTCTGATTCCGACCGCTTCGGGCGAACGGCTGCCGCTGTCGCGTTTGGCGAGAATTCAGGTGATTCAGGGCCCCTCGACGATCACGCGCGAATGGGGCCAGCGGCGGATCACCGTTTCGGCGAACGTCCGCGGCCGGGACATCGGCAGCTTCGTCGCCGAGGCGCAACAGCGGATGAAGGAGCAACTGCGATTGCCTCCGGGCCGGTATTTCTACGAATTCGCGGGCCAGTTCGAACACCTCCAGCGCGCACGCACGCGGCTTTTGATCGTCGTGCCGCTGGCCGGGGCACTGATCTTCACGCTCTTGTACCTGACCTACGATAACGTCGTCGACGCCTTGCGCGTGTTCACCGGCGTGCCGTTCGGCTGGGTGGGCGGGATCTTCGCGCTTTGGTTGCGCGACATGCCGTTCTCGATTTCGGCGGCAATCGGCTTCATCGCGCTCTCGGGCGTGGCGGTGCTCGACGACATGATCCTGGTATCGTACGTCCGCCAATTGCGCCAACGGGGATTGGCCCTGGAAGACGCGGTGGTTCAAGCGGCGATCACGCGGCTACGGCCCGTGCTGATGACCACGCTGGTGGCCAGCTTGGGTTTCTTGCCAATGGCTTTCAGCACGGGCATGGGGGCCGAAGTCCAGCGGCCGTTGGCCACGGTGGTGATCGGCGGCGTGATCGGGGCGATGGTGATGTCGCTCTTGGTGTTGCGTGTGCTTTACCTGTTGTTCAAGTCGCCTGGTGACGCGCGGGGCGAACGAAGCGAGGTCGTTGCGGACCGGCGATTGTCCGAGATCGGTTCCGTTGGATCGTGATTCAACGTAGGGTGGGCACCGCCCACCGCCAAACCTGATATCAAAAAGGAGTACCGTCATGCTAACGCGAAGTTTCGTCACGATCGGTGCGTTGGTGATCGTCGCCGTGGGACAAGCGGGCTGCAATCAGTCGCCGCCCGCGGCGGTGCCGGCGAAAAACGCCGCCGATAGCAAACAAAGCCACGAGGGATGGTGGTGCGACGAGCACGGCGTACCCGAGGACGTCTGCGCTCTGTGCGACAAGAAGGTCGCCGCCAGGTTCAAGGCCGACGGCGACTGGTGCAAGGAACACGACCGCCCCGAGTCGCAGTGCTTCGCCTGCCACCCCGAGTTGGAGGCCAAGTTCGCCGCCCAGTACGAGGCGAAGTACGGCCACGAGCCGCCCAAGCCGGAAGGCGAACACGATGGGCGCGAACATGATCAACATCCGCACTCGTAGGATCCTGAACACAAACCCGCCGCGCAAGCAAGGTGAGGGCTTACCGATCAGGTCGTTGCCGCGGCCGTTGACTTTCACGAGTTGGAAGGCATGTTGCGCACTGACGGCAGGGAAAGTGCCACGGAGGCACCACCGTCAGGTATAACCATGGGAGGGTATAATCTGTAAAAAAAAGCGCTCGATTTCGGCCAAAGCGCGCGTTTTTGATACACCTCAGTGCAACAAGGGGTTCGACCAGGTCAACCGCGTCTCTGCTCTGGTACCTGTGCTCCGGTACCAGTGCCCGGGAACCTACGTCTCGCGCAATAGGTCATGGAAAGGCTTCCGGCTTTACATCGAGTTGACGGGTGACGAAGCTGTCCAGATCGTTGATCAGCGTGAGGAGCTCCTTGAACTGTTCTCGAAAATAGGAGGGTCCGCATGATGGGTCGAGATTGCGAACGCGCCAACGCAGGCCGCGGATGCGCTCGCGATTGTACTCAAGTTCGATCCGCCGGACGACGACGGTCGCCTCCCGTTCAAGTTGACGGTCGGTTCGCGGGCCGATGGCACTTGTGCCTTCCGACTCCTCCTTCGGCTCGAGTCTCTCGGCCGCCTTGACCAGCGTTTTGGCCTTGCCCGCCCTGACGGCGTCGAGCGCCGCCTGCTGGATCGGTTTGGGTTTGTCGACAACGTTGGCGGCATCCGTCACGCTGACCTCACCGGCCTCAACCGCATCGACCAGCGCTTGATCGCCGTGTTGCAATATCTCTCGCGCGCGGCTCACCGATCGCCGGCCCACGTTCAGCAATTCGGCCGCCTGCGGGATCGATACTCGCGGCTCGCCAGACGACGGAGAGTTGCCAATTGGCAACTCATTTTTGGCCATGTTTTCCAGGGTTTTGTCGATACTTTCCCCTCTGCGTGAGGGGTGTTTTCCGTGTTCCAGCGATGCCAGTTTCGCGGCGACGATGGCGCGCTGCGATTCATTGAGGTGCCGGCGGCGCAGGTTCATGGAAACGACGAACGCCACGGGATCGTTCCCCTCCCACGGTTCGAACGAAGGTTGCCGCTTCGCCATCTTGCAGGCTTTGAAGCGATTGCGTCCGTCGAGGATCTGGCCCTCGAAAACGTAGATCGGCTCGCGTTGGCCGTGGGCCTCGATGTCGGCGGCCAACTCCTTGATCTCGCCGTCCGACATGAGCGGAAAAACGTTCGCCAAAGGATGGAACTTCATCATGCACCTCCAATTGGGTTGGAACCTGGTGGTTTGGAGCGGTTGCTACTTTTCATTCATTGCTCAAAGAACCATGTCGACCGCGACCAGCGGCCGGCGTCGTCATGGAGGCATCGTATAGTGGTCTTATGTATATGTCAACAGCGCAATCAACATATTTTCCTGTTGATGAAACAAAATTGCGGATAACGAACGGGTGGCTGCTCCACTCGGCCGACAATGAGACATTCACGGTGGCTGGGGCAGAGCTTTGGAGTGCGGCGATTCATCGCCGCTTTTTCCGTTTTTCGTAGTAAAGCGCCCGGGGCGCCTCCCGGCCAACTTGAGCGGTCGGTGGCCGGGGCATCGCTGACGTTGCGCCAGCGGCGAAATCGGCCGTTGGCGGGCTCTGCCACCATGTCCTTGTTCCAAAGGTCACATTCTCGGCCGCTCGGACGATTACGTCGGCGCACCCGTGCAGCGGGTCGCTTGCCCAGCTATAATCGCTTGATCCAATCGCCACCGCGCCCCAAGCGAGGCTTGCCCTTGCCCGTCGAAGCAAAGCCGCTCTTCCGCCCCGACGTGCTCCGTGCGCACCTGGCCGCCTTCGAGCTTCCGTCGCGCGTCGTGGAACATCGCGAACAGCTTTCGCGCTGGGCCGATCTACTCGCCTCCGGCCGCGCGAGCCAGTTCAAAGAGCAGGAGCTGCTGGCCGATTTCCTCACCGATTTCTTCGCGGGCCTCTTGGGCTACACGCGTCCCGCCGACGGGGCCGGCGGGTTTACGTTCTCGCGCGAGAAACACGTTGAGGTCGACGGTAAATTCGCCGACGCCGTGCTCGGCCGCTTCGGCGGCGTCCCCGACGAATTCATCGTCGCCCTCGAAGGCAAGGGCCCCAAGGACCCGCTGGACCGCCCGTTTGCCGGGCGCCGGATGTCGGCCGTCGACCAGGGCTACCGCTACGCGATCAACCTCCCTTGCGATTTCATCCTGGTCACGAACATCGGCCAGAC
>Ga0307372_10013828_pt1 | contig 10397 bp, 5 predicted proteins | sample OX1MG_FD_202533 | JGI IMG/M metagenome (GOLD analysis project Ga0307372, IMG submission 202533) | Soil microbial communities from Risofladan, Vaasa, Finland - OX-1 | ecosystem: Environmental > Terrestrial > Soil > Coastal area > Acid sulfate soil | place: Finland: Risofladan, Vaasa | collected... | reverse complement strand
ACGCGATCGCGGTCAAGGACGCCGTGGCCAAGCGGCTGGACGAGTTGCAGAAGACCTTTCCGGCCGGCGTCCACTACGCCATTCCGTTCGATACGACTCCGTTCGTCACGGCCTCCATCCACGAAGTGGTGGTGACGCTGCTCGAGGCGCTGCTGCTCGTCACGTTGGTCGTGTTCCTGTTCCTGCAGAGCTGGCGCGCGACGCTCATCCCGATGCTCGCCGTCCCGGTGAGCGTGATCGGCACCTTTCTCGGCCTGCTGGCGTTCCATATGTCGATCAACGTGCTGACGTTGTTCGGGCTCGTGCTCGCCATCGGCATCGTGGTGGACGACGCGATCGTCGTGATCGAGAACGTGGAACGCTTGATGGCCACCGAGGGACTGCCACCGCGAGTCGCCGCCGACCGGGCTATTCGCCAGGTGGCCAGTGCCCTGGTGGCCATCGTGCTCTCACTGTGCGCCGTGTTCGTGCCCGTGGCGTTCATCGGCGGCGTGACCGGCGCGCTGTTCCGCCAGTTCGCGATAACGATCGTGATTGCGGTCGTGCTGTCGGGGCTCGTCGCGCTCACGCTCACGCCGGCGCTCTGCTCGCTGCTGCTCAAGGAATCGAACGAAACGCACACGACGGGGTTCTTCGGCTGGTTCAATCGCGGGTTCGCACGAGCCACCGGCGGATACGCGGGCGCCGTGGATCGTGTGCTCGGGCGCCCACGCGCCTGGTTGGCCGTGTTCCTCATTCTCGTGGGCCTCGCCGGCGTGCTCTGGCGACAGGTGCCCACGGCGTTCATCCCCACCGAGGACAAGGGCTACATGGCGATCTCGGTGCAGCTCCCCGACGCGGCGTCGCTTCAGCGCACGGAAGCCGTGGTGAAACGGATCGAGGGGATGCTGCGCCAGGAACCGGCCGTGAAGAACATGGTAGTGCTCGTCGGGCTCGACATCCTCGGCTTCTCCACCGAGACCAATTCGGCCACGATGTTCGTGTCGTTCAAACCGTGGAATGAGCGCGGGCCGGGTAATTCCGCCGACGAGATCGCCCGGCGGATCAACCAACGGCTGTTCGCGATGAAGGACGCGACGGCGTTCGGATTCAACCTGCCCGAGATCCCCGGCCTGGGCACGACGGCAGGCATCGAGTTGAACCTGCAGAACCGCAACGGTCAGGATATCGGCGATTTCGCACAGCGCGTGCAGCAGTTCCAGCAGGCCGTGAACAAGCTCCCCGCCGCACAGAGCGTGACCACGAACTTCCGCGCGAGCGTGCCGCAGCTCTATGTGAACGTGGACCGCGCGGCCGCCAAGGCCCGGGGCGTGAATCTCACCGATCTCTTCAACACGCTGCAGACGTTTCTGTCGGCGCTCTACATCAATGATTTCAACCTGTTCGGCAAGACGTTCCGGGTGCAGGCCGAAGCCGAACCTCAGTTCCGCCAGTCACCGGCCGACATCGGACACCTGTACGTGCGCGGCAACAACGATGCGATGATTCCCGTGTCGGCGCTCACGACCACGCAGTTCCGGGCCGGTCCCACAGTGGTCTCGCGGTTCAATGGATTCGAGTCGGCGCTTTTCACGGGCACGCCCAAAGCAGGATTCAGTTCGGGCGAGTTGCTCGACGAGATCGACACGCTGGTCGCCGGCCAATTCGCGTCGCAAGGAGTGGGCGTGGCGTACTCGGGACAATCGTACCAGGAGCAGGCGTCGACCGGCGACGCGGCCCTCGTGTTCGCCATCGGGCTCGTGATCGTGTTCCTCGTGCTCGCGGCCCAGTACGAGAGCTGGTCGGTGCCGTTCGCCGTGCTGCTCGGCATTCCCTTCGGCGTGCTGGGAGCCATCCTTGGCATCTGGATCCGCGGGCAACCCAACGACATCTACTTCCAGGTCGGCGTGATCGCCGTGGTGGGGCTGGCGGCGAAGAACGCCATTCTGATCGTCGAGTTCGCCACGGAATTGCGCAACAAGGGGATGTCGGTACGGCAAGCCGCTCTCGAGGCGGCGCGCGAACGGCTGCGCCCCATTCTCATGACGTCGTTCGCGTTCATTCTCGGTGTGCTGCCGCTGGCGATCGCCAGCGGCGCGGGGGCGGCGAGCCGGCACTCCATCGGCACCGGCGTATTCGCCGGCATGTTGTTCGCCACGACGATCGGGATCTTCTTCATCCCGCTGTTCTTCGAGGTCATTCGTGGGATGGCCGAACGCGGCGAGCGCGCCGTGCACCACCGCAAGGCGGAGACCCGATGAGACCTCGCGTCCTCGTCGCGATCCTCGCCGCACCGCTCGCCGGCTGCATGTTCGGCCCCAATTACCAGGGGTCGTCACCGATGCCGGAGCGCGCCAGCATCCGCATGCCGGCCGCATCGGACTCGACGCGCACCTTCTTCGATTCACTCGCCGCGGCGCGCCGGCGCGACAGCGCCGCCGCCGGCGGCGCCCCGATCGCCGAGCGGCGCCTGGTGGCCGATTCGCTCGCCGGAGTGGCGTGGCTGGACATCCTGCGCGACACGGCGCTCGTGCGTCTCGTCAACACGGCGCTTCATCAGAACCTGGACCTGCAGACCGCCGTGGCACGCATCCAGGAGTACCGGGCCGATGTCGGTGTGGCCCGCGCACCGCTGCTCCCCACCGCGACGCTGAACGGCAGCGTGGCCAGCAACCAGATCGCCCTCGGCTTCATCCCGCCGGTTTCGTATCGCGCCACGCGCCTCACGGGCGACGTGTCGTGGGAACTCGACTTCTGGGGTCGGATCAGGCGGGGCGTCGAGGCGGCCAACGCCGACCTCGCGGCGCAGGAAGCGGCGCAACGCGAGACCGTCCTGTCCCTGGTCAGCGACGTCGCAACCTCGTATCTCAAGCTGCTCGAACTCGACCAGGAGCATACAATCGCCCTGCAGACGCTGGCGTCGAGCCAGGCCACGCTCGAATTGGCCCGGCAACGCTACGCCCAGGGCGTGATCTCCGAACTCGACGTCAAGCAGTTCGAAGCCCAGGTGGCCGCGCCAGCCGTAACGCTCGCCCAGACCGAACGCGCGATCGCCCAGACCGAGCACGCGCTCGACGTGCTGCTCGGCGAGGGGCCCACCCCGATCGCCCGGGGCGGTACCCTGGCCGACGCGGCACGGGCCCTGACCGTGCCCGACTCCCTGCCGGCGTCGCTGCTCAGCAGGCGGCCGGACATCGAGCAGGCCGAGCGTGAGTACGCGGCGGCCACGGCGCGCATCGGCGCCGCCGACGCCGCCCGGATGCCGACGGTGATGATCACCGGGTCGTACGGCAGCCAGGCCCCGAAGCCGAGCGATCTGTTCGGCGTCGGAACCCGCGTGTACGCGCTTCAGGCGGGGGTGAGTTTCGGATTGTTCGATGGCGGCCGCCTGTCCGATCAGGCCGCTGCGGCGCGTGCCCGGGCCGTGCAGGCCCGCGCGCAGTACGAGAAGACGGCGCTCAGTGCGCTGGCCGACGCCAACGACGCGCTCGTTGGCGTGCGCACGGCGCGCGACCAGGCCGCGGCGCAGCAGACCCAGGCCGACGCGCTCAAGGACGCGCTCGACCTGGCGCAGTTGCGGTACGAGGCGGGACTGGCCAGCTATCTCGATGTGCTCGATGCCCAACGCAGCCTGTTCGCAGCGCGGTTGGCAGTGAGCCAGGCGCAGCTGCAGCAGCTCACCGCCGCCGTGCAGCTCTACAAGGCGCTGGGCGGTGGGTGGCCGGGCGCGCATTGAACCATGGGCGCCGAGTCAGGCCTTGCCGGGCTTCCCCGCGGGCTGCTCCAGATGCCCGCCGAAACCGTAACGCATGGCCGAGAGTAGCCGGAAGCCATAGTCCTCGTTGCCCCGCGATGCGAAACGTGAGTAGAGCGCCGCGCTGATCACCGGCGCGGGAACGCCCTCGTCCACCGCCGCCTGCACCGTCCATCGGCCTTCGCCGGAATCCGACACGCGACCCGCGAACGTCGAGAGGTCGGGATGTTGCCGCAACGCCCCCGCGGTCAGATCGAGGAGCCAGGAACCGATGACGCTTCCACGCCGCCAGACTTCGGCCACCTGCGATACGTCGATCTCGTATTGATAGAACTCAGCGTGGCGCAGCGGTGTGGTCTCGGCGTTCACCTCGCGCGATTCGGTACCGGCGTTGGCGTGCTTGATGATGTTCAACCCCTCGGCGAGCGAGGCCATCATGCCGTACTCGATGCCGTTGTGCACCATCTTGACGAAGTGTCCCGCGCCGTTCGGGCCGCAGTGCAAGTAGCCGTTCTCCGCCGGTGATGCGTCGCCCGTACACCCGGGCGTCCGCGGGGCCGATCCCACGCCTGGGGCAAGCGACTGGAAGATCGGATCGAGGTGACTCACGATTCCGTTCTCCCCCCCGATCATCAGGCAGTATCCACGGGCCACCCCCCACACCCCACCGCTGGTGCCACAATCGACATAGTGGATTCCCGCGCGCATCAACTCGCCCGCGCGACGGATGTCGTCGTGGTAGTAGGAGTTGCCGCCGTCGATCACGATGTCGTCCCGATCGAGTACGGGGGTCAGCGACTGCAACACCGAGTCGACGGCCGCCGCCGGCACCATCATCCACACGACGCGTGGTTTGCTGAGTTTCTTCGCGAAATCCGCAATGGTGGTCGCGGACGTGGCGCCCTTGGACACCAGATCCTGCATCGCCTTCGGATGCGTGTCGTACACCACGCAGTCGTGACGAGCATTCAAGAGCCGCTGCACCATGTTGGAACCCATGCGGCCCAGACCGATCATTCCGAGTTGCATTCGCCCTTCTCCTGGAAGAGTCTCCGACGCGTGCATCGAGGGAAAGGTCGCCTGCGAGCGGTCCGCAATGCAACGGCCGCGGCATTCTATTTGTGCGTCGGACGGTTCGCCACAAGCCCCTGCCGCTCTTCTCGCCGCTCGCCCCCTCGTGGCAACGTGCGACTGCCGGCCCGGGACATCCTGTCCCGGGCCGGCAGTGGACCACGATAACGAGTCCGGAGCCTGCTACGGTGTGACCGTGATCTCGATCGACGACTCGCTGCCGCTCACCACGATGCCGTTGATGGCCGAGGTGATGTTGACGTTATTGCCGCTCGCGAGGACGAAGCGCAACCGATAGGTGCCAGCGACCGTCGGTTTGAACTGCTGGCCGTACACGGCCCGGCCGCCCACGTTCACTTCGGCCGAGATGGGGCCGCTGGAGACCGTGCTGGTCACGCTGCCACCCGGCCCACTGAGCTGCTCGATCGTCAGGGTCGGACCGACCGAGTAGATGAGTGGGACGAAGGCCCCAAGCGTGCCATCCGTGCCCTGGATCTCGTCGGGCGACGAGGCGTTGGCCACGTACGGCATGTTGTAGCCCTGGAGCGTGCCGATGCCGGTGGCCGAGAGTGCGACCTCGATCCTGATCGGGTGCCCAGCCGACAGGTTGCCCGTGCCGGTGAGGTTGTCGCCCCAGGCGGCCTCGGCATCGTACTTGGGCTGGCCAGTGCCGTCGACGATCTGCGGCCGCCAGGTGTTCGGCGTCCCCTGGAGGTAGAAGCCCGTCGCATCCACGACGTTGCCCGTCCACCAGAACGGAGTCGTCGGGCTGGTCACCGGGATCGCCAGCAGCTCGGTCGACGCAGCCGTTTCGGTCGTCGTCGGCCGCACGCCTGGATCCGTGGCCACCGGCGACCCGGTGATGCCCGTGCCTTCGGCGAATACCACCGGCCACGACAGGTTGTTCCCGGTCGTTTCCGTCTCGCCGCCACCGCCGCCGGTGGTGGACACGGTGACCGCGAGAGTCCCGGTCACGTTCTTTACGCTGGCGGTGATGTTCGCGGTCCCCGCCGCCACTCCGGTCACGAGACCGGTCGAACTGACGGTCGCGATTGCGGTGTTGCTGCTCGCCCACGTGAACGTCACCGCCACGACAGTCCCCGTTGAGGTGTAGGCCGTCGCGATGAGTTGCGACGTGGCGGCAACGCGGATGGTGGCGTCACCGGTAATCGTGATCGTTGCCACCTTACTTGCAACACTCACCGACCCACCGCCCTGCTTGCCGCCCGCGCTCGCGGTCACCGACGTCGACCCATTGGTGACGGCGGTCAGCAGACCGGTCGCATCGATCGTGGCGACATTGCTGTTGCCCGTGGACCAGGTGACCGGCACCGACAACGTATTGCCCGCGCTGTCGAGTGTGGTGGCCGTCAACTGGATGACGTCGCCTTCGACGAGATTGATACTTGACGGGCTGATTGTCACAGTTGCCACGCTCGCCGACGACCCACCGCCTCCACCGCCTCCCCCACCGCCGCCGGACGGCTTTCCAGTGACGGCGAACGTCCCGAAGCTATCGACGTTTGCGCCGACCGTCTGGTCCTGGAGCCCGGGCTGAGTGCAATCCCGCCACCTATTCTGGATCCGGTCGCGCTGCTGGATGCGCAGTTGCGTCACGTCCATCCCGCTCGGCACGTTGGCCGGATCGTACTTGATGTTCATGGTCGCCGGTTTATGCAGCGTCTGTCCATCCGGCTCCACCTTGTACGCGGTGTTGCCCACATACGTCAGGTCGCCGGTGAATTCGCTATCCGTGACTTTCGTGACCACCACGTCCGTCGCGACGTCCAGCGCCCCCTCGGGGATGACCAGTTCCGCGTTGCCGTCCGCCGAGAGCACGGTTCCGCCCAGGACGCCGATGTACTTACCCACCGGTGGCTGTACGACGATGCCGAACACGCCGAACCGATTGATCGACGCGACGACATGTTGTGACTGCAGCGCCAACTGATCGCAGTCGCGCCACTGGTTCTGCACGCGGTCGCGCTCGCGAATGCGCAGCTGTTCCTGAAGTACTCCCGTGGGGAGATTGGCCGCGTCGTAGCGTAGCCGCAGCTGCGCCGCTATCTGTAGCGCCAGCCCTGCCGGCTTGATCTCATAGCCGGAGCCCGCCAGATACTGCGCGTCACCGCCGAACGCGGCGTCTTCCACGCGCGTGATCGTGATGTCCGTCGGTACGGTCAGGGCACCGGCCGGCACGTCCAATGTCACCGCGCCGTCGGCCGATGTCACCACACCGCCCAAGGAGGTCACCACGGTGCCGGAGGGCTCGACCGTCACCGTCGCGCTCGCACTCTTCCCATCCGCGGACGCCGTGACCATCGCGGTGCCATACGCCACCGCAGTCACGTCGCCCGTCGCCGTCACCGTGGCGACGGACTCGTTGCTCGATGCCCACGACACGGTGGACGTCATCAACTCCCCGCAACTGCACTTCGGTTGCGCGGTGAGACTTGCGTGCTCACCGGCTTTCAGCGTTACCGCTGTCTGGTTCAATGCCACCAGCGCCGTCACATGTTGATGCTGTGGCGTCGAGGGATTGTCCCGGCACGCCACCCCCCACAACCCCACGGCGACCGCCGCGACGATCATGATTCGAAGGCTCTTCATAACGTCTCCCGTTTGTGTGGTACTTGTCACGAGCAACCCCTTCATCACCCCACTGCAGAAGGGTTGCCTGGTTCTGCCGGGCCGTCGATCCATGAAAAGGGGTCAAGCCGTGAGGCGTTGCCCGTCAGGATCGGACTCGCGACGGGGGTGGAACGCCCCCTTCCCCTTCGAGTGGGGCGAGCGGGGGTGTGGGATCGCCGTGGTGATCGCGGGCAAATGCCGACACGCCCGTCGCGGATCCCCGCAACGGGCGTGTCGGATCGATGGATTCATGGAACGCCGCGCGGGGCGCGCGCCGTCAGAGCAACTCGATATGCCGCGCGCCCGGTCGTTCTCGGTGAGATCGCCGGGCTTGCGGCGCGGGGCGTGGCGCCGCCCGCTACTCCGTCGCCGCGGCCTTCACCACCCGCCCACCCTGCACCACCAGCCGGATCGTGGCCGGCGTGAGCGCGTGGATGTCGACCAGTGGATCGATCGCGGTCACCGTGACGTCTGCCAACTTGCCCGCAGCCAACGTGCCCACGCGGTCCTGCCATCCCAAACACTCGGCAGCCACTCGTGTCGTGGCCACCAGCGACTCCATTGGCAACATGCCGGCGTGATCGCACATGAGACCCAACTCCCGAAGGTTCGTCCCGTGCGGCATCACCCCGGCGTCGGTGCCCATGGCGATCTTCACCCCCGCCTTGTGCGCGTGGCGGATGCTGTCGCGATGCGCCTGCAGCACTTCCTTGGACTTGCGCAACGCCCACTCGGAAATCATCCCCGTCTGCTCGGCCTGCTCGATAACGGCCTGCGGCGCCAGCAGCGTCGGGACGAGGAAGGTACCCCGGGCGAGCATGAGTTCTATGGCTTCGTCGTCCAGATAGATGCCGTGCTCGATGGAGTGGATCCCCGCCCGCACCGCATTCTTGATGCCCTCGGCGCCCTGCGCGTGCGCCATCACCTTCACCCCGCGGCGGAACGCGCCCTCCTGTACCATGACGGCCAGTTCTTCCGGCGAGAACTGCGTGAACTCCGGATGGTCGGTGGGGCTGAGCACGCCACCCGTGGAGCACACCTTGATCACCTCCGCACCGGCGCGCAGCACCTCGCGCACTTTCTTCCGGACCTCGTCCACGCCGTCGCAGATCCCGCTTGGCAGCCCGGGGTGAGGAGTGAACAACCCCAGCTCCTGCCCCGACGGGAGCCAGAAATCCAGATGCCCACCGGTGATCGAGAGCGGCGTGATGCTGATCTGCATACGCGGACCTTCGATGAGCCCCATCTCGAGCGCGCGCTTGAGCCCGAGGTCGGCGCCGCCCGCATCGCGGACCGTCGTGATGCCCGCGTCCAGGGTGCGGCGCAGGTACCCCACCGCCAGGTAGAAATTGAGCGAGAAGGGCGTGGTGGCATGCTTCATCATCCCTTCGTTCTGCATCGTGGCATGCACGTGCGCGTCGATGAGGCCGGGCAGGATCGTCCCGCCGCCGGCGTCGATTTCCGCAACCGCGCCAGCGGGGCGGCGCAGCGATTCCAGACGACCCGCCGCTTCGATGCGGTCATCCTTGATGAGCACGGCGCCGTTGGGAACCGGCGCGGCGCCCGTGCCGTCGATGAGAGTACCGTTGCGAATGAGCGTGTACGTCATGGGTCTGGGTGCGGGAGTGGATTCGAGAGCGGGATGCCGCGGATTCTACGGCGGCAAAGCGGAAACTCGCAACCCGTCTCCCGTGCCCGGACGGTGTTGGACGCGGTCGGGTCTCCCGCATTGCAGCACGGGGCGGTAGGTTCGATGGTCAAACCCTCATCCCAGGAGGTATGCGTATGCTCGATCTCGGTCAGTTCTCCACCCATCGGCGCGGGTTCATCACGCGCGTCGCCGGCGCCATCGGCCTCGCCGCCGTCGCCCCGAGCCGGCTTTTCGCGGAACCGAGCGGGCGGGGCGAAGATCCGCAACTCGAAGCGTGGTTCAATCGGATCACGGGAAAGCATCGCATGGTGTTCGATGCCACCGCGCCAAACGGCGGGATGCCGGCCATCTGGCCACGCATCTATCTGAACACCATGCACGACACGTACCCGACCCCCGATGCCGACGACACCGCGGTGGTGATCCTGCGACACGAGGGCGCGCCCCTCGCGCTGGGCGACGCGATGTGGGCCAAGTACAAGTTCGGCGAACAGTTGAAGGTGGACGACAACGGTCATCCGGCCACACGCAATGTCTTCGCCACGATCACCGGCCTCCCGATTCCAGGGCTCGGCGTGGTTGAACTCCTCAAGGCTGGCGTGCTCATCGGCGTCTGCAATATGGCGCTCACCGTGTTGAGCGGCACGATCGCCGGCAAGACCGGAGCGAACGCGGATGATGTCAAGCGCGAACTGCTCGCCAATGTGTATCCCGGAATCCAGCTCGTGCCATCCGGCGTGATGGCCGTCGGACGCGCGCAGGAGAAGGGCTGCAACTACTGTTACGCCGGCTGATCCGGGAACCGTGTCTCAGCGAGGTCAGGATGGTCAAGCGCGCCACATTCGGTGTTCTCGTTTTCTGCATCACGCTGACCTCGCTGAGCGCGCAGCAGCCGTCGCCGACGCGGCAAGCAGAGCTGGCCGAGTTGACGGCGTTCCTGTCCATTCCCAACGTTGCGTCCGATACACGAAACATCGCGCGCAACGCGGCGTGGTTGAAGACGGAGTTCGAACGGCGGGGCTTCCGGATGTCGGTCGTCCAGACCCCCGGTTCGCCGGTGCTCATTGGAGAACTCGTACCGGGAAGCCCGGCGCCAGCACGCACACTGACCTTCTACTTCCACTACGACGGACAGCCTGTCATTCCGTCGGAGTGGAAGGACTCCGGTCCCTTCGTACCGATCTACCGCGACAAGCCGTTGGAGGACGGCGGCCGCGTGGTGAGCTTGCCGGCCAGCGGACCGGTTGACCCCGACTGGCGTCTGTACGCACGGTCATCCGCCGACGACAAGGGGCCGATCATCGCCTTCCT
>Ga0307372_10013827_pt1 | contig 10397 bp, 8 predicted proteins | sample OX1MG_FD_202533 | JGI IMG/M metagenome (GOLD analysis project Ga0307372, IMG submission 202533) | Soil microbial communities from Risofladan, Vaasa, Finland - OX-1 | ecosystem: Environmental > Terrestrial > Soil > Coastal area > Acid sulfate soil | place: Finland: Risofladan, Vaasa | collected... | reverse complement strand
GTGAGCGCGCCGAACTCACATGGTCGCTGTCGCCGTTGACACTGCCCCACGGTTTGGCGCGGGTGGTGGTGGCTGAACAGTTGTATCGTGCGTGGACGATATTGCAAGGCCATCCGTATCACCGGGCATAGATGACAAGCTATCCAAATCGCGTGATTCATACGGATCAGGACGAAATGGGAAACTGGATATGAATCTATCTCTCGGCAAAAAATGGATGTTGGCGCCGATTCTGGTCGTGGCGGTCTATTCCTTCGCGGTGCTGTTGTTTGCATTGCTTCAGGCAAACGACTCTTGGTCGGTGAAGCTGCCTATCAAGAACATCCGGCATTTGGATGGCAAGGAATGGGCGGCTACGCCGGATTATTCTCCGGGTGTGTCCGGCTGGTTTCTGTATGTACCGACGGATTCTAGCGCCGATCCGAAAGCTTCCAACGTCCATGTTTTTGATTTCAAAGGAGAGCTTGGCCCGGCTCATTCACGGCATGTCGACATCGTGAATCTGGGTGGTGGCAGGTATTCCTACTGGGAACATCTGCTGCGGTTCTCCACCCGCGATAATCTGCCACCGGTGCTGACACCCGGAGGCGTATCGATTGCCGTTGCCGCTGCGCCCCAGTTGCGACCAGCGTATGTTTGGGTGGCTTGGTTCGGTGCTATCGCCGTCGTACTGCTCGCCTATGTGTATCTTCGACGGGCCGGCTTCTCGAAGTACATGCATGCGTGGCCTGCTGTGCTGCTGTTTGCATTGGGCTTCTACGGTCATTTGTTGATGCATCTGCCCGTGGGTATCAATTTATACCAGGATAGTCTTTCTTATCTTCTTTTTTCACCATTTACAACAGTGGGGTATTCGCTACTCATACATGCAATGATTTATCTGGGTTCTCCCTATTACATAGTCATTCTGCAATTCTCCCTGGCGGCATTGGCGATTACCTATTTCTGCCGGGAATTCGAACGGGTGTTTTTTCCGCTATTCGCCTTGGCTATCGGGTTACTGCTGGTCATCAAAGGGGATACCAACACACTGCATTACAGCCTGCTGACCGATTCCCTCGCCTTTTCCAGTGTCTTGGTGCTGGCTGGTCTGTGGCTGCGTTTCACACGGCTGCAACATCCGGCCACGGCGACTCTCATTGCTGCGCTATTGCTTATCAGCGTGGTTGTGCGACCGGCATTGATCGTGTTGGCAGTGCCCACCGCGGCACTGGCGATCTATTTTTATCGCAGCTCGAAGAAGTCCTTTCTGATATTGGCATTCGCCTGTGTTGTGGCGCCGTTCGCTAACATGCCATTACAGTGGATTGTGGCCCAGGGTCTCGATGTGAGCAAGATTGATCATTACATCAATACCGTATATTCGGATGATGTGAGCAATTATTACAGCCCATATTGGCACAAAGAGGGTAGGGGTGCCGGTATCCTGCTCGGTGACATGCTGCTGTTGCAGATACGGCTTGCCATCACGGACGATCAGCAAACCCGGTATCCAATGATCACTCATAATCTTGTTAAAGCGTTGAGTAACACGAGGAAAAATTTTGATGACGCAGGCACATGGCGAGAGCAGTATCACATATTTGAAAGCACGCATAACAATGGCGTGGCTAATAAAGTAACTCTACTGGGATACCTGCATTTATGCTCATCAGGCGCACACGACTGTTTACAAAAGCCATGGCCTGAATTATGGATCTCTACATGGCAATCCGGTAAAGCACCCAATGATTTATATGTTTCATACGATAAACTACAAAAAGAAATCGCAATCGAGACGATTGAGGCACATCCAGAGGCATTTGTCTATGTAACCTGGATTAAGTTACTGCACGCGGCGACCCAGACGTTAGTTGGATACTGGGCTGGGCAGGTTATTACCGAGTCAAGCAGTGTAACTACAACCTATTGGCATCAACGCTATGGCCTGAATTTCAGCCAAATCAACACCGCGGTTCCGTCAGCGCTGCAGCAGAAAATTGATGAGTGGAAAATCCCTTTATTGCCGTATGTGTTTGTTGGCGCTGCCATCTTCTGTCTGCTATTCCCGCTGTTTTTGTTTAATGTGATTCCCTACAACCGGCGTGTCTTTCTATTGTCGTTGTTTTCGATTGCCGGCGTGTCTTATACGCTGCTGGTATGTCTGCTGGAACCACCCATTCCACGTTATGGCGTCCCGGCCGCGCCCTTGTATCTGGTTGTCTTGTTTGGAACCCTGGACGTATTGATTATGTATATGACGAGCATACTGTTGCGCATCAAAGAGAAGTATCTAATGGAATTGAGGACATGACTTTTATTAATCACTTCCGGATGCGCCAACACCCATGGCAAGCGGGGTTGATGTTGCTGGCAACATGCGTTGTACTGATGCTTACGCTCGTGCAATGCGGTGTCATCAGCCGGACGGAAAGATTGGATGCAGCTGGTATCCATCCGTGGACAGGAAGGGGGCATGCATTTGTATATCAATTGAAGTTTCCTTCACTGTTTCCAGGACTTGAAGTTATCTCAGATTCGATCGGGCATTTTACGGCATCATCACTGTCGTTGAGAGAGAATGGCTACAAACTTGGCCCGGCTCACGCCGCTCATGTTGATATTGCTGCATCCGGCATGGGCCGGTTTTCACATTGGAATTCCTACCTTGTTTTTTCTACGTCTGATAACAGTGACCCGCGGACCAACGGGCGTATATATGTCGTGGGATTTTCATACATGTTTCCCGCTATCTATCTGCCGATAGCCTGGGGCGTATTTATCGCATTCGCGTGTCTATGGATTTGTACGCTGCACCCATCACGGATTGAGAACGAGCCCATCAGCCGGCCATCGAATGCCATTTTCGGTGATACTTTGTGCATCCTGCTGTTGTTCGCACTGGCAGCGGCGTGTCAGTATCTGCTTTTGGATGGTCCACGGCCATTGTTGTTACAGAGTGGTGATGCTGGCAACGTGGCCAGTTTTGTTGCCGGTTGGCTGCATCATGGGAGATTCGTATCCGACTTGGTGCTCGCCAATCAGCACAATTACCGCTTTTACATTACGGCCATGATACCGCTGGTAATGTTTTTCGATATCTTTACGCATGATCTGGGCACCGCTTATGCGTTGCTGTATTTCCCGCTTATTTTTTTGCAGCTCTTGGGATTTTATTTCCTGGGGAAACACCTTTTTAAGAGTTCGTTGTGGGCGCTGCTATTGGTCGTCCTGACGTTCCCGCCGATACAAATTTTTGGCGGGGAGATGTGGGGCGTTTATTCTGAGCCTCTGGTGCGCATGAGCTTTGGGGCGATCCTCCCATTCCTGATACTGCTGTTTCTTCGCCTTGCCCACAAGCCAAGATGGCTGCCATTTCTGTTTATGCTCTGCGGCATTTCTGTGTACTTCCACTCTGTAAGCGCACCGACGGTAACGCTGGCGTTGTGGCTAGGCGCTTTTGCATTGAAGCCTCAAGACGAAAGTTTTTTTAAACGCTTTCGTCGGTTAATTCTCGCGGGTCTGGTCTTTATCGCAATTGCTTTACCTTTTGCGTTGGTGTTTTTCGCAGGTTTCCCCAGTCTGCAATCGTCAACAGCGATTGTCGGAATGAATGCTTCAATGCGGAATACCTTTGCTTCGGTGACAGGCTCTCAGTATTACCATGCCTGGGCAGCGCTTGGGATGATACTACGCGGAGTCGGCGCCAAGTATGCTTTTATCTGGATACCGGGGCTGGTTGCATTTTTCCTTGTGCCCAGACTGAGGCCAGAATACCGGGCGATCTGCCGATTCTTTCTGTTGTTTATGCTCGGTATCATCCTGGGTTCGTTTGGAATAGCGCTTGTCGATCAGACAGTCAGCGGATTGCTACACCGTTCTCCATTGGAGATTGATCTTATACGGAATATGCATTTCATGGTTCCCATTCTAATTCTGGGTTGTGTATGGGTGCTTCGCGAAGCATCCGCTTGTATGATGACGACACAAGCTCATTATTCACGTATTTTTGCAATTGCCTTCTTTGCGATCACAGGCGTATTTGCGGGGATCGTGTGGCACGAAACTCCAACGCGCATTTCCGATGCGCTGGGAATATCCGCTGCTCCGAACGAATTATCGTCGAAGCCCGATGTGGATTCCTCGGCGATGCTTACTTACATCCACAACCTGCCGATCGATTCAAGCGTGCTCCCGATAGATGCGGAAACCATGGGTCTCGCCATCCGGTATGACAGCCTGCAACCCGTCGTCTATTTACGCAAGGATATGAATGCACTGATGTACAGCGGTAGTCCTGACGCGAATACATGGTGGCGAGATCATCAAATAATGGATTCGCTGTTAACGGCATCGGCAGCCGGAGAAGCGAGCCAGCTACTGCATAAAATGGTGGATATGTCTAAGCCGAAGTACTTGCTGTTCGATGCGCAGCGCTTATCATCGGTTGTGGCAGCCGCAGCCTTGCGCTCAGGCGTGGTCGTAATGCGGAATCAGCGCTGGTCGCTTGTGCGCTTGCAATAGAAAATCAATGGAACGATCGAGGCATTGTCTATAACACTATGTGCGGTATTGCTGGCATATTAAATCTCTCGGGCGAACAGATAGCCTCGGAACGGATCCTAGGCATGACGCGTGTTCTCGCCCATCGCGGACCCGACGGGGAAGGCCTGTGGGTTCAGGGCGCTATCGCTTTGGGCCATCGCCGGCTGGCGATCCGTGATTTGAGCGATGCCGGACGGCAGCCGATGCGGGATCCCTCCGGCCGCATCACCGTAACGTACAACGGTGAGATTTATAACTATCAGGAACTGCGCGGGTTGTTGGAGGCGGAGGTGGGATACCGCTTCCGTTCCACTTGTGATGCCGAGCTGCTGCCGATCGGTTATCTGGCCTGGGGGAGGCAATTGTTTGAACGCCTGGAAGGCATGTTTGCCATCGGTCTGTGGGATGCTTCGGCACAACAATTGGTACTGGCGCGGGACGGCGTCGGCATCAAGCCGCTCTACTATCACCGTGCGGGCGACACAGTATTGTTTGCAAGTGAGGTGAAAGGCCTGCTCGTGGATTCCGCTGTGCGCCGTGAATTGTTAGCGGCAAGCTTGCACCGTTTCATTGCACAAGGTTATGTAAGTCCCAACGCAAGCTTGCTAAATGGCATCGCGCAGATACCGCCCGGCACGGTGCGCACGATCGGCATCAACGGCACTAAGGATCACTGTTTCTGGCAGCCGCAGCGCACGCCGGAGATAAATAACCTGGCGGACGCCATGGATGGCCTGCGTCACATTCTTCCCGACGTCGTCGGTAGCATGCTGGTCAGCGATGTGCCGCTGGGATTGCTGCAAAGCGGCGGCATTGACAGTTCATTGGTTGCGCTTTCACTCCGGGGGCAACGTCGGCCGGCCTTCACTGCCGGTTTTGACGAAAGCAGCCATGATGAGAGTGGGCTGGCTTCTCAAGTTGCGCGCTTCGCAGGTCACGACCATCATGTGGTTTCTATCGAGCGGGATCGTGATCTGATCGCTGATTTCAAGGCCATGGTCATGCAATTCGATGGCCAGTTGGCGGATTCGAGCGGTTTTGCTTTCTATGCCTTATGTCGGGCGGTGCGCCGGCGCGTACGCGTGGTTTTGTCCGGCGACGGTGCGGATGAGTTCTTCGGTGGGTATCCAACCTACCGGGCCAGCAGATTTGCCGCTGCGTTGGGCCGCGTTACACCGTCCTTTCTAACCACCGGGTTGGGCCGTACGTTGTTGTCTGCGGGTGCCCGAAATGAGCGCCGCTTGCCAAGCAGCGTGCTGCTCGGGCGTTTCTTGCGGGGTTTAGCGGCGCCCGCCGGAACGCATCATGCTGAGTGGCGCCGCCTCTCCTGGCCAGATAATTTGGCCATGATTTACGGACCGGCTTTGCAACCGCTGCTCTCGGAGGACCCTTTGGCGGGTTACCGTGCCGCCGTTTTGGACGGACAAGGCGATCTGGTAGATCGGTGTATGCTGGCGGATCAGCGTTATTACCTGCCGTCCGATATGCTCATGAAGGTTGATGCCATGAGCATGGCTCACAGTCTTGAAGTGCGTGTACCATTCCTCGATCGTCGTATCATGGATTTTGCCGCGCGTATTGATCACCGATTGCTTTGCCCGTTGCGCGGACCGGACAAACTTGTCCTACGCCGTTATTTGCAAGAACTTCAGGTTCCGGCGCCAATCTTGAAGGCGCGAAAGATGGGGCTGAATGTGCCGGTTGCCAGACTGTTAAGACAGGAATTGCGCCCGCTGGCCACTGAAATGCTGGACCGAGAAGCAGATACTTTGCATCCATTCTTCAAACCGGATGGAATACGAAATCTATGGCAACTGCATTTAGATGGCCGGATTGATGCTGGCTATCTGCTATGGGCTTTGTTAACGTTAAGCATCTGGTGGAAAGCTGTCGGTAGCGCATGAGATACGGTTGCATTGCGGTGCATCATCATGACCACTGAAACACGTGATTGGGGAGCACTGCTTTCGGTGGTTGTGCCCGCCTACAACGAAGCGCAGGGTGTTGCAGAAACGTTGGGGCGCCTGCGAGCTCGGTTACCGCAATCCGAAATCATCGTGGTGGATGACGCCAGCACCGATGATACGGCTGCGTCCGCCGAACAAGTTTCGGGTGTGAATGTGCTTTCGCATGCATACAACTTGGGATACGGTGGTGCACTCAAGACAGGCATGGCTGCGGCTCAAGGCGAATATATCGCATGGTTTGATGCTGATGGCGAGCACAGCGTGGATGATTTAGTTGCAATGGTTGAACAACTGCATCATGGCAACTATACGGCGGTGATTGGACAGCGCCAGAACCAGGCGCCATCATTGGTACGCGCTTTGGGTAAGTGGGTCATCCGCATGATGGCGCGCTCGCTGAAATTCAAAGCCGGTCCCGATATAAATTGTGGACTGCGCGTATTCAGGCGCGAGTTCATCCTACATTATGTGTACTTGCTACCGGATGGCTTCAGCGCCAGCCTGACAAGTCTGATGATCCTGCTGGAGCGTGGTTATCCAGTGTTGTTTCATCCGGTTACTAGTGGGCAGCGCCATGGTCGGAGCAAAGTCAAACTGTCGGATGGATTCAGCACAATCATGCTGGTTCTACGAATGATTATGTTGTTTGCGCCGCTGCGTATTTTTCTTCGTTTGGGGGGGCTACTTATTCTCATTGGGATAATTTACAGCTTGGGGATTGCGCTGGCGACAAACAGGGGGATTCCAGTCGGAGGAGCTCTGGTGATACTACTTGGAGTATTGTTCATTTTACTCGGACTGATAGCCGATCAAATCAGTCAGATGCGGCTGGCACAGTTTGGGCCGTCGTCAGAGCTGCTATTGCGCACGCGGCCGCTGGCTCCGACATTGCGTACATGGCGAAAATCGTCCGGCGAAGATGATAAATAGGCTTCCTAACCTGCCACCGACTTGGTCGTTAAGTCGGCCAAAATCAATGTTCCAGCTAGCCTATGATTTTTTCACCGCACCAATACGGATGGTGCTATTCCCCGATCATATCGCGGAGCGTTTCCACATCACCTCATTGCGTGCCGAACGTTTGGCGGTCGTGTTGCCTGAGCTGCGCGGACGCTGCCTCGATATTGGAGCCGGTGATAACACTTTGGTGCGACTGTACACCCAGATGTCTGAGAAACTCGGTATTGCACGTGGCCTTGCTGTAGGTAGCGTCGGTGTGGATATCGTGGACTGGGGTGGTGGCTGCCAGATAATTAAATCCTCGGAGCAACTACCTTTCCCGGATGCCAGCTTTGATACCGTAAGCTTTATTGCTTGTCTCAATCACATTCCCGAGCGAGCAGCCGCACTTGTTGAAGCGCGGCGTGTATTGCGACCCGGCGGCCGTATAGTAATTACCATGATCGGACGATTCACTGGCAAACTTGGTCACGCAATATGGTGGTACAGTGAGGACAAACATCGGGAGGTAGATGAACACGAAGAGATGGGGCTCAATCAGCGGGAAGTCTTGGCTTTGCTTGCGCAAGCTGGGTTCAAGATGCCATTTATCAAACGATTCGTTTACCGCCTTAACTACTTATATATTGCGCAGCGGGATTAAGAGCCAATTACTCGTCGTGAATTGAATCGCGTAACATTTTTACTCTGTACGGATATACAAATCGCGAGTGATCTATGAAAAGAACCATATTGGATTATTTTTTTATATTAGTCCCCGTGATCTTGCTTTCATACACCCAGCTTGTACTCAAGTGGCAGTCTAATGCAGTCGGCGGCGTTACTATGTTGGAAAAGGGCATCACGAATTATATTCTCGCGATGGTGTTCAATTTGTGGACAATCACTGCGATAGTGGCAGCAATTCTTGCTTTAGGAAGCTGGTTTGTCGCACTTGCACATTTTCCTATTAGTTATGCATATCCATTTCTCAGTTTGTCTTTTTTGTTTGTCAGCCTTGGAGGGGTACTGATTCTGGATGAAAGAATCGATCCATTGCGGATCGGAGGCCTACTTTTGATCGTGATCGGAGTCGCGCTAAATGCAAAAGGGAGTTTGTGAGGGCCGGATTCACAGCATCACACGTCGCCATCTGGCGAGGAAGTAAGGGAAGGGTGCAATGCCAGGAAGTCGGTTATAAAGTGCATCAAAACCAAGTAGCGGAGCAGACACTAATCGCTTTAACATTTTAGGTAAACGGAACATAAGACTGTTGAGTACCAGGAAGTAACCAGGACCACCCATATAGTGGACATCAATAGGCTCGAAGCGAGAACCAAACAAAGTAGTTAGATCTGAATAGTGTAATGGCCGTTCAGTCTCGGCCTCAAAATAGCGGTCATGACGATACCAGAACATGCGCAATGCATTGAACAGGAATTCCGCATTTGGTTCGACAATTAAAAGCAAACCACCTGGAGTAATCAGGCGGGTCAGGTTTTCAATGGTAGCTGGCAAATTCGATACGCAATGATGCAGCCCGCCGATTATCAGGGCTGCATCCGCTGGCGCCGGCAAGGCTGAGGAAATTGAAGTTAAGTCAACGCAATAGGCTGGACGATTTACGATGTGTTCATAATTACGGCACGCCTCCGGTGATATATCCAATCCGTATACTTCTGCATTTGGGAAAGTCTCGAGTATGGCCAGTGAGTTATATCCGCTTCCACAGGCAAGATCGAGAATACGTTTACCATCAAGCCCCTGGTTGGCAAACAATGGTTGATAGAAGAATCGTCTGCGATACCGAAGCGATTCGGCGTCAAAATAATGACGGTCATATTCATTTAGAATCGCATCGTAATGGATTCTTTGCCGATCACTTGCCTTATTCATTTCACACCATAAGAATCGATAAATTTGTCATACCATGCTTGAGATGAATTGTTACATATGAATAATACCCCAAATGTACGTGATAAGCGGACCATTACGGATTTCGGGGATCAATGGTCGCGCTATCAGGATAGTGGTGGATGGTATGGCTCTCAAGAAATGCTTGCCGACATCTTTGGTCCGCTGCTAACGCTGAATGATATTCGAGATAAATATGTTGCCGAAATCGGCAGCGGAAGCGGCCGCATTGTCAATATGCTGATAATGAGTGACGTGAAGCACATCGTCGCCATTGAACCATCTAATGCATTTCCAGTGCTTCAGCGTAACACGAAGGCATACGGCGGTAGGGTTGAATGTTTGCATCTGAGGGGCGATAGAATTCCGCAGGATCGTGGGTTCGATTATGTCTTTTCAATTGGAGTGCTGCATCATATTGAGGATCCGGCGCCGTCCGTCAAAGCTGCTTATGGCAGCTTAAAGTCCGGTGGAAAAATGCTTATTTGGATTTATGGACGAGAGGGCAATGAGACCTACCTTAAATTTGTGGAGCCCATGCGGCGGTTGACGTCGCGCCTATCGGCCCCCGTTCTTGCCATACTTTGCCATTTAATCAATTTATGGCTAGCGGTTTATATTGGCTTGTGCCGATTGTTTCCATTGCCATTGCACAGCTACGTAAATAATGTGCTCGTCAAGCTTTCATGGAGAAAGCGCCATCTCATTATCTATGACCAGCTTAATCCCACAGTAGCCCACTATTACCACGAGGGTGAAGCCAGGGAGTTACTTGAGCAAGCTGGCTTTCAGCAAGTTCGGCTTCATCACAGGCATGGCTATAGTTGGACAGTTATCGGTACAAAGCCTGAATGAATACCGGGTTTACATACCTTGCTTCCCAATCACCGCGCCGGGTGGAACTGCTCCGGCAACTGGGTTTGCGTTTCCAGGCGGTTAAGGTGGCCGTGGATGAAACCGCGCAGACCGGCGAGGATCCGGCGGCCTGCGCACGGCGGCTGGCAGGAGCCAAGGCGGAAGCGGCGTTGCGAATTCTTGGCAGCGGTATCCGCG
>Ga0307372_10013825_pt1 | contig 10398 bp, 8 predicted proteins | sample OX1MG_FD_202533 | JGI IMG/M metagenome (GOLD analysis project Ga0307372, IMG submission 202533) | Soil microbial communities from Risofladan, Vaasa, Finland - OX-1 | ecosystem: Environmental > Terrestrial > Soil > Coastal area > Acid sulfate soil | place: Finland: Risofladan, Vaasa | collected... | reverse complement strand
AGGCACCGGCGGCGACGATCTTACTCGCCGCACGCGAAGCGCTCGAACGGCTCGTCCTCACGCGCGACGAACTGCGTTTTAAGGCCGGCGTCGATCGCAAATACGGCGAGCTCGTCTACGACGGGCTCTGGCATTCACCGTTGCGCGCGGCCTTCGATGCATTCAATGCCGTTTCGAGCGCACGACTCTCCGGTGAGGTTCGCGTGCGTCTCTATCAGGGTAGCGCAACGGTCGTCGGCGTTCGTTCGCCGTTCGCGTTGTACGATGAAGGCTTGGCAACCTATGGAGCCGGCGATCGTTTCGACCACCATGCTGCCGATGGGTTCATCCACCTGGCGGGGCTGCCTCTCGATCGTTTGGCGCAGGTTGCGGCGGTCACCGCAGGGTGAGCGCGGATTCGTTGCAATGGGGCGGTCGCTTTCATAGCGCGCCGGACCCGGCGTTGCTCGCATTCGGGTCGTCCTTCGACGATGATCTGCTGCTCGCGCGGTTCGATCTGCAAACCTCGCAGGCGCACGTCCGTGCATTGCGCGGGGGCGGGACGATCCCACCGGAGATCTTCGAGGCGCTCGTAGCGGCGCTCGATCGCATCGCCGAGGAGATCGAGGACGGAACCTTTACCGCGTGGGCGAGGAACGAAGCGTTCGAGGATATTCACGGTGCGATCGACGCTCGCGTTCGTGAGATCGAGGATGTTGCGGGGCGTTGGCTCCATGCAGGGCGGAGCCGCAACGATCAAATCGCAACCACGTTGGCGCTCTACGCTGCATCGCGCGCGCGCGACGGCCTCGCTCGCACGACATCGATCGCCCGCGCTCTTGCCTCGCGCGCTCGTCTCGCACTCGAGAAAGAGAGCGTTCTCGCCGGTACGACGCACGGCCAGCCCGCGCAACCGATTCTGCTCGCCTTTTGGCTGCAGGCGGCGGCCGAGCCGTTCGTTCGGAGCGCGCGACGTTTTGCGGCGCTCGCTCGCGAAGCGATGGAGGCGATGCCCTTAGGTTCGGGGGCGCTCGCCGGGAGTTGCATTCCGCTCGATCGCACCGCTGCCGCTCGGTACCTCGGTTTCGCGCGGCCCTCTCGTAATGCGCTCGATGCGGTGGGAACGCGCGATGTTCTCTTTGCGTGCGCCGATGCGTGGGCGACGAGTTGCGTGCCCGCCGCGCGCGTCGCTGCAGAGATCGTTACCTGGGCCTCGCCGCTCTTCGGCTACGTCCGCGTCGGCGATGCATCGGCGAGCGGCTCGAGTTTGATGCCGCAGAAGCGGAATCCCGATATCTTCGAGCTCGTGCGCGCCGGTACCCAGCGTGCGTTATCCGACGCACGTGCTGCCTGGGCTGCGAGTGCCGCCGTTCCGCTTTCGTACCACCGCGATCTCCAAGAGTGCAAGCAGAGCGCGATCGCGGCGATCGAACGCGCCGATTCGATTCTTACCGCCTTCGCGCACGCCTTTGCGGATATCGAATTCGATGTTGAGCGGATGGAACGGTACGCAACCGCCGGCTATACACTCGCGACCGATCATGCCGACGCACTCGTTCGCGGTGGTCTCGATGCGCGGCGAGCGCATCGTTTGGTCGGCGAACGGGTCGCTATCGCCGAGGCGCAGGAGCGAGCGTTCGACGCGAGCGATCTCCAAGCGCTCGGCGAGCACCTCGGCGTGCCCGCGCTCTTCGCACCACTCGACGCACGAGCGAGCGTTCTTGCAAAAGTCACCGATGGATCGACGTCGCCCGAAGCCGTCGCTCGAGCGCTCGACGCACTCGAATGCGAGCTCTCCGAATGCGAGGCATCGGTATGACGCGCGTACACGTTTGGGGTGCGGCAGGCTACGCTGCCGCGCAAGCGATCGAATGGATCGCGGCGCACCCACGCCTCGAGCTCGCTCTTCTCGAGAGCAAGAGCCACGCGGGAACCCTTCTCGGCGAGAGTTTTGGAGCGTTTCGCCGTAGCGATCTGCGCTTTGCGGAGAGTGGGAGTATCGAATCCGAACTCGCGGCGGGAGAGATCGTCCTTACCGCCGGCGCGCACGGGCAGGGGCGCGATACGGTAGAGCGCTTTCTCGCTCGCGGTGCTCGCGTCGTCGACCTCTCGGCCGACTTTCGCTTCGACGAACGCGCGGCGTACGGACTCGCCGAATGGAACCGCGACGCGATCGCCGAGGCCGCGTTGGTCGCCAATCCCGGATGCTACCCGACGGCATCGTTGCTGCCGCTGCTCCCGTTAACCGCAGCCTTTGCGCCGCTGGCGATCGTCATCGATGCGAAGAGCGGTATCACCGGTGCGGGGCGGACGCCCGCGCTCGGCTCGATGTTCGCCGAAGTCGATGGAGAGATTCGCGCGTACGGGCTCTCCGGGCATCGCCATCAACCCGAGATCGAACGAGCGCTCGCGTTGCGTGGTTGCGAGAGCCCACTCACCTTTACCCCGCACGTCGTTCCGCTCTCCCGTGGCATGCTCGCGGATATCTATCTCGTGCTCGATCGCGCTCCCGATCCGCATGCGGTCGAATCCGTGTTGCAGAATGCCTATCGCGGGTCGCCGTTCGTACGGGTCCTCGAACGGGGAGGCGCGCCGAGCGTCGCTGCCGTCGTCGGTACGAATGACGCCGAGATTGCCGTCGATCTTTGCGGCAAGACGATTCGCGCGATCTGCGCGATCGATAATCTCGGAAAAGGCGCCGCCGGTCAGGCGCTTCAGAACATCAACATCATGCTCGGATACCCCCAAGAGGAGGGCTTTCATGCTCGCACCGTCGCAGCCTGAACTTCAAGATCGCATCGTCGCGCTGCGCGGAGGAATCGGGAGCGTTCCCGGCGTTCGCGTGAGCGGCGTCCATGCCGGCATCAAACGGCGCAAACGCGACCTCGCCTTGATCGCGTTCGACCGAGAGCAAGCGTGCGCTGCGGTCGTTACCACCAACGACGTCAAAGCGGCGCCGATTACCGTTAGTAGCGAGCACATCGCCTCAGGTATGGGGGTGCGAGCGTTGGTCTGTAATTCGGGCTGTGCGAACGCCTGCACCGGCGAGCGCGGCGATCGCGACGCGCGCGCGACGGCCGCACAGGCCGCAGCGTTGCTCGAGATCGCACCGCAACAAGTCATCGTCGCGTCCACCGGGGTTATCGGCGTGCCGTTGCCGCTCGACCGGGTCCAGCGCGGCCTCGAACGCTGCGTCGAGCAACTCGATGAAGGCCTGAAGGCGGCGCACGATGCCGCCGAGGCGATCATGACCACCGATCGCGTGCCGAAGCTTTCGGCATACGCGTTCTACCACGATGCAAAGCGCTACACGATCGGCGGTATCGCTAAGGGCTCGGGAATGATCGCCCCGAATATGGCGACGATGCTCGCGTTTCTCGCGACGGATTTTCCCGCCGCGCAGGGCGATTTACAGCGCTCGCTCGCGGCGGCAGTCGACGGAACCTTCAATATGATCTCGGTCGATGGCGATATGTCGACCAACGACGCCGTCTATCTCTGCGCGCCGCAGGGAAGCCAACCTCTTCCCGCGATCTTCGAACAGGTCGTAGGAAAGGTCGCGCTCGATCTCGCGCTGGCGATGGTCGACGATGGTGAGGGCGCGACGAAGCGCTTGGAGGTGCGTATCGTCGGTGCGCGTGACTCCGGACAGGCGCGTGCGGTTGCACGAGCGATCGTCAATTCGAGTTTGGTAAAGACCGCACTCTACGGCGAAGATCCGAATTGGGGAAGAATCATTGCTGCAGCGGGCGCGGCGCGAATCGGTTTGGAAACAGATCGTTGGTCGCTCGCGCTGAACGATCGCTGTTGGGTCGAGCGCGGCGCTATCGAAACGCTCTCCGAGGCCGAGGCTCACCGCGAGTTAGAAGAGCGCGAGATCGTCGTAACGCTCGATCTCGGTCTCGGCGACGCGATTGCAACGGCCTGGGGATGCGATCTTTCGCGCGACTACGTCCGTATCAACGCGAGTTATCGCACGTGAACGATTCCGCGCTCCTCGCCAATTATTCGCGCGCGCCGGTGCGCTTCGTCGCGGGCGAAGGCTGTTATCTCATCGATGAACGTGGTCGGCGCTACCTCGATGCGATCGCCGGCATCGCCGTCTGCGCGCTCGGTCACGCCCATCCCGGCATCGCCGAGGCGGTTGCCCGCCAGGCCAAAACGTTAGTGCACGCGAGCAATCTCTACTATCACGAGCCTTCGGGCGAGCTCGCGGCCGAGCTTACTCGGCGCTCCGGCTTCGCACGCGCGTTTTTCTGCAACTCCGGAACCGAGGCCAACGAAGCGGCGATCAAACTCGCACGGAAGGCGGCATATCGACGCGGGGAGAGCGAACGTACCACGATCCTTGCCTTTAGCGGTGGTTTCCACGGCCGTACCCTCGGTGCGCTGGCAGCGACGGCGAATCCGGAGTATAAAGTTGGTTTCGAACCGCTCCCCGGCGGCTTTGCCTGGGCTCCCTTCAACGACGTCGCCGCACTCGACGCAGCGATCGACGAGCGCACCGCAGCGTGCATCGTCGAACCCGTGCAGGGCGAGAGCGGCGTACACCCGGCGTCGGCCGATTTTCTCGCCGAACTTCGTCGTCTCTGCACCGAGCGCGGCGCGCTCCTGATTTTCGACGAGGTCCAATGCGGAATGGGTCGACTAGGAGATCTTTTCGCATTCGAGAGCGTCGGGGTGCGCCCTGACCTCGTGACGATGGCGAAGGCACTCGGTAACGGCCTACCGATCGGCGCGATGCTCGTCGATGGCGCGCTCGCCGATGCATTGCAACCGGGCGATCACGGGTCGACGTTCGGGGGCTCCCCCATCAGCGCGGCGGCCGCGCTCGCACACCTGCAGATTCGCGACGAACTCGATCTCGATAGACACGTGCGCTCGGTCGGTGCGTATGCCATCGAGCAATTAACGATACTGGCGCATGCCTTCCCGTCGCATTTCGGGACGCCGCGAGGGCGCGGTCTTTTGCTGGGGCTGCCCGTTCGCGAGCCCCATCGCGCGGCAGAAATCGCAGGAGCAGTGCGCGAGCGGGGGCTCTTACTGGGGCTGGGTGGGGGAAACACGCTGCGCCTCGCTCCACCCTTGATCGTATCGCTCGAGGAGATCGACCGTATCGTCGAAACGATCGGCGCGGTCGCTGCGGGGATGGGCGCTCCCGCTGCGAAGTAGGTGGGCATGACTACGATTGAGGAATTGCGTCGGCTTCCGTCACCTGCGCCGCGGCCACAGGCGCTCGCATACGATGGCACGACGCTGTGGATGGGCTCTGTGGCGACGGGACGGCTCTACGCGATCGATCCGCTGCACTGGACCGTGCACGAAGAAGTGCAGGCCCCCGGAATGCCGTGGGGGATGGCCGTCGTCGGCGGTGAGTTGCGCGTCGTTTGTGGTTTTGGTGAGGAAGACGATCGCTATATCTGTCGCTTTATTCCAGGGCATGGGTTTAAAGAGAACGAGAAGATTGCGTGCCCGGATTTCACGGGTTCGCAGTTAGGATATGACGGCGAGATGCTCTTTCTCTCGCAATTTTACAATAGCCGGGTTCTCGAACTCGACGCTCACGGCGGAATCGTTCGAAGTATCGATGCGCCGCGGCAGATCTGCGGGCAGACCATCCTCGATGGAACGATTTATTTATTGACGACCGCCGATGAGACGAAACCGGAGTATTTCATCACGCAGGTCGATGCGCGCGGGACCGTCCCTCGCACGCGCGATCTCGCCGTCGTCCCGTTTCACGCTCGGTCGCTCGCGTTCGATGGTTCCCGATTCTGGACGAGCCACCGCGAAGCGCACGAAATCGTCGCGTTCGCCGATCCACGATAAGCGTTGCTAATCGAGAGCTTCGTCGCGGCGTTCGGGCGTAACCAGAAATCCGAACGCCGCTAACGCGGCGACCGCTACGAGAACGACGATGGCGATCGCCGCGAGCGCGCGCGCATAATCCGCTCCACCGCCGGGCAAGGCAAAGGAAGTCGCAGCGATCGTCGCCTCGATTTGCGCCGCACCCGCGGAGAGCAGGTTGCCCATTTGGTAGGCCGTTCCCGGGAAGGAGCCACGCAGAAGCGGTGGCGATATTTCATTGAGGTGTGCCGGTATGATCCCCCACGCCCCTTGCACCGCAAATTGCATCGCGAAGGCACCGGCGGCGAGAGCCGGGACGCTGCCGGCGTACGCCCAAAGCGGAATCGCCGCTACGCCCAGCAACGCCGCAACGATGATGCCGACGCGCCGCCCAACGCGCTGCGAAAGTGCACCAAAGGCGATGCCGCCGAGGATCGCACCGATCGCGGCCACGATTGCTAAGAACGAGACGACGCTCGGTGAAAAACCGTGTTGCTTCTGAAGAAAGGTCGCGTAGAGATCCTGTGTCCCGTGCGACATGAAGTTGAATGCCGTCATAAAGAGTACGGCGTAGAACATGAGCGGCAGAGATTTGACGGTTGCGATTCCGCGGCTGTTGACGATATCGGGGCGTTTACTCGCGGCGGACCACGTCGGCGATTCCTCGACGTGACGGCGGATGAAGAAGAGCAGAATTGCGGGGAGCACGCCGATGATAAACAGCGCGCGCCAGCCCCACGGCGTCCACGTAAAGACGACGAAGTTTGCGACCGCAGCGAGCAGATACCCGACCATGTAGCCTTCTTGAAGGAGGCCGCTGAGAATGCCGCGCGTCTTCGTGGGGAGGCTCTCCATCGTCAACGCCGCGCCAAGTCCCCATTCGCCGCCCATGGCGACGCCGAAGAGTATTCGCAGAATGAGAAAGACCGCATAATTCGGCGAAAATGCCGTCGCGAATTCGATCAGCGAAAAAAGCGCGATATCGATCATCAACGGCAAGCGGCGCCCGACTGCGTCGCCGAGCGCGCCGAAAAGTATCGCACCGAACGGGCGTGCGGCGAGCGTGAGCGTTATCGCCAGAACGATCTCGGGGATCGAGCGATGAAAATCCGTGGCAATATTGGTGACGACGAAGGTAACGATAAAGAAATCGAATGCGTCGAGCGTCCAGCCTAAAAAGGCCGCGATAAAACTCGTTTTCGCGCGTCTATCGAGCGAACGAATCGCCGCGAGCGTACCCACGACTCGTTACGGCGAAGCCGACGCCGCCGGGCTCGGGCTTGCGCTTGGGCTTGCGCTTGGGCTTGCGCTCGCACCGGGGCTCGGCGATGGTGTCGTGGGGCGCTCGTCACCGTAGAGCACCAGCAGCCACGTTTCGCCTTTCTTCACCGACAACTTCGGCGTGACGAACGAGAAGGTCAACGTCGTTCCCTTCAGACTTGAGGTATCGTAGGTACCCATAAAGGTGTCGATGGATTTCTTTTTGCGATGCACCTCTTGAAAGAGTTGAACCGCGAAGCCGCGACCGGGAATCTGCGCCTTCGGGAGCGTGTACTCGATACGCGCGCCACCGACGATCGTCGTATCGGCGCTCGTCGTTAATCGGAGCGCCACGAGCGCCACGGTCCCGGCGCTCTTGGTATCGGGCTTCACCATTGCGTGGGCGTCGCTGGTGAGCGCCTGAATATGGAGCGTAATCTGCGGCCCCGCAGGCGTCGCACTCGCCTGTGGACTCGGCGAACCGGAAGGGCTCGACGAGGGCGAGGTGCTCGGTGTCGGTGTTGGCGTTGGTGTCGGCGTTGGGCTCGGGCTCGGTGTCGGCGAGGCGGGTTTCCCCGAGGCCCCAGGCGAGGGTGAGCCGCTCGGAGTCGGCGATGGAGTTGGCAGATCGAAAGCGAGCACGCAACTGAAACCCTTGCTCGCCGGGCAGCGAAGGCCGGAGGCTGCCTGTGAGACGGGATAGGTGACCGTATCGCCGGGCGGCGGCGTCGGCCGAGCTGCGGTTTTGCTCGGAGGAGCTGCGGGGTTGGCGGCGGGGCTCGCCCCTACCCCACCCGGCGGCGTGAAGCCGTTCGGTTGCGCGGTGCCGCCGCTCGCGAAATTTCCCGAGCACGCGCCGAGCGCGAGCGTGAATGAGAGGGCGGCGATGCCCGTCATGAGTCTCGGCTTCATCAGCGGCGTGCCTCGATTTCGGCTCGTAATTCTGCGGCGAAGGCATGTGGAGTTATGGTGCGCTTTTCTTCGTTCCCACGCTGGTTGACGTTCACGGTGCCGTCGGCAAATTCTTGTTTTCCAACGACCAGAATATAGGGCACGCGTTGCGTTCTCCAATGGCGAATTTTGTAGCCGATCTTTTCGTTGCTCTCATCGACCTGCGCGCGGAAACCCTGCTCGTGCAGCGAACGCGCGACCGAGCGAGCGTACTCGAGCTGATGCTCGGAGATCGGGGCGACGACGGCTTGGATCGGCGCGAGCCAGGTTGGGAATGAGCCGCCGAAATGTTCGATGAGGATGCCGAAGAAACGCTCCATCGAGCCGGCAAGCGCGCGATGGATCATGACCGGGACGTGCTCGTTCCCGTCGCTTCCGCGATATTTCAGGTCGAAGCGCTGCGGTAACACAAAATCGACCTGCACCGTTCCAAGCTGCCACTTTCTTCCGATGGCGTCGCGCACGTTAATATCGAGTTTCGGCCCGTAGAAGGCGCCGCCGCCATCATCGATTTCGAATGCAACGCCCTTACTTGCGAGGGCGGCCCGGATTGCATTTTCGGCGATCTCGTCGGTCTCGACGCGATCTTTTGCTTCGCGCTTCGAGAGGACGTACTGAAATTCGGTGAAGCCGAAGGCATCCATGAGCCGGAGCGCCTCGTCGAGCGTCTGTTCGAACTCGGATTGTAGTTGCTCGGGCATACAGAAGAGATGCGCGTCGTCCTGCGTGAAGCCGCGCACGCGGGTGAGCCCGTGGAGCACGCCGCTCCGTTCGTAGCGATAGACCGTACCGAACTCCGAATACCGAATCGGCAACTCGCGATAGGAGCGCGGTTTATCGCGATAGATGAGAATGTGCCCGGGGCAGTTCATCGGTTTGAGGCGAAAGCGCTGCTCCTCCACCTCGAGCGCTCCGAACATGTTCTGGGCGTAATTATCGAGGTGCCCGGAGATTGCGTAGAGCCGTTCGCTCATGACGTGCGGCGTAACGACGGGTTGATAGCCGCGCTCGCGTAGACCCTCGCGTATAAATTGCTCCACGATCCCGCGCACCGTCGCGCCCTTCGGGTGCCAGAATATGAGGCCGCCCCCGGCATCCTCTTCGATGGAGAAGAGATCGAGCTCGACCCCGAGCTTGCGGTGGTCGCGCTTTTGGGCCTCTTCGATCTGTGCGAGATAGGCGTCGAGCTGCTCCTGCGTCGGCCACGCGGTGCCGTAGATGCGTTGCAGCATCGCGTTCTTCTCGTCGCCGCGCCAATAGGCGCCGGCGACCGAGGTGAGCTTGAGCGCGCGGAGATCTCCGGTACTCTCGGCGTGCCCGCCGCGGCAGAGATCGGTAAAAGCGCCGATGGTATAGAGCGTGATCGGGTCGCCTTCGGGGATCGCCTTGGCGAGTTCGACTTTATAGGGGTTACTTTTAAAATGGGCGATCGCTTGCTCGCGGGTGACGCGCTCCCCGGTCATCGGGTAGTTCGCGGCGACGATCTCGCGCATTCGCGCCTCAAGTCGCTCGATATCCTCCGGCGTAAACGGCGTCGCACGATCGAAATCGTAGTAGAAGCCATTCTCGATCGCCGGGCCGATGGTCGGCTTGGCGTCGGGGAAGCAATCCTGTACCGCGTACGCGAGAACGTGCGCGGCCGTATGGCGGAGCGCGGCGAGTGCCGCCTCGTGCGCCTGGTCTTTATCGGGCATCCCTGCGGGTTCGGCGCCGATGGGGGGGCGGGCCTTGCGCGAGGGCCTTAATCACTCTTAAGGGTTCCATAAGCCGGTGTTTACCAGCGCGTCGTATGCTCTCGGGGAGGGCACGCCGAGGCGAGCCCGAGCGTCGTATCGCACTTGTCATCGTCCATGAAGGGAATTACATGCGTAAGTTCACCGCCGTCGCACTTGCAGCCGTGTTCGCACTCGGCTCGTTCGCTGCGGCGCGGGCCGCGACTCCCGTCCTCGAGACCGGCTCGTCGCTGCTCTATCCGCTGATGAATCTTTGGGTCGCCTCGTATCAGGCGAAGAATCACACCGTCCAAATTACCACGCAGAGCACGGGCAGCGGCACGGGCATTTCGCAGGCGATCGCCGGCGTCGCGCAGATCGGCGCTTCGGATGCCTATATGGGCGATCCGCAGATGCGCGGACACCGCATGCTCAACATCCCGCTCGCCATTAGCGCCCAGCAAATCAACTACAATATCCCCGGGCTGAACAACGTGCATTTGCATCTCTCGGGCCCAGTTCTCGCCGGCATCTACATGGGCCGGATTAAGTATTGGAACGACCCGCAGATCAAGGCACTCAATCGTCCCTACGCCGGCCGCCTGCCGCACCGGACGATCATTCCCGTCCACCGTACCGATGGCTCGGG